>ENA-OOXJ01002213-OOXJ01002213.1-human-gut-metagenome-genome-assembly--contig:-NODE-2213-length-10344-cov-1.976577_pt1 | contig 10344 bp, 9 predicted proteins | sample MGYA00241587_ERZ501343 | MGnify/ENA primary metagenome ERZ501343 (study PRJEB25962, sample SAMEA2042918) | human gut metagenome | biome: human gut; feature: human-associated habitat; material: faeces...
TTGACCAGATAGGCCGTGATGCAGGCCCGCGCGTTCTCAAGGTTGAAGGTGTAGACCCGCTCGCCCTTGGCCTCCGCCCAAGCCAGTTTCAGGGCCGTTACGAAGGTGTACCGCGTGCCCCGGCGAATCTCCCACGCCCGGCACATGATGGACCGAAGGTTGTACTTCATTGGTTCATTCCCCTTTCTTTGTTGGTGCCCGGCGCGGGGTGGCGTTACTTACTTCGGCGGCTCTTGCGCCTCTTTCGTATCCGTTCCCCGTCTTGCCTTGCCTTCTTGTCGGGCTTGCGCCCTTCGTCTGCCTTGGCCGGGCCTTGCGGTTTGGGCTTCTTCCCTTACCGTGATTAAAGTATAGCATACTTGTACAAGTATATCAATCGGCAGTATACACAAAGTTGTACAAGTATATTTTGTGCAAATTATATACTTGTTCAAGTATAGATTCTGTGCTATAATGATATTGGTAAAAAAGGGGGCCGCGTTATGTGGCCATGGGGGTGTATTGTATTTGAGCGAAACTAAAGGCAAGGCGGCAACCAGAGCGAAAAACCGCTATAACACAAACAACTATGATAGCCTTCGGATTGTGGTCCCAAAGGGCCAGAAAGCCACCGTAAAGGCCGCAGCAGATGAGGCCGGGGAAAGTATCAACCAGTACACGCAAGGGGCCTTGCTGGCTCGTATGGGGCTATCTGAATGGCCGCAGGATGGCCCGGCGGAGGAATAAGAACAGCCGCGCGCGGCATCGTATGGAGAGAAAGGGGGCGCGTTTATGACGCTGGTGGAAAGAATCACGCAGGAGGCAAAGGACTTGCAGCCGCAGGCCCAGCAGCAGGTGCTTGACTTTGTGTCCTTCCTCAAGATGAAAGAGCAAAAGGCCATAGAAGCCGACATGGAGGCCATCGTCTCCGAAAACCTGCCCGCGTGGAAGGAGCTTGCAAAATGATCTGGTTGCCCACGGTTGAAAACGTGCTGCTGCTGCATCAAAAGCTGATTGACCGTTCCGGCGGCTCTGCTGGCGTGCGGGACCTGGGACTGATCGAAAGCGCCCTTGCCCGCGCAGAAGCGGCTTTCGGCGGGGTAGAAGCCCATCAGGGGACCATCCGCAAGGCCGCCGCTGTCGGTTGTGGACTGACGCAGAATCACGGCTTTGTGGACGGAAACAAGCGCATAGGCATGGCCGCTATGCTGCTGATCCTCCGCCGCAACGGGGTAAAGCTGGCCTACACGCAGGCGGAGCTTGTCACGCTGGGCCTTGAGGTCGCACAGGGCAAGGCCGATACTGAACAGGTCGCCGCGTGGATTGCCCGGCATCGTACCACGGCGGAGGAATAAGAACAGCCTTTGCGGCTCCCTGATGACCCACAAGCTACCCCACAAGGTACCCCTATTTATAACAACAACAACAATAATAATATTGTTGGTGTAATAAATAGGCGCCCTGATGACCCACAAGCTACCCCACAAAACCGACATTGGTTTTTTGGAACCGATACCCCACGGCGGAGGGGTGCATGCAAAAGCACGCATTTTCGGAGCTAGTTATAACTAGTTCAAAAACGCACGTAGAAGGCCCCTTCCTGCCCTTGCAAGGGCTGTGCTTTAGTTGTCCCAAGAGCCAGACAAAGGGCCTTTAAGGTGCCTTGCAGGCCGAATACTGCCCATTCCCGAAAAGGGGGTGGGCTTTTTGGTGATCGCCCATCAGAAGCAGAATTGAAGCAGAAAACGGCCTCGTCCGTCGTTGCTTCCGAACAGGGGCTTTTCCCTTGCGCCAAAACTACACCAAAAACACACCAAAAAGCCTTTGGTGCGCTATGTTTGGCGCGTAGTTTTTCCGAAGGTTTTCCCCTAAAAAGGCGAGCTGGGGGAAATACCCTTTTGCCCCCTTCTGCCCCCCTTTTGCCACATCAAATTGACAGTATGAAACCCATTATAAAATAATGGTTTGATGACTTTTGCCCCCATATGCCACATGTCCGTAATATATGGGTTTAATATATAGTTAGTTATATTTAACTTTTGACAGTAGTTTTGACAGTAATTAGAATGCACTTACATGGTCTTTGATGATCTATCCTTGTAGGGAATCTTTATAAAATAAGCACTCTGTGATGCTCCATGATTCTTGATAATCCATAAGCGCATAACTGGCAGTGTTGGGGTCAGGAGTTCGAATCTCCTATGCTCCACCAGCAAAAAACCCTTGGGCCATAAAGGCTTGAGGGTTTTTTCTTGTTCTTCGGCCACTTCGTGACGCTGTCCTTCCACCGGCGGCCCCCAAAAACCTGCCCGCGAAATCTGGATACCCAGAGTCCGCAGCCTGAAGCCTTAAACGCCGGACCGTATCCCTGGCTTGCTTGACCGCCCTCTCAACCATCGGGGTTCTGCGCGCTTTTGCGCACAGCCCTTATCTTTGCTTATGCCTGCGGCCCACGTTGGTCCCTTTGGAGCCGGCAGCCCACAGGGTGGACGCTTCCCCTTCGCCGCAGACTCCCCCTTTCCTTTGCGTTCTTTTCGCACAAAAGTCCGATATTGTTCACAGTTCGTTCAAGGGGGTTTTTAAGTCTGTCATAGCTTGGTGACGTATCGTTTGGATACGCTCAAACAGCGAAATACAATCAGGAGTGATTGAAATGAAGGACAGAAGCATTCGCACATTCACCCGTCTGGCCGCCCTGACGGTGGCCCTGTTGCTGTTGGTATCCTGCGCCGCGGCAGAAGCGGTCGATACCAAAACCGCGGACCCCTACATCGAGCTGAGCACGCAGTATCCCGCCATGACCGTAAAGGCGGGCGACAGCCTGACCTTTGCCCTGAGCCTGGACAACTACAGCGGCGCTTCGCAGGACCTTACCCTATCGGTGGAGGAAATCCCGGAGGGCTGGGAGGGCTCCTTCAGTGCGAGCAGCAACCAGGTGAGCGTGGTCCATGTGAAAAATGAGCAGACCGATGACTCCGTGACCTTCGCGGTGGATGTGCCGCTGGATGCCGCCGACGGGGATTACACCATCCGGCTGAAGGCGCAGGGCCAGAACATCGCGGACACGATGGACCTTGCCCTGACCGTGAGCGCCGAAGAAATCGGCGAGAGCAGCTTCACGGCGGAATATCCTTCTCAGGAGGGCGACGCGGACACGGCCTTCACCTTCAGCGCCACTTTGATCAACAACACGCTTTCCAGCCAGACCTACTCCTTTACGGCCAACGCCCCCACGGGCTGGCAGGTGAGCTTCCTGCCGTCGGGCGAGACCACCAAGGTGGCCGCACTGGACGTGGAGGCGCGCACCACGCAGGCGGTGGACATCTCCGTGACGCCGCCCGAAAACATCGAGGCGGGCACCTATGAGATTCCTTGCACCGCCACCTCGGTCAATGAAACCATGACCATCGACCTGTCGGTCACCATCACCGGTTCCTATGCGATGTCCCTTTCGACTCCCAGCGGACGGCTGAGTCTGGATGCCTACGCCAATCAGGAAAGCGCCGTGCAGCTGAGCCTGACCAACACCGGCAACAGCGACCTGACCAACGTCAACCTCACCTCCAGCGCGCCCAGCGGCTGGAATGTGCGCTTCTCCACGGAAACCATCGACGTGATCGAGCCGGGCGCCACGGTGGAAACCACCGCTTACATCACCCCCGGCGAAGAGGCCATGTCCGGCGATTACGTGACCACCCTCACCGCCAGCAGCAGCGATGCCAGCGACAGCGCCGAGTTCCGCATCACCGTCAAGACCGAAACCAAGTGGGGTCTGACGGGCATCGGCATCATCGTGGTGCTGGCAGTGGTGATTATCCTAGTCATGCGGAAATACGGGAGGCGCTGAGCATGGCTGGCACGATCATTGAAACCAAAGCGCTGACCAAGCGCTACGGGGCACTGACCGCGGTGGACGACCTGAACCTGACCGTGCGGCAGGGCGAGGTGTTCGGCCTGCTGGGACCCAACGGTGCAGGCAAGACCACCACCACGCTGATGCTGCTGGGCCTGACCGAGCCCACCGCCGGAAGCGCCTCCATCTCCGGCGTGGACTGCACCCGAAACCCCATACAGGTCAAGCGCTTCGTGGGCTATCTGCCGGATAATATGGGCTTTTATCCCGATATGACGGGCCGGCAGAACCTGCGCATGACCGGCGCGATGAACGGCCTCTCCGGCGACTATCTGGAGGCGCGCATCGACGAGCTGGTCGCCCGCGTGGGTATGACCGAGGCCGTGGACCGCCGGGCGGGCACCTATTCAAAGGGCATGAAGCAGCGCCTGGGTATCGCGGACATCCTCATCAAGGACCCCGATGTGCTCATCATGGACGAACCCACCAACGGCATCGATCCGGAAGGCATGCATGAGTTGATGGCCCTGATCCGTGAGCTGGCGGACAAGGATGGAAAAACCATTTTGATTTCCTCGCATCAGCTGCACCAGATTCAGCAGATCTGCGACCGCGTAGGCATCTTTGTCAAGGGAAAGCTGGTGGCCTGCGGCGAAATCGGCGAGCTGGGCAAGCAGCTGGAGCAGGAGAGCGGCTTCCGCCTGGAGGTAGGCGCGGAGCCGGGCGGCAACGCGCTGGCCGAGGCGCTCAAGGGCGTGCCGGGCGTCTCCTCCGTGGAAGAAAACGGGGAAACCTTCCTGGTCCAGTCCGCCACGGACGTATCCGACGCGGTGGCCCAGGCGTTGCTGGCACAGAAGTTCCACCTTACGTACCTCAGGCAGTGCGGCAGCGACCTGGACGAAATCTATTCGAGATACTTTGTAAAGGCAGGTGAGCAGCATGAAGGCAGCCGCGGCGGCAGCATCTTCCGCCATCTCCGGAGTGAAGCCAAGGCGTGAGTCGGGCGGCTTCTCCACGCTATATCATAAGGAGTTGGCCGATCATTTTCACAGCGCGCGTTTCAAGCTGGTGTTCGCGCTGCTGATTCTCACCAGCCTGGCCAGCCTCTACGGCGCGCTCAGCAGCATCTCCGATGCGACGTTCTCCAGCAGCGAATACCTGTTCCTGGCCCTCTACACCGCCAGCGGCAGCTCCATTCCGTCGTTCGCCTCTTTCCTGGCCTATCTGGCCCCGCTCGCCGGACTGGCGATGGGCTTTGACGCCATCAACCGCGAACGCACGCAGGGCACGCTCAACCGCCTGGTATCCCAGCCCATTCACCGCGACGCGGTCATCAACGCCAAGTTCCTGGCCGGCACCACCGTGGTGTTCATCATGATCTTCTTCGTGGGCATCATGGTAGGCGGGCTGGGGCTGGCCATTCTGGGCATCCCGCCGGTGGGGGAGGAGCTTCTGCGCATCTTTTCCTACCTGCTGCTCACGGCGGTGTATACGGCGCTGTGGCTGGGCGTGTCCATCCTGTGCTCCACGCTGTGCAAGCACGCCGCCACCTCGGCGCTGATCGTGATCGCCGTATGGATTTACCTGACGCTGTTTGCCAGCATGGTGGTGAGCATCATCGCCAACATTGCCTATCCGCTGGACGGCATTCAGGGCTACTATAACATGTACAGCAACTATGAGCTGCAGCTTTCCCTGGAGCGCACCTCGCCCTACTACCTGTACTGTGAAGCAGCTTCCACCTTGCTCAACCCCAACGTGCGCACCATCGGCATCACCACGCAGGCCTCGGTATCGGGTGCGATTGCCAGCTATCTGTCCTTCGACCAGAGCCTGCTGCTGGTATGGCCGCATCTGACGGTCATGCTGGCGCTGACCATGGCCGCTTTCACCGTATCCTACATCGCCTTCATGCGTCAGGAAATCCGCGCGTGAAGCAGAAAAAGCGCCCGTTCCCGGCATGGTCCGGGAGCGGGCGTTCCAACCAACGGTAAAGGGGCTGTTTCTTGAAGGAAACTTCCTATCCTGTCAAAGAAGCCACATTGCGGCAATGCAATGTGGCTTCTTGCGATAGATAAAGATAGAAAAGCAGTTAAGGTCGCCATTTAGTCCTGCCAGATAAGACGGGTAACGTTCTTCGCGTGCTGACGATTTTGCGTGCAGCTTTTCCGCACAGGGGCTTTGGCAGACGTAACTTTTGCTCTTTTGATACCCTTCATGGTTGGTGGTGGCATAGCTCAGGACCTTGTTCTGCAGGCATAGAATACAGCCGTAATATTCATCGTACACATACGCATACCAGAGCAAGGTCTCTTTCTTGGTCAACGGTCGCTTGTAGGCAGCGATGGGATTCTTTCAATGTCATAGTTTGGTTTGCAAATCCATGGTGTTTTGTAGCCTGCATCCGCTGTAACTTCTTGAACTTCCGGATGATGTGCGGTCAGGCGTTCAAATACCGTATCGAATGCAACATTGTCGTGAACGTTGCCGGGAGTAATCTGCTTCAATTTCCTAGCTGCTCCTGATAGCGTTTCGCCATCCCCGGTATGGCTTTCTTCATATGCTTTTCCAGGTTCGCGTTCGCTTTGATGTGTGTTCCATCCACAACCATAACTTCCGGTAACAGATAACCCACGCGAGCGACTTGCTTCAGGCTCCACCGGGACACCCCTTCGATTCCTTCGGCTGTATGTCAGAATGCGTAGCTGATCGTTGCAAAGTGCGGCAAATCCACCAACATGGTGTACCCCTGAAACCAGCGATATGTCACATTGACTTGTGCATCCCGCATGTTTTGCCGCTAAAGAATGAATGTCAAACAAATGCTGAAGCAACACCAGTTAAAACAGAATCACCGAATCACAGCTGGACCGTCCGTTGTCCTCGCAGTATAAGTGTTCTGGCGACAATTCGTAGATGCACGAAAATCCACTGCTGCGTCGATCTTGCACAGCAAACGTTCCTTGGGTACCAGCATATCTGTACACCGCATCTCTACAGCATCGCGCTGCGCCAATTCTTTGCGTTAGTCTTTTCATCACCTGCCTTCAGTTGATCAAAAAAGATCGCAAGAAGCGGCCATTTAAAACAGGTTGACCCCGGCAGCCATCAGGCCGCCGGGGTCTATTAGATAAGTTTGGAACGGATCAGGCAGCCGGCGCTTCCGTGGCTTCGGGAGCGGCGGTTTCCTCTGCCGTCTGGGCTTCCGCCTCCGTAGAGGCGGTGGCGGTATCCTGGGTCTGCGTGGCCTCAAGCTCCGCAATGCTGGGGGTCAATCCGGTGTAGGTGATATCGGCTTCCGCCATCCAGTTTTCCAGCGTAGCGGTATACAGCTCGTTTTGCTTGCTGGTCAGCAGGCTCTGCCGCTTGGCTTCGCGCTGCTCGTCGGTCATGGGGATGGGGCCGCCTTCCACATCACCGATATACTTGACGATATGCACGCCATAGCTGCTCAGGTAGGGAGCGGAGACGCCGCCCACGTTGTCAATGCTCATGGCTGCCTCAACAAATTCAGGCACATAGGCGGTCGAGGCACTGCACACCTCATAGCCGCTGGTCATGTAGGGCTCGGTGGTCATGCCGGGGTCGGAGGCGGTACCGTCCTCGTTGACGCCATAGGTGGCGATCAGCTCGTCAAAGTCGGCGCCGTCGGCGATCTTCTGGTTGATTTCGTCGATGGTGTCCGCCAGGGAATTGAAGATGGCGGCCTTGGCTTCGTTCACCTGCTCCTCGGTCACGGGTTCGGGCGTGGCGGTGGGCTCGGCGGTCGCTTCGGTGGCAGCGGTGTCGGTGGTGGTTTCAACCGTTTCACCGGCGCTCTCCTCATCGGCCTGAGCGGCCTCCTGCTGCTCTTCCCAACGGGCCTGGAGATCGGTATAGGTGGTCATCAGCTCGGAGTCCACGGGCAGGAGAATGTGCTTGACCGCGCGGAAGCCGTCGGGTTTGTACCAGGCATGGTCCAGATTGCTGCTGGTGCCGTAGAGGGCGGCATACATCGCCATCTGATCCACATAGCTGTTGTAGGCTTCATAGGCGGCGATGTCGTTTTCGTAGAGCTCCTTGTCAGCCGCGACCAGCGACTGGTACAGATCCTCCACTTCCTGATCGGTCACCGTGGCGTCCTGCACCATGATGTCGGCGATCTTGTTGAGCACGCCGTAGCGCTTATATTCCTCACGCAGGCTTTCAAGGGTGTAGCCCTGATCCTTGTAATAGTTGATGGCCTCTTCGCGCGCGGCGGCCTTTTCTTCCTCACTGCTTTCCTCGGTCAGGTCAGGATAGAAATAGGCCTCATAATTCGCAATAGCGTCTTCCCAGTTGGTGTCGGCCTGGGATTCAAGATCGGCAATTTCCTCATCGGTCAGCTGATCGACGCCAAATTCCTTGGCCTTCTGCTCCATCAGCACCTCTGTAAGCCGGTTTTCCAGCGCCACGGCGCGGAACAGGTCCACATTGGCCTGCTGGGTCAGGTCGTAGGCGCTGCCGTACTGGGAGACCAGACTGGAGTACAGGCTTTTGACCTCGTCCCAGCTCACTTCCTCACCATTGACGGTGGCCAGCACGTCGGTGTCGTTAAGCTCGGTGACGGCCGTGGTGGCAGTGTCGGTCGCTGCAGCGGCATCCTCGGCCAGGGCGGCAGTTCCCCACAGCATGCACAGGCACAGAAGCAGGGCAATGGTTTTCCTGATGTTGGTCATGTTTGCAACGTTCCTTTCCAAAACGGGATTATCAAAGGGGGCAGATCCACAGACGCACCGCCCTTGCGGGCGAACGCCCGGCGGTTTGATATCCAAATCATTATGACACACCGCTCATCTTTCCGCAAGGGTTTTGAGGTCGAAAGGCAGAATGTTACAGACTATTCACACGTTTTTCACAACTGAGGGATTGGCAGGGGGAGGATGGCATGCGCGTCATTATTGAGAAGCATGAAAGAAGGCTGACGGTCTTTGAGGGAGGACGGGAGGTGTTCCGCTGCCGCGCGGCGCTGGGACGTGAGCCGGAGGGTCCAAAGCAGCGCGAAGGGGATGGGCGTACGCCGGAGGGCGTCTATACCATCTGTCTGGTCAAGGAGCGGGGCAAGTATGGGCGCAGCCTGGGCCTGTCCTATCCGGGCATACGGGATGCGCAGGAGGCGCTTTTGCGGGGGGAGATCGACCGGGCTACGTTTCTCGCTGTGGACAAGGCCCATCGCGAGGGCCGCCGGCCCCCATGGGGATCGCCGCTGGGCGGGGAGATCTATATTCATGAGGGAGGAAGCCACTGCGACTGGACCCAGGGGTGTATCGCGCTGGACGCTTCGGACATGGATCGTCTTTTTCCCCTGCGGGACCGGCTGGAGGCCGTGGAGGTCCGCCCCTAGACAAGTTGCATTCCAACGGGGCATCTGCTATACTACGCGTGGCCGCGCAAGGCGCGGTTCAGACAGCCAATCATCCATGTCAGGAGGTTTGGAGGGCCGCAGACCCGCAACCTCAATCGTCGCAGAGAGTGCTCAGTGCTCGGTCTGCCCGTCTCGGTTGATTCCTTCGGGTCGCTCTGCGCAGCAGCCCACAGAGCTGATGCTTCCCTCTGTCCCTTCCGGTGAGAGCCCGGCTCTACCGTACCGGTCCCTGGATTCGGAAGCCTTGCACAAGGTTTTTTTGAAGGAGGTTGCGCGGCATGAGCGCAGCGTGGCGCACCCGGATTTTAAGTCTGGCGGGGCGCATTATCTTGGAAAACGGCGGTGAAACCTACCGCGCCGAGGATACGGTAACGCGCATGGCGCGCGCAATGGGCATGACCGAGGTGGACGTATTCGGCATTCCCAGCGGCCTGTTCATCTCCTATACGGATGAGTGTGGCGAGCGGGAAACCTCGGTATGCCGGATTTTTCTCCATGGCACGCACCTGGCAAGGGTAGACCGGGTCAATCAGATCAGCCGGCAGCTGGCTGAAGGCTCCCTTGCGCCGGAAGCGGTGATGGACGCGCTGCGGGAGGCGGCCTGCCTGGGAGAGAATATGGCGGTGTGGTATGCGCCGGCCGTGGCCTTTCTTACCGCCGCCGGGTTTGCCGTGATGTTTGCCGGCGGATGGGTGGACATGGTCGTGGGCGGCATTTGTGCGGCGCTGACGCTGCTGGTCCCGCGCTTCCTGGGAAGGCGCGATTCGGGCGGCATGAGCAGCGTACTGCTGGGCGGCATATTGTGCGCGCTGATTCCGCTGGTGTTTCATGCGCTGACCGGGCTGGGCGTGGTAGAGGCGATGATCGCCAGCGCCATCATGCCTCTGGTGCCGGGCCTGAGCATGACCAACGCCGTGCAGGATCTCCTGCGGGGCGATATGGTTTCGGGTGTGACGCATGCGGCGCGCGCCGTGATGATTGCGGCGATGCTGGCAGGCGGCGCACTCATCGGTACACACATGAGCAGCTGGATGGGACTGGCGGATTCTCCGTTGACAAGTCCGGCCGCCCTGTCTTTTGACCTGCGCACAGCGGGCGTTCTGCTGGCAAGCAGCCTGCTGGCAGGCGG
>ENA-OOXJ01002214-OOXJ01002214.1-human-gut-metagenome-genome-assembly--contig:-NODE-2214-length-10337-cov-1.751994_pt1 | contig 10337 bp, 14 predicted proteins | sample MGYA00241587_ERZ501343 | MGnify/ENA primary metagenome ERZ501343 (study PRJEB25962, sample SAMEA2042918) | human gut metagenome | biome: human gut; feature: human-associated habitat; material: faeces...
ACACTATCAAGGCGTGTGTGCATGGCGACCAGACCATAACGAGCGGTCAGAGTGTGCGACTCAGACTCTTGGAGGCGATGCGTGTCGGGAAGTATGTACTGCCACGAAACACCCTCATCACGGGCGAAGGCAGCATCAAAGGCGAAAGGCTCGACATCGAGATTCTTCAGGTGGAGCATAACGGAACGATCATTCCCGTAGAACTTACCGTCCACGACAATGACGGACAGGCGGGCATCTTCATACCCGGATCCATGGAGGCGAGTGCGGCGAAGGAGATGGCGGCAAATCTGGGGCAGAACCTCGGAACGAGCATATCCATCACCAACCAGTCTGCCGGAGACCAACTGCTGTCCGAAGTAGGTCGCGGTGCCATACAGGGCGTGTCACAGTATATCTCCAAGAAGATGCGCGAAGAGAAGGTACACCTCAAATCAGGATATACCCTGATGCTTTATCAAAACAATCAATAACCTATTAAAACATTAAAGACATGAAAAAGATTTTTGTAATGCTTGCCCTCACGATGGGCGTTGTAAGTGCCAATGCACAGTCGGTTGATTCAACTGCAGTAACTAACACAGTAGCCGGTGATGTTACCCTCACTACGGACATCTATCCGCAGCAGGAGGATGGCGACATCTATCACGGTCTGACAAAGAAGCTGACCTTTGACCGTATGATACCGCCTTACGGCTTGGAGGTGACATACGACAAGACTACACACATCATCTTCCCTGCCGCAGTACGCTATGTGGATCTCGGCTCGCCTAACCTTATTGCAGGTAAGGCCGACGGCTCTGAGAATGTAATTCGTGTGAAGGCTACAGTCAAGAACTTCCGCGATGAGACCAATATGTCGGTGATTACCGAGAGTGGCAGTTTCTACACCTTCAATGTGAAGTACTCGAATGAGCCTCTGCTCCTGAATATCGAGATGAAGGATTTTATCCACGATGGCAGTGAGGTGAACCGCCCCAACAATGCTCTCGACATCTACTTGCAGGAGCTTGGCAGTGAGTCTCCGAAGTTGGTACATCTTATCAGCAAAGCTATCCACAAGGACAACAAACGCCACATCAAGCACATCGGCAGCAAGGCATTCGGCATCCAGTATCTGTTGCGTGGACTATACACCCACAATGGCTTGCTCTACTTCCATACGCAGGTGAAGAATACATCGAATGTACCATACGAAGTTGACTTTGTGACCTTCAAGATTGTGGATAAGCAGGTAATGAAGCGTACAGCCATTCAGGAGCAGGTCATCTTCCCACTGCGTGCCTATGACTATGCCACAACCGTTGCGGGCAACAAGGATGAGCGTACCGTATTTGTCTTCGACAAGTTCACTATCCCTGCCGACAAGGTGCTTGTGGTGGAGATGCACGAGAAGAGCGGTGGCAGACACCAGACCTTTACCGTGGAGAGTGAGGACATCGTAAGAGCAAAGGTAATCAACGAACTTAAAGTGAAGTAACTATGAAGAAGTATCTGTTTCTATTTGTTGCAGTCGTATCGCTTGCCCTCTCGTCAGGGCAGGCATACGCCCAGCGTTATCTCCCGAAGATGATGAGTGTGGAACTCAGAGGCGGCTTTGTAAACGGCTCTAAATCTCCGCTTAACTACTACACGGGAATAGCGATGTCGGGATATACCAAGAAGGCTAACCGCTGGGTGGTGGGTGCAGAGTATATGCTAAAGAACTACGACTATCGCGGCACATCCATTCCGCGTGCCCAGTTTACGGCCGAGGGCGGCTACTACCTGAAGTTCCTGTCCGATCCTACAAAGACTTTCTTCCTCTCCATCGGCGGATCTGCATTGGCAGGCTACGAAACGGTGAATTGGGGCGACAGGCTACTACACGACGGCTCTACGCTGCTTGCCAAGGATGCCTTCATCTATGGCGGTGCCATTACCCTTGAATTGGAGAGTTATATAACAGACCGTATAGTCCTGCTTGCCAATGTGCGTGAGCGTGTCCTCTGGGGAGGCTCACTCGGCAAGTTCAGCACTCAGTTCGGCTTAGGTGTCAAATTTATAATCAACTAAAATTAAATGCGTTATGAAAAAGTTATTTTCCTATATGATGGCTTGCGGTGCCATGATGACCGCAGTATTGGGCTTCACATCTTGCGAGGATGACCTCGATGTTCAGCAGGCCTATCCTTTTACCGTTGAGACAATGCCCGTACCGAAACGCTTGGTGAAGGGTGAGACAGCAGAGATACGCTGCGAGATTGTGCGTGAGGGGTATTTCTCAGATACCCGTTACACAATCCGCTACTTCCAGCCCGATGGCGAGGGAACACTCCGTATGGATGATGGAATGGTGTTATTGCCGAATGACCGCTATCCGCTTGACAGAGATGTGTTCCGTCTGTACTACACTTCGGAGTGTGAGGACCAGCAGACGATAGATGTCTATTTCGAGGACAACCACGACCAGCTCTATCAGCTCACATTTACTTTCAATAATGAGGCGAAGGAGGAAGAGGATACCACAGAGGGTAGCACGATTACTCCTATAGGAACTATCGTCTCTCCAATCAATTTCAATCCTTAACCAACGGTGGCAGGCACTCGCTTGTCGGGTGTCTGCCGCTATAACCAATCACTAAAAGAGAATCTATGAGAGTAAAGTTGATGATTATATGTCTGACCTTGCTTTGCGGATACGCCAAGGCACAGACACGAGGCGGCGACTCTTCGCCACCATTGCCAAAAGAGATTTCTGCGGAACTGTTCGATAAGGCGGTAGCACTTATCAAGGAGTTTGAGGGGTGGCACTCGGCAAAACACTATCCATACATCGGTTACGGGCATAAACTGCTTCCACACGAAAACCTGACAGCCGATATTACCGAAGAACAGGCGATTCGTTGCTTAGAGCCGACCTATTGGAGCGATACAAGTATTTCCGACAGTATGGGAAAGATGCTCTGCTGCTAACGGTCTTGGCTTACAATGTGGGGCATTCACGCTTGCTTGGCTATGGCAAACGCCCCAAGAGTAACCTTATCAAGAAAATAGAGTCCGGCGACAGGGATATTTACGAAGAGTACATCTCGTACCGTTGCTACAAAGGCAAGCCAATCCCCAGTATCGAACGCCGAAGAAAAAGAGAGTTTCAATTGCTGTATATCCCGTAGCCGTTATTTAAAGAGCCTTCCCTTAAGCAATTGAGTGGAGGCTCTTATTGTATCATCTTAAATCAATTATCACGCTTATGGCAACAATTAAAGTAAAACTACGCCCATCATCAGTCGTAGGGCGTGCAGGAACTATATATTATCAAGTGACTCATCGTAGAGCGACACAACAGATAACAACCAATATCCGATTGCAGCCTGACGAATGGGATGCAATAGGTGAGCAGGTTGTTATAAGTGTTGCTGACAAAAGCATTATTCAGAATCGTATAGATAGTGATATTGCACTATTGAAACGAATTGTCAAGGACTTGGATAGTAGCGGAGTAACCTATTCGGTTGGAGATATTATTAAACGCTACAAGTCCCCGGAATGTCATGTGTCTGTATTGGACTTTATGAAGAATCAGATACGGTTGATGCGTAATGCCAATCGTTTGGGTACAGCACAGAACTATGAGAAAACGATGAAGAACTTCTCTGAGTTTCTTGGTGGAGTCAATCTGCCGTTTTCGGCAATGACGGAACAACTTATTGCGGACTACAATGCCTTCCTTGTGCAGCGAGGGATGGTTAGGAACTCTATTTCATTCTATATGCGTATAATGCGTGCTGTGTACAATAAGGCAGTTAGACACAAGTTTGTTGAACAATCACATCCGTTTACAGAGGTTTATACTGGTATTGATCGTACCCGCAAGCGTGCTGTTTCAGAGTCTGTAATATCGCAGTTATATAAACTGAAATTAACAGAAGATACTCCTCTTGCACTTGCAAGGGATATATTTATTTTCAGCTATTGTACCCGTGGAATGGCATTCGTAGATATTGCCTATTTGAAGAAAGAAAACATTCAAAACGGAGTGATATGTTATGCCCGTCGCAAAACGGGACAATTATTGAGTGTGCGTATAGAGCCAAGTATCCAGCGTATAATTGACAGATATTCATCGGCATTATCGCCTTATGTTTTCCCTATTTTGACTTCTACGGACACAAAGGAGGCATACGAAGAGTATCAAGTTGCAATCAACAACCATAATAGACAGTTGAGACGATTATCAAAGATGTTGCCTGCTGGTTGCAAATTGACATCATACACCTCTCGCCATAGTTGGGCCACTGCTGCGAGAAACCATAATGTTCCCATTTCTGTCATCAGTGCTGGTATGGGACACACCTCGGAACAGACTACACAGATTTATCTAACAATGTTGGAAAACTCGGTGATAGATGATGCCAATCAAGGACTTATCAGGTCATTATTGGAGTAGTTCCACGAAAGAACTATGCACCATTTGCAAAATTACAAATTTTTTTAAGCAGAGAAGAATTAGGCAATTATTTTTCCTTCAATAAGAAATTAAATGATAACTCTGAATGAATTTACATTCAATGAGTTATGGAAATGTTTTCATTTTAATGAAACAAATCGTTTTCTTTTGCTCGTTTTATAATTTTATGTAAATCAGTTTGCTATGATTGAATATGTTATAAAAGTATCAGTAAATATTTTTGCATAATATTTTAAATCAAGTATTTACTCAAAACTTATAGTTCTTTCGTGGAACTGTTATTTAATATAAATCAAAATGAAGCAGGAAGACCGACAATGCATAGAATCGTTAACAGACCGAGAAATTGTTGATGCTATTCTTCAACGCGATACAAGAGTGACGCGTTTATATCTCTATGAGATGTACTATCCTTTGTTCAAAGCAAGATATGATAAGTATTATACCGATTGTGAATCTTGTCTTGAATTCATCAATGAAATATACGTTTACATAATGACACCTGGACCTAAGTCTGGTAAATGCTACCTTGCGTCATTTGGTTTTAGTTGTCGCTTTGAACACTGGCTAAAGATTGTAGTTGAAAATTATTGTCATCAACTTTTCAAGAAAAAACCTGAAATAATAGACACACCTGATGCTCCTGGTGATAGAATTACAGACGGTTCAACCACTATTGATATTGAGGACTTAAATCACGCAGATGTTAATGCGATGCTGAATCTTATGCGCAATAAACGTTATCGTGATTTAATTCGCTACCGTTATGTGGAAGAAAAGACGAACGAAGAAACAGCAGAATTATTAGGAATGTCAATGGATAACTATTACAACAAGCATAAGCTTGCAAAAGAACAATTTACTAACGTTTTAAAGAAGGAGGGCTTGATATGATAAAGTATATTAAACCGCTCCCGGTTTCTGAAGAAATGTTGGGGGCCTACCTTGAAGGAAACTTAACAGCAGAGGATTCGTCAATGGTACAAGGTGTAATTGATAGCAATAGTGAATTTAAGAACTTCGTAGAGGAAGTGGCTGTTGCAGATCCATCTACAGAAGAATCTATATATGACTCGCATCCTAATTTCGATATGGATTTTGAACTTCCGGAGGTGCCATTACAGTTTGAACCTCAAACAGATGTATTAGTTCTCAATCCACAGATTATAGAATTGGAATATCCAGAATTAGTGGCGTGTGCATGCTGTGCAGAAGAAGAAATATTTAATGCCGAGGATGAATCTATATTTGAGGGAATGGATGATTATACAGGCAACAATGCTGATGAAACATCTCATAGTATGGATGAGGAAGAATACATGAACGATAATACGGAACAATAGAATATGGCAGGAGTGGTAGGAACAGGAGCAATCGCAACAACTGCAGGAACAGGTGGCGGATTTGGCTCATATATGCTTGTTAATGCTGTGGTTCAGACCTTGATGGGCTACAAACGCAGAAATGGTCAAGATGCAGCAGCCGTAGAAAATGAGAGCTTTCAAGAGGATCTAGTTCGTGCTAAACATGAATTTCAGGATGAGTTAGAGGCTGAGAAAGTTGTTGCCATGCGACACAAGATGCAAGTTGCAAGAGAGTATCGATTAATCGAGAAGTTTGAAAGTTCTAAGCTTAAAGAATTAATGGGAGAACTTAAAACCTTGTTGGATAGAGAATTCCCATTGAAAGATGAATCAATACCAATTATTATTGATGCAATAGAGGAATATCGAAAACTTGGATACGGTGTTCAAGTTCCGCTAAATGTAATCCTTCTACATACTTTAGAGAATGCTGGTATTGATTACGATGAGGTTGTAACTTCTCTTGATAATTATGGAGACAAGTTGGGTAATATAAAGTACCGTCGTTGGTGTGATAAGGATGTTGCAAGGAACGCAGCACTCTTCAATTTGCACGCTATTTTGGGAAATATTCCAACAGCTGTTATCTCTCCATACTTTTGGGGGAATAAAGTTCATTTCACTGCTGCTTTGTGGGACGCTCAATGTGAAAGCAAACCGATGATACGCCCACTATTTTCTATTGATTGTGACTTTAGTCAATTGAAATCTGTTGAGGGACGAAAGGCGTTTCAACAGAAGTTGACGATGATTTCAGCCGTAATATCAGGTTGTGCCCGTGACTCATATGCACTCTTGGTTCATGGACTCAAACCGACATTTCCTAAATTGCTTCAAGAAGATAAATCACTGAGAGAAATGTTGCAAGCAAAGGAAAACAAAGCGGTTTTAGACTTCGTCCTTAAGGAGTATCAGGGAACTGCTCAATCGATATCTCAGGTAGAGTCATCATCAAGAGTCTTTACAGAAGATGAGAAGATGATTCTCATTGGGCAAACTGAGAATGCTATTAAAATGATAGAGAAACTTTAAAAAGTAAACTATGCCTTGGACAATGATAGCAGCCAGTATTGGTGCTCAATTATTCAATAGCTGGCAGGCAAATAAAAAGACAGAGGAACTTCAAGCTCGCCAAAGAGAGTTCCAGAAGGCTGCGCAACGAAGAGAATTTGACCGTATGCGACAGTTGCAACGTGAAGCGGCTCAATTGGCTTTAGAAATTGAAGCAGATGTTCATAAGCAGAGGCTTGAAGACATTGAGGCTAATTACGATGATGTTGTAAAACAGTTCTCGACAGAAATTGCCATTAAAAAGTGGCCTCTTAAAGTTCTTCCATTTGTTATGCGAGGAGAATCTTTCGGGACATTTTTCAATGGTTCCAAAAGTATTGCTCTTCATACTATTTTGACACCATCGAACTGCGACAGGTTTAATGAGGCTGTTTATATGGATATTGATCTACAACTTGAGGCGGCTTGCAATGAGCATTGGAATGCTCAGACTTCACATCCGATAGCTTATTATGGTGGTGCTTGGCGTAAACCAACCTTGGATTTGGACCATATTGATTTATTAAAAACACAACTAAAGAATGTACCTACTGTTGTTATAACACCTTATTTCGGCCCTCAGCTATATTTCAAGGTCAAAATGTGGGGAATGGGTAAAGATACAGAGGTAAAAATAGAATTGCCAAAGAATCTATTCTCATATGAATATGAAAAAGGGATGAACTATTCTCCCAAAGACGAGAGCCCTAAAGGTGATTTAATAGATACGACAATTGAGGAGTTTGTGTCATATTTAGAATGCTTAATAGGATTTATATCCGATAAGTACTTTTGGAGTATGTATAAGGTGTTGCCGTTGTTGCCAAATTTCATAGCTAATAAAACAATACCTATTAACAACGTAATCAAAGAGAATATTACCCGCAGTTACACTAATGAAATAGAACAACTGATAAATAACCTTAAAAAAGCTTCATTAACATATGGTGAATTAGAACTGTACTTAAAAGGATTAGCTCCTATTGTATCTAAAAAACAACTTTCATTATATAGATCAGGCGTAGAAATATATAGTGAGATAATGGCAGAAAATGACAAAGGGGAAAATATTCCAGAGTTTATTGAAGTGTCATCAAATAAATGTGATATTCTAGAGATTATAGCAAAGTACGAGGAATATATTGACAGAAACTCCATTTTTATACCTATTGAACCGACTTTAGTGATAGCAAATACGGAATTTCGTACTCTGTGCATATACATAATAGATGAGCAGACAAATAAACGTATTGTTTTATCTGAGTCATTTGCGTATAAAATAAGATTCCAGCAAATGTCCCGAGACAAAAATACCAGATTGCTTTTTAATAGGTATGCCAAAAATGGCATCCTAAAAATTAACAAATTAAACATTGATATAGTAAAAGGATTATTAATCAAATTAACATATTAAAGCTATGATAAAAAGTCTATTAACAGGAGCTGCATACATTGTATGTGGAGTGATCGCAGGCGTTGGGATTTGGAAAGCTGTAAACAAGGGGAAATCTCCACGAATTAGTTATGATGATATTCTCAATGAAAGCATCAATAAATCCATTTCTCTTCTTCAATCAGATAGTAAAACCGAAGAAAAGACTGTCGGAAATTTATTGATAGTCAAGAGAGTTCGAGAGGGCCAAGTTGCATTTTGCCTCATACGTAGGTATGATAATGGAAGAACAACATCCACAGTAATATCTCCTACATTTAGCATTAAGATTTGTCCTTCAAACCTTCAATCAGAGCTTGAGATAAAGAATGAAGTTGTAATACAAAAAATTGAATACTAATGAAGTTTATAGAAACAAACAAAACATCTTCAAATTCAAAGGATAAGAAGAAAGTATCTTTTATTCCTCTTGAACCTGAATGGGATATTAATGAAATAGTTTGTTCAGATGATTTGCGAACTACTATATCTGATATCATAGCTTTCTGTAGAAATAAGGAACAGATTATCCAAGAATGGAATCTATCAAGATTTCTAAAAGGTAATGGTGGATGCATTGGTATAAATCTATGGGGATTGCCTGGCACCGGTAAAAGTATCGCGGCAGAAGCCATAGCGAAGGCTCTTGGAAAGCGAATTATTCAAGCTTCATATTCAAGTTTGATGGATAGTCTCCAAGGTAATACCGAGAAAAATCTCACATCTCTATTTGATACTGCAGTTCAGGAGGATTGTGTTATCTTATTTGATGAAGCCGATGGTTTACTTAGTTCCCGTAAAACGGGTGGAGCTAATTCAGATTCCTCCAATCTGATAAAGTCACATATGCTTAACTTGTTGGATAGAAGTTCAGCTATCGTAATTTTTACTACTAATTTCTTTAAAAGTTATGATAGAGCATTTGTAAGACGTATTTTGTGGAATGTCGAATTTAAGGCTCCAAACATAGATGAATTAACTGCTTTATGGAATTTCCATCTGGGCAATATACCTAGGGCTATTACATATGAGAAGTTGGCTGAGATTTCCAGTGAATTGGGAAAGAAACATTCTATTAATATCACTGGAGGAGATATTAGAAAACTAACACTAGTATTTTGTACAAGATTGTCTGCCCAGAGGATTAATGAACTAAATGAAGAGAATTCAACTGTAATCATTGAGCGTTACATTAAAGATTTGCAAGAAAATAACACAATGCAAACAGAAACTACAGTAAAACGTAGCGAAGTTCCGGAATTCGTCAATAAGGAGTTAGATGAACAAAGTAATAACTAAAATAACACAAAAAAGATGGTTGTATTTATAATCAAAATTGCCCTATTAGGGTTGCTAATTTATGCTGCATTTAAATTAATTTGGAAAGCTATCGTAGCAGCATGCGTTGCATTAGTAGAAGGAATCGTAGGCTTAGTCGCAAAATTAAAAGTTGCAATTCGACGAGGTAGAAAAGCAATCTTTGTTTTATATCGCAGATATACGGATGGCAGAACGACGAAGACGGAAATCGGGAAGGAAGAAGATGTTGATGTTTTACCAGATGAGTTAAATGAATTACTCGAGAAGCAACAACAAGTGCAGGTGAAAGACGAAGAAACTGGTTGGTAAAATAATGAAATTATGGAAGATTTAATAATTTATGGACTTGGGGGACTTCTAGGTGGATTATTAGGGTATCTTTTTGCTTCTGCTATTATAAAGTATTGCAAAAAGGCCTTGGACTGGTTCAAAAGTGCTTTTGAGAGCATTCCTAGGTGTCGCAAGGCTATTGGAGTTCTTGTTAGAGAAGGTAATAGGGTCTTTAAACGTCTTTGGGTGGAATTCACTAATGGCGAAGAATCTATCTACGAAGAAGAGGGTGATGTCGGAGTTGAGATGGAGGCTGGTGAACTCCCCGATGAAATAGAAAAAGCATTAAACGAACAGGGTATTGTTGCAGTATGGAGCAATGCAGAATAATAATTAATCATTACTGTCCCGTTAAAAATGGAAATTGGTCTTTGAAATAATTGAAATATAG
>ENA-OOXJ01002215-OOXJ01002215.1-human-gut-metagenome-genome-assembly--contig:-NODE-2215-length-10332-cov-2.330544_pt1 | contig 10332 bp, 7 predicted proteins | sample MGYA00241587_ERZ501343 | MGnify/ENA primary metagenome ERZ501343 (study PRJEB25962, sample SAMEA2042918) | human gut metagenome | biome: human gut; feature: human-associated habitat; material: faeces...
ATACAAACTCGCCAAAAGCATCCTCTTTCAGATGCAGCCCGAGACCGCTCACCATGTCATCATGGCCAATCTCGATTGGATCACCACGCTCGGCTTGCACAAGCTTCTTACTCACACGCCTCCCGAAGATCCCGTTGAAGTCATGGGCATTCGCTTCCCGAACACCATCGGTCTGGCGGCTGGCATGGACAAGGATGGCGAACGCGTGAGCGCTTTCGGAGCGCTTGGCTTCGGTCACGTCGAAATCGGCACTATTACGCCCGTGCCCCGCTGCTTCCGAGTCATTCCTGCCGAAGGCATCGTCAACCGCATGGGCTTTAACAACGTCGGCTGTGAACAGGTTCTGCGCAACCTCAAGAGCGCCGACGCCTTCCACCTGCGCGGCGGTGTGTTGGGCATCAACATCGGCAAGAACGCCGTAACCCCCATTGAAAACGCGATCAGCGACTTCCGCATTTGTCTGGCAAAGTCCTACGACCGTGCCGACTACATTGCGGTCAACATTTCGAGCCCGAACACCAAGAATCTGCGCTCGCTGCAAGCCGAAGCCCCGCTGCGCGAACTGCTCGGCGCTCTGCGCGACGAACGCAACCGTATCATCGAAACAGAAGGAGCTCCCTACAAGCCCATCGCCGTGAAGCTTGCTCCCGACCTTGAAAACGACGCCATCCTGCGCGCCGTTGACATCATCGTCGAACACGAGATGGACGCCGTCATCGCCACCAACACCACAATCGATCACTCCTCCGTTCAGGGACTTCCCAACTGGAACGAAACAGGCGGTCTTTCCGGTCGTCCGCTGATGGCCCGCTCCACCGAGTGCCTCGCCATGATTACCGATCACCTCAAGGGCAAGCTCCCCGTGATCGCCTCGGGCGGTGTCATGTCGGGTGACGACGCCGTCGTGAAGATGCAGGCCGGTGCAAGTCTCGTTCAGCTCTATTCCGGCTTTGTCTACCGCGGTCCGGAACTCGTGACCGAATGCGTGGAAGCCATCGCACGCTGGCGCAAGCAACAGAACGCCTGATCAACTTGATTTTTCGTTCACAAAGCCGCTCTCTCGCAAGGGCGGCTTTTTTCATTCATTTTTCACGCTATGGAAATTGTTCAAAAAGCGAGTTTGCCTTAACCGAGATCAAAAAAGTCGTTTCCGGCCTCTGCAACTCATATTCTTGGCCGAAGACACGGGCTCTTTTTTGCGCTATCGTAGCGACCTTCGATTAAATCGCATCTCGCGCCTGATGAAAATTTTTAAAGCGACATGCGAATATAGCTAGCCATATAACAACAACTTTCAAACGTCATGCAAGACCTTACACCGCTGCGTCCCGCCTTCTGGAACGTTCCCCTGTGGGCGGAAATCGGCGTATACGTCATCGGCATTGCCGCCGTCGTGCTCTGCATCGCCGGCATCGTGCGCGCCGTCAAGCAACGTCAAGCCACAACTCAACCCGAACCCCTTGCCGATCGCAACGCCCGGCTTGGCCGCACTCTTCTTGAAGTGTTCTGGCAAAAACGCATTCGCGACACCGCCGCCGGTAAAAATCATTTCGTGCTGTTCTGGGGATTCATCTTTCTTTTCTTCGGCACCGCCATTGCTACCATCGATTGGGACATTGCCTGGCTTGTCTTCGGCAAACGCATCCTGTCGGGCAATATCTACCTTGCCTACAAATTCGTTCTTGATCTCGCAGGACTTCTTGCCCTCATTGCTCTTGGTTTTAGCTTTTGGCGCCGCTTTGTTTCACACGACCCCAAAGTCGAAGCCAACTGGCGTTTCGCCTTGGTGCTTGGCAGCCTCGCCTTCATCATTCTCACGGGTTTTTTACTCGAAGCGCTGCGTCTTGCCGTTCAGCAGCCGCAGTGGGCCGGCGTGAGCTTCGTGGGCAACGCCCTCGCACAGATTTTCATCGGCACTGACGCCGAAACGCTCAAGGTCTACCACACCTTCATCTGGGTTATTCACGGTCTGGCCTCCCTGGGATTTATCGCCTCTATTCCGCTGACCTATTACGCACACCTCTTCAAGACCCCGACTTCGATCTACGTCAAGAAACCCGAACCGCGCGGTGCGCTTGCCAAAATCGAAGACATTGAAGAGCAGGAACGTTTCGGCATTTCCGAATTCAGCCAGTTCGGTCGCATTGATCGCATCCGCTTCGACGGCTGCACCGAATGCGGACGCTGCACCTCCGTGTGTCCGGCTGTCGCCTCGGGTGCACCTCTGGATCCCAAGGCTCTCATCTTATCGCTCAAGGCCCGCATGAACGGCATTGATGCCGACAAGCCTCTGATTGACGGCATTGTTTCTAAGGACGCCCTTTGGAGCTGCACCACTTGCGGCGCCTGCACCAAGGTCTGTCCGGCTCAGATTCCGACTCCCGACATCATCGTTCAGATGCGCCGTCATCTGGCGCTTGAAGAAGGCGACTTCCCCGAAGGTCTGGCTCAGGCTCTGGAAAACACTTCGAGCGTCGGCAATCCGTGGGGTATGGATCCCGGAAGCCGCCTGAAGTGGGCCAAGGGACTTGACGTTGAAATCGCCAAGCCCGGCGTCGAGTATGTTTATGCCCATGCTCCACACCTGCTGCCCCAGCCCCTTCAGGCAGCCGTCCACCACCATGTCCGTGTACATGATGGGCACCAGCGGCGCGAGCAGCCTTATGAACCGCCCCGCCTCCGCCGAGCCGTACACCGCCTCGCCCAGCGCTCCGCCGAAGCGCCACAATATGAGCGCCGCCGCCACCGAGAACGCCCCGCAGAGCTTCAAAAGCGAGCTCACCGCCCGGCGTATTCCCGCCGAGTCGGAGCGCATCTGCGCCTCCGTCAGCGTGGGTATCATCAGCTCCGCCGCCGCCGAGAGCAGGCAGCTCGGAAAGCCGATTATCGGCATCGCCATGCCCTGGATGACGCCGTAGCCCGCCAGCGCCGCATCCGCCGAGAGCCCGGAGCGCCGGAACCCGCGCGGCACCAGCAGGTGCTCCAGCGTAGAGAGCGCGCTGCGCGCATACGCCGACACCGCAAGCGGCACCGCCACGCCGAACATCCTCGACGTCAGCCGCACAGAGCCGCCGCCGCGCTCACCGTGCCGCCGCCGGTCGCCTGTGTAGAAGGCCAGCATCATGGCGAGCGAGAGCATATCCGCCGCCGTGACCCCTGCCGCCACCGCCGCACAGCTGCGCTCGATGTCGCCCTCCGGCGCCCGCGAGAGGAACAGCACCACCAGCCCCGCGCAGAAGAGCTGCTCCAGAAGATGCACCAGCGAGGGCTTCCAGATGCGCCCGCAGGCCGTGAAATAGCCCGAGAGCACGCTTGAGAGCGCGATGAACGGCAGCCCGAAGGCGAGTATGCGCAGGCTCATAACCGTCCTGGCGTCGCCTATCCAGAGGAAGCCTATGGGCTCTGCAAAGCCGTAGAGTATCGCGCAGCCCGCCGCGCCGAAGAAGAGGCTGTACGCCGCGCAGCGGCTCATCGCCCCGCCCACGCCTCCGCCCCGGCCGAGGCCGATCTCCTCCGCCACAAGCCGCGTCGCCGCAAAGCGTATCCCGCTTATCGCAAAGGTCGTGGCCAGCAGCTCCACGCTCATCACGAGCTGATAGAGCCCTATGCCGGCGGCGCCGATGCGCCCGGCCAGCCAGGCCTGGAACACCATGCCGATGCAGCGCATCAGTATCGACGCCCCCGCGAGCAGCGCCGTATTCACAATAAGCCGCTTCTTCATAAAAGGACTGCCCCCCGCTTGTACTCGTAAGAGTATATGCGGAAGGCAGTCCCACAAAGACCCCGCTAATTGAGCGTCCCCGCCGACTGGCGGATGAGCGCCTCGGCACGCCCTCTCAGCGCGGCGTTTTCGATTTTCCTGAGCCCGGGGTCGGCCTTGAGCAGCCGCTCGGCGGCGTCCTTTGCGCTTTGCAGCACGTCCATGTTCGCGCCGAGGTCGGCTATGTGCAGCTCCGGCAATCCGTGCTGCCGCGAGCCGAAGAAGTCGCCGGGCCCGCGCATGCGCAGGTCCTCCTCGGCTATCTTGAAGCCGTCGGAGATGTGCACCATGGCCGAGAGCCTCGCGCGGGCCTCCTCGCCCTTGGCGTCCGAGACGAGGATGCACCAGCTCTTGTGCTGTCCGCGTCCTACCCTGCCACGCAGCTGGTGGAGCTGCGAGAGACCGAAGCGGTCCGCGTTCTCGATGACCATCAGCGCTGCGTTCGGCACGTCCACGCCGACCTCGATGACCGTCGTGGACACCAGCACATCCGTCTCGCCCCGGGCGAAGGCCGACATTATCTCGTCCTTCTCCTTCGCCTTCATCTTGCCGTGGATGCAGGCGATCTTGAGGCCGGGCAGGGCGGAGCGGAGCGCCTCGGCGTGCTCCTCTGCGGATTTTATGCCGTCGGCGCCCTCCTCGCTCTCCTCGATGCGCGGGCAGACGATGAAGACCTGCCGCCCCTCGTGCGCGAGCTTTTCGATGAAGCCGTTGAGCCTCGCGCGGTAGCTCTCGTCCACGGCGAAGGTGCCGACCTTCTGCCGTCCCGGGGGCAGCTCGTCGATGATGGACACGTCGAGGTCGCCGTATATGATGAGCGCCAGCGTCCGAGGAATGGGCGTCGCCGACATGACCAGCAGATGCGGCCTCGTGCCCTTGCCGACGAGGGCGGCACGCTGTTCGACGCCGAAGCGGTGCTGCTCGTCCGTCACGACGAGGGCGAGATTCTTGAACTCCACGTCCTCCGAGAGCAGCGCGTGCGTGCCCACGCAGAGTCCCGTCTCGCCCGACGCAAGCCCCGAGAGCACCTCCCGGCGCTCCTTGGCCCGCATTGAGCCGGTGAGTTTTGCGACCTTGATGCCGAAGGGCTCCAGAAAGCCCGAGAGCGTGGCAAAGTGCTGCTCGGCGAGTATCTCCGTCGGCGCCATGAAGGCCGACTGCGCGCCCGAGCGCGCCGCGTACCACACGCAGGCGGCGGCGACGAGGGTCTTGCCGCTGCCCACGTCGCCCTGCACGAGCCGGTTCATCGCCCTGCCCGAGCACATGTCCTCCGCAGCCTCGTTCATGGCCCGCAGCTGTGCGCCGGTGGGCGTGAAGGGCAGGGAAGCCGTGAAGTCCGCAAGTTCCGCGCGAATGAGCGGCGTTCCGGCGGCCTTTTCCCGTCCGCCGCGTATCATGCCGAGCGCGCAGACGAGGACAAACAGCTCCTCGAACACCAGCCGCCGCCGCGCTATGGCGAGGGCCCCGGCGTCCTTGGGGAAGTGGATGTTCTCATAGGCGTAGCGCGCCGTGGCGAGGCCGTTGTCGAGCGCAACGCCCGCGGGCAGGTAGTCCGGCAGCGAGTCCGCGCAGAAGTCCAGCGCGCTGCGCACGCACTGCATCACCGTCCGCTGCGAGAGCCCGGACGTCAGGCGGTATATGGGCACGATGCGGCCCGTGAACCTGGAGGGCTCATAGCCGGCCTCGAAGATGGGGTTCACCATGCTCCGGAGCCGCCCCTGCACGCTCACGCGGCCGTAGAAGATGTAAAACTGCCCGCGCTTGAGCGTCAGGCGGACGTAGCTGCTGTGGAAAAACGTGATGTGCAGCGCCCCCGTCTCGTCCACGGCGCGGACCTTGACTATCTCCTGCCCGCCCCGGATGCGGCTGAGCGTGGGCGTCTCGGCCACCATGGCGCGCACGCAGACGCTCTCTCCGTCCGTGAGCTGGTCTATGGGGCAGATCCGCGTCCGGTCCTCGTACGCGCGCGGGAAATACGAGACAAGACCGGCGAGGTCGTGGATGCCCAGCTTTCCCATGCTGCGCGCCCTCGCCTCGCCTATGCCCTTTATGTATCTGATGTCCGTGTCAAGCTGCATTAGCGCACCTCGCCGATGAATCTCCACAGTCTGTCCCGATCCGCCTCGTCCGCGTAGGCGATGCCCACGCGCTTTGCGGTTCTTATGTAAACCTCTCGCCCCTCGTCCTCGATGCGTATGAGCGGGGAGGAGGCGATGTCCGCGCCGTTAAGCGCGCCGGTGATGCCGAGGTACCTGGTGAGCTTCCCGGGCCCCTCGAATCCGGCGCAGGCGCGGATGAGCACGCCCTGGGGGAAGTCCTCCGGGCCGGTGATGACGTTCATTAGCCAGTGTATGCCGTAGCAGAGGTAGACGTACACGGCGCCGCCGGGGCGGTAGAGCATTTCGGTGCGCCTTGTGCGCCCGCGGTGGGCGTGACAGGCGGTGTCCTCTTCGCCGCGGTAGACCTCGACCTCGGTGATGACGAGGCGGCGCTCCGACCCGTCGGGGAGGGTGCTCACCAGGGTCTTGCCGGGCAGCTCCGGCGCCACCTCGAGCGCGTCACGCTCGAAAAAGTCACGTGAGAGCCTCATGAGGGTCTCCTGAGCGTCTCGACGGTGTAGTCGCTGCCGCTGAGCGTGAAGTCCTCGCGCACGCCCTCGGAGACGACGACGCGGTTGTCGTTGGTGATGAGCACGAGCTCGAAGCCGGTGTTGTCCTCGTAGAAGCTCTTCGCGTCGCGCTCGCCCATGACGTAGAGCGCGGTGGAGAGCGCGTCGGCATAGGTGCCGTCCTCGCAGATGACGGTGACGGAGAGCAGGTCGCTCTCGGCGGGGTAGCCGGTGGAGGGGTTGAGGATGTGCTGCCAGTAGTTGCCCTTGTCGTCTACGAAATAGCGCAGATAGCCCCCGGAGGTGACGATGGCGGTGTCCGCGCCGACGTTGAGCGTGGCGGCGTAGCTGCCGGTGTTGACGGGGTCCTGCAGGCCGACCACCCAGTCCGAGCCGTCGGGTTTGACGCCGAGGGTCATGACGGTGCCGCCGAAGGAGACGATGCCGCTCTCGACCCCGGCCTGACGCATGGCGCGCATGGCGTACATGGCGGCGCAGCCGCGCGCGACGGCGGCGAAGGTGAGCTCCATCCCGGCGGGCATGGTGAGGAGGTAGGTGTCGGTCTCGGTCATGGCGGAGACGTTGACGGCGGAGAAGTCCACGTGCTCGAGCAGGCTGTCTATCTCGCTCTCGCTGGGGACGTTGTAGAGCCCGTCGATGAAGCCCCAGGCCTTGACGAGGGGGTAGACGGTAAGGTCGAGGGCGCCGTCCGTGGCGTCATAGACGGTGCGGGCGGTCTGGAGCATCTCGGCGACCTGGCCGGTGATGACTATGCCGTCGCCGGCGGCGGAGTTGATGTTGTAGAGGGTGCTGCCCTCGCGCTCGGGGTCGAGGGAGGCGTCGAGGGCGGAGATGACGGAGGCGGCGGAGTTGAGCCCGGCCTCGGCGTTTTTGCCGTAGGCCTTGATGGAGACGGCGGAGTTCATGGCAAAGAGCTGCTTTTCCGTGGCCTGAACCTCCCCGCAGGCGGCCAGCGGCAGCGCCATGCAGCAGACGAGCAGCGCCGCGATAAGTTTTCTCAAAGTCTTCATAAGCGCGAAACCCCTGTGAGAGATCGTTTTTTAAAAGTATAGCACAAGCGCGGGAAATAGGCAAACTTAACTATTTACTTTGAGGGCGCGATTTGCTATAATAATCGGGCGCAAAGCGCACATGCGCCCGTAGCTCAGCTGGATAGAGTGTCAGACTCCGACTCTGAAGGTCGTGGGTTCGAATCCCGTCGGGCGTACCAGAGGCGGGGGGCCGGAGCATTCGCGCTCCGGCCTCTTCCCGTATCGCTGAATCAGCCGCCTGGAAGGAGAGAGGGAGGAAACCGATGCAAAAGGTCGTCTACATCAGCAACAGCCGCGATTTTACGGAACAGACGGATATCAACGAAAACAAATATCTCGTCCGCATCAACAAGCTGCTGGAAGAGGGCTGGACCATTGCTCAGATGAACACGCAGACCGTGGCCGTCGACCCCAAGCTTGAAAACTACCTCCACAAGGAGACGCTGGTCTCCTTCGTCATCCTCGAGAAAAACCAATAAAGCGTCCAAACATCAGCGTCGGAGCAGGAAAAACCTTGCTCCGACGTTTTTTTCCCCCGCGCCCTTGCGGAAAAATCGAGGGGCTGTATATTGTTCAGCCATCAAGACCGACGGGAGGAGTGCCATATGGCAAAGAAAGCGCCCGGGATAATGCTCTATTACGAGATACGCTCCGCGCTCGAACACCTGAGCTTCGCCGAGAAGGGACAGCTGCTGGACGCGATGCTCAACTACGGCGAATACGGCGAGGCGCCGGACTTTTCCGACCCGACCATGGCCGTGACCTGGTCGTTCATCGCCATGCGCATCGACGCCGACCACAAGCGCTACCAGAACAGATGCGAGCGTGCGGCCGAGAACGCAAAGAGGCGCTGGGAAAAGGAAAACGAAGCTATGCGGCCGCATGCGGACGATGCCAACACAACATCAACGTCAACTCCAACATCAACAACAACATCATCTTCATCATCAACATCATCATCAGCATCAGCTTCAGCAGCAGCTATGCCCGCCGATGTTGAAAACCCTGTGGAAAGCTACTCCCCGCGCTCGCCGGAGGAGTTTGAGGCGCTGCGGCAGAAGGCGCTCGACCGCCTTGCGCGGGGGATGAGCTTCAAGAGCTTTTAGCCGTATTTCTCGGCCAGATACGTCCCGAGCCGGTCGCCCAGCAGCGCCGACGTGTCCTCGAGACTGCGCTCTCCGGCGAGAAAGGCCCCGGCGTCCTCGCGGATGAGGTCGTCTATCTCCGCGTCGTAGTAGATGACCGTGTCCAGGCTCTCCACAAGCCCCAGCATCATGTCCGCCTGCCGCTCCGTAATGGAAGGCTCCCAGGAAAACACCGTCTCATAGTGCCGCCCCTCGTGATCCCAGGTGCCGTCCTCGCGGATGACCACCTTCTCCGGGTCGAGGTCCTCATACGGGTGCAGCAGCTCATAAAACTTCTCCTCCAGGGCGGGCAGGTTCAGGGTGAACATGAAGTTTTCCCGCTCCGCGACGCACCAGCGGATGAACTCCCAGGCCGCCTCCGGCTCTTCCGTGGCGGCGTGTATGCCCATCGCGGCGATGGGGCTTATGTACGAGCCGCCGGGAAAGCCCACGGGCCAGAGCTCGAGGCCGCGCTCTTTTTCCGTATTTATGAGCTCCATGTGATTCGTCAGGACGGATACGGACAGGGTGTCCGGGCTGAAGCTCTCGGCCTTAGTCATGCTGCCTGCCATCTCCAGCAGCTTTGTGAACTCCGGCGATGTGAAGTCGCAGTCCGCGCCGCGCCTGTTTTGCTCTATCCAGAGCGGGATGGAGTATGTCAGGAACTCATCCCCGGCAAAATGGTTGAAGCCTATGCTCTCATAGTCCTCTGTCGGGTGGACATACGCGTTGCCGAAATCCGCCTCGAGGCCGACGAGGGTGTACACATGATACTCGGGCGAGAGCGCATAGAGCGCGCCGTCCGTCTCGAAGGGCCCGAGCAGGAAGTCCTCGCGCGGGAAGTCGCCCATGAGCGTGTACATGTCGAGCAGCCAGCCGTTTGCCGCCATGGACTCAGGCGAATTATAGCCGAAACCGATGATGTCCGGCGCCTCGTCCGAGGCCATCAGAGCGACCAGGGCCTCATGCGGCATCTCGGGCAGCAATTCCACGCGGATATCGCTGTGCGAGCGGTTGAACTCGTCGATATACGTGGGTATGTAGCTGTTTTCATCCATATGCGCCAGCGTGAGCGTCACCCGCTCCGGCTGCTCTGAGTCCGCCTCCGTTGCCGGGCGGAGTATGCCGGCGGAGCTGCCGTCGGAAACGGCGTAGAGCCCATCGCCCAGCTCGACCACCTGCACCGAGGCGGCGGAGAGTACGACACCGCTGTCGGCCCAGATGACGGCGTATTCCGCGCCCTCGCCCGTGTCGCGGACAAGTCCCCTGCCGTCCGTCCAGAGCCAGCCGCTGAGCGCATCCTGAAGGACGCAGTCCTCCGCCAGCGCCGCCGGACCGGGCGTGAGAGTGCCGTCCGGGCTGAGGTTTGCAAATTTAGTCTCGGCTTTTTCGCGGTATTTGAGGTTTACGCCGCTGTCCGTGGCGCCCATGCCCGTGACGTCCTCGAGCTCGTACTCGAGCAGCAGCTCAAAGCCCTCGCCCATGCAGCGGACATAGCCGTCGGCGCAGGCGAGCCAGAGCGCCCCGCCGGAGCAGCACATGTCCGTGACCTCGCCGGGCCAGTCCGGCTCAAAGCTCTCGCAGCCGCCGCCGGGCTTGTGCAGGCAGAGCTCAACGTGCTCGGCGTACTCATCGTCCCAATACCTGTCGAGCGTCCAGACGCCGGACTCACAGCCCGAAGCGAGGCTCGTCGCCCGGGCGCCCTCCGGCGTGTCGAGCGGCGCCATGCCCTCGGGCCACACGGCGGCGCTCCATCCGCCGGTGCAGTCGTAGACCACGCCGCCGCAG
>ENA-OOXJ01002224-OOXJ01002224.1-human-gut-metagenome-genome-assembly--contig:-NODE-2224-length-10299-cov-4.769133_pt1 | contig 10299 bp, 9 predicted proteins | sample MGYA00241587_ERZ501343 | MGnify/ENA primary metagenome ERZ501343 (study PRJEB25962, sample SAMEA2042918) | human gut metagenome | biome: human gut; feature: human-associated habitat; material: faeces...
TTTTATTATCTTCGGCACGAAGTCTATCGCCGTCTTCGCGTCGGGGAAGGCCGCGAGCAGGTCGACGGCGTGGCGCGGCATCGGCATGAGCTTGAGCACGGCCTGCGTGACGACGGCGAGCGTGCCCTCCGAGCCGCAGAGCAGGTGGACGAAGTCGAGGCCGGTCACGTCCTTGCCACCGGCCGTGGCAAAGTGGGGCGCGCCGCCGCCACCGCCCTTGATACACTTGGCGGCCTCGCGCACGAGAGCGCCGGCGTTCCACCCGCGGCTCTCAACGAGATTTCGGCTGATCATAACCGTGAGCAACGGCTTCCCTTCGTGGCTGCTGCCGATGACGCAAAGCATGTTTTCGGGCAGCTTGTGCGCAATCTGGAAGGCCATATCCTTCACGGCGTCGGGGGCGAGACGCACGGGGCTCACGCTCCGCACAACTTTCACGCCGTTGACGTCCTGAGCCGCCTCTACCAGACGGTCGCACAAGGCCTGCACGCGCTGCTTCATGTACTCCTCGACCTGCTTGCGCAGCCCTTCGTTCTCCTCGAAAGTCTTGCACACGGCGGCTGAAAGGTCCTTGGCGTTGTTGAACAAGGTTTTCAAACCGTTCAGCACGTCCTCCTGGGCGTAAACGCTCTCTTCGGCCGCACGCCCCGTGATGGCCTCGATACGGCGCACTCCGGCAGCCACGCTGCTCTCGGAGAGAATGCGCAGCAGTCCGATGCGGCCCGTGCTCTTGGCATGGCAACCGCCGCAGAACTCTACGCTTTTGCCAAACTGCACGACGCGAACCTTGTCGCCATACTTCTCGCCGAAGAGGGCAATGGCGCCCAGCTTCTTTGCCTCGGCGATGGGCAGGTCGCGATGGTCTTGCAGGGGGATGTCCTCGCGGATGCGGGCGTTGACGATGCGCTCCACGCGGCGCAGCTCCTCGGGCGTCACCTTCTGGAAGTGGGAAAAGTCGAAGCGCAGGTAGTCGGGCGTCACGAGCGAGCCTTTCTGCTCCACATGGGAGCCGAGCACCTCGCGCAAGGCCTGGTCGAGCAGGTGCGTGGCCGTGTGGTTGGCCTCGCTGCCACGGCGTGCCTCGGCGTCGACAACGGCATGGAAAGCCGCAGCCGGGCGGGCGGGCAACTGCTTCGTCAGATGGATGGGCAGGTTGTTCTCGCGCTTCGTGTCGAATACCTCGACCGTCTCGCCGTCGCCGTGGAGCACGCCTTTGTCGCCCACCTGTCCGCCCATTTCGGCGTAGAAGGGCGTGACGTCGAGCACCAGCTCGTAATAAGTCTGCTTCTTCTGCTGCACTTTCCGATAGCGCAGGATGTGGCAATCGGCCTCCGTGGCGTCCCAACCGACAAACTGCGTCTCGCCCTCGGCCAGCACAACCCAGTCGCCCGTCTCGACGCTGGCAGCGTTGCGGGCGCGCTCCTTCTGCTTCTGCATCTCTACGTCGAAGGCGGCCTCATCGACCGTCATGCCCTGCTCGCCGCAGATGAGCTCCGTGAGGTCGAGCGGAAATCCGTAGGTGTCGAACAGCGTAAAGGCCTCGGCTCCGTCGATGACCGTTGCGCCCTTGGCACGGGTCTTCGCGATGACGTTCTCCAAGAGAGTGATACCCGTGGCCAAAGTGCGGAGGAACGACTCTTCCTCCTCCTTCATCACCTTGCCAATGAGCTCCTGCTGCGCGCGCAGCTCGGGATAGGCATCGCCCATCTCGGCCACCAGCGTCGGCAGCAGGCGGTAGATGAATGCTTCCTTCTGGCCCAGGAACGTATAGGCGTAACGCACAGCGCGGCGCAGGATGCGGCGGATGACGTAGCCCGCCTTGGCGTTTGACGGCAGCTGGCCGTCGGCGATGGAAAAGGCGATGGCACGCAGGTGGTCGGCCACAACGCGCATGGCCACGTCCTTCTTGTCGTCGTCGCCATAGGCGAAGCCCGACAGCTCGGCTATCTTGCGGATGACGGGCTGGAACACGTCGGTGTCGTAGTTGGAGCGCTTGCCCTGCATCACCATGCACAGGCGCTCAAAGCCCATGCCCGTGTCGATGACCTTGTGGGGCAGCGGCTCCAACGAGCCATCGGCCTTGCGGTTATACTGCATGAAAACGAGGTTCCATATCTCGATGACCTGCGGATTGTCCTTGTTGACGAGCTCCGCTCCGGGCACCTGCTGCTTTTCCTCCTCGGGACGCAGGTCGATATGGATTTCAGAGCACGGACCGCAAGGACCCGTGTCGCCCATCTCCCAGAAATTGTCGTGCTTGTTGCCGTTAATGATATGGTCGGCGGGGAAATATTTGCCCCAGTAGCCGGCCGCCTCGTCGTCGCGGCCGAGCCCTTCTTCGGGCGAGCCTTCGAACACCGTTACATAGAGGTTCTTCGGGTCGATGTGGAGCGTTTCCACCAGATACTCGTAGGCCCACGTGATGGCCTCGCGCTTGAAATAGTCGCCGAAGCTCCAATTGCCGAGCATCTCAAACATGGTGTGGTGATAAGTGTCGTGGCCCACCTCTTCCAGGTCGTTGTGCTTTCCGCTCACGCGCAGACACTTCTGCGAATCGGTCTGCCTGCGACACTTGGGCTCGGCATTGCCCAGAATGATGTCCTTAAACTGGTTCATGCCGGCGTTGGTGAACATCAGCGTCGGGTCGTCCTTGATGACCATCGGCGCCGAAGGCACAACCAGGTGGCCATGCGACTCGAAAAACTTCTTGAAAGAGTCGCGTATTTCGTTGGCTGTCATCATAATCAATCTATTCTGTTTAAAATCCGTGCAAAGTTATGAAAAACACTACGCCCGACCAAGCTGCCCCTTTGAAATCAAAGGAGAAAGCGGGCTGCTCGCGTCCCTGAGGGCGCAAAACAAAGGACGGGCAAGGCTTGCGGCCTTGTCCGTCCCTGTTTGTTGAATGTTAATCACCCGATTAAGCTTCGGTCTGGGGGTCCACCGAAACGTAGCTGCGCATGCGCGAGCCGCCACGATGGAAGTTTACCACGCCGTCAACGAGGGCGAAGAGCGTATGATCCTTGCCCATGCCGACGTTGCGGCCGGGGTAGTGAACCGTGCCGCGCTGGCGAACGATGATGTTGCCGGCCACGCACGTCTGACCTCCCCAAATCTTAACGCCTAATCTCTTCGAAGCCGACTCACGGCCGTTCTTAGAACTACCTACACCTTTCTTGTGTGCCATTTTTTCTGAGTTTTAGGATTAAGCAATGACTTGTTTGATGGTTACCTCGGTGAACTGATGGCGATAGCCGTTCAGTTTGCGGTATCCCTTGCGGCGTTTCTTGTGGAATACGAGCACTTTCTCGCCTTTTACGAGCGGAGAAACGACCTCGCACACGACTTTCGCACCTTCGACGGTGGGAGCGCCCACTTTCACTTCGCCGTTGTTGTCTACCAACAGCACTTTCTCAAATTCAACAGCCTGGCCGCTCTCGGCACCATTGATGTGGTTGACGAAAAGCTTCTTGCCTTCTTCCACTTTAAACTGCTGACCGTTAATTTCTACGATTGCAAACATTATTGGGTTGTGATAAACGGTTTTTTCCGTGAGGCGGACTGCATCGCGCAGCCACTTACCCGGCCCCAGCGGACTCTAAAACGCGGCAAAATTACGACTTTTTTCCCGTCCGCCGAAGCTGTCGGCCACTTTTTCTGCCGAAATCAGCGCTTGCCCTGTCTATTTTTTCTTATTGCCTCTCCTTGAAAGAAATGGATGGCTCCATCCTCAGCTACATTACGAAGCCTATACTTCGTATCCCCGTTTTAAGAATGTCTGCATAAAGAGGCTTCCACTACAAAGACGTGTCCTCAAAATAAAAGTGTCAGGAAGAAAAATTAGACATTTATTCAGAACCTACTAAGTCTATAAACAATTTTACCCTTGCAAGAAATTCTCTTGAAATGTTCCGCATCTTCTTCTTAGCAATGTTTGGCATTGCAGCATTGTAAGCCACAGCTTGCAAGCCATAATGTTCTGCAAGGTATATGGCTCTTTCATTATGATACTTCTGTGAAATGATAGTAATGCTTCCCAAGTCCTTGACTTTGGTTATTGAATGTAAGGTGCGTGTTCCTTGATAGTCCAAAGAAATCAAGCTATCGGGTACTTCCTGCTTTATCAAAGAATCTTTCATAGCTATCAATTCATTGCATCCTCCATTGCTTGAATAATCTCCTCCACTTGCTATAATCCGTCTTATCTTTCCACTATGGTAAAGCATTGCGGCAGCTTTGATTCTTTCATCAAAGTAGTAGTTATGCTCACCATTGGAAGTAATGGGCGAAGTTCCCAATAACAGACCAACTTCATTATAAGGAATGCTTTGAACATCATTAAAGGTCTTTCCCTTTGCATTGGTAGAAACCAACAGGTAACAACTTAGAATGACTATCAGAAAAACTGTTGTTAAACAGAATAATATGATTATGCATTTCTTTTTTCCCATTATGTATCATGTTAGAAGCCGAAGCCAATAGACACAGACACTCCGTGAGGGTAAATATCTGTTTTATTTTCTTCTGAAACCCATCCCATTTCATTAGGCTTCATCCAACCATCATAAGAGTTGGCATTATAGGTATATCCAACTTTTAGAAATGCAGACAACCCTTTATAGAAGTTCCAACTGACACCAACACCCGGATTCATATAAAAGCCTGACGCATCAAGTAAACTATATCCTATTTTTGCATCAATAAAAGGAGAAACTTTCTTCTTCAATATGGTGTATTTCACATCTGCATAAATAGGAATGGCTGTATAGCCGTCTCCTAAACGAACTCCTGCACCAGCACCCACATAAAGGTATGGGTTGAATTGAACACCATGTGTTGTGTAAATGTCAGTGGTACTGAACAATCCCATATCGTCAGTGTGTAATGTCCTACCGCCCTCGATAGAGCCTTTATAGGTCTGTGCATTACTTGTTGTGGGGCTTATGCTCAATGCTGTAAGAATAAAGAGTATTCCAATAAATCTTAATGTTCTCATTTGTCTTTTGTTTTTATGTTAAACGAATAAGTTGTTACTTGTCTATTTCTCAATCTCTCCATTTACAGGCTTGTCTATGTTGTCAGCATATATTCTTTGCCGTCTAAGTTGACTTATAAGGCTGTCATTGGAAAGTTTGAGCATCTTATAATGCAGTTCTCCAAAGCCCTTATTATAGATAATCAATGAATCAGGCTTTATAAAGTGATAGGTAAATTCACCTGTTTCAGGTGGGCAGTCAGCCTTACCGTTCTTATTAAAAGCTAAGTGTGTCAAGAGCATTTATATAACCACCTCTATATTCTACCATTTCCCATTTGCCAACTATTAGGTTGGCAATGGAAACGGATTGTTGCTTGTTGCCACAACTCTCAATTATCAGCAATAAAGCGAATATGATAAGACTGAATGATAGTCGTTTCATTTCTCTGTGTTATATTGAAATTAGCCTATCTGTCTTCTTGCATTTCTATTGATTCATTGCATTGATTTTCATCTTCACTTTCTCCATCATAATCACTATCATTATCTTCTTCTGTCATATTTACTATTTGAGGCTTCATTGAAGAGAATTGATAGAGAGAATTTGGCTGATTGGTTGTGAATGATAATGATTGATAATTATAGAAATTCTGCACATTAAAATTAGAGAATACTTGTGTCCTTTCTTCTGACAAAAGTATTATGGACTTCATTTGCGGATTATATTTCCAAACGTAAACGTGAGATATTTCCTTACTCTCTTTTAATGGCGATGTAATTATTAGCTTGCCATTCTTATAAAATATCCAAGCCTCTCCTTTTTCTGAATTTGGTGCATCATTTTCAAGATACCAATTCGTTTCACATATATTGTTGAAAGGAGTAATCGCTGGCATTATTTTGAAAGGTGTCATAAGAAACAGAATTATCGATATTATTAGAAGGCAACAGTCTGAGAAATATTTACCTATATGTGTAAGTATCCAATTGTTTATTTGCTCATCTATGGTGGTTTGTTGTGTAAAGTATATTCCTATTAAATATAGGGAAAGAATTATGCCGCATAAGCAAAATATAGTTGGCATTAAAATATCCAACCAATCATCCCAATTTTCTACTTCTTGTAGTAAATAGTAATATCCTATCAATATAGCTATAACAGCAATAATTGCATTAAAGGGATTCTTAGACACTTCTATCTTATCAAAAATAAGTAATGCCATGAAAAAGAAAAGCGTTGGCAGGACAAGGCATTGAAGTCTTTTAATTTGATAGTATAAAGCAAAATTTTTCATGCTAGTTAAATCTATTATATGGGTTATTGTCAAACTTACATCCACATTTAGGGCACTTGTAATTGTAAACGGATGCGCCAATAGTCCCTTTCCACACTAACCCTGTGGACTTAGGTTTACATGGATAATACCCACAACGAGGGCATTGTTTGGAATGCCGTTTGTTTTTTACGTGTACAGAATAGCACGCCAATGCAATAAATAGAATTGTCAGAATAATAGGCATCTCTTAAAAGATGTGCCACTCAATACCCGGAAGAAGCGATTTTACTTTTTTTATTCTTACCCATATAAAGAAAAGGTGTGGGTACTTTGGCTTATTATCTTGTTGAGGCTCTCTTATTGCTAAGAGTTCTGGACTGCCCACCGTATGTAATAAGCAAAGCCCACACCAAGAATTTATATAAGCCACCTGTTGAGGTAGGTATATAATCCTGATGTGGGCGTTCCTGCCTATTATCCACATGACGAGAATTGTCCAGATTCCAACAAGGGATAATTTAGCTAAACGCCCTTTCGTCTTATATGTCCTTTCAGCTTCCTAACTCATTAGTCCGCTGAAATTGCCACAAATTTACTCAAAAGCATTTAGCGTTGCAAGAACTTTGCTTATTATTTGCTAATCAAGCAGGTAGAAAATCAATCTCTGTCTATAAGAGTGCTAAGTTATTGATTTTCCACCTACTGAAAGATTAGAAGCTAAGGCAGTCGTAAGTATTCAATAGTTCTTCCTGCCTTAATCCAAGATAGCGTTTGGTTATGGCAACAGAGCTATGCTATAAAGCATACGCATAAACACAAAAAAGCGATTATCTAATTAGATAATCGCTCTTTCCCGGTGATTCGCTTGGGGTTCGAACCCAAGACCCCAACATTAAAAGTGTTGTGCTCTACCAGCTGAGCTAGCGAATCTGACCTTGTTTGCCGTTAAGCGAGTGCAAAGGTAAGGAGAACTTTCCAACTCTCCAAATTTTCGCCGCCTGTTTTTCGAAAAATCACTCTTTTTCCCCGTTTTCCACGGGCTCTTCGTCGGCCATGCCGGGCAGGAGCAACGGGTCCTCGGGCACGATGTAGCGTTTATAATAGGAGATGATGAGCGTGGTGACGGGCAGGGCGATGATGAGGCCGATGATGCCCAGCATGTAGCCCCACACCGAGAGGGCGAGCAGGATGATGGCGGGCGTGAGACCCATGATTTTGCCCATGATCTTGGGGGTGACAAAGGCGTCCTGGATGATTTGCACGACGACGTACACCAGAATGACGCCGCCAATGAGCCACCAGAAGTTTTCGCCCGTGTCGGCGGCCTTGAGCAGGGAGAGGACGATGGCGGGCAGGATGCCTATCACTTGCAGGTAGGGCACAAAGCTGATGATGCCGATAAAACAGCCCAGGCCGACGGCCATGGGGAAGTCGATGATGAGAAATCCGATGGAGAACATCACGCAGTTGCTCAGGGCGATGAGGGCCTGACCGCGGAAATAGCCGCTCATGCCGCGCTCGATGTCGTCGACGAGCTGCACGGCGAACGCCCGGCGGCGCCGCGGCACGAAGCGCGACCATCCCCGGGCTATCTTTTCATAGTCCATCAGCAGGAAAAACAGATAAAGCAGGGCTATGAGCGAAGAGATGAGGCTGATGAGCACGTTGGCCGTCGACCAGATGACGTCCCACACCTTGGGCACAGCGCTTTTGATGGCAGCCACGACGTCTTTCTCGCGCAGCAGCTCGCCCAGCCGGAAGCGCGAGGCGTTTTCGCTGAAAAACTGCTGTATGGCCCCGGGGATGGAGCTGTTGTTGGCGCCCCGCTCGATATAACGCAGCGTGACGTCTTTCAGATGCACACACTCCTCGACCATCGGCGGCACGGCCAGATAGAGCAGCCCGCCGAAGACGCCGCACACCAGCACGAGCGTGAGCACGATGCAGAGCAGGCGGTTGCGCAGGCGGCAGCGGTATTGCAGGAAGCGCACGATGGGATAGAGCAGATAGGCCACGGCCCACGCCACGAAGAAAGGCACGAGCACGCTGCTCAGATAGTGGAGCATATAAATGGCTGCCGCCAGCCCCAGCACGAGCAAGAGGCCGCGCACGAAACGGTCGAAATTGATTTCTTTCCTCATTGACACCATATATATAAACAAGTATGGCGCCGCCGGAGGCCGCTTGTTTTCGCGCGTCGGCGGCAGGAGTGTGCAATATGTGCTGCAAAAATAAAGATAAAAGCCACAAAAATGCTAATAAGCGGACAATTGTTTGCACGGCCTTGGTTGAAATACATAAATTTGCAGCATGGGAACACTTTATCTTGTGCCCACTCCGGTGGGAAACCTCGACGACATCACGCTGCGCGCCCTGCGCGTACTGAAAGAGGCGGAGCTGGTGCTGGCCGAGGACACGCGCACGACGGGCATGCTCCTGAAGCACTACGACATCAAGGCCCGCCTGTGTGCCCACCACAAGTTTAACGAGCACCAGACGGCCGACGCCTTTGCCGCACGCATTGCCGCCGGCGAAACGATGGCCCTCGTCACCGACGCCGGCACGCCCGGCATCTCCGACCCCGGCTTCATGCTCGTGCGCGCCTGCGTGGCACGTGGCGCACGCGTCGAATGCCTGCCCGGCGCCACGGCTTTCGTGCCCGCCCTGGCCGCCTCGGGGCTGCCTTGCGAGCGCTTCACGTTCGAGGGCTTCCTGCCTCAGAAAAAAGGGCGGGCCTCACGGCTCGAAGAGCTGCGCGAAGAGCCGCGCACGATGGTTTTCTACGAGTCGCCCCACCGCGTCGTGAAAACCCTCGGGCAGCTGGCGGAAACCTTCGGCCCCGAACGCCGCGTGGCCGTTTGCCGCGAAATATCGAAGCTCCACGAAGAGTATGTGCGCGGCACGCTGGACGAGGCGCTCGCCCATTTCAGCCGCAACGAGCCGCGGGGCGAGTTTGTCATCGTCGTCGAAGGAAGCGGGAGCGGGAAAAAACGCGAAAAGAACAAAGAAAAACAACCATCACATCCTAACGAAACAGAACAGCAATGAAAAAACTGATTATCATGCTCGCGGCCGTCATGGCCCTGACCGTGACGTCGTGCGATACGAAGAAGGAGAAACAGGAACAGACCAACACGGCCGATGCCACCATCGACTCGCTCAAACGCGTCATCGCACAGACCCAAAACGAGTCGAACGACCTGATGGGCACCATCGAACAAATTCAGGAAGGGTTCCGCCAGATCAACGAGGCAGAAGGCCGCATCTCGTCCGAAAACAACCAGGGAGAAGGCTCCGACCGCCAGGCCATACTGGAAAACATGGCCTTCATACAGAGCCGCATGCAGCAGAACCGCGAGCTCATAGCCAACCTGCGCGAACAGCTCCGCACGAGCAACCGCAACAACGCCCAAATGAAGGGCACCCTCGAAGAGATGGTGGCCAACTTCGAGAAACAGCTCAACGACAAGTCGCGCCAGATCGACTCGCTCCGCAACGAACTGCAACAGCGCGACGTGCGCATCGCCGAGCAAGACCGGCAGATTTCGGCCCTCAACGAGAACGTCACCAACCTCTCGTCGGCCAACGAGCAGAAGACGCAGGCCATGGCCGCACAGGAGCAGGAGCTCAACACGGCCTACTACGTTTTCGGCACGAAGAAGGAACTGCGCGAGCAGAACATCCTGAAACGCAACGACGTGCTCAAATCGGACGACTTCAACAAGGACTATTTCACCAAGATAGACATCCGCGTGACGAAGGTCATCAAGCTCTATTCGAAGAAGGCCGAGCTCAAAACGTCGCACCCGGCCGGCTCCTACACGCTCGACAAGGACGCCCAGGGGCAATACACCCTGCGCATCACCAACCCGCAGTCGTTTTGGAGCGTGAGCCGCTACCTCGTCATCGTTGTGCGCTAACTCTGCCGCACAAACGCCGCACCCCACCGAGTGGAAGGCTGCCCGGACGGGCGGCCTTCCGCTTTTTTTCGTCTCACCCCTCACCTATCCGTCATGAAAACGCATCTTCTCCCCCTCTTGCGGC
>ENA-OOXJ01002225-OOXJ01002225.1-human-gut-metagenome-genome-assembly--contig:-NODE-2225-length-10296-cov-3.068353_pt1 | contig 10296 bp, 8 predicted proteins | sample MGYA00241587_ERZ501343 | MGnify/ENA primary metagenome ERZ501343 (study PRJEB25962, sample SAMEA2042918) | human gut metagenome | biome: human gut; feature: human-associated habitat; material: faeces...
CCGGCATCTGTCGTTCGCCTCTTCTGTCGTGTTTGATGTTGTGTGTTATGCGAGCGACCTTGCGCGGGCCTGCCGGCCCGTTGCCCCAGGTGCACCCGGGTAAATGGTACCCATCCGTTGGAACATGGACATCGCGGGAGGGCTGTTTGGGCAAGCTAGGATGGATGAGCGGCGGGGTTCTAAATGCAATAATTCGAGCTAAAGGGCCTTGTACTCTCTTTTGTAAAACGCGAGGGTGCAATAAACTCGACGATCCCCCTGAACCTTTTCTGAACGAATCAGCTCTTAGGCGGTATGACGCGACACGCATCGGTAGTGCTCGGACTGGGTTAGTCATCGAGTGGGTATAGAACATACGTTCTGTATAACGTTATAGCACCAGGTGGCAGGCGTAGTTTCAATCGAAGCTACGCCTGCTGCTATATATGGGTTGATGGTGGTATCAATGACCGCGATGCTTCTGTTTGCGCTTCAGTTTTCGCTGCTCGAAGCGCGCCTCCGCCTCATCCGCGCGACGCTGGCTTCTTGCTTGAGCCGATTCCCGCTTCATCGTCTCCCGCTGATTCGCGAGCGCCTGCTGCGCCTTGGTGCTCATCGCCGGCTGCTTAAGTGCTTTCGCCGCCTCGCGGGCGCGTCGCTTGGGGTTCTTCGCGGGCTTGCTTGTTTCAGTGGCCTCGTCGCCGAAGAACGCGAGCTTCGCCCATTTGCTTGTAACGAATCGCAGGATCTCCTCATCGGACGGTTCTGCGCCGAAGACGATGCGGGCGACGCCGTACCTGCCGTCCTCGACATGCTCCGCCAGCCCGACCCAGAATTGGCCGTCGTGATATACGGTCAGGGTGGACGACACGCTGATCTGCATGGCTGGTTCCTCCTTTATGTAGATGACCATGCAGAGAAGGGACAACCAAGGAGGCAGGTTACTGATGCGGACTCCCGCACGCCCACGACTACCCGACGGGGACTGTGTTTTCATCTCTGGTGCCCGCATTGTAGCACGCGCGGATTCACGATGTTGATTGCCGGCGCCTAGACGGAGATGAAGGCGGTTCGATCTAGGTCAAGCCGGTCGCTCGTTCATGAAGCGGCCGATTCCCTGAAAATAAAAGGCGCCCACGAGGACACCTACAGGCTATCTTCGAACTACTTGGTTGGGGCAGACGGAGGAAAAAAATAGGGCAGAATCGCTCTCACGATCCCGCCCCGCAAACCCGAGGGTTTCTAACTGGCTCCATTATTCCGGGCTTCTCAGTTCTGTCATTGACCCAGGTATCATCCGTCTCCTATAGCGAGTGAATATAAAAATAGGGCAGAGTCGCTTGCGCAAGTCCGCCCCTAAAACCGTGAAGGTTTTGCTATCTGCAGGCTATTCTACCAACCCGAGCGATTCTGTCAACCTGCGAAGGAACTCGAGCGCGGAGCGAGCTGCGGCGTCGGGCCCCTTGTCGGGCAGCGCCTCGGTTTCGCCGTCGGCCCTGGCGAACATCTCGGCGAGCTCGGATGCGGCGCGCGAGCGCGAGGAGCCCTCGGGTACCAAGCCGGAGTGCGCCACGAGCACGGTCGCGACCTCCTGCATGGCCGTATTCCCCATCCACTTCCTCCTGGTCGCCTTGGGAATCCCCACGGCGGCGACCCTTCGGGAGACGCCGCTGGACGCCGAGCCCCGGGCGGCGCCCCTCTCGGCGAAGCAGTTGATCAGGCACGAGCCGTGCGCGGCGCAGTTGCGGACGGACTTCACGCGCTTGAGGTCGTAGTGGGAGGCCTCGAGGCGCCTGTCGCCCCATCGCCTGGCGCAGAAGCGCACGAAGTCGATGAGGGTGCCGAACGAGGTGAGCTCAAGGAAGGCCCAGGCAGGCATGTCGCCGGAGTACTTCGCGTAGAGGCTCGAGCTGTAGGGGCTGCGGCCGCTCATCTTGAGCTCGCGCAGGCGGTACTCCCTGTTTGCAGTGGTAAGCGATGCCATGTAGTCGGCCACGATGGCGTAGCCGTCCTCTCCACGGTCCTCCATCTCGCGAAGCAGTGTCACCTTCTGGAAATGCTCGATGTCGAGCGTCATGCCGAGCAGGGCGTGGCGCAGCTCCTGGTCGAGCGCCGCGAGCAGGCGCAGCTGGCCGAAGTCGAGGTCTACGTAGCGGCCGTCGCGCGGGCCTCCCTCGTATTTCGAGAAGAGTTTGCGGTAGGATGCGAGCTTGAAGAAGTTGCACTTGTCGCGCAGGTAGTCCGCGGCCTCTTCCTCGGAACACAGTTCGAAGGCTACGCCCTTCTGCTTGAGGTGCTCTATCTGCTGCTCGATCGTGAGGATCGGCTTCCTATCGTGGGGTTCGGCCATGCTCGGTCTCCTGTCATTGATTTGAGAATCCTATTCTACCAGCATGTTTGCCCTGAATCCTGAAGGCCCGTTCGCCAACTCATAAGCAAGCCACCTGAGACTACTCACTTTGTTCACGAATGGCGAAGACCTGCGACCTGGGGTTTTGCAAATGGCGCGCAAGCCACCCGCGTTAATTCACTTGCGATTGCAGCTGGCGGCTTGCGGGCAAAAGGGCGGTTGAGTTTCAAAACGGGCGTTTTCGGCGCCATCGAGCCTCCAAAGGCGACCCGCCGCGCACTTTGGGACAAAAACAAAAACTCAAAGCCCTGAGTTTGAAAAAAGTTTTTGAGGTTGTCCCAGCTTTTGTCCCCGAAGCCGACGAAACGCGACATCGCGTCATTCGGCGGCACGCGTTCCGTGTCGATGCCGAAAACTGGGTGTAACTGGAGTGACGGGACGGCAGAACCGACGCCATCGAGTGGGAATAAGGTTTTAAGACACCAATTTCTGCACAATCTTAAATATAGGTGCCTTAACTGACGATTATCGTCCTCTCTGATGAGTTAGCAGAGGAAGCGATTTCCACATTGCCGTCGAGCGGCGGACGAGTTACCGAGTGGGGATTGGGACGATCGAGATGACGGTCGCATTCTGCCCGGTTGAGTCGGTCTTCGCTCAGCTCTGTTTTGCTTTATCTATCATGTACGAGAACCTTTCGAGCATTGCTCGCTCATTACGCTCTGCAGGAGCCAGGGTATGCCGTTCCAGGCCAATGAGGAATTCCTCGTAGTGTGCATCTACGCTGTTGCGTTCACCATCAATAAATAGTCCTTTATTAGTTTTAAAAAATGCATACAGCTCGCTATAGTGTCTGACCTCGAATTTCGCTGCTTTTACCTGCTCTTCGTCGACATTATTGAATTTCGGCGCAAATAAATAGCACTCAACCGTTTTGTTTGGGCGTTCATCTTTTGCCGCTTCTTTCGCCGCTTTTTCTGCCGCTTCTCGATATCGTGAAAGCTGCGTTTTTGAGCAATCAGAATCAATGCCATTAATTGCCGAATGGATTTTGTTTTCGATTACAACGATGTGCCGCTCATTTTCAACCCATAAATCCACGTGGTCTTTTGACTCGCGAATGATCGTGGGGTGCGGCCCGAAGTCTCTAATGCCGAGAACTTCTTTGGCAAACGCTTCAAATCCTTTTTCGCTACAACTTAGGTAATGTGCCAGCAAATTGGAGAACACGAGCTCATCGTCTTCTTTCCCGATAATTTCAAGGAACGAGGGCTGCGTTTTGCCGCAACTCACCGACTTAACGGGTTTCGTCCCGATTTGCTCCTCCCATTTTTCTTCATCCGCTATCAGCTCTTTTAGCTTCGTAAAGGATTCTGGATGATCGGTATTGGATATATATCTACGCTGATGTCCCAATTGCTTCAACTCGTTGCAATTAAGTTCAACTAGGTCATGCCGCGCGTCTTTGTTCTTTGCCTCGCCTATGGAAATGAAGATTGGCTTTTCGGGCTTGGGGGCCTTAAACGATCCTACGCGGTAGCTGGGATTACTGAAGGGCTTGTCAGCCTCTCCCTTGTAAACGTTTTTGGCAAATATCTTTTTCGCGGAAATGCTGCCATACGTTATTGGACGAGCTTCCTCCTTGTTTTTCGAGGAACAAATATTCTCAAGGTTGCAGGCTAGGCCAACGACTTCACCGAACGTGCTTTCAGATGCCCGAACCAGTAGCACTGCTTCGACATGGGGGTGGTTATTAACGTTTCCGTTAGGAGCTATATATAGATACCTTTCGCCATTGTCGGTATCGAAAAAATCAATGATTTCATGGCCTATGTTCTCGCCATCGAGAATAAATCCACCACAAAAAACTTTGGCAATTAAAATCTCTTTCCTATCGTTCATGAGCGCTCCTTTGAATAACAACGCTAATCATGTGTTTATTGTCCTATAGGGCGGTCAGTTTAGAAAGATGCGGCACAAGAGCTCGGATTGACGATGACCACGTTGAGTTGAGCGCAGCATTTGTTTCAATTGTCAGCTTCCATCAACGCACACGATGCCGATATATGTCAAGCCACCCCGGCTCTTTTTCTTTGCTGTCGGCGCACTCTTCTAGCAGGTCATCTATCTGGTCTAGTTCGATCGCTCGCAAGGCAGTGCATTCTTCTGACAAAGGGCGCGTTGCTTTCTTCGCTCTAAACACAGGCGACAGCATCAGGTTCGTATGCGACCATCCGGCAAAGCAGCTGCCATAGGGGATAGAGCCACATCTGATCCGCCCATCGCCATCGGGATACAGGCAGTCCAATTTCGAGTTTGCTACCAGGCAATAACAAGGACCTGGTGCCCATGGTCGGCAGTCGATTTCAAGAATGTCTCCCTTTCTGTACGGCGTGGGCAGGTCGACATATGTCCCCTTGAACCACGGCCCAAAAATTCCACCTACAATGCAGTCGAGCACCTCGCCGCATTCGCCCTCTTCTTCCCTGCAGATGTACTGGATTTCGCCGGAGACGTTTGCGTAGTAAGTGTAGTCTGGCTGTAGAAAGCCGTCGTATGGATATGAACAGCTCGGGTCATTGGCAAGGTTGAACAGCTCGATCATCCAGTATGAGGACGATAGATCTGTCATTTCGCTCCACTTGTCCGCGTATGCCTTCATTGCCGTAAGGGCGGCCTGCCACGATGCTACGGGGAAGGAGCCATGCGTGATGGCGGATCCCACTTCGTTGTCGACAAAGCTAATTTCGCTAATAAGCAGCACCTTCCTGTTTCCGTCGACGGCCTTTAGCGCGTTCAAGCAGTCATCGATGTAGTCGATACAAATCTCTGGTCCGTACCAAGAAAAGGTTTCGTCTGACGAACTGCGCTCGGCAGCAACCAGCTTGCTGAGCATCTCCCGTTTGCGGTTGATTTCTATCGACGCGCCACCGATGATTTGCGAGTAATGATCGCCACTCAGTAGCTGCGGATTATGCAGCAAATGCTCTCGCAGCTCCGGAGATTCGATCAGGTTGATTATCTCTTCGTGCACGATAGTCTCCGAGTTGTTGATGCGACTTCTTGTGGATTCGGACATGGCGGCCTTTATTCAAATAGCTGCGGATACTTTCCCTTGAGCGGCGCCTGATCAAGACGCAGCTCTTCTAGGTTGCGCTTTGCCTTGGATTCCATCCTTATGGTGTCGACAAACGCGACGAGTGAGTCGACATACAGGTCGCCGCGCAGGTAGGCCTGGGCGGCGATTAAAATTCGCTGCTCGTCTTCGAGTGGTTTGCGATAGTACTCAAGATTCAGATAAAGCGGGTCTGGCTCGCCGATGTAGAGGGGAAACGTCTCGTTGTAGGTAATCGAGCAGCCAGTGGCACGCATGTTGCTGATATCCCCTGCATGGCGATAGTGCTCGAGGCGCTGCTGCGCATGATCAAGCCATTCGTCAGAACGGTCTGCCTGCCGAAGCTCTGCCTCAAGCTTTGTCCGGTCCCACGTGGGCAGATCGAACAACGTGAACGGCTCACGGGCACTGCCTTGCGGCGTCCAGACGATATCGCCGGTGTGGAACGGCGTGGGGATATCGACCCAGATGAACTCGAATGCGATCTCCCAATCGTTCTCAACGGGGCCGGCGGAAGGACAATAGACGGAAAGGGCCTCACCTTTGCCGTTCACCATGAGCCAATCTTCCCGGCGATGTTCTTCGTCGGCATCGAGCGGGCACCGGGTGATGCGTACGCGTGCCTCTGGACGGCTCGCCAGTTCATCATCACCGCGCAACGCCTCGGCACATTTCTCATAACAGCTGAATGGCGCGCCGAAGGCCCCACAAAGTTGCCCGTCAGGCACAATCTCCTCTTCATACTGATAAACGTAGCCCGTCCCACTCGCAAACGCATCGACGCACCGCTTGTTGTAATCGATTGTCCAGCGCAAAAAAGCATGGAAATCGGGGATGGCCGGCCTTCCAAGACCGGCATGGGTTGCCTCCAGCGAACAATTGGGCATGGTTCGGGCGATCTCCTGCCAAGCTTCGCATTTCTGATCGAGCGTGGCGGTCTTCGAAAACCAAACCAGATAGGCGGCCTCGATGGTGCTGGGCTGGAAGTCGATACTGCGCAGGTGCTCCCGAATGTCCCGGGAGTCGACGAAATCCAAGATGTCCATAGCAACCTCCAATTCGGTCGTTGCCGTTAGCATCCATCAGAGGTTGTGCTTTGTGGTCCCATTAACGGGTCTGATATGAATCTCGCGTCAAACATATTTTTGGAAACGCCACTGGTGCATGGGTGACTGCGTGTTGAAAGGATTGCCATGCAGAATATGATGCTTGCCCTTGTGATGAATAGCACGGCCGCTTTTCTAAGCTGAACACGAACAAACATTCGCATATCTAACTGCGGTTTGATAGAATCGGTATCGTTGGCGGCAGTTCCATGTGCCGGGCAGCGCCCTCCATTTGATGGGAGGTGATGCCCATGGCCGATTTGATTAATTTCGTGAAGCTCCTGACCGCTTTGGTCTCGCTCCTCACGGCGCTCATCGGACTTTCCGAGGCACTCAAGCAACGTTCGATGCAACGAAAAAGGGGTCGCCGCCGCTAAGGCGTTGACCCCTTAATCCAAGCAACGGCGCTGCCCAGCTAGCTACAACTTGGGCTGCCGTCGACACTATTCTACCCACGAATGACATTTTGGACAATCGGTAGTGGCGTTTCAAAAACTAAGCGTAACTGGCGCAACCTCCCTCTAAGAAGGGATCGGCCGTCGTATCGAACAGCTCCGGGTAGCGGTCCTTGAGCCAGCTGTCTGCATCCTCGAAGCCGCGTGCCTTTTTCTCCGCCAGTGCTTGTAGCTCGTATGCGCTGGCCATCGCGGCGAGCGAATCAACCGCTAGGTCACCTCTGACATACGCCCTGACGCCGTAGAGGATTCGCTCCTCTGACTTGAGCGGCTTGTGGTAATAGTCGATGTCCAAAAGAAAGCCCTCAGGCTCCCCAATGTAGAAGGGGAAATGCAAGGCGGATGAGACTTGGCAGCCGTAGGCGTACATGTCACTGGTGTCGCCGTCATATCGATGCCAGCGCAATAGCTTGTCGGCCTTTTGAACGAGGCGCTCTTTGTAGACGGAGGAAGCAAGCTCTTTGTCGACTCGTTCGGATCCCCAAGTTTGCAGGTCAAACAGCACCATCGGCTCGTCGGGGCGTTGGAGGTTGCAGACGATGTCTCCGGCATGGAAGGGCGTTGGGATATCGAACCACATGTCCTCGAAATCGCTCGCGGTGCCCGCCTCGTCCCACTCACCCTCGAACCGGTAATCGCAAGACATTACTTCGCCGTTCGCATTGAGTAAGACCATGTCGTCGGCATAGTGGTCTTCGTCCGGGTCGATGGGGCGGCGAGTGATCTTGATCGCCTTTGGATTGTCGCCTTCGAATTCTCTCCAGATGGCATCGAAGCATTTTTGATAACTGCTGTACGGGCCGTAAAGAAGGTCGCATCGGTCGCGCCGGTCCCACGAGTAGTCCTCAAAGAAATACAGACTCTGGCCGTCCGTCCTTTTAAAGTGTGCGAGCTTTCTTTGCTCCTGCCTGATGACATTGCGCAGAAAGGCATGAAAGTCAGGGATGTTGAACGTGTCGTTTCTGCGGCTCATGGCGCAATTGGGCATGGTGTCGATGATCTTTTGCCAGCCTTCGAGCTTTTGCTGCAGCGTCGCTTTATGCGAGCAATTGACGATGAAAGCCGCTACGGGCGTGGTGAGCTCGTAGTCGATTCGTTGAAGATGCTCCTTAATACTGTGCGAGTCTAAAAACTCGAAGATGTCCGGACGAATATCCAGCTCACTTTGGCTGGCAGGCTTGCGGCGCGGCTGCAGGCAATCGTGTCCGACCGAGCCCTCGGCCCATTGCTTGCCGTAGTCGGGATCGTGGTGCAGCTTCTGCGAAAGCTCGAGCATAAAAGCGCAGCCGTCCGGTAGGTCACCGGTGTAGCGCTCGGCGGTGTAGAGGGCAGATGGGATGAAGGGGTCCAAGAGACTGTCGCTGTAGGTGCCGGATGAAAGCGATCCTTCCTTAACGCCGTGATATTTGCTGGGGCCTGCACACCAGATTTGTCCACGGAGCGTGTGCTCGTAGTCATTTTCGAGCACAATGGCAAAGCGAGGCCCGTGGTCGAAGGGGCGGCCGTCGATCTTGATGATGTCGCCCGGTACCCACGGCGTGTAGATAGGCTCGTTGTTCGCGCAGAACCGCCTGCTATCGTTTCGCCAGACGCTTGCGACATGCGATTTGCGAGTGCGGTGATTGCGCAGATCGCGGAGGAATATGAGCTCGCCGTCCTTGGTTGCCGCAAGCGACAGAGAGGGCTGCGCCGTTTGATGCTCGTGCAGGTCTTCCGAGGTGTAGAGATTGATCTTCCAGTACGATTCGGACCAGTCGTCATCAGGATACTCTTCGATGTAGTGCTTCATGAGCGTTTGTGCGGCGTCCCACGATGCGGTGGGGAAGGGGCCGTCAAGGGCGTCGGCGTCGCGCTCCTCCTCGTTGTAGAACATGACGTATAGCAGGAGGATTCCACGGTCGCGCTCGACGTTGTTGAGCATGTCGAGCGCGCTGTTGAGCTGGGCGAGATGCGAATCGATATCTTCGGTCAGCTCCGGCGAAACCTCTTTGTGGAGTTGCTCGAGCATGGCGCGCTTTTCGTCAAGCGTTTTCAGCGAGCCGGCGATGATCGGCGCTGGCCAGTATAAGTATTTGCGCATGTGGTCTCGCAGCTCTTGGCTTTTGATGCAGCTGAGGACGAGGTCTTTGCCGGCATCGGTGATGCCATCGCTTGCCTGATTGTTCATGTCGGCCTCCTTATTGATCGTTACCGGCATGATGCAACGGGTGCGGCTATTGTTGGTCCCATTAACGGGACCAAGCAACGACTCGATGTGACAAGGGGGCAGTCCCTGTCACATCCAAAATATTGCCTTTACGTGTTGATGCACACGGTGTGCAATAATACTCGCACTGTGCAATAGCGCACAGGCTGAGTAACAAGGAGGACGCTTGTCCCAGCTTGAGAAATGCGACCGCCGGTCCCTTCGCTCGCAGCGTGCCCTTCGCCAGGCACTTGCCAGCGAGCTTGCCGAAAGCGGCGACCTTTCGCGCATTAACGTCGCGTCGCTCACCGAGCGTGCCGGTCTTACGCGCCGTACGTTCTATTCGCACTACCGCGATATTCCCGACTTTATCAACCAGATTGAGGACGGCCTGTTGGCTGAGATTCGTGAGCGCGTGGAGCTCATCACCGCAGCTCAGCTGCCCGATCTTTACCGTAACATCGACGAGCTCGAACCGGCGCCCGGCTCAGTTGAGCTGCTGCGCTATCTTGCGGCAAATCGCGATCTTATTGGTGCCCTGCTAGGCCCTGGCGGCGACCCCGCCTTTATTAAAAAGATCATCGATACCGCGCGTGAGGCTGTGGTGCCGCGTGCGCAGACGGGCATTTTGGGCCTGGCGCTGGGCACGTTCTTTGACTACTACGTCACCTACGTCGTGAGTGCCGAGGTCGGCATGATTCAGCGCTGGTTTGAGCGTGGGCTTACCGAATCGCCCGAGGCCATGGCGCGCATTATGACGGTGCTCGCTTTTGTGCGCCCTGGTGACCTGTATGGCCAACCCATCGATATCAACGTGCCGGAATACGGCATGAAGCTATTGAACCTGCAGCTCGAGGACGCGGCCGACACCGCCGCAGTCGTCGAGTCCAACAACTAAGAGGAGAGACAATGAGCAAACTCGTCGAGGGCATCAAGGACCGTATGGTCGCTGCCGCGCGCGAGGCCGCGCCCGCCGTGGAAACGCCGCAAGCCCAGCAGACGAGCCGCCTTTCCCAGTGGCCGGTGCAGATCAAGCTGGTGCCGGTGAATGCGCCCTATTTTGACGGGGCGCGGCTGCTCATCGCCGCCGACTGCACCGCCTACGC
>ENA-OOXJ01002226-OOXJ01002226.1-human-gut-metagenome-genome-assembly--contig:-NODE-2226-length-10279-cov-2.847711_pt1 | contig 10279 bp, 10 predicted proteins | sample MGYA00241587_ERZ501343 | MGnify/ENA primary metagenome ERZ501343 (study PRJEB25962, sample SAMEA2042918) | human gut metagenome | biome: human gut; feature: human-associated habitat; material: faeces...
TGTCAGGGTCTTGCTCTCCTTGGCCTGGAAGACGATGTTCTCGATCTTCTTCACCTTGGTGGGCGAACCGCTGAGACCGCATTGCTTGGTATCGCCGTTGACGTCAGCCACGCTCCACTCCGTGATGTTCAGATAGGGGCGCTGTTCGTAGAGCGAAGCATAGGGCAGTTCGGCACCGTCTTTGGTCAAGGCGGCTTTCTCCTGTCCTCCCATGGCACGTTTGTACTTCTGCACCAACTTGGCGTTGCGCGGACGGCAAGGAGCGGCACTACCGTTCACGGTGAGCACAATGGGCAGCGGACCTTCTACGGTCTCCACGCCACCATCGATATGGCGCTTCACGCGGATACGGCCGTTCTTCACTTCCTGGATTTCCTCTACGTAAGTAATCTGCGGCAAGCCCAGTTTCTCAGCCACCTGCGGGCCTACCTGCGCCGTATCGCCGTCGATAGCCTGGCGACCGCCGACAATGATATCATACTCGCCAATCTTACGGATGGCTGTGGCCAGTGCATACGAGGTAGCCAGTGTGTCGGCACCGGCAAAGGCGCGGTCGGTCAGCAGATAACCGCCGTCAGCACCACGATAAAGTCCTTCGCGAATGATTTCGGCTGCACGTCCTGGTCCCATGGTGAGCATGGTGACGGTCGATCCCGGATGTGCGTCTTTCAGACGTAGCGCCTGCTCCAGCGCATTGAGGTCTTCCGGATTGAAAATGGCCGGAAGGGCCGCACGGTTGATGGTACCGTCGGCGTTCATGGCATCCTTGCCCACACAGCGGGTGTCGGGCACTTGTTTTGCCAATACTACGATTTTCAAACTCATGATATTAAATAATTAGTATAAGTATTTCTCTTTTTTATTTCTGTCAACTGTCAATATATAGTTGGCTATCAGCCTGCAAATTTACAGAAAGTGTCGGGTTTGGCAAGAAATAGGGACAGAAAAAGCACAATACAGACGGGAATGAGCAATTACACCCTGTTCCCCTACCCATTTTCCTCCTGTTATTTACAAGAAAAGCCCGCAAGTTTGCCAAAGATTATGACAAGCCTGCGGGCTCTTCAAATAAATCACAGAATATAAAAAGGACGGTCTGTCCTCGTTCAGAACAAGACACCCAGGCGGAACCCGACGTTGTTCTGTCCCTCAATATCGACAGTCAATGTCTCTGCCCGGTTCGTCGCATAACTATAGTAACCGGCGATGTGGAAGCCCCAATTCTTCTGTAAGTTCGGATAGATTTTGAGGCCAACTTCAGGCGAGGCATAAAATCCCCAGCTGGTATCATAAAGACCACCTGTACCAAAGTAAGTAGTATAACGGCCAAACATGGCTCCCAGCTTGACACCGACATAAGGGCGGACGTTCGAATTCGTGCAGAAGGTATAAGCCGTCGTAGCTCCGAAAGGTAATTGGAAAGCCGAACGTTGCTGGTCCGTAGTCAGGCTTTCGGTTGGCGAAAGACTGATGGTCTGGCGCCCTACGTAGCTATGATTGGTATGAAACGAGAGGAACGCACCAGCCGAAAAATGGGACGTCACGTCGTAAACGCCTTCAAAATTCATACCCCAGCCACTGATTTTGTCAGTGAAATCGGTAGCCAGAGGAGCATTCATCTGCCAATCTACGGCAAAGTGTACTTTTCGCTGCGAAGCATATTGAGCCTGTGCTTGTGGAAGGAAGGCCAGCAGCATGCAAGCTGCCAACGCTAGAGTCTTCAGTATGTTTTGGTTATATATTGTTTTCATTGTAAACCTCCGTTTCTTATTTGTTAGACTGAATATAGGGTGACTGCTCAAAAGCCTGTCCAATGGCCTCGGTCATCAGGCGGATATCGTAATTCGAATTATATTGGTAACCCGATGCGTCAGCATACCATACCACAGGCAATTTGGCATTCTCTTCTCCCCCATCCGAGAGGTCTACCATTTCCATAACCAGCGTATTGGTATCATAGCTATAGTTGACAGTGTAGGGATAGTACCAACCGCCCCACCAGGGACCCCAGTAGCCATAATCCCACCAGCCGCCCCACCAACCGCTGGAGATATTTACTCGCTGGGCGATATAGGAAAGCTGTACGCCAAGGTCAGCCTCCGACTTCTGTTCAGGATCAGTGATCCGTTGATAACCACGACTATTCATTTCGGCCACTACAGCGTCAATGAGTTTTTGCGCATTCTCGTCTTTCCAGTATGTAGCGTGGTGACTTCCTGCCTCCAGAATACTGTCCGGCAAGAAATAAGTCTGAAATTTACTGAAATCCGTCTCGCTGTCATAATCGGTGTAAACCACCATATCCGAATCCAGTTGTCCCAGATCGGGATCTTTTTCACATGCCGCAATCGTCAGCGCCATGCAAGCCAATAATAAAATCTTTTTCATAATTTTCTATAGTTAAGTTTATTGCACATCATTTGTCCTGTCCTTCTCAGAGAGAACGTCCTTTGAATACGCTACTTTTTTCGATCGGCACGATCACACCGTTAAGCGTCATGCGATTCGAATTGAAGTTAGGCGTAATGCTGACCGTAGCCTTGTTACTTCCCTCATAGAGCGTGATGTCCACACGAGCCGAAATACCTGTACCCATCACGTTAATAGAAAGCGAAATATTTCCTTTCCTGTCCTTTTTCAGCTCATAGTCCGAAAATATCCCTTCTACAGTCACACCACCCAGTCCATTCGGACCACTGACAGGAATATTGAAAGCAGTCTGCACAACAGCATGGTCATCCTTCACCGACACAAAGTTAGTATTAGCCGTCACATGTGCCGTTTGTCCATACTTGAATATCACCTGATCAGCCTCCAGTGTGAAAGCGCGGTTGTTAAGAGCCTCTTCTGCCTCATCGTGCAGATACTTGTCAATACGTTCCTGCAAGGCTTTCTTTTCAGCCTTTGTCAATTCCTTTTCTTCTTGTGCTGCGGCACTCCCTGCCAGCATGAGCAGGAACATCGCCATCATCCATGTCAAATTCTTCATCGTTCACATTTTTTCTGCCGGGCAACATTACCCAAGCTTTATTATTAAAACAAAATCCATGCCTTTTTACTGCTTGTATTTTGACTAATAATGCTTAAGCAGAAGCATTTTTATCCTTTATTCAAGCATCTCAAGATTTCTTTATTTTTGCGGAAGTAAAAGTAATGGTTATCACTGTTGCAATCATGAAAAAACTACCGAAGTGTAAAAAAGCCCTGCCGAAATGACAGTAGAAATAAGACGATATAAGAGGGTGTGTCAAAACTAAAATGACTACTCCCTAAAGTTACAGATTATAACTATAATATTTAAAAGGGGCCGTATCAAACTCTGTATTGAGTAATGATGCGGCCCTTTTTTACTCTTTTAGGGTGCTCAAATTTCAAATTATAAGTTCATTTTTTCAAAAAATGAATTTTGACACACCCTCTTCACATTAGGATTTGTTTCTATTCTCTTATTTAATGCCCAGCTTGGCCTTGATCTCAGCAGGTACGGCATCTTTGTGTACCAGGATGTTCATCGTCTTATAGGCAACGAAAGCTTTGGAAGCATACCAAATACCTTTGTATTTGCCGCTCAATCCCCAAGAGTTCTTAACCATGAAATATTCTTTACCGGTCTGATCTTTGGCAATACCATAGATAACCATACCATGATCATCAGTCGTTTCCCAGTTATCGAAAGCAACTTGACGCATTTCCTGCGTTACTTCTACTTCAGGCAAAGGACGAGAAGTCAATTCCTTACGCTTGTCCGTAGCAGTCATACCTGTCCAGCGAGCCATGTCAGAGCCAGTCAGTTCGGCACCACGAGCTGCATCGGGCATAACAGCGATACCATCACGGGTAAATCCCTGTTCGCTCACATCGCTACCCCATGCAAAAGTATAACCTGTGCGAATGGCATTGTCCATAACGGCCATCAGTTCGTCGATAGGCAGGTTGTAGGACAAGCCGTTGCGCCAGTTGTCCTGAATCTCGATGGCAAACTGGGTGTAGAACGGGTGATGTGTGTACGAAGTCAGTGACACGTAGTCATCAGGATTGATGCCCAGACTGGCGGCAAAGCTCTTCGGTGTGTACTCCGTACCCATATAAGTGAACTTCTCGGGACATTTGCCCAGATAAGTGTCGTAGATAGCACTGATACCGTTCTTCCATACGGGGGTCAGCTTGCTGAAGTTGCCCTTTCCGATGGCTTTTACATAGGCGCCGGCAACGGCATCCAGTTCGTTGTGTACAGGCAGTGAATCGCCGTACATGATACCCGGCATGGCTTCCTGCGGCACAAGGCCATAATTCTTCATACAATACATGATGTCATAGAAGCTTCCGCCCGGCGAGAAGGGAGCATCACCGTGATAGCGCACGTAGTTAACGGCACGGTCTACCATGGTGTGATGTACAACGAACATTTCGGACAGGTCGTAAGTACCTTTACCCAAGCGCAGCAATTCACTCTCCAAGAAGCCGAGGCTGGAGAAGCTCCAGCACGTGCTCGAACGATTTTGGTTCTTGATGCTGGTGATGGGGTTTTCCTTTACGGTAGTGAAAACGAAGCCTTCTTCTTTGGGCTCAGTCTTCTTCTTGGCCGACATGTCGAAGGCCAGCAATGCCAATGCGGCAACGAGGATTGTTTTTTTCATCATGATTACATTATTTAGAAGTTTTCATTATTGGCTACAAAGATAGTCAAATTTATCGATAAGCCAAACAATCTTTTCCGCTTCGTTCAGGCCATTGCGGGAAACCTCAAAACACATCTCCATACATCCGCAAACGGGTACGCAGGTCGCGTATCTCGCGTTGCATCTCGTCCATACGTTCCAGCAAGTGATGGATGGCATCGATCCCTTCCATATTGATAGAGAGGTCATAGTACATACGGCTGTAACGCTCCACGTCGGGCAACTGGGAGAAAGTGAGGCACGGACGGCCTTCATCGAACAAGATGTCGACCAGTCCATTTTCCTGCAGGAGGTCGATGAACGACGGCTCTATATGACATTTGTCGCAATAATCGCTGACAACAATCAATTCATTCTGCATAACGGTTCATTTTTTTAGTTAGTTCATACGCTGAATTTTACGGAACATGTCTTTCTGTTCCTCTGTCAGGTTGGTGGGTAACTGGACGTGATAGGTCACAATCAGGTCGCCCTGCACGCCTTCCTGCTTGTAAACAGGGAATCCCTTGCCCTTAAGACGTACTTTGGTACCGCTCTGCGTGCCTGGCTTTACTTTCAGTTTCACTTGTCCGTCCAAAGTATTTACCAACTGTTCGCCACCCAGCAGGGCCGTGTAGAGGTCGGTATTGACATCGACATACAGATCGTCGCCCAACCGCTTAAAGACAGGATCGTCGGCAATGACAAACGTGATGTAGAGATCGCCCGCAGGACCTCCGTTTACGCCCGGAGCTCCATAGCCTTTCAGCTTGATGACTTGGCCATTAGCCACACCGGCAGGAATGGTGATGCGCACCTGCTTGTCGCCCACGCTGAGCACCTGTTTATGAGTTTGCGCAGCCTCACGAAGCGTCAGGTTCAGTTCAGCCTGATAGTCCTGGCCGCGAAAACCTCCCTGAGCACTCCTCCCACTCCGTCCGCGATGGCCGAAGAGTTCCTCGAAGAAGTCGGAAAATCCGCCTGCATTGCTGCCCGTAAACTCCTGTCCGTCGGACGAATACCAGTAGGTGCCGTTACCGTCCGTGTGGAAGCCCTGCGCTCCGGCGCCGAAGCCTCCGAATCCCCCCGCCTGCTGACGGGCCTGCTTCTGTGCCTCGAACTCGTCGGCATGCTTCCAGTGTTCGCCATACTCGTCGTACTTCTTACGCTTCTCCGGGTCGCTCAGAACCTCGTTTGCCTCGTTGATGGCCTGAAACTTCTCCTTGGCTGTAGGGTCATTGGGGTTCAGGTCGGGATGGAACTTGCGCGCCAGCTTGCGGTAGGCCTTCTTGATGTCATCCTGCGAGGCACTTTTGTCCACACCCAATACTTGGTAATAATCGATAAAAGCCATAGTTAATGATTAATGGTTAAAATGGTTAATGGTTCATATAATAAAAGCCGCGGTATCTCTCTGACAAGACACCGCGGCTGCTTATATGTTTAATGTATCAGGGGAAATCGGCCGATTACATCATGCCGCCCATGCCACCCATACCGGGGTTCATCGGCATTTCGGGCTTGTCTTCCTTCTTCTCGACGATGACACATTCCGTTGTCAGGAACATGCCTGCGATAGAAGCGGCGTTTTCCAGAGCTACACGAGTAACCTTGGCGGGGTCTACCACGCCTGCTGCATGCAGGTTCTCGTACACGTCGGTACGTGCGTTGTAGCCGAAGTCGCCCTTGCCTTCGCGAACCTTCTGAACAACCACGGCGCCTTCCTTGCCTGCGTTGGCGCAGATCTGACGGAGCGGTTCTTCAATGGCACGCTTGATGATGTGGATACCGGTTGTTTCGTCGGCATTGTCGCCTTCCAGACCTTCGAGTGATTCGAGGGCACGGATGTAAGCCACGCCACCACCTGGAACGATACCTTCTTCGATAGCGGCACGCGTTGCACGCAAAGCGTCGTCTACACGGTCTTTCTTTTCCTTCATTTCAACTTCGGAAGCAGCACCTACGTAGAGCACAGCTACACCACCTGACAACTTGGCCAGACGTTCCTGAAGCTTCTCACGGTCGTAATCGCTCTTTGTAGCGGCAATCTGAGCCTTGATCTGCTCGCAACGCTCTTTGATGTTCTCCTTGTCGCCGGCACCGTTTACGATGGTCGTATTGTCCTTCGTAATAGTAACCTTCTCGGCAGTACCCAGCATTTCGATCGTAGCCTGTTCCAGTTTCAAGCCCTTCTCTTCGCTGATCACTACACCACCAGTCAATACGGCGATATCTTCCAGCATTTCCTTACGACGGTCGCCAAAGCCCGGAGCCTTCACAGCACAGATCTTCAGCTGGCTGCGCAGACGATTCACTACCAAGGTAGTCAATGCTTCGCTATCTACATCTTCTGCGATGACCAACAGAGGACGGCCAGTCTGTACGGCGGGTTCGAGGATAGGCAAGAAATCTTTCAGGTTGGAAATCTTCTTGTCGTAGATCAGGATGTAAGGTTTCTCCATCTCACATTCCATCTTCTCGGTATTGGTTACGAAGTAAGCCGACAGATAACCGCGGTCGAACTGCATACCTTCTACCACGCCGATGGTCGTATCCGTACCCTTAGCTTCCTCGATGGTGATGACACCGTCCTTGGAAACCTTACGCATGGCGTCGGCAATGAGCTTACCGATAACCGGATCGTTGTTGGCAGATACGGTACCTACCTGTTCGATCTTGTCGTAGTTGTCGCCTACCATCTCTGACTGAGACTTGATGGATTCAACCACCTTGGCAACGGCCTTGTCGATACCACGCTTGATGTCCATAGGGCTGGCACCAGCCGTTACGTTCTTCAAGCCTTCGGCTACGATAGCCTGGGCCAGTACGGTAGCAGTTGTTGTACCGTCACCTGCGTCGTCGCCAGTCTTCGAAGCGACTTCCTTAACCAGCTGTGCGCCAGTGTTCTGATAAGCGTCGGCCAGCTCCACTTCCTTGGCAACGGTCACACCGTCCTTCGTGATGTGGGGAGCACCGAACTTCTTCTCGATGATAACATTACGGCCTTTCGGGCCCAGAGTTACTTTTACGGCGTTAGCCAGTGTGTCGATACCCTTCTTCAGTTGGTCGCGGGCATCTATATTGAACAAAATTTCTTTAGCCATGATTTCGTCTAATTAAAAGTTGAAAGTTGAAAATTGAAAGTTTTTATCCCAGTACGGCGAGTACATCGCTCTGACGCATGATCAGATATTTGGTACCGTCGAGTTCGATTTCCGTGCCGGCATACTTGCCATAGAGTACGTGGTCGCCTGCTTTCAGCACCATTTCTTCGTCCTTCGTACCGTTTCCGGCTGCTATCACTTCACCTTTCAAAGGTTTCTCCTTTGCTGTATCAGGAATGATGATACCGCCGATTGTCTTTTCTTCTGCGGGTGCAGGGAGTATCAGAACTCTGTCTGCCAATGGTTTAATGTTCATAGTCACTTTTCGTTTTATATGTTATACTTTATTTTCTTTTTTCTGCCTGCTTGGCGCAAGCGAAAAAGAATATACGAAAAGCGTGCCAAACTTATTTTGGCAGAAAGAAACTGCCAAAATGTCGTAATACGTCCAATTTGTCCGAAAACAAAAAAACGCCTGCCCTTATTCGAGCAGACGTTCTATGTTACCTTCTTCCCAAAAAGCCTTGGTGGACCTCACCATCGAGCTGCCCATATATAATAGGAACAGGACAGCCAAAATAACCATAATTACACCGATCAACAAATTGTGTTTGTTTTCTTCGTTCAACGGAATGGAAACCATATTTTACCTCCTTCTTCTTTATGTAATGCAACGGTGCAAAAGTAGCGCCACTACGTTACATTTTTATTTCACGCCCGATACAAATATACGAAAAAAGGAGCGGAATCCGCTCCTTTTTAATAGTATTTTGTTTTTTTACCGCTCATTTGCGTATGGCCGCCACCAGTTCGGCAGGGGTGAGCAGACATTGCTCGCCGCTTTCCATGTTTTTCAGTGTCACCTTACCCTCGTTCATCTCGTTCTCGCCTACCAGTGCCACGAAGGGAATGCCCTTGGCGTTGGCATAACTCATCTGCTTCTTCATCTTGCTGGCGTCGGGGAAAATTTCGGCGCGTATGCCTGCCGCACGGACTTGTGCCAGGACTTGCATGGAGAAAGCCGCTTCCTTTTCACCAAAATTGATGAAGAGCAGCTGCGTGCCGTTCACGGCTTCCTTCGGATAGAGGTCGAGCTGGTTGAGTACATCGAAGATACGGTCGGCACCGAACGAGATGCCCACACCGCTGACACCTGCCATGCCAAAGACACCTGTCAAGTTGTCATATCGTCCGCCGCCGGTGATGCTTCCTATCTGTACGTCGAGCGCCTTCACTTCGAAGATGGCGCCCGTGTAGTAGTTCAGACCGCGAGCCAACGTCAAGTCCAGTTCGATTTCGTTCTTCAGGCCCAGCGCCTTCAGGGTGGTCAGGATGAATTCCGTCTCGGCCACACCCTTCAAGCCCGTTTCGCTGGCGGCCAGCACCTCTTTCAGTGTAGCCAGCTTCTCTTCGTTCGTACCGCTGAGCAGGATAATGGGTTGCAGCTTGGCGATGGCCTCGTCGCCGATGCCCTTTTCGCGCAGTTCAGCGTTCACGTTGTCCAAGCCTATCTTGTCCAGCTTGTCGATGGCGGAGTTATCCTTAAGGGAGAGGTGATGCAGCCGCCCGGGCTTGCCCTCCGGCAGAGCATTGGCCTCGAACGGCAGGCGGCAGGGGCCCGCACAGGAGCCACGGTTGCCGCTGCGCCCGCCCAGAAAGGCGGACATATAGCACTGGCCGCTCACGCTCATGCACAGCGCACCGTGGATGAAGCACTCGGTCTCGATGCCGCAGTGCTTTGTGATGTGCTCCACCTCGGGCAGGCTCAGCTCACGCGCCAGCACCACCCGGGTAAAGCCCAGCTCTTTCAGCTCCAGTGCACCTTGCAGGGTGTGGACGCTCATCTGGGTGGAGCCGTGCCGGGGCAGCTGCGGGGCGATTTTACCAATTAAAGTAGCCACTGCCAGATCCTGACAGATGACTGCATCCGCACCGCTGGCTGCTACTGCCCGGATAGCCTGTTCCAGCGCCGACAGTTCGGTGCCGTACACGGTCGTATTCAGCGCAACGTGCACCGCCACGCCCCGGGCGTGGCAGAAGCGCACCGCCTCCTGCAGGCTGTCTGCATCAAAGTTGCCGGCACCCGTGCGGGCGTTGAAGCCCGAAAAGCCCAGATATACTGCGTCTGCGCCGCTGAACACCGCAGCGCGGAGCATTTCTTCACTGCCCACCGGGGCCAAGATCTCGATCCTTGCCATAGTTCTCCTTTTAACTTCTATTTATATAAGGTACATTCAGTTGGTCTCGTCTGCCTGCGCACTGTCTGCCGCCGGGGTCTCCGGGGCGGAGGGCTGCTCCTGTGCCGTTTCTGCCGCAGCCCGGGCGGCGCGCTCCTCCCGGCGGGTCTCGCGCTGACGTTCCTTGGCCAGCTGTTCCCGCAGGGCAGCAGCTTCCCGGCGCAGTACGGCATTCTCGGCCAGCGCCTTATCCTCGGCCAGTTTTGCCCGGGCTGCATCTGCAATGTAGTCCTGGATCTGGCTGCGCATATTCTCGGCGCTGCCGGTGCTCTTGCGGTAT
>ENA-OOXJ01002227-OOXJ01002227.1-human-gut-metagenome-genome-assembly--contig:-NODE-2227-length-10274-cov-2.026030_pt1 | contig 10274 bp, 9 predicted proteins | sample MGYA00241587_ERZ501343 | MGnify/ENA primary metagenome ERZ501343 (study PRJEB25962, sample SAMEA2042918) | human gut metagenome | biome: human gut; feature: human-associated habitat; material: faeces...
TGCCGGAGAATCCTGCTGTACAGGAATTCTCCGGCCTTCCATATATTCTCGGACCAGTTCTCCATATATCGCTCGTCGGACTACAGGAAACCGGCCATGATCTGTATGCACAGAATCAGCAGCACCATGGCGATAGGGTAGACTGTCGCGTACGCCACTCCGGGGATGTTGCTGTCGGACATCGAATCGGCGGCGGCGAGTCCGGGGGTGCTCGTCATGCCGCCCGTCAGGGTTCCCAGCAGGTCGAGCATTGAAACCTTGAAGCAGAAGATGCCGATCAGCGAGGCCGCGATGAGAGGCACGATAGTGATGGCGGCGCCGACCAGGAACATCAGCCAGCCGCTTTCCTGGAAAGTGGCCACCAGATTCTGTCCTGCCGACGTGCCGACCTCGGCGAGGAACAGCAGCAGGCCGATCTGCCGGATGAGCTGGTTAGCCGAACCGGAAAGCGTCCAGAGTATGGGGCCGGTCTTGCCAATGGCGCTGAGCACGAGCGCAGTCAGCAGCACGCCTCCGGTGAGTCCGGGAGAGAAGTTGACGCCTCCGGGGAAGGTTATGTTGAGCTTGCCGACGAGCACGCCGAGCACTATTCCGAGCGCTATCGGCAGAAAATCAGTGTCGGAAAGCACCTTGGCGTTGTTGCCGAAGAGATTGGACACGCCCGTGATACCTTCGGTCTCACCCACGACAGTGAGCTTGTCGCCGAACTTCAGGCTCAGTTCGGGCGAGGGGGTGATGTCGATTCCGCTTCGGCGGACTCTGGTGATGGTGCAGCCGAAGTTCTGCTGCAGATTGAGGCTGCCCAGACTCTTTCCGACCATGTCCTTGCGGCTCACGAGTATGGACTCCACGCTCTGCTGTTTGGTGAGGGGGAGTTCACCGGAACTGCGTTCTCCCAGGAGCATGGACAGCTGGCTCAGGGCGTCTTCCGTACCGACCGCCTGGAGGATATCGCCCTCCTTCACTACATATCCGGCGTGCGGCATAAGTATGCTGTCACCGCTCTTGATGCGCGAGATGACCGCTCCGGTGACTGCGCGAATGCTCAGCTGGGCGAGCGTACGTCCGAACACCATCTTGTTGGTCACCTTGAAAATGCAGGTGCCGAGCTCCGGGTATTGGCCGGTCCGTTCCTTTTCGAGCCTGGCAGCCTCCTTGTTGAGATCAACTCGGAAGATCTTGGGGAGGAGCTTGACGAAGAGTATGACACCTATCACTCCGAACGGGTAGGCAATACCGTATGCTATGGAGGCAAGAGAAGAACCTGTGCTGTCGATTGCAACCGCAAGTCCGGGAGTGCTGGTAAGGGCTCCGGCAAGCAGCCCGACGGTACTCGGCGCATCGAGATGGAAGAGGTATTTCATCGCGACAGCGGTGAGGGAGGCGGAGCCTATGATTATAGCCGTGAGCACTATGAGCACCTTGCCCTTGCTCTTGAACGAGCTGAAGAATCCCGGACCGGCCTGTATGCCTATAGTAAAGATGAACAGCACCAGACCCAGGTCGCCGAATTCCTTGGGGATGACCACGCCGAAATGGCCGAAGGCCAGGGCGACGAAAATCACGGCCGAGATGTCCAGCGACAGCCCCTTTATCTTGACTCTTCCAAGAAGGAAGCCCAGCGCTATTATCACGAACAGCGCGAAATAGGTGGATTGTAAAAGTTCAGATATCATCTCACGGCAGTTTACAGAGTGGCGTATTTCCTGCCGTACTCAAGCATCTGGCCGAGGTAGTCGTCGGGATACTCGACGCGGTAGTCGACCACCTTGCCGCCCTTGGTCACTGGAACGATCTCGGGGTTCACGAAACCTCCGTAGGGCTTGAGTCCCAGGGCGTCATAGCGCTCCTTCACTTCCTTGTGGAGGGCGGGGTCGATGTTCACGGCGTATGTCTCCACAAGAGCCTTGCCGGCCTTATAGTCGCCTTCTGACTTGATGCGTTGGATCTCGGCGAGCAGCTTTCCGAAAAGGCCGCGGAGCGCCTCGTAATCGTTGACCACGAAATAGGTCTTGCCGTCGCGCACCTTCTTCTCGATCACGTTGTCAGCCTTGCCCTGCTCGTAGCACCATTCGGCGATCAGCTTGCGGTTCTGCATGTGGGCCTCGGTGTTCTTCCTTCCGAGTTCGACCCGGCTGAACTGGACCATCATGCCGTTGCGGATATAGTTGGCATACTGGGCCTTGTAGGCTTCCATGTCGGGAAGTATGCCCAGTTCGACGAGCTTGGGGTCGGCGATATAGTAGAGTCCGAAGAGGTCGGCGCGGGTCTCCTCGAGGGTGGAGCTGTATTCCTTGAGCGCATTGGGCGATACGCCGGGCAGAATCTGGCCTGAGCCGTGTCCGAGGCACTCGTGCAGGTCGGTGTGTATCTCGTCGGTGAGGGAAAGATACTTCTTGGCGGCGGCGATTTCGGCCTCGTCCCAGGCGAACTCGTTGAGAGTGCTCTTGGGCGACTCCTGGGCCGCGAAGTCGTAGGCGTGGGTGATGTTCGCGATGGTCACGGACTTGGAGCCGTGCTCCTTGCGTATCCAGTCGGCATTGGGGAGGTTGATTCCGATGGGGGTTGAAGGATAGCAGTCTCCGCTGAGAGTGGTGGCGTTGATGACCTTGGCGGTGATGCCCTTCACGGTCTCCTTCTTGAAGCGGGGGTTGACGGGGGAGTTGTCCTCGAACCACTGCGCGTTCTCGCTGAGGATCTCGGTCCTTTCGGAGGCCTCATGGTCCTTGATGTTCACCAGTCCCTCCCAGCTGCCCTTGCGGCCGAGGGGGTCGGTGTAGTCCTCGACGAATCCGTTGACGAAGTCCACGGTTCCGAGAGTGTCCTGCACCCACTCGATGTTGTACTTGTCCCAGAGGCGCAGGTCGCCGGTGCGGTAGTATTCGATCAGAGTGGCGATGTACTGCTTCTGGAGGTCGTTCTCGGCGACCGCGGCGGCTTTCTCAAGCTCGGCGACAATCTTCTCGAGAGCGGCGGAGTAGATGCCTCCGATTTTCCAGGCCTCCTCGCGCACCACTCCGTCGGAGCCCTTGACCACCTTGGTGTTCAGGCCGTAGGAGACGGGCTCGGGGTCGTTCGGGTCCTGGAGTTCGTGATAGTATTTCTCGACCTCGTCGCGGGTCACGTTCTCGTAGAAGTTCACCGCCGACAGGGCCACGATGTCCCCGTCGCTGCTGTTGGACTTGCGCTGGGGGTAGATGTCGGGGTTGTAGATGATTTCCAGCAGTCCTGAGGCTTCGGCCTCATCGATGCCCACCGCGCTCATCAGGGAGGCGAAATACTCCCTCGGGCAGTCGGGGAAGAACTTGTCCTCGGCGTAGTGGTGATGGATTCCGTTGCTGAAGAATACGCGCTTGGCGTAGACCGTGAAATCCTGGAAGTCCTTGGAATCCCTGTCGCCCTGATAGTTCTCGAGTATGTTCTCGATGGCGTGGCGTATTGGCAGATTGGCCTTGCAGTGCTGGTCCCAGAGTATGTCGCGGCCGTACTTGGCGGCCTCGCCGAGATGGTAGACATATTCCTTCTGCTGAAGGGTCAGGTCGTCCCATCCGGGAATCTGGTAGCGCATTATCTTGAGGTCGGCGAATTCGTCAATCAGATACTTGAAATCCTTGTCCTGCTGCGATCCGGCATTGTTTCCGCACGAAACGGCAGCGGCTGTGAGCGCCGTGAGAGCTGTCATTTTGAGAAATCTGTTCATGTCCTGGATATGTTTCGGGCTGCGAAATGCTCGCAACGTGTAAAGTTAGCAATTTTGCGGGAGAATTCATTGCCTGAACAGTCCGTCGTAGTCCTCCATCGAGCGCCGTATGACCTGCTTTGCCTCCGACGATCCGTAGATGCTGATGAACTCCATGCGGCGGGTGTTGTCTCCCGGTATGTCCTTGTAGGTGGTGAAGTAATGTATGAGCCTGCGTATTATGTCCTTGGGCAGCTCGTCTATGTCACTGTAGCCGCCGTAGACCGCATCGTTCTTGAGCACGGCTATTATCTTGTCGTCGGCCTGTCTGTTGTCGAGCAGCCTCAGCCCGCCTATGGGGTGGGCCCTGACTATTATGTCTCCGTGGGTGACATCCTTTTCTGTGAGCACGCAGATGTCAAGCGGGTCGCCGTCGCCCTCGATGTCGTATCTGGCGAGCGCGCGGTTGGTCATGTCCGCCATCCGGGAACCGCAGTAAGTTCTGGGCAGAAAGCCGTAGAGCGAGGGGACTATGTTCGAGAATTTCTGCGGACGGTCCAGCGAGAGATAGCCCGACTGCTTGTCGACTTCATATTTCACGGTGTCCGTGGGCACTATCTCTATGAATGCCGTCACTTCGTCCGGTGCATCTGGCCCGAGGCTGATGCCGTGCCACGGATGTGCCTTGTGTGCTATGTCTGGGTTCATTGTCTTTAGGTTCAGGCTGTAAAGATAGCGATTTTGTCCGGATTTCTGAATGGCCTCCGGCTTCAGAGCGCAGGCAGTTCGACGCTTTCGTATCCGTGGCCCGCTGCCGGGAGGTAGAGCTCCAGAAAGTCCTTCATCGCCAGTCTGACCGTGGCGGTGTTCACACACGGGTGACAGCAGAATTCGGCGAGTCCGAGCAGGTCGCGGTCGATTATGAGCCGGACTCTCCGGTCCGCGTCGTTCATCAGACCCATGGGTGAAACGGCTCCGGGATGTATGCGCAGCAGCGTCTCCATGTCCTCGGCACTTGCGAACGAGAGCCGCGAGCATCCGATCTGCGACGACAGGTACTTGGTCTTGAAAGGCTTGTCGGAGGGCAGCATAAGCAGGTAGACGCCCGACTTGTTGTGCGTGCAGAGGAACAGGTTCTTGCAGACTGGCGCTCCGAGTGCTGTCTCTATCGCCATGCACTGCTCCATGGTGAACGCCGCTTCATGGCAGGCGGTGGCGTAGGTGATTCCGAGCCTGTCGAGAAGTGCGTAGACTGCGATTTCCGTTTCGCCGCGGCCGTCCAGGTCCGCAGGCCTGCCGTTGGATATCCGGATCCGGTCAACTGCCGGCTCCGACGCCGGTGCGGGCATTATTGTCGGGGAATGATCTGGCGCTTTCATCGTCCGGGAGTTCTTTCGTTGCGTGAGATATGCCGTACCGCATCTTCAAGGCTGTCCAGCATAGGCACCCCGTATTTGGCGCAGGTGATGCGGACGTTGTCGTAGCGGTAGAATTCGGGCGGGCAGATGACGAGCAGCCTGCCTCCGCGGGCGTGGAGACCGAGTTCCAGCAGGGTTATGGGGGACTGGCTGCCGGGAAGGAAGTTCATCACTATCCAGTCGGCCTGTTCGAGATGGTCGAGCTCCCAGTTCACCTGATAGTCCATCTCGCCCGGCTTGCCGGCGTCCCAGTGTCCCTGACGCGGGTTGAACAGCATGTAACGGCCGGAGGGAAGCGCGGCGAACAGGGAATCGGCTCGCGCCTGCCAGTCGATGCTGTTGCCCATGTCGATGGTGCCTGCCAGGAAAACCGTGGTCCTGCCGGCCTTGTCGGCGAATTCAATCTGCTCCTCGTGCGGGTGTACGGTGACGACGGAGCTTCCCGGCTGTGCGTCCGAGGCGGCCCTGCGCGCCATTCCGGCGAAGCTGGACACGATCAGCACTGGCAGCAGGACTGCCGCGGCGGCGATGAGCACTGTGGTCAGAGTCTGGCGCTTCATTCCATTATGATTTGAGAAGCACCCGGGCGACGTCGCTGAACTTGTCGAGACGCACTATGTCGGGTGAATCGAATTCTTCGGCCTCTTCATGCTTCCACATGGTGTGGAAGGGGATGTGGATTCCCGAGCCTCCGAGCTCCACGACGGGCCGGATGTCGGACTTGAAGGAGTTGCCTATCATCAGCAGCTGCTCCGGGGTGATGCCTTCCGAGCTGCAGAGGTCCAGATATTCCTTCCTGCCCTTGTCGCACACGATCACGGTGTCGTCGAAGAACTGCGCGAGGCCGGAGCGGCCTATCTTGTTGCGCTGGTCGAGAAGGTCGCCCTTGGTGAACAGCACGAGGCGGTATCTTCCGGATTTGCGGAGTTCCTCCAGGGTCTCGGCGACACCGGGAAGGGGAGTCGCCGGAATTTCGAGCAGCGACTTGGCGGACTTCAGTATATGGTCAAGCTGGGTGGCGGAGACCTTTCCTCCGGAAACCTCCATCGCCGTCTCCATCATCGAGATGCACACGGACTTGGCTCCGTAGCCGAGCAGTGGCATGTTGGCGATTTCCGTTTCGAACAGCCTCTCCTGCAGCCAGTCGGCCTGACCGTATTCCAGGAGAGTCTCCGAGAAGACGTCGCCCGCCCGGTCGTAGTACGACTGGTTGTCCCAGAGGGTGTCGTCGGCGTCGACCGCTATGACTTTTATATCTTTCATATCTCTTCAAGTTTTGTGTAGAACTGGCCGACATGGCGGCCGTCGGCGAGGCCGTGGTTCACGAGTATCGAGACCGTCATCATCTTCCTTCCGCCGCTGTCGGTGAGCTTCCCGGTGGAAATCTGAGGAATCGAGTCGCCGGGGCGGTGGGCGCCCTCCTCCTTGATTGCGAGGAAGTCGACCCAGGGGATGGCGCTGTAGTATATAAGGTCCGTCCTGTGCTCGTTGCCGTCGAGGCACAGGCCCTTTCCCGCCTTGACACGCCTCATTTCCTCCTTTGCGGCGGCTACGAAGGCGCGGAGGTCCTCGTGGTACTCAAAATATCCGAAGCCGAAGCTTCCGTCGTCGTGGGCTATGGTCGGGCTTACGCCTATACTGTCGTACAGCACCACGTCCTCTCCTTCGATTCTGGTCCGCAGCTCGGGCACGGAGTTGAGCGCGGTGAGTATGCGGTGCAGCGAATACAGGAAAAAGGATTCGCCCGCGGCCTTGGCGGCGCGGTGGCATTCGGTGAAGTCGACTTTCGCCGCAAGACCCCAGTAGGGATCTGGCATGTTGCCGAAGAATTCGTAGTATTCGCGGCGCGGCCAGGTCGACAGATCTATCGTCTGCTTCATGAACTTTTATTTTCAGCTGCAAATTTAGGGCTTGTTTTCAAATGTGCCAACTTCCAAGGAGCCGGCAGGCTTCAAGAAAGTGTTTGACCGAGAGTCGGCATGACAATTGCTGACCTTCCGCTGCCGGAGGCCGGAGTGCAGTCCGGGCGGATGCCGGACCGGGTCCCTGATATCGGGTCCGAATGAAAACGATGAAGATAGGATGTATTATATTCGCCGCTGTCGCCGCATTCCTCCTTTCGGGAATGACGGCGGCTTCGGCGCAGGACGCCCCAGTTCTGTCCGTCGGTGGAGGAGATTTCGCGCCAGACAGCCTTTACCAGGCGCCTTCCATGCTCTTCTATCCTGCATTCAGCGCTCCGAGACTCCCGTCACTGCTCCGGCCCGACCTTCCGGTGACCCCCGTGGAGAGGGCGATGCGGCGGTAGTCTGAATATATTTCGTATCTTTACATTTGTTACAAAGTGCGGCGATGGCAACGGATTTCGAAAAATACATACGGCAGGGAGAACCCGGAAGAAGAGAGCGAGCATACACTTGGCAGACTGCCATCGGCCTCCAGGCCGTGGACGGGCTGAGAACCTCCGATTATCTTAAAGAAACCGCCGGCAGACACATCGAGGGCGACATTTCAATAGACGAAGCCAGCTCATTGATCAAGTCGTACTACGAATCCAGAGTCGGACGTGAACCTGGCAGCGCAGGCATGCAGGAAGCCGACAAGGTCTCAGTGAACATTACCCGCGTACTGTCGTCCCAGACGCTGGATTTCAGTACGGACGGATTTATCTCAATCCACCGGAGAATCTTTGACGGCGTTTACAGGCACGCTGGCCGGCTGCGCGATCACAACATCTCCAAAAAGGAATGGGTGCTCGACGGCGACTCGGTCAGCTACCTGAACTGGGAGGACCTTCGGAGAGCCCTGGACTACGATCTCGAACGGGAGCGTCATTTCAGCTACAGAGGTCTCTCCGCGGAAGAGACTGCCGCGCATCTGGCGAGGTTCGTCGCCGGACTGTGGCAGATTCATCCTTTCTGCGAAGGCAACACCAGGACGACCGCCGTGTTTCTGATCCAGTATCTCCGCTCCATAGGCTTCAATGCAGACAACGGCCTCTTTGCAGAATATTCCTGGTATTTCAGAAACGCATTGGTGCGCGCAAATTACAAAAACGCGACGAAGGGGATAGACTACACCTTCACATACCTTGAGCGCTTCCTCCGCAATCTGCTATATGGTGAGCGGTCGGAACTGCGCAACCGATATATGCACATAAACCCGCCGGAGGAATGGCGCAGCGACGGTGATACTTGTCTCGAAGAAACAGGACAAGCGCAGGACAAGTACAATACAAGTAAAATAGGAACCCGCATAACACCCGAAGTCCTGCAACTGATTCGGGCGGTCGGAGGCGAAACCCTGTCCGTCAGGGGAATTATGGAACGCCTGCAGCTTAAAAGCCGCGGCAATTTCCTGAAACTGTATCTTCATCCCGCAGTGATGGGGACATACATTGAAGCACTGTACCCCGACAGGCCTCACCATCCGCGGCAGAAATACCATCTGACCCTGAAAGGCCGGACACTGCTGTCCGAGCCCCGATAGCACCTCTATATCCTGATGTTCTCGAGTATGTCCTCGGCGTTCATGGCCTCCATGCCTCTGAGCGACGCGGCTGCGTCTCCCGCAAGGCCGTGGAACCATACGCCCAGAATTGCCGCGGAAAGGGAATCGTAACCCCTTGCGGCAAGCCCGGCAACCAGGCCCGTGAGTACGTCGCCGCTGCCGCCCTTGGCCATTCCGGGATTGCCGCTCATGTTGAAGAAACAGCGCCCATCGGGGGAGCAGACCATCGTATGCGCACCCTTGAGCACAATCACAGATTTCAACCGTGCGCAGAACTGCCGTACCAGGGCGACCTTGTGCAGGTCATCGCGCCATGGCGCGCCCGCCGGTGCGACATCTTCCAGCAGTCCTCGGCTTCCGGCAGCGCGCAGCAGCCTCGAAAGCTCGCCGACGTGCGGGGTCAGCACGCTGCCTTCGGGAATCATCGACATCATCTCCGGACGTGCGGAAATGATGTTCAGCGCGTCAGCGTCCAGCACGGCAGTGCGGATTCCCGGATGCTGCGGCAGACATGCGAGCAGCTCCTTCAATGCCGCTGCAGAGGCCTCCGAACGGCCGATTCCGGGTCCGACGGCCACGGCGGAATATTTCCCGAGATCTGCGGGATGCGAGCTGAACACCGGCGCCTCGTCGGCGGAGACGATGGCCGCGGGGTGCGAAATCAGCATCGCCGTCCTGCCCGCGGCCGGAATATGCGCGCTCACGAGTCCGCAGCCAGAACGCAGGGCGGCTCCGGTACACAGAATCGCCGCACCCATGTATTCGGCGCTTCCGGCAATCACCAGCGCGTGTCCGTGCGTGCCCTTGTGGTCGAATTCTCCGCGCGGCCGGAGCAGCGTCGGGACGTACGCGGCGTCCACGGCGACATACGCCGATTCGCGGGAATCCATGAATCTTCTGTCGAGACCGATGTGCACCGTGCGCAGCCTGCCCGCATATCGGCCGGTTTCGGGCAGCAGCAGCGAGAGCTTCGGGAATTCGATGGTCAATGTGAGGTCGGCGGCTATTACATCCGCGCCGGCTGCTTCCTCCCGGTTGCAGGGTTCCGTTGCCAGACCCGAGGGCATGTCGATCGAAATCACCATGCGGCAGCGGCGGGAATGTTCATTGACGAGTCTTATCGCCTGCAGCGCAGCTCCGCGGACCGCTCCCGTGACGCCGGTGCCGAGTATCGCGTCGATGACCACGGTGTTCCTGCGGAACAGCTGCTCCGGCGGGAATTCGCTGCCGTCGGCGGTGATGCGTCTGCAATCGAGGCCGAAGAGGCTGATCCCGGCAGGCAGCCGGTTCAAGTTGAGCCGGCAGTCGGGGGAGAGCTGGTCCGGAGCGGCCAGCAGAATTACGGAAATGCTGCGCGTATCGCCGAAGCGGCCCTTGAGCAGCCTCGCCACGGCAAGCCCGTCGCCGCCGTTGTTACCTTTTCCGGCGATTATAAGGTATTCGGGGGCTTCCGCCGCCGTCTTCTGACCTTCCGTGGTCTCCGCTGCCGCGGCTATCTCCGCCTCGAGCGCAAGCGCCGCCCTTTCCATCAGCTCGATGCCCGCGACAGGCTCATGCTCTATCGTGTACAGGTCCGCCTCGCGTATGTCTTTTCCCGTCAGTATCTTCACAGTGCAAAGTTACTACAAAAAAGTGAAATGCGGAAAGATATAGTGATAGAATTGAGT
>ENA-OOXJ01002230-OOXJ01002230.1-human-gut-metagenome-genome-assembly--contig:-NODE-2230-length-10267-cov-2.002742_pt1 | contig 10267 bp, 7 predicted proteins | sample MGYA00241587_ERZ501343 | MGnify/ENA primary metagenome ERZ501343 (study PRJEB25962, sample SAMEA2042918) | human gut metagenome | biome: human gut; feature: human-associated habitat; material: faeces...
AACCGCATGAATGGGATTATGAAATACATCAACCGCATTGTCCGGGGCAACGAAATTGTGTACAGCGGGCAGCTGCGCGGATATGGCATTACCCAGTGCCAACACCCATATATCCTGTTGATCTGCCGGGAGCCGGGCATTCCACAGGAGAAGATCTCCAGGGAAATCTGTGTCAATAAGAGCAGCGTAACGCGGCAAATCTCCATTCTTGAGGAGAGAGGGCTAATTGTGCGCAAGCAGGACCAGTCTGATCGCCGGGTATGGAGGGTTTATCCCACACAGCGCATGCAGGAATTGCTGCCACATGTCCGTCAGGTGATGCGGGAGTGGAACGAGTACCTGCTGGAAGAGTTCAGCGATGAAGAGCGCGAGCGCTTGATCGCTGCGCTGGAAATCCTGTCTCAACGCGCGCAAAAAGCGGCGCAAGAAACTTTGAAGGGGAGGGAACGCCAGGCATGAGAGGAATTTTTCCGTACTTAAAGCCCTATATTCCCAGAATGACGGTGGGCGTGCTCAGCAAATTCTTGGGCAGCATCACCGAACTGTTGATTCCGTGGATGTTATCCTATATCCTCGACAACATTGTCCCGCTCAAGGACACACGACAGGTCTTGATTTGGGGCGTGTACATGACCATCTGCGCAATCCTTGCGCTTTTGATGAACATCTACGCCAACCGGGTCGCCGCTTCGGTGGCGCGGGATACCACCCGTACACTGCGCCACGATCTGTTTAAAAAGATCTCGTACCTGTCCTGCCGCCAGATCGACTACTTCACCATTCCTTCGCTCGAGTCCCGTCTGACCACCGACACCTACAATGTCAACCAGGTCATCGGCATGATGCAGAGAATGGGTATCCGTGCACCAATCCTGCTGATTGGCGGCATCTGCATCACCATGACGATGGAGCCGGTGCTCACGTTGGTTATGATGTCTGTACTGCCGTTTATCGCACTGGTTGTTTGGCTTGTTTCCCGCAAGGGTATCCCGATGTACGGCGAGCTGCAAAAAGCCATCGACGTCATGGTCCGCACCGTGCGCGAGGACATTTCTGGTATCCGAGTCATCAAGGCGCTGTCCAAGATTGAGCAGGAGAAAGAACATTTTGCACAGGTAAACCATGAAGTGGTCCGCCGCGACACCAAAGCTTCGCTGACAATGGCCATCACCAACCCGATGATGAACCTGCTGTTGAATCTCGGTCTGACGCTGGTTATTTTTGTCGGTGCCTTCCGCGTCAACGGCGGCAAAACCCAACCGGGTGTTATCATCGCCTTCTTGTCCTACTTCACCATCATTTTGAACGCGATGCTTTCGATCACCCGAATCTTTGTAATGTATTCCCGAGCCAGCGCTTCCGCGACCCGTATTCACGAGGTGCTCAACACCCCAGAGGATCTCAACCTCACACACGAGGAAAAGCGCGACGAGGAAGAACACATTGTCTTTGAACACGTCAACTTCTCCTATAAAAACAAAAAGGTTAAGAACGTAAACGACATCTCCTTCAAACTAAAGAAGGGCGAGACGCTGGGCATCATCGGTGCAACCGGAGCGGGCAAGACAACCATCATCAACCTGCTCATGCGCCTGTATGAGAAGGACAGCGGCAGCATCCGCATCGGCGGAAGAGAAGTTTCCTCCATCCCGCCGGAGGAATTGCACACCAAGTTTGGCGTGGTATTCCAAAACGATATTCTCTTTGCCGATACCATCCGAGAAAATATTGATTTTGGCCGCAAGCTTTCAGACGAGCGTATTTTGCAGGCGGCAAAGAGCGCGCAGGCGATGGAATTTATTGACGGCTTGCCGGAGAGATTTTCCCACATGGTCACTGCCCGCGGTACCAACCTCAGTGGCGGCCAGAAACAGAGGGTGCTGCTCTCCAGAGCCCTGGCCGGCGATTCGGAAATTTTGATTCTGGACGATTCCTCCAGCGCGCTGGACTACAAGACCGACTCGATGTTGCGCCAGGCGCTGCGTGAAAACTATTCCGGCATCACCACCATCGTCATTGCACAGAGGGTCAGCTCCATCTTGCACGCAGACCACATCTTGGTGTTGGACGAGGGTAAAGAAATTGGGTATGGAACCCACGATCAGCTGATGGAGAACTGTGCAGTCTACCGCGAAATCAGCGAGTCTCAGATGGGAGGGGATTTCGGATGATACCAAAAGATCCGTCCTTACAAAAACAAAGAAGCAAAAGACATGTTATTCTGCGCCTAGGACGCTATATCTTTCAGCATAAGTGGATGGTGTTGGGAGCGGTCTCTTTGACGGTGGCCAGTAACCTGCTGGCCCTTTTGGGCCCGATGCTCTCCAGTTATGCCATCGACGCTATCGGCACCGAGCCAGGAACGGCAAACTTTCAGCTTGTCTTTTTCTACTGCTTTTTGATGCTGATCTTCTATCTTGTTTCCTCAGCGCTGACCTATGTGCTTTCTATTTTGATGACCAAGCTCAGCCAGCGCATCTCCTATCAGATGCGCAAGGACCTGGTAGATAAATTGTTGGAACTGCCAGTACGATTCTTCGACGGCCATCAAACCGGCGATATCATCAGCCGCCTCTCTTACGATATCGACACCATCAACGCCTCGCTCTCCAACGACCTGTTGCAGATTGCGGTGAGCACCATCACCGTTTTTGGTTCCTTCTTTATGATGCTGTCAATTTCCCCACCGTTGATCCTGGTTTTTGCCTTCACCATTCCGGCTTCGGTATTGTTTATCATCTATCGAACCAAGAAGGTCCGTCCGCTGTTCCGCAAGCGATCTGCAAAGCTCGGTGAGCTCAACGGATTTGTCGAGGAGATCATCTCCGGACAAAAGACCACCAAGGCCTATCATCAGGAAGAGACGATGGTTGGACGTTTCGATGTCAAGAACAACGAGGCGGTCGACGCCTACTATATGGCTGACTATTACGGTAGTACGGTAGGCCCATCGGTCAACTTCATCAACAACATCTCGTTGACCTTAATCAGTATTTTTGGTTCCCTCTTGTATCTGGCAGGGAGCGTATCGTTGGGCAACCTTTCGTCCTTCGTACTCTATTCCCGCCGCTTTTCCGGACCAATCAACGAGATGGCCAACATCATCAGCGAGCTGCAATCGGCGGCTTCGGCGGCAGAGCGTGTATTTCGCCTGATCGACGAGCAGCCGGAAGCGGCAGACCTGCCACAGGCAACGGAGCTGGAGGATGTCAAGGGCGATGTACAGATGCAGGGTGTCCAGTTTGGATATGACCCGGATAAGATCATCATTCACGACCTCAACCTGCACGCCAAACCGGGCAGCCTGGTTGCCATTGTCGGTCCTACCGGAGCGGGCAAGACGACCATCATCAACCTGCTCATGCGCTTTTATGATCCGCAGAAGGGCCACATCCTGATGGAGGGGCGCGACAGCATGGACATTACCCGCAAGAGCTTGCGCGCTGCCTACACGATGGTTTTGCAGGACACCTGGCTGTTCTATGGAAGCATCTATGACAACATTGCCTTCAGCCGGCCGGGTGCATCCCGCGAGGAGGTTATTGCGGCGGCAAAGGCAGCCAAAATTCATAACTTCATTATGGGACTGCCGGATGGGTACGACACCATCGTCAGCGATGACGGACTGAACATCTCGCAGGGCCAAAAGCAGATGCTCACCATTGCCCGCGCGATGCTCTCCGACGCCAAAATGTTGATTTTGGATGAGGCAACCTCCAACGTCGATACCCGTACCGAGTTGCAGATTCAGGACGCTATGCGCAACCTGATGAAGGACCGCACCTGCTTTGTCATCGCGCACCGCCTGTCCACTGTACAGAACGCGGACACCATTCTGGTTGTTCAGCACGGCGACATCATCGAACAGGGCAACCACGAAGAGTTGATGAAAAAGGGTGGCGTTTATGCCGGACTGTACACCTCACAGTTTAATTGATGCACGGCACCTTTGCACGAAGGGACGCTCCAAACGGAGCGCCCTTTTTTTGTCTAAATTTTTGCAATTTCCTTGTTTTTTGCAAAAAGGCGCGGTATACTGTTAAAGGAATTTTCTGGAGGAAGTGTGACAGATATGGAGAAAGCAAAACTTTTTTTTAAGCGCGAGCCGGTTTTTGTCATATCGGCGATCTGCGCGCTGCTCTCGATGGTTGCTGTTCCGCCCAGCGCAGCCTATGCCGGCTATGTCGATTTCCGCGTATTGGAGCTGCTGTTCTGCCTGATGGCGACGGTGGCGGGAATGCAGGCTGAAGGAAGCTTTTTGGTGCTTTCTCAGAAGCTGCTGACCGGCAAAAAGAGTGTGAGAATGTTGATGCTCACCTTGGTCATGTTGCCGTTTTTCTCCGCCATGCTCATCACAAACGACGTCTCGCTCATCACCTTTGTCCCATTTGCGGTGTTGGTGTTGGAGCTGACCGGGCAGAGCGACAAACTGGCGTGGGTGGTCACCTTGCAGAGCATTGCCGCCAACATCGGCAGCATGCTGACCCCGGTAGGCAATCCCCAAAACCTGTATTTAAGCAGTTACTACCACATCCCAACTGGGACCTTTTTCTCGGTTACCGTTCCGGTGGTTGTACTCAGCTTTATACTATTGGCGGCCTGCTGCATGGTGGGAGACAAACAGGCCATCGAGGTGCAGTTTACCCGAAAGGAAAAAATCCGCAGCAAATCGAGACTGACCCTGTTTGTCCTGCTGTTTTTGGTCAGCTTGTTGTCGGTATTGCACCTGCTGAGCAGCCACATCACCTTGGCAATCACAGCGATCTTGATGCTGCTGTGTGCGCGGGATGTGCTCAAGAAGGTGGATTATTGGCTGTTGGGAACCTTTGTTTGCTTCTTTATCTTTGCCGGAAACATCGGAGAGATCGGAGCAGTCAAGCAATTTTTGGAGGGAGCCTTGCAGCAGAACACGATGCTGTGGTCGACCCTTTCCAGCCAGGTGATTAGCAATGTGCCAGCGGCAGTATTGCTCTCCAACTTCACCGAGGACGCCAAGGGAATGCTGCTGGGAACCAATATTGGCGGTTTGGGCACGCTGGTGGCGTCGCTTGCAAGCCTCATTTCCTTTAAACAGTATGTGCGTACGCCGGGAGCAAAACCGCTAAAATATCTTGGAATCTTCACCGCAGCAAATGTTGTGATGCTGATTGTCCTGTATGGATTTGCGGCTATTTGTTTATAATAAAAAATAAAGGATCAAAAGGAGAATGTAACGATGGAAAGAAGCAAAGTATGGGAAGCTGCCCAGAAACACAAAGATGGATATAACTGCTGCCAGGCAGTAGTCTGCACCTACTGCGACAGACTGGGAATGGACGAAAAAACCGCTTTTCGTGCGGCAGAGGCGTACGGCTTGGGCATTGCAGGTATGTTCCAGACCTGCGGCAGCGTTTGCGCAATGATGATGCTTGCAGGATTGAAAAATTCCGATGCCAACCTGGAAAAACCTGCATCCAAGTTCTCGACCTTTGATCTGGGCAAAGAGATGGCAAAGCGTTTTGAGCAGAAAAACAGCAGCATGATTTGCAGCGTTCTGCGCGGAACCGATGGCAAGACCGATCGTCTGCGTTCCTGCCGCGGCTGCGTAATGGATTGCGCACAGATTGTGGAGGAGATGCTCTTCCCAGGTGAGTTTGAACCATACGATGGACCAAGCGAGCTGTAAGAAATAAAAAAAGAGGAACCTTTCGGTTCCTCTTTTTTTGTAAAAGAAAAGGCCCGCTTTGATCAAAGCAGGCCTTTTGGCGGGAACGTGTGGGAATTGAACCCACCTATGCAGCTACTAACTGCAATTACTGGTTTTGAAGACCAGAGGGCACACCAGCACCCATCCGCTCCCAAATGCTTAACTATTATATCACAGGGGAAAAGGTTTCGCAAGGGATTTTGTCAGCAAAAGGACAGAATCGTCGAATTACACAAAAAGCATGCCGGCATTGTCCAGACATTATTCTGGTACAGATCGGTATTGTATCTGGGAGACGGTGCGGCAGCGCATTTATGGAAAGAAAAACAAACGGTCTTTCCTGCGGGAAAGGCCGTTTGTATATTAAAAAATACGTTTTACTTAAAGGTGCGGGCGTCGCCGACCTTTTTGGTGATACCGCGTTTATCCCAATATTCCAGGATGGCCACAGCAAACTTGCGGGAAGCGCCCATCAGGTCGCGCATCTCCGCGAGGGTGATCTGGCCGTGTTGTGCGACGTGCTCTTTTGCCATCTGAAGCGCTTTGTTGTAGTAGTCGGCGTGCAGCAGAATCTTTTCCTCCACGCGCACCAGCTTGCCGGAGTTGATCAGCGATTCGATCACCGCTTTAAAGTTTTTGATCTTGGGGAAGCGAGCGGCGATCTGGTCAGGGGACTCCGGAGCAAAGCCACCTTCACGGAAGGCATTTTCAATCTCGTCGAGACTTTCGTCCTGCTGTACCTCAAAGTCATAGAGAGCTACGCTGTTGTTGACGTATTTGAGCACCTTGCGGTTGACGAGCGAATCGGTAATCCGGTCGACGACCGACATGTCCTCATATTTGATGAGTTTATTGCGGAACTCGTCCTTTTTCATTCCCTCACGCAGCGGATTTTCCTTGTGGTACGCCTCCAGGAGCTTCACGGCGTTGTCCTTCAGGTGGTTGAGGTAATCGGTGTGGATGACGAGGTTGTCGCTGACCTTAAAGGCGGTTTTATCCTTAATCAGTTTTTGAATCTGTTGATCAAACTGTTCTTTGGGGATGCCGGTCTGAATCTGCAAAAAGTCGAGCGTCTCAAAGCGGGAGGAGTAATCGCGCAGGGCGGCAGCAATCTTTTCACGGTCGCTGCCGCTTTCTTTAATTTTCAGCGATTCGAGCACAGCGGGATCGTTTCGCTTGTGTTTAAAGGGGTTGGAATCGAGCACTACGCCGCCGCCAATTGTTTCCAACGGGGAGTAAAAGCGCAGTACGAAGCGGTCTCCGGTTTTTACGGCGATTTCTTCCTCCAGGCGCAGCTGGGCATAGCAGCTCTCTCCGGCGCTGATCGAGTCGCGGTCGAGCAGGACTATTTTGCACAGCACATCCCGCGCCCCATGATAGAGGTGCAGGCGGGTGGCGTTTAAGATCTCGCGCTGGCAGTCCCGCAGGATGGTGAGCTTGATGTCGATCATCATGGTGGTGTGCATCGAACCGGGTGCAGCCACCACATCGCCTTTATTGAGGTCGGTCTTTTTCAGTCCAGCCAGGTTGACCGCCACGCGCTGTCCGGCAAAGGCTTCCTGCACATCTTTGGAGTGAACCTGCAGATTGCGCACCCTGCTTTCCAGGCGGGAGGGATAGATGGTGACCGGGTCACCGACCTTTAAGGTGCCCTCGATGAGGGTGCCGGTGATGACGGTACCGAAGCCCTCCACCGAAAAGATGCGGTCGATGGGGATGCGGGGCGGGACGTCGAGGCTTTTAATCTGAGAATTTTTGTCGATCAACGCAAAGATAGCCTGTCGAAGCTCCTCGATTCCCTCGCCGGTATAGGAGGAGACGGGGATCATCTGGGCATTTTCCAAAAATGTGCCTTTGACTTCCTGGCGGATTTCATCGCACACGATCTCCAGCCAATCTTCATCTACCAGGTCTTTTTTGGTGACGACGATGATGCCCTCGGAGATGTTTAACAGCGACAGGATGCCGAGGTGTTCGCGGGTTTGCGGCATAAAGCCTTCATCCGCAGCGACCACCAGCAGCGCCAGGTCGATGCCGCCCGCGCCGGCCAGCATATTTTTGACAAATTTTTCATGTCCGGGCACATCGATGATGCCGGCCTTTTCCCCGTCCGGCAGGTCGAGGTAGGCAAAGCCGAGCTCGATGGTGATGCCGCGCTTCTTTTCCTCCTTGATGCGGTCGGTGTCGATGCCGGTGAGCGCCTTGATGAGGGCAGTTTTTCCGTGATCGACGTGGCCGGCCGTGCCGATGATGATATTTTTCATGCAGTGAGCCTCTTTTCTGGGATGATGGGTGGTGCGTATCGGTTATCCATTACAGTGTGCAGCAGTCTTTGATGCACTGGGCGATGTAGGAGAAGTGACGGTCCTCGATGGTGCGCACATCCAAAAGCAGTCGCTCTTTGGAGATGCGGGCGATGATGGGCAGCGGAGAGCACTCGCGCAGGCGTTTTTCCAGCAGATCCAGAGAGATGTTGTGCGGGGTGATGGCTGCGACCGAGGAGCGAATCATCTGGGTGGGGACCGAACCGCCGCCTACCTGGCCAAAGTCCTCGTCGAGGACGACAGAGTAGCTGCCATCGCAGACATCTTGCAGGCATTTGACCAGAGCCTTGCCTCTGGGAACAAGGTCGTCCATGGTGGCGGTAATCATGCGCAGGGTGGGGTTGTCCTTGAGTACCTGCTGCGGATCGAGGTACTCGCGAAGGGTTGCTTCCAGAGCAGCCAAAGTCAGTTTATCGATGCGGAAGGCGCGGGTGAGCGGATTTTTCTTCATGGCGTCGATATACACCTTTTTGCCGACGATGATGCCGGCCTGTGGTCCGCCCAGCAGTTTGTCGCCCGAGAAGCTGACGACATCTGCGCCGGAAACGACCGAATCCAGGACGTTTGGCTCGTCCAGAATGCCGAAGTCGGACAGATGGACCATAGCACCGGAGCCGAGGTCATAGATGACCGGGATGCCGCGCTCATGGCCGAGGGCGACCATCTGTTCCAAGGTGACCTCCTCAAAGAAGCCCATAATTTTAAAGTTGCTGGTGTGCACCTTTAACAGTGCACCGGTATTTTCACTGATGGCGTTTACATAGTCGGAGAGGTGGGTTTTATTGGTGGTGCCGACCTCCACCAAGGTGCCGCCGCTCTGCTGCATAATTTCCGGTACACGGAAGGCACCGCCGATTTCAACCAGCTCACCGCGGGAGGTAATAACTTCCCGGCCTTTGACCATCGTGCTGAGCACCAGCATGACGGCGGCAGCGTTGTTGTTGACCACCATAGCCGATTCGGCGCCGGTGATTTTGGCAATCAATTTTTCTACATGGGCGTAGCGGCTGCCGCGAGCGCCCTTTTCCAGATTGTATTCCAGCGTATTGTAGTCCTGTGCAACGCTTTGAATGGCTGCGACTGCGCGGTCGCTGAGTTTAGCACGGCCAAGATTGGTGTGCAGGACGATGCCGGTGGCATTGATGAGAGGGCGCAGGCTCATGGTTGTTCTCTTCTGGATGAGAGCGCACACCGAGTTGCAGATGCTCTGGGTATCCATATCCGGGGTGTTGCCGGCAAGAATATCCTGGCGGAGGTTTTCGATGACGTCGCGCACCGACTCGGTGAGGACGGTATGGGGGCAGGAGAGGTTGGTCAGCTGCTCCTGACGCAGCAGGTCATCTACTTTTGGAATTTGTCTTAATAATTTAGAGTTTACGGTCATGGATAATCGTACCTTTCCTATGATTTAAAAAAAAGCCGCAGATGGACGCGGGTAGATTCGGTTGTCCTTATTGTACCAAAAAATGTCCCTCGACGCAATGCGCACCCTTGAGATTGGCGCAAGAAAATATCTTGGCAGATTGAGTAATCGAAAGGAAAATGCTATAATAGTGAAAAGTAAAATCAATGCTGCGGTCTGCCTGCCCGGGCGCCGCTGTGAAAAGGGTGATTTGACGATGTTGAACCGATTGATGACCTCCAGAAAGGTGAGAGGTTTTTTGCTGGCGGTGGTAATCCTGTCGGCGATTGTGGCGATCGTTTCGGTGTTTATACCGTTTAACCGCAGAAGAGAGGCGATCAACACGCTAGGTGAGCAGTCCCTTTCCGAGGCAACCTCACTGGCGATGTCGCTGGAATATTTTAATGGTCCGCGCATCCAGTCGCTGATTAACTACCCATCCGAAACGGCCTTTTACCAAAGCCTCTGTGCCTTCCTTTCCCGCGCAAAGGATACCCTTTCCTATGACCGCGCCTACATCCTTTATCGGGGCCTGGAGGGGAGAATCGCCTATTTGGCGGATGCTGACTATGGCTCCAACCTGCAAGAAGGGGTAGACTACCACGGCATTGGGGAAGAGTACAGCGATGAGCGCTACGTTCCATCTTGGAAAGCCAGTTTTCCGGGCGCAGGCAGGCCGATTTTGTGCCGGAGATATTGGACAGCAGCTACATCACCACCTATCTGCCGATCCGCAACGCACAGGGCGAGGTAGTGGCGGTGCTGGGAGTGGATGCAAAGCTCAGCTATTCCGACTTTGCACAGTACGGGCCAATCAACTTTGAGAAGATGGCGACAGTGGCGGCGCTGCTGTTT
>ENA-OOXJ01002231-OOXJ01002231.1-human-gut-metagenome-genome-assembly--contig:-NODE-2231-length-10264-cov-2.506612_pt1 | contig 10264 bp, 8 predicted proteins | sample MGYA00241587_ERZ501343 | MGnify/ENA primary metagenome ERZ501343 (study PRJEB25962, sample SAMEA2042918) | human gut metagenome | biome: human gut; feature: human-associated habitat; material: faeces...
TGCAAAAAATATCTTTTGTGGGATAATACCCTAAAATGAGAAAAATCCTTTTCGTCGTAAACAAGACAAAGCAGAAGGCGCAGGAAATAGCCGAAAGGCTGTCAAGTGTCGCGCTGAAAGCCGGTATGGAAATAGAGCTCTGCTCGGATTTCCCCGTCCCTGAGTCGGCATTTGCCGGCGCGGATATCTGCTGCGTTGTTGGCGGCGACGGAACTATCCTTTCGTGCGTCAATGCGGTCGCTGATTGCGGAATCCCGATTTTCGGCATTAACCTTGGCAAGCTCGGATTTCTTGCACATTACAGCGATTCCATCGATGACGAATCCTTTTTGACTCTCGCAATGGGTGAGGGAAGGCACTATTTCCGCCTCTTGTGTCTCGTCGAGGAAGGGTGTCAGCTGGAAGATTTCCTTGCCGTCGATAGCCTCATGGAGAGGTGTGTCGGGGATAGGGGCAGTGACTCGCAGGTGTTCGTGGAAGATCTGTTGCACGCGCTCGTCGGGTTGGCAGACGCAGATGGTGTGTTCGCCCACTACGATGCAGGGGATGCTCCGCTGGGCGCAATAGTCGGTGAGCGTTCGGACGTCGTCGGCTGGTATGGAGCTCTTGTAGATCACTTCGTCGCCCACGAAGCAATAGGCGCCGTTCATCGTGACATAACCGTCTATCAGTCCTCGTTCCTGCAAGGGACCCAGGTTGTTGATGATGACGCGCGGACGGCCGGTAGCGATGAAGATGCGGTGGCCTTTGGCCTTGGCGGCTGACAATGCCTCGACGGCCGAGGTGGGTATCTCGTGGGTGCGGAAGCTGACGAGCGTTCCGTCGATGTCGAAAAACAGAGCTTTGGTCATTGCGTTCAATTCTTTATCTGGGGCACAAAATTAAAGATTTTAGGCGGAATAATCTAGTGCATTCTCTTTCCTTTTTCAGGAAATGGCGAAGATATTTCGTACATTTGTACCCCCTAACCTATAACAAGTTTTTGTATATGAAGAAACATGTTTTGAAAGATTGGCTGGTGGCCGTTCGGCCCTGGTCGTTTCCTGCCTCGGCTATGCCTGTGGCGGTGACGTTGGCTTATCTCTATTGGATGCAACAAGACGTGAACTGGACAAACGGTGTATGGGCGTTGCTCAACATCATCGTGTTTCATGCCGCAGGCAATACGTGGAGCGACTATTTCGACTACAAGCACCACGTGGATCGCGAAGACACCCATGGTGTGCGTACGCTGACAGGCGGCCTCTTCCGTCCGCAGGAGATTTTCCGCCTTTCGCTTTCGCTGCTCGTGGTGGCGCTGATAGCGGGTGTCGGATTGATGCTTCGGACTGGGCTTCCCCTGTTATATATAGGTATCGGCGGAGCGGCTTGTACGCTGCTCTATCCGGCGTTGAAGTATCGTGCGCTGGGCGACGTGGTTATCTTCGTGGCTTATGCGCTGCTGCCCATGTTGGGCACGGCCTATGTGGCGACGGGCACGATGGATTGGTCGACGATGTGGGCAGGTGTCCCTGTGGGGCTCATCACCGTAGCCATCCTGCACGCCAACAACACGCGCGACATCGAAACCGACGTGCGGGCCGATATCCGTACCCTAGCCATGACGGTGGGTGCACGGACGTCCATGCTGGTTTATTATCTGGAAGTGTTGCTCCCCTTCGTGTGGATCATCGGTTGTGCAGCTACAGGTGTCTTTCCTTGGTGGAGCCTGTTGGTGCTTCCTGCGCTGATCCCTGCCGTGGGCAATGTGCGTCTGATGGCTTCTTACTCGATGTGTGGCATGGAGGGCATCTCTCGCCTCGACGAGCTGACGGCCAAGCTCCAGTTATTGTTTAGCCTGCTTTTTGCCTTGTCGTTCGTTTTAGCCCGTGCATTCTCATGAAAAGATTGGTCCTGTCCATCGTGCTGGCCGCTGTGTTGTGGTCGGTCATGTTTTCGCCTCTGACGGCGCCGCATGTCGACTTTTGGCTGATGATGTCTCTTTCGGCTCTGACGCTCTCCGTCTTGTCCCTTCGTTTCGATGCAGGTTGGCGACGTGAGGCCGATAGCAGCTGGACGAATCTGTTGCTGGGCATAGTCATTGCCGCGGCTTTGTGGGGCATCTTCTGGACGGGCGACAAAGTGTCGACGTGGCTTTTCGACTTCGCCCGCCCGCAGGTCAATTTGATTTATGGCATGAAGGAGGGAGCATCGCCTTGGTTGCTCTCCGTCTTGATGCTGGTATTGATAGGCCCTGCCGAAGAAATCTTTTGGCGTGGATATGTGCAACGCACGCTTTCGCGGCGTTGGACTCCTAATGCCGGTTTTGTGGTGACGACGTTGGTTTACGCGTTGGTGCATGCTGCTTCGTGCAACTTCATGCTCGTGATGGCGGCACTGGTGGCAGGCGTGGTGTGGGGCGGACTTTACCGCTTGTATCCGCGACGTATGTGGGCTATCATCGTGTCGCATGCAGTGTGGGATGTGGCGGTGTTCGTCTGGTTCCCCATCTGACGGAAGATTGGCTTCGGTCAGGGCGCGCTTTGGCGGGCAGAGTGGAAAGCACTGTTTTCTTCTCGATAAAACGATGCTTTCCCATCAAGAAAACATAGTTTTACGGATAAGTGATAGATGGAATAAAGAAGTGAAACTTTATAAATCAAAAGGAAATGCAATATAATTTCGATGAAGTAATAGATCGCCGCGGCACCGATTCGGTGAAGTGGGACGGTATGAAGAACGTTTGGGGGCGCAACGACCTGACGGCTATGTGGGTGGCCGATATGGATTTTCGTACGCCGCCTTTTGTGATGGATGCCTTGCGCCATAGGCTGGAGCACGAAGTGTTGGGATATACCTCGGCTTGTGAAGGTTGGGACACCACCATCTGCCGTTGGTTGCAAAAGCGCCATCAGTGGGAAGTACGCCCCAATTGGCTGACGTTTGTGCCGGGTATCGTGCGTGCCCAGGCTTTTGCCCTGCTCTGCTTTACGCAGCCGGGCGACCGTGTGCTGGTAATGACGCCCGTCTATCATCCCTTCTTCCTTGTTACCGAACGGCTGAAGCGCGAGGTCGTGCGTTCGCCGCTCGACCTGCGCGACGGGCACTATCACATTGACTTCGACCGCCTGTGTCGCGACGTGCAGGGATGCAAGGCGCTCATCCTCTGCAATCCTCACAACCCTGGCGGGCGTGTGTGGACGGTGGACGAGCTTCGTCAGATAGCCGACATCTGCAAGGAAAGCGGTACGTTGGTCATCTCCGACGAAATCCATGCCGACCTCACCTTGCCGCCCTATAAGCATCATCCTTTTGCTTCGGTAAGCGAGGCGGCTGCTTCCAATTGCGTCACCTTCATGGCGCCCAGCAAAACGTTCAACATGCCTGGTGTTCAGAGCTCTTTTGCCATCGTGCCCGACGACACTTTGCGCGAACGCTTCCAAACCTTTATGGAGGCGGGCGAATTTTGTGAAGGACACCTTTTTGCTTATATTGGTTGCAAGGCTGCTTTCGAACACGGCGAGGAATGGCTGGAGCAGATGCTTGCCTATATTCAGGGCAATATAGACTTCACCGAGGCTTACCTGAAAGAGCATATCCCCTCCATCGGCATGATACGCCCACAGGCTTCCTATCTCGTGTTTCTCGATTGTCGTGCTTTGGGGCTTAGTCAGGAGGAGTTGGAGCATTTGTTTGCCGACAAGGCCCGTCTGGCATTGAATTCGGGCACTATGTTTGGCGAGCCCGGCCGTGGTTTCATGAGGCTCAATGTAGGTTGTCCGCGCCAGCAGCTTCGTAAAGCTCTCCAACAATTGGAAATGGCTGTTAATATGCAATAATCAAGCTGTTAAAACACTATGGAATACAAGGTTTATCTTTTCGACTTCGATTACACACTGGCCGACTCGTCGCGAGGCATCGTCACTTGTTTCCGCCATGTGCTCGACTGTCATGGCTACACTTCGCCTACGGATGATGACATCAAGCGCACCATTGGCAAGACGTTGGAAGAGTCTTTTTCTCTATTGACTGGCGTGACGGATGTTGCCTGCCTGGCCGAATTTCGTCGTGAGTACGTGAAGGAAGCTGATGTCTATATGACGTCCAATACAGTACTTTTCCCCGAAGTGGAAGGCGTGCTTCGTCGGCTGAAGGCGGGTGGTGCACAATTGGGTATCATCTCTACGAAGTTTCGCTATCGCATCCGTGAGCTGCTCGTGGTCAAAGGATTGGACGATGTGTTCGACCTTATTGTGGGTGGTGAAGATGTTTCGGCTGCCAAACCTTCGCCTGAAGGCGTATTGATAGCTTTGGATCGCTTGCATGTCCGTAAGGAAGATGTGCTTTATGTGGGCGATAGTGTGGTCGATGCCGAGACAGCTCAGGCGGCCGGTGTTAGCTTTGGAGGTGTTACCCATGGTGTTACGACGTATGCAGAGCTTTCCGCTTATCCTCATCGGCTTATTATGGTGAGTCTTGAGGAATTGATTTAAACATAAAAGAAGCGGCCAATTATTTGGTCGCTTCTTTTATGTGGTGTCACCAGGAATCGAACCGGGGACACAAGGATTTTCAGTCCTTTGCTCTACCAACTGAGCTATGACACCATTTGCTTTTGCTTGATTGCGGGTGCAAAGGTAAATCTTTTTTTTGATACTACAAACCTTTTCTTGGAAAAAAGTATAAAAAAGGTGCCTCTCGTGTGGGAGGCACCTTGAAAAATGGAGAATATCAATCAATGTTCGGGTTGATGCTGTGCCAATCTTTGATGGCAGGCAGAACGCCCATTTCGATAACTTCGTCACGCAGGGTGCAGAGATGTTTGTAGCTTTCCTGCAACTTGGCTTCTTCTTCGGGCGTACCGTTCAGCTCTTTGTAGTGAACGCCGTCCTTAGTGATTTCTGTTTCCATAGCCATCATGATGTGGTCGAAGCCGTGGCTATATACATAGGTACCTGCAGGCCAACGGAACGGTTTTCCACCCATAGCGGCAGCAATCATTTCGATGGAAACGTATGCAGGGCTCTGGAAAGAAGAGCGGCCACGCAGAGCGATGATGTTGGCACCGCCTTTAGTTACCTTTGTCTGGATTTCAGCCCATTGTTCCTTGGTCAGTTCGGGTGTGCCGATGATGTCGAGCAACGGTTTTCCATCAACCTTGGCAGTAGAAGCATAAACGGCCATCTGCTCGCCATGACCACCATAAGTACGGCAATTTTCGATCTTGTCGGGAGACATGTTGAAGTGTTTTGCCAGTTCGCTACGCAGACGGGTGCTATCCAATGCGGCCAGTGTAGTAACCTGAGAAGGTTTCAAACCAGAATACAACAGGGTAATCAGACCAGTGATGTCGGCAGGGTTGAAGATAACAACTACATGTTTTACGTCGGGGCAATATGCCTTTACGTTCTTACCGAATTCTTCGGCGATGGCGGCGTTTCCTTTCAGCAAGTCTTCACGAGTCATACCAGCTTTGCGGGCAGCTCCACCTGAAGATACTACATATTTGGCTCCTGTCAGAGCTTCTTTGATGTCAGAAGTAAAGGTTAGGTTCAGTCCTTCGAAACCGCAATGGAACATTTCTTCTGCTACACCTTCCAAGCCGGGAGCATACGGATCGTACAGACAGATGTTCGGAGTGAGACGCATCATGATGGCTGTCTGGGCCATGTTAGAACCAATCATACCGGCTGCGCCGACGATTGTCAATTTCTCATTTGTAAGGAATTCCATAATTTTGTTATTTAAAGGTGAATAAATAAGTTCTCTTTTTAATTCCTGTTGCAAATATAACGCTTTTCTCATAGAGTTGTTCATATAAAAAAGTTATCTTTTAGATTGAAATGTTATAGCTTATCCTTACCTTTGTCGCAAAAGGCATTTTATGGAAATTAATTTAGGAAAATACAATACGTTACGCGTAGTGAAAGAAGTGGATTTTGGCATGTACCTTGATGGAGGCATCGAGGGTGAAATTCTGCTTCCTAAGCGTTATGTCCCTCAAGGTTGCAAGCCTGGCGACGATTTGGAAGTTTTCATTTATTTGGACCAGGACGAGCGGTTGGTGGCGACTACTCAGAAACCTTATGCGCAGGTGGGCGATTTCGCCTGCCTGGAAGTGTCGTGGGTCAATCAATATGGCGCTTTTCTCAACTGGGGATTGATGAAGGACTTGTTTGTACCCTTCCGCGAGCAGAAAATGAAGATGGAGGTGGGCAAAAAGTACATCGTTCATGTGCATCTGGACGATGAAAGCTTCCGTATTGTGGCTTCGGCCAAGGTGGACCGATACTTGTCGAAGGAGAAGGCGGACTATAAGTGTGGCCAGGAAGTAGAGGTGCTGGTGTGGCAGAAGACCGACCTGGGTTTCAAGGCCATTATCGATAATAAGTATAGCGGTCTGCTCTATGAGAGTGAAATCTTCCAACCCTTGCATGTAGGGATGAAGCTGAAGGCTTATGTGAAGCAGGTGCGCGAGGATGGCAAGATCGATCTCGCTTTGCAAAAGATGGGCCAGGCGGGTGTAGAAGATTTTGCTTCCATCTTGCTGGAGCACATTCGTAGTAACGGCGGGTATACGACGCTCAATGACAAGAGTCCGGCTGAAGAAATCTATGCCCTCTTTGGCGTAAGCAAGAAAGTGTTCAAGAAGGCCGTAGGCGATCTGTATAAGAAGCGTTTGGTGGTGCTGGACGAAAAGGGCATCACTCTGGTTCGGTAAAGCGATGGCTTTCCGAGGAGGAAGGCTCTGGCTTCGAAAGTGCGAATGACTCCTTGGCGGGGCCACGAAGCATCACGTTGGCTATGTCCACCCCTTCGGCCTGCGCTTCATTGATGATGCCCTTCGCGGCCAGTCGCTGGGCTATAAGGCGGAAATATCCCTTCTGGCTATCTTTCAATCGTCCGTCAGGGGTAAAGGAGTTCTTGAAATGTTTGGGCTTGGGGATGATAGAAGCCAGGTAGATGGATTCTTCCAGCGTCAGCTCGGATGGGCGTTTGGCAAAGTAGAAGTCGGCTGCTTCGTGGATGCCATAGACGAGCGGTCCCCATTCGGCGATGTTCAGGTAAACTTCGTACATGCGTTCTTTCGATGTGAGCCGTTGGTGCTCGATGAGCCACACGATGAGTGCTTCTTCCAACTTGCGGGCGATGTTTTTGTTGCGGTTCAGAAAGACGTTTTTCACCAGTTGCATAGAAATGGTGCTCCCTCCGCGGGCAAAGCGATGGACTTTGAGGTCTTGTATCAGAGCCTCGCGTAGGGCGTCGGGCAGGAAGCCCTGATGATAGAAGAAAGCCCCGTCCTCGCTTTGTAGGACGGCCATCTGAAGGATGGCTGGTATTTGGTTCAATGGAGTGAAATGCTCCCATGAAGGTCCTACGGCAAAGGTACGTACGGGCCGATCGTCTTCGTAGGCGGTATATTCAAACTCTTCTGCCATTTTGCTCAGGTTCGTGTGGCCATAACTTTCGATGTGTACATCCTTTCCTTTCAATTCAGATTCCAACTTAAGGCTGTCCAAGTGGGCAAAGTCTACGTCGAGCAGGAAATGGTAGGCCAGCTGACCTTTGATGCGGATGTCGTCCAGGTTGTCGAACAGGCCACGGGGTAATGACGTGAAAAGGTCTTCGGCTGGGAACCAAGGCTTGTCCGTAGCAGAGGTCAGATGCCAGTATCCGTTCTTCTGTTCTACCTTCAGGTAGGGATGGAAGTCCAGACGGTTGAAGCGTACAAGGCTGGTACTATCCAGTTCGATGGAGGTAGGAGCGATGTTCAGATGAAACTCCAGCCGACCGTGGTCGAGGTTGACCAGTTCAGGTGAGAGGCGTCGGTGGTAGACTTTCAATCCATTAACTTCTGTTTGTCCAATAAGGCGAGTCAGCTCTCGTCCAAGGCGTTGTTGTTCGAAACGGCACGTCAGACTATCGAAGCTGACTTCGGCCCCCAGACGTCGTTTAAGGTAGGGCAGGGTGATGTGGGGTGCGTGCAGAGTAGCGCTTAGCCGACGGTCGGAGGGATTGATTTCGCCCTCGGCCTGCCAGCGTTGCACGTAGTGGTCTTCGTCGGCTACGATGTCCGTTCGGAAGCGATGGTCTTGGATATTGAATTGGGGGATATGGAGGTTGACGTAGTTATTGTCTTTTTGTTCGGTGATATTCAGGTGAGTTAGTGTGCCATTTCCCGGCAGGAAACCAAAGACGAGGTCGAGCAGCTTGTTGATGCGGAGGGTATAGTCTTCTTCACTTCGTGGTGTGATGGAAGGAGCGGATGCATCAGCCTCCGACGTGGGTAGGAAAAGGAAATCATAATTGGCTTCGGAACCATGCTTGACAAAACGCACGGCCAAGCTATCTAACTGAAGGTGGCGTATTTGTACATTGCCTTGGAGAAGTTCCCATAGGCTGAGTCGTGCTTGAAGCGAACCGAGGGTTAAGAGAGTATCTCGTTCATGTGGAACGATGCTCAGTCCTTCGAGCAACATGGTGTTGATGCTTTTGAGGGTGAGGTGTCGGTAGCGGATGTCGAGTTCGTGGCGTTTGCCTACGGAGGCCAGCCGTTGCTCGACCACGTGGTTCAGAAGGACGTTGCGGAGAATGTAACCTCCCGCCGTCAGAAGGAGCAACAGGCCGATGAGGCCTGTTGCTATGCGGAGAATGCACTGCTTTTTCATCTGTAAACCTATGCTTTAGCAGGTGCAAAGATATCATTTATTTTTCTTATTCGATAGGTATCCCCTTGTAGAAGTCCAATATCTTGGTGCGGAACAGGTAGTCGTACTTGGCTTGGAGCTCGTCGCTTTGTGCCTTCATCAGGTTTTGCTTGGCTTCGTTGAACTCCACGGCGTTGGCTTTGCCGTTCTCGAACTTCTGTGTCATCAGGCGGAAAGACTCCTCGCTGGCCAGGGCGGCCGCATGGCTACTGGTATATTTGCTTTCGGCGGCGGTGGCGTTGTACCAGGCCTGCTGGATTTCCTTGTAGAGCGTCTTCTTGGCGTTGTCCAGCTGGAGGACGTAGTTCTCCTGCTGGAGGCGGGCGGTGCGAACACGGTTGCGCGTGGCCAGGCGGTTGAAGAGGGGTACGCTGAGGCTCACGCCCAGGTACTTGCTGAAGTTGTCGCCCATCTGCTGGCGGAAGGTGCGGTTGATGGTGGAGTAGTAGCTCGTACCCAGACTTCCGTTGAGGCTCAGTTGCGGATAATAGCCGCTTTGGGCGATGCGGACACTACGTTTGCTTCCCTCCAGACGGTATTGGGCGGCTTGGATGGAAGCCTTGTCAGTGAGGGCTGTCTGATAGATATCGTCGGGCGGGGTGATGGGCGACGGTGCGATGGCCGTAGAGGGTGATTCGAGCACGAAGCCTTCGGGCGACTCAAGTTCGATGAGCTGGCTCAGGGTGAGCAGGGCGAGGCGGTAGTCGTTTTCGGTTTGCACGGCCGTCATGCGGTCTTGCGCCACGCGGGCTTTGGCGTCGGCCACTTCGGCACTCGAAGCCTTGCCCACGCCTGCCAGTCCTTCGATGCGCTTGCATTGCTGGAGGCTCAGTTCTACTTGCCCGAGGGCCACTTCGTGGAGCTCCTGGTTGAAGAGCACCTGCAGATAGGCCGAGGCCGTGATCTGCCGCTCGACAAAGGCGTGGTACGACGTCAGCGTGGCTGCCGGGCCATAGGCCATCTGGAGATATTCGTCCGCGCTGCCGTAGCTGTAGCTTGCGGCGGCTACGGTGATCTGGCCGTCAAGCTCGTCGAGGTAGTCCTGATCCTCCTGGCTCAGCTGGAAGCCTGCAAGCCGGGCCTCCTGCCAGATGGCGGTGACGTTTTCATAGTTCGTGATGGCCGCCTGCAGGAAATACTGCTGCCAGGTGAGCGTGTCGTCAAAGATGCACATCTGCTGGTCAAAGGGCTTGGTGGTGTCGATGAGATAGGCGGCGTAGGAGCTGTAGGTGCTGGCGAAGGAATAGTACTGCTGCCAGTAGTAATACGGCAGATCCCGGTTCGTCAGCCGGTCGTCGCCGCAGCTTGCGACCTCAAGGTCCAGGACCTCGTCGGTCAGGGCCTCTGCGTCCACGGTGTAGCTCACGCCGTTGCCGCCGGTCTGGGTGTCTTCCTCGCCGGTCTGGCCGTTGGTCTCATCCTCCGCGCCGGGCGTCTGGTCATCCGGCTGGGCATCGTCCGGGGTATCGGTGGGCTCGGAGATCGTGGCGTCGCCGGGCTGGTCGGCGTCGGGGGTCGTCTGGCTGGGCTTGATCGTCAGGATCAGCACGAGCGCTGCGGCGATGATCACGGCTGCC
>ENA-OOXJ01002233-OOXJ01002233.1-human-gut-metagenome-genome-assembly--contig:-NODE-2233-length-10254-cov-6.330915_pt1 | contig 10254 bp, 8 predicted proteins | sample MGYA00241587_ERZ501343 | MGnify/ENA primary metagenome ERZ501343 (study PRJEB25962, sample SAMEA2042918) | human gut metagenome | biome: human gut; feature: human-associated habitat; material: faeces...
CGGACGATGAAATCGTTTAAGGTTTGTTAGTACATTTATCACCACACGGAGTAAATTTATGCCGAATCAACAATCTCTTAAAATGGAAGATATGAGCGAAGCATATCTGAGAGCGTTATGTGCAGCCAATGGTTATAATGTTACCAGAGGGGTACATGACAATGATGGATATGACGTTATGATTGATTGTAAAGGGAAAGTCGCAGAAGACAGCATTGTTTATTCTCCCAAAGTAGAAGTTCAACTTAAATCCTCATATTCTAAAATTGTAGAAAACGAAGATGGCTCAATTACCTATCCTTTGGAGGTGAAAAATTATAAATGGCTGATAGACCAGAATCGAATGATTCCATTGATTCTAATCGTTTTCCATATGCATGAAGATGAAGAAATGTGGCTTGAACAAACTCCAGATTGGCTAAAAATAACAAAATGTGCGTATTGGATTAGTCTTAAAGGACTACCTGATACAAATAATCAAAACACTATTAGCATTAAAATTCCATCAGAGAATATTCTAACAAAAGATACACTTAGAGAAATCATGCGACGAGTGTCAAAACAGGAGGCATTATGAATAGTATTAATACATTAATAGATAAACTTCATAATGACAGCTTGTGTAATTATTTGAAGTTAAACCATTGGATAGAATTACCTATTCTGTTTGATGGGAAAGTTCGGCAATTCTCTACTCCAGACGAGAACGATGCTATTATTATTCCTTTATCCAAAAGATTTTCAGACTATTATAAAGTGATGAGAGAGTCCCTGTCCACGATTGCCTTTTTTGAGCATACATCTTTGAAGGGATTATTCAATCGGCTTATAAATCCTACAAGTGATATTTTGAAGTGGCGTATAGCTGATGATGAAACATCGTTAGGTGCAATTTCTTTTAACTCTATGAGTAATAACATAGATTATATAAAAGATATGTTGTCTTCAACTTGTGTAGATATACTATTCCCTGCTACATACCATAAAAAGGTCTTGGTAAAAGAAGTTCAAGAACAGATGGCAACATATCGTTTTGGTCAGACAGAGATTGGAAGCTATATTTTGAATATTGTTTGTCCGTTAGGTTATTACCAATATGAATTATTCCAACCAGATGTTCACAAATTTCCGTTGGGCAGACAAGTCAATATTAAGTTATTAAGAAATATTCATGCTATTCAGCATTCTGTTATTACAAGAAGTTCTCAACTCCAAGACGAGGTTGCTGAAGGGAAGGTTAGTGTCAACTTCCTAAATGCATTAACTAATTTGTATGAAGAAAATAGGGATGCAGATTTTACAATCTCAGCTGAATGGAATAGCTATATCCCGAATATAGAAGACAATATAGTTAGCAATGTGGAACTTCAACCCCGATGTGTTGATAAGGTTGTAGAAATAGCTGAAACATATTCTCCAAAGCAAGAAGAAAATATTGAAAAAACATATTATGGGAAAATTGTAAATATTAGCGGTGATGCGGAAGTCGATAATAGGTTGGAAATCACTGTAACAATTGCTACAATTGGTGATGGTGGAAAGCGTATAAATGTTAAGGCAAAGCTTAATTATGAACAATATTTCCAGACAGTGGACAATGCTTTCCAGAATGGCTCAAATGTAAAAATCGTGGGTGTTGTTGAATCAACAACTAGAACGCCTACATTATGTAGAGCTAATATTGAACGATTAGATTAGAAGATAGAAAAGGTAGAAAATTTGTAATAATTCTACCCTTAATTTGTTATATTGGCTTTATCATCTTCTCAATGAATGCAATTTCTTCATTGGTTAGATGATATTTGATATAGAGTTGTTGGTCTATTTCGGGTATTGTTCCACTCCAATTAATATCACTATTTATAGAAAAATCTTGAATTGGTACAAAAGCAAAGCATTCTTTTGTCACATTTACAGAAGTTATCCCTTGCCGAAGAAGAAAACGAGCAAATTTTGTCAGAATGTATTTTTTATAATTTGTAGCTTCTTCCAGCGTAGTGAAAACCGCTGTGTCAATGTAAGTTTCAGTATTAATTTCGGCAGGGGATAGTATTTGAGGTTCGGTTAATACCCGATATCCTTCACCCGGTTTAACACTCATTTCACCATTGCTGGGAACAAAACGACCAACAATTATCTTAAATTGGTCTATATACTCAATACCCTTAGATATGTCTGTGCGATAAACTTTCGCCCATCCTTTGCTTGTAAGTATCTTCACATCACCATTATCACTCCCTCGAAAATATGTTCTAAATCCAAATGGATTAATTGAAAGTACAAGACTGTTCAGATATGATGTGGTTTTTGACATAATTTTTTCAAGGATAGAAACAGCTGCATTTGAACGAATAAGTGTATCAAATTGATTTAAGTATCGGTTTACAATAATATCTTTTAATGCATTATAATTTGTTACTCTACATGTACCGTTATAATTCGCATCCCATAAGAATGTACAAAGTCCGCCTGCGATGTCAACCGTAGGAAAAAGGTCTTTGCTTAGCTCGTAATCATGTAGTTGAGAAAGATGGGTGTCAGAAATCATATCAGAACGGAATTCATCCAAACCTCGTCCACCCGCATACCAACGTGCAGGCATAATCAAACTTATATAATCAGGATGTACTCGTTTTGCAATATTCATAAAGTATTGATATACGGGAACGGCTCCCCTATCAGTACCTCCATCCATAACCTGATACGGCGGATTGCCCACTATCGCATTGAATTTCATATTGTCATTATCATTAGCTTTCCAGAACGAGCGTCCCTTTGCCATCTTCTCGATGAAATTCTGGGGCTTGTTCTTGATTTGGTTGATTAAATCCTCGAAATAACGAGTGTTCACTTTAGCCTTGCGGAAGCCTACAAGAGTCCGTTTGGTGATACTCTTCGCCATCGGTGTCTTGCAGACCACGAAGATGTTCTCTGCCACGACCTTGTCCCATACCGCCTGCTGTTCCTCCAACGTGTCGGCGGAAATGGTGCTGTCTTTCAACCGCGCCCGATAGATGCCGTAAGCCATGTAAAGCGGATACAGACCGGACTTGGAGTTGATTTCCAAGATGTGGGCGTCTGATGTGAAAACATCAGACGTCACCTTGCCGTGGTCGATGAAACGCGGCTCATCAAGCGTGTGCTCATAGTCCTTGTCAAAGAAGTTGTAGCCTCCCAGACAATCGCCGAGGTGCATATTTACCACACGCCATGGTGTAAGTACCGTTTCCTTGTCGGGATTGCGGAAGGAGCTGAAGATGTCCGTGATGCGCCCGATGCGCTCCTCCACACTCAGCCTGTCCGCAGCCTTGGCCATCGCACGGATGCGTTTGCCTGCCGCACGGAAGATGTCCGGGTCGTAGTATTTCTTGAAGGCGTTGAACTTCTGCTTGCTCACTCCCTTGGGCATGAACTCCTCCCATGAACGTGGGTCTATCTTCTCGGCGAAGTTGTCAATGGTGATTTCTTCGTCCTCGTTGTCCAGCTCCGCACCATAGATAAGCAGGGGCATCCGGATGGAAATGCCACGGAGGATGGAAATGGCAGCCTCGCGGTTCTTCGTCTTCTTTTTTAGTTCCTCCAGCCTGCGCTTCTCATCCTCGGTCAGTTCCTTCTTGGATTTCTTCTCCAACTTCTCCTTTTCCTCGTATTCCTCGTTATTCAGTCCTTGGTTGTTGATGTCCACCTGATTGGTCTTGGGCATCGCCTTGGTCTGACCGATTATCTTTTTCAGGTCGTCAAACTCCTGCAGCTCCAAGTCGCCCAGTTTCAACAGTTCGTCATTGTAAAGGCTGTTGTCCTCGAATCCGTTGCGTACCACGCGCTCCACATAGACTTTCTTGAGCTGCTCCAGCATACGAGGCACATCGAACTTGTCCATCCGGGAGCCTTCAATGGATATGACCGGACAGAAATTGAGGAAATCGCCCATAATCTTGCGGTCGTTCTGCGAGGTCTTTCCAGCCTTGGCGGAAATTTTGGCGGTCTCGGCAAGCACGCGCAACGTGCGGTCGGGAGCGAAGTCGAACACGTAGCATTGTTCCTTCACACGTCCGTTGATGGTGGCCGGAGTCTGCACCCGGAAAATGGTCTGCATATAACTGGATGCCGCCGTATTGTATGAGCCGGACAGCATGAACACGGCTGTCCATGCAGGGACGCTTACGCCCGTGGTCAAACGACCGCAGGACAGGGTGATGGTGCGTGTCGCGTCCGGGTCTTTGCCGATGGCGTTGTTCACCGCTTCCAAGGCATCGCGGCTCTCTTCGTCCTCATCGCCGTCACCCGCCACGTTGACGATGGTGAAATACTGGAACACCGGATGCCGCTGCAACAATGCACTGAGTGCCTTGGCCTCCTTCACTCCCGGAAGCATCCACAGCGTATGCCGGAAGATGCCCCGGTATTCCTCGTTGGCGAAAGGATAACAGCTATCCTTGTCTTCCTTGGTCAGCAGGTTGAGGAAAGCGGAAACATCCCGCTCGTGGATAAAGCAGCCCTCCTCGTTTACCCGGAAGAACTCACGGAAATTGAAGGCCACGTCCTCATCGGCAAACTCACGGAGCAAGCGTCCGAGGTCGTAGGTATAGATGTTCATGACGGGCAGTGCCGCGTAAGGATTTGGATCACCCTGATGTACTTTGTCCCATTCTTGCTTGGCGCGTTGCTCCATCACGTAGTCCCAAGTGTAAATCTCGTCCTCCTTGAAATCGTCCAGCAGATTGAACGGGGTACCACTGAGCCGGAGTACCTTCGTGTCTTCCTTGACCAGTTCCGTCATTACCGTCTTGCCAAGTTCTGTCTGCGTGCCCTCGTGCGCCTCGTCCACGATAATCAAATCCCAAGGCGTGGCGAATACCTCGTTGTTTTTGTCGAAGTTGCCGCCCACCAGTTCCGAGCCGCGCAAGTCCTGCATGGAAGCGAAATAAACGTAATGCAGGCCGTCAGCCCTTGTTCTCCGCTCCAAGCTCTCGTGGCTGTCCCCGTTGTTCTTTGAACCGTAGGCGAAATCGCTGCGGTCGTAGAAAATCTTGCCGAAGTCCTCGAACCATCCGCTATCCACCACGGGACGGTGGGTCAGGATAAGCGTCCGCTGGAAATCCATGTCCTTGACCACCTGCAAGGCGGACAGGGTCTTGCCGAAACGCATCTTGGCGTTCCAAAGCATCTGGTTTCCTTTCTTGAACTGCCGCTTGGTCTTGTCAATGGCTTCCCGCTGTTCGGGACGGAAGATGATGGGGCTTCGTCCGTGTGCTACCTCTCCCGGCAACAGGGATTCCTTGCCTTCTTTGACGGCTGCGATGGCGCGTTTCACGACATCCAAGTTGGTGATGAACCATTCATTGGCTCCGTTCACCTTGTCAAACACTTTCTTCTTTACGCCGGAACGCTCCAATACGGCATGGACTTCCTTGTCATTGAACGATTGCAAGCCGCCCCGGTTGTAGAGAGCCAACTCGGTGTAGAGCAACTCATAGCGGATGCCCGCCGTCTGCGTGTATTGATTGATGCGTTTCCTTGCCGCCTCGTTCAAGGGTTTGCTGTTCGGTGCCAGCCCGATGACATTCCCGTTGTCACAGGTGGCCTCGCCTATTTTCAGGCAGTCCTTATGTTCGGCGTCATTGATGCGGAACACGTATATCAGCTTCAGTTTCAGGGAAGAGAAGTATTTCATAGGCATTTATTTTAGGAGGTCGATGTATTTGATTCGCTTGCCTTTGCGTCCGGTCTGTGGGTCTCTCGCCCTCCAGTCCTTGATGAGGCAATACGTCCCGTTGTGCTTGAAGATGTTGTCCGTTCGGCATCCCTCGCAGGGAGTGACGATTTCCTTGCTTTCACCGAAAAGGGACACTTCCGTGCGCATCTTGTCCTTGCAGCTTCCGGGAACGACGCCTTTCAGCCCGTCCATCTGCCACACGTTCCATGAGATGATGTAGGCGATGTAATTGATTGATTTCAGCAAAGGGTTCTTGCCGAACTTGGCACGGTAATACTCGATGAAGGAATAGAGCATGGACTCACGGGCGATGAGCAGGCTGTCGCCCTGCCATTCGTAGGCGTAGATGCTCTTGTAGGCTTCCTGCGCGGCTTCCAGCCACTGGCCGGAAGTGGCAGTATTCTCGCTGATGACCCGCAGCTTCCGGTCAAGCAGGCCTATCCGCTCACCAATGGGAATGATTGCCCCTGTGGTAGCGTCATAGCGGCTGGCAATGTAGGGAGCCTCGCCACAGGTGATTTCAAGACGGGTATCGCGGACATAATCCTTCCATGTCTTTCCTTCGGGAAAGGCTATCTTATCCGGGTTCGTTTTCCATCCGTGCGTACCGTTTTCTGACGTATATTCCGTATTGAACACGTCCTTGCGGCCGAACCACGCTTCATCAATGAGGTTGTTCTGCGCGTTGCACACCCATGAAGGGGTGAACACTTCCGCCATGTCTCGGACACGTGCCGACTGGGTATCCTTGTGCTTCAGGATACGGGGCATGATGACCTGTCCGTTTCCGCCTGTGATAAGTTCCGGCAATATCGGGTCGTTATAGCCGTATCCTGCACCGAGGTGCTCATAATCGGAAGTCGCCCAAAATATATTGCACACGGCATCGCCCCTACTCGTGGTATGGTCTTTGAGCAGGGTGGCCAACAGTTCCGGCGATGCCCGGAGGATGTCGTTCTCCAATATGTCCGCTATGTCCGGCATGTCTGATACGCTTGGGTTAAAGCGTATCTCCTGACGGGAGAGAATAAAGGCTGATAATCAGGTTGTTTCCTGTTGGCTTGTAAAACAAAGGCTATTTTTAGGCTGCTTTTATGCTTGTCAAGTGTATTTTAGCCGGGTGCAAATTGCTCATTATTCGCAAAAATGTGTAAATTTGCACCCGATAGTGTATCTCCCGTCAGAAGCACCGTTTTCTTTTTCAAACAATCCCTGCCTATAAGTCTTTCAGGATGATGGAATTCGCCTTGTCTATCACCGAACCGTCCAAGGAGGCGAGATAGATGCGCGTGGTCTCTTCCGAGTCATGCCCCATGCCCTCGCTGATGACTGATATGGGGATATTCTTGCTCTTGGCGATGCTGGCCCACGAATGCCTGCTCACGTACATGGTGAGCGGTGTCGTTATTCCGCACAGCCGGGCGATTTCCTTCAGGTACTTGTTGATACGGAACATCGTGCTTTTATACTGGCTGCGCAAATTGTTGGATGGAAGCCTGAGGATGGGAAGCAGGTAGTCATCGGAACAGCCTGCTGCGTATCTTGCAACAATCGTTTCCATACAACCTTCCCATTTTATATGCAGTTGCTGCCCTGTCTTATGCCTGCGGTAGCTCAATATGCCGTTCTTCAAATCTGACTTCTTGAGATAGGCCATGTCGATGAACGACATGCCACGGGTGTAAAACGAAAAGAGGAACATATCCCTCGCCTGTTCCCAGTGCGGTTTCCCGCTCAGGTCAAGTTCCTTGATGCGTCTGATGTCCTTGAGAGGGATGGCACGCTTTGGGGTCTTGTCCATTCCGGTATAGACATGCTTGAAGGGATGCTTTTGCACGGTCAACCCTTTTTCCACGGCACGGTTGTAGGTGGCACGGAGGATGCGCATATAAAAGGACAGAGTGTTCAAGGACACGCCTTTCATTTTTAACCATGCCTCGTATTCCATCATCATGTCCGCATCCATATCATCCAACTGCACATCCTTATTTTGTCTGAAGTGCATAAAGCTGGACAACGCCGCTGAGTATGTTTCCGATGTCCGTTCCCTGTTCAGCCGCCTTAATTGGGCGATGACCGATTCCATGAAATTGTAGAAGGACTGGGATTCGGATATTTCACGGAAACGGCTTATGATGGCATCCGTGGAGCAAGTTCCTTTATAGGACAAATCCCGGACGATGCCTTCCAATCTTCCCACATCCCGGTTCACTTGCCGGATAACCAGCCTGAGGTGATGCTTTCTTTCTGCCGGAAGTATGGCAGGTATTTCAATTATTGATAACTTTCCGTTCCACTCGCTTTCAAATATCCGGTAGTCCGTCCTGATGTGGCGGACCACGCGGTTGTGTATCACCTGATAATAGACGCTGCCCTCCTTGCCGTCTATGGAAGAAGGACGGAATTTCACTTTTACTGATGCCATTCACGTTACTTTTTGTTATTGGTAATTTGTTCCACTTTCAATCTCTCCTGCATCAGACTGTCCGACACAGCTTTCAAATCCCTGTCATATCCGTCAGCCTCTTGGCGCAACCATTCGATGGTATTCTCGTCACGTCGGATGTCGAACACGTCATTCAGCCGGAGGATGGCTTTTGCGTCGCATCCTCCCCATGAACGGATGACACGGAACTTCAAAGCATCGTCCGCATACTGCTGTTTGGACTGCCAAAGTTCGATGTTGCCCCAAATGGATAGGCTGCACACGATACCCATGCCGACCAAAAGAGAAAAGACCTTGCTCGACCGGATATCGAAACAGTGATGGTGGACATGCTCCTGCGGCTCGCCCGTCCGTTCTTCCGAATCTCGGACAAACATCTCTCTCAAATCACGCAACAGGTGCAGAATCTTGTTCGATGCGTTAACCTCCGCTTCCCCGAACTTCGTCAGCATGGCTTTGGTCTGCTGTTGATGTTCCTTTGCGGAACTGTCGAACAAGTCCTTTATGGAAGCCAAATCCATTGCAGGAGCTTGTTCTCCTGATAGGCTGTTACTAACTTTTGGAACATTCTCCAATTTGTCATTGATGCCCTTCAAGCCATTCCTGATGTCCTCGAAGAGCGCATAAACTTCGTTATTATCCATTTTTAGAATTTTATTTTACGTTGTTTCTTTTTCTTGTCCTTACGTTTTAACTGTTCCTCAAAATAGTTCTCATCCGCCTGAGCATTTGCATTGGCGGACATGAACAAGCCGATGGAGCCGCTGTACAAGTCATCGTTGCCCTTTGGCTCGGATTGTGGTGTCAAATACTCCGTAATCTGATTGGATGTTATCCGTTGCCGTTCCTCATGACGGTTGGCGTTCAACGCTGCGTCAATCTTGGAGTAGCTGAACCGCCTGTCAATCTTGGAACCGCTGAATGTATAGCCGTTCTTCGAAAAGGTGATGCCTTGTATTTCATTCGACTTACCCTTGTACTTGAACCGCACTTCCACACCTTGTTTCTCCAGATTAGCAATGAGTATATTCCAATTCCCACACCTTGAAACTTCCGTTTTAAGGATGGAATAAAGCTTGTACTTGGTCTTGTCCGGTTCTTTCAAGCGGTGGCGTTTCACCTGTTCCTTGCCATCGGCGAAGTACAGTCCGTACTTCCGTGTCAGTTCCTTACAGATGCGTGTGCTGCGTATCCGCTCGTTCCGGTCGCTGATTGTCCTGCCATCGTTGGCGATACGGTTGAAGGCGATATGCACGTGCGGATGCTCCTTGTCGAAATGGCGCACGATAAGGATTTGCGTATCTTTTATTCCCATCTTGTCCAGATATTCCAACGCGATTCCTGCCATTGCACGGTCTGTAAGACGGTGTTCGTCCTCCTTGGAGAAGGCCAACGCGATGTGTCCGATAGGCTTCGTTACCCTCGGATTCATCCTTGCCTGCGCCTCGAAACTGCCCGCTATTGTCTCCTTATTCTCGGCAAACAAGCCGTCACAGGCGAGGATTTTCGCCTCCTTTCCCTTGTCAAGAATGTAGCTTACTACACCCTTGAAGTTGCTTCCTTTAACGATTTTAGCAATCATATCCGACCATTATAAAAGAATTAGGTTAAGCACTTCCTCGATACGTGCGACCAGCACACGGCATTCCAGCCTCACGGTGGCGAAGCCAGCCGCGTTCGCCTTGTGTGCAAGCTGGTTGAGATTGTTCGCCATGCCGCAAAGCTGGCGGATGTAGCCCGTATGCTCCGGCGTGAGCCGTTCCTTCACCTGCCTGTCCCTCATGCACCCACGCAGGAATTCTCCGGCGGAAATGCCCGCACTCCGTGCCTTGCCTTTCAGCATGTAGTAGTCCGATGTCGCCATCTTCACCGTGAGGCGGTATTTCAGCTTGTCAGCCGCTCCCTTCTTGGGACGGCCTCCCTTGTTCCTTCTGTCAAATTTCCGTTTCTGTTCCATTGGTTTTGAATGATTAAAGTGTGATTACCCATTAGACCAACGGGATGCGGCTTCCACGGAGTTTCGGAGTGGGAGCAGGAGGTTTCGGTATGCCCGAAACACAAACTTGCTCCCCTCAAAACTCCGTTGGACAGG
>ENA-OOXJ01002234-OOXJ01002234.1-human-gut-metagenome-genome-assembly--contig:-NODE-2234-length-10253-cov-3.011963_pt1 | contig 10253 bp, 9 predicted proteins | sample MGYA00241587_ERZ501343 | MGnify/ENA primary metagenome ERZ501343 (study PRJEB25962, sample SAMEA2042918) | human gut metagenome | biome: human gut; feature: human-associated habitat; material: faeces...
GGAGGTCGAGCCCGCCGACGGCGGCAAAGCAGCAAATTGCAAATCAGCTGAAACAAGGCGGCAGGCCCTTACTTCAGAGCCTTGCCGTCGCTGAAGGCGGTGCCGACCTTGGCGCCAAGAGCCAGATAGGCGCTGTTGACAGGGTCGAAGGCCACGAAACCCGCCTTGGAAGGGTCGATACGGCCGTCGTCACCGAGCACCTCGTCAGAAGCCGACACGTTCACGATACGGGCAGTCATATAGCAGCTCTCATGGTCGTAGGAGAGCAGTTCGCACTCGAGTGCGACGGGGAGCTCCTCGATCAGAGGCGCGTTCACGAACTCCGACTTCAGCGCATGGAAGCCCGCTTTGGCGAACTTGTCAGGCTCCTTGTTGCCGGACACTATTCCCACATAGTCGCAGGCGGTCAGACAGCCAGCAGTCGCGAAGCTCACGGTGAAAGCGTGGCTCGCAAGGATGTTCTGCGTGGTCTTGTGCCCCTCGGAGAGGCAGATTCCGATAGTGTTGTCGGTGAAAATCCCGCCCCAGGCGGCGTTCATGACGTTGGGCCGGCCCTCGCTGTCGTAGGCGGCTACAATCAGCACCGGCAGCGGGTACATCCAGCTCTTGCTTCCAAAATTCTTTCTCATGGCTTTATAGTTTGAATGTCGTTCCAAAACCACACGGCACCAGGCAAAAACCTACCAGCTCGACTACTTCCAGCCCCCTCCCAATGCCTTGTACAGGGTCACCAGCGCGAGATACTCGTCGCGCACGGCCGTCAGATGCGAAATCTGCGCGTCGAAATAGCGCCTCTGGGCGTCCAGCACGTCAAGATAGCTGATCGCGCCGTTGATGTACTGCAGGCTCGCCAATTGATAGTACCTCAGCGAGGCGTTCAGCAGGTCGGTCTGCAGATTGGTGTTCTCTATGGCCGAATTGTAGGTGACGCTTGCATCGTAGACCTCCTTGTAGGCCGACATCACGGCCTTCTCATACTCGGCGCGGGTGCTTTCGTAGGCCTCCACGGCAGCCTTGAAGTTCGCCTTGTTCCTTCCGAAATTGAAGACCGGCGACGCCAGGCTTCCCAGGGCATAGTAAAAGGGCGAGCGGAACAGTCCAGAGAAATTGTCGTCCTCGAGTCCGCCGATGAGATTGATCGTGAAGCTCGGATACCTCTCGGCGTTGGCGACCCCGACGGAAGCCTCGGCTGCGCGGAGCTTCAGTTCGGCCTCACGGAGGTCCGGACGCCTCATCACCAGCTGCGAAGGCACTCCCATGGGAAGCCTGTCGCGGTAGTCCAGCTGCAGCAGCGACGAAGAGCGCCTCTCCATCTCCTTGGGATAAGAACCCGAAAGGAAGGCGAGCTCGCTCTCCTTGACGGCTATCTGCCGTTCGAGGTCAGGAATCAGCGACGACGCCGTGGCAAGCTCCACTATAGCCTGCTGGTAGGGAATCTCGTTGGTCAGACCGCTCTGGAACCTGAGTTCCGCCTTGGCCACTCCCTCCTCGCGCGTCTTCACGGTGGCCTTCACTACCGAAAGCTCCTCGTCCAGCGACACGAGTTCGAAATAGCAGCGCGCCACCTCGGCGATCAATGACATCTGGACGGCGCGCCGGGCCTCCACGCTCGCAAGATATTCGGCTTCAGCTTCCCGGCTCCCCCAGCGCAGCTTGCCCCAGAGGTCCACCTCCCAGTTCATTTCGGCCTTCAGGCCGATTTCAGGGTCGTCCGAAGCACCGGCGCCGTCGTAGTTGTTCAGTTCGTTGTCGGCGCTCGCCTCCGCCGAAATCGACGGGAACAGGCGCGACTCCTCTATCCTGAAGCGGTACTGCAGTTCCTGCATGCGCCGCGTGGCGATCTCCATGTCCTTGTTGTACTCCAGGGCGTTGCGTATGGTGCGGCAGAGCAGCGTGTCGCCGTAGACTTCGGTCCACTCCAGGTCGGCGATGGCCAGCGAATCCGCCTCCATCACCTCCCCGTCGAAGGTCTCGGGAAGATTCAGCTCAGGTCGGCTCAGATACCTCGACGGCGAGCACGAAGTCAGGCCGAAGCCGCAGCCCACAAGCAGCAGTACCATAGCGGCGGACTTGCCCTTTCCGAGCTTCAGCGGCCTGCGGTTCTTCATCTTGTTCCTTATCATATCCTTGAGCCTGTAGACCCACACGAAGAAGAAAGGCACGAACACGATGCCCACGGTCACGGCCACTATCATTCCCACGAACACGCCCGTACCGATGTTCTGGCGGCTGGCGGCACCGGGGCCGGAAGCCATCACCAGAGGGAGCATGCCGAGGATGAATGCCAGGGAGGTCATCATGATGGGCCTGAACCTGAGCTTGGCGGCGTCGGCGGCGGCCTGGACTTCCTCATGGGTCAACGGCGTGGGCGAGAGCCCGGCGCCCTTGTTGCACACGCAGCTTATGCCGCACACGCGCATTCCGCAGTGCCGCGCTGCCGTGGCCTCCACGGCGGTGGACATGCCCACGGCGTCCGCGCCCAGGATGCCCAGCATCCGCACCTCGGCCGGGGTCTCGAAACTCGGGCCGGTCAGCTGGCAGTACACGCCCTCCTTGATGGCTATGCCCGCCCTCTTCGCCACGCCGCGGATGATCTCGCACAGCTCCGGGTCGTACACATGCGACATGTCAGGAAACCGAGTGCCCAGCTCCTCAATGTTCGCGCCGATGAGCGGGTTCGGGAAGAAGGTCATGATGTGGTCGGTAATGAGCATGAAGTCGCCCGCGTCAAAGCTCGGGTTCACGCCGCCCGAGGCGTTCGTGAGGAAGAGTATCTCCGCGCCCAGCATGTGCATCAGCCGCGCGGGGAGCACCACGTCGGAGAGCTCGTAGCCCTCGTAGTAGTGCACCCTGCCCTGCATGCAGACCACGGGCACGCCGTCGAGGTGGCCAAAGATGAACTTGCCCGCGTGGCCGGGCACGGTGGACACCGGGAAGCCCGGGATGTCCTTATACGGCACCTCGCAAACCACGTCCAGCGCCTCCGCAAAGCCGCCCAGCCCGCTGCCCAGCACCAGTGCGGCCTTTGGCACGAAGTCGGTGACGGAGCGCACATAGTCGCGGCATTTGAGCAGTTTTTCGTAGCGTTTGTCCATTTTTAACCCTCCATAACGTGCAGGCCCCTGATCTCGGGGTCCTCTATTTTTGACATTATCGAATAGGCATGGGGCTCGAGATAGTCGCCCTCGGCGTCGGTCAGGCCCTGGAGCCGCAGCTCCGAGATGGCCACGGCGGAGGCGGCCTCTATGTCCCGGGCGATCGCGTCCGCGTCGCGCCTCGTGGATGACGCCGCGATGTCCTTGAGATACGGCAGCGCCTCGGACATGGCTACCAGGCCCTCCGCTCCCGCGAACTGCCACTTATAGAACGGCTCGTAGCGGAAGTTCAGCATGTACAGCATCGAGAGCGCGGCGTTCAGGAACTCCGCCAGCGCCAGCCTCGCCCCGAACACGTCGCCCCGGCGCATCAGGCGGTGGTAGTTGTACTGCCCGGACTGCGCCATCGTCGCCGCGCGGGCGGCCAGCTTCTTGAGCCGCACGTCCTCCGGGTAGCAGGGCAGCAGGCCGTTGCGTATGGCGGAAAACTCGCCCAGCCCATCCTCAAACACCTCGCCCGAGGTGCAGGTGGCGAGGAAGTGCTCCTGTATGCGCACCCAGCGCATCAGCGTGTCGGGCACGCCGGGGCAGCCTATGTAATAGCGGTAGAAGTCCGAGGTGCGCATGACGCCCACGCGCTGTGCGCCCGTTTGCGTGGGCTTGCGCTCAAAGCCCATGTAAGAGCGAGGCAGGGCGTCATAGGCCTTTTGCAGCTCCGCGCCGTACTTTTCAAAGTCCTCGTCGGAGAGCCACAGGCAGAAGCCGGGGCCAAAGTCGTGGTCGCGGGAGATCTCGTCGTCGAGCCCGAGGCAGTCCGAGCCCTGGCCCGAAAGTCCCGCCGCCGCGCGGCTCATGGCCTCCGGGAACAGCCTCTTCAGCTCCGGTGCTCCGATGTTTTCATAATAGCTCTTGCAGAGCTCAAGTCCTTTCATTTGCATCACCTCCTGTATTTTTACCTATCCGCACGAAAATTGCAAGCCCAAACGCAAAATATTGTGGTATGATGTTGGAGGCTTGAAGCCTGGCGAAACTTTCAAACGCGCGCAAAGCGCGCAGGATGCAGACTTTACACTTTGGGAGTGATACTTTTGGACCCGCTGAAGATAGACACTGTCAGGCTCTCGGACGAGGGGGACGCCCTCGTCATCATTGACCAGACGCTCCTGCCCAACGAGGTCAAATACCTCAGTCTCACAAGGACGGAGGACATCTGGGAGGCCATCCGCGCGCTCCGGGTCCGCGGCGCGCCCGCCATTGGCGTTGCGGCGGCGTTCGGGGCTTATCTGGCGGCCTTTTACGCCCCCGACGCCGAGCTTGAGGCGCGCTTCCTCGCCGCCTGCGACTATCTTGCGACCTCCCGGCCCACGGCGGTGAACCTCTTCTGGGCGCTCGACAGGATGCGCCGCGCCTACGACGGGCTGCGGGGCAGGGCTCCCGGAGACGTCCGCGCCGCGCTCCGCGCCGAGGCCCAGGCCATCATGGACGAGGACATCGAGATAAGCCGCAGCATAGGCAAGTACGGCCTCGAGCTGCTCCGCCCCGGCATGGGCATCCTCACCCACTGCAACGCCGGCACCCTCGCCACCGCCAAATACGGCACCGCCCTCGCCCCCGTCTACGCCGCCCTCGACAATGGGCTCTCCGGTCTCCGCGTCTACTGCGACGAGACCCGGCCCCTCCTCCAGGGCGCGCGCCTCTCCGCCTTCGAGATGGTCTCCGCCGGCGTCGACACCACCCTCCTCTGCGACAACATGGCCTCCTCGCTCATGAAGTCCGGGAAGGTTGACATAATATTTGTCGGCTGCGACCGCGTGGCCAGAAACGGCGACGCGGCGAACAAGATAGGCACCTCCGGCGTCGCGATCCTGGCCGCTCACTACGGCATCCCCTTCTACGTCTGCGCCCCCAGCTCTACCATCGACGGCGCAATCGCCTCCGGCGAGGACATCCCCATCGAGTTCCGCGACCCCTCCGAGGTCACCGAGCTCTGGTACAAAAAGCGCATGGCCCCCGAGGGCGTCGGCGTCTACAACCCCGCCTTCGACGTGACTGACGCCTCTCTCATCACCGGCATCATCACCGAGCGCGGCATCGTCCGCGCACCCTATGAGGAGGGCTTCCGTGCCCTCGGGCTGGTCTGACCGAATGTGACGAAGCTGCTTTTTTTCTGACTTGTCGTGTCGAAAAGGTGAAGCCTCAGTTACAAAGAGGTTACGGCTGTTTACAATATGGCTTTTTTGCTCGAAGCCCTTGACAAGCGCGAGAGAACACTATATATTGTGATACGGACGCTCCTGGTACCGCAAGATGTGCGAATCCGGCGGGCGCCCGTTTATCGCTGGAAATGGAGTAAAGACAGAAAAATGGACGTATCAGGGCTGCAAAAGCTCACTTTGCTGGACTATCCGGGCCGCGTGGCCTGCACAATTTTTACAGGCGGCTGCGACCTGCGCTGCCCCTTCTGCCACAACGCCTCGCTGGCTCTGCCGGAGCGCGAGCGCGACGTGATAACACATGACGAGCTGATGGCCTTCCTCAAAAAGCGCGTCGGCATACTCGACGGCGTGGCCGTCACGGGCGGCGAACCGCTGCTGCACGCGGACATCGAGGGTCTGCTCGCGGACATAAAGGCCCTGGGCTATTCAATCAAGCTGGACACGAACGGCACCTTCCCCGCGAGGCTGCGCTCGATAGTCGAGGCCGGGCTCGTGGACCGGGTGGCGATGGACATAAAGGCCGCTCCGGAGAACTACGCGCGCGTCACCGGCGTGCCGGGACTCGACCTCGGCCCCGTGCGCGAGAGCGCGGGCTATCTCATGAGCTGCGGCGTGGACTACGAATTCCGCACCACGGCGGTCAAGGGTCTGCACGTCCCGGAGGACTTTGAGGCCATAGGCCGCTGGATAGCGGGAGCGAAGGAATACTACATACAGTGCTTCAAGGACTCGGGCGACCTCATCGCCGCCCAGGGGCTCTCGGCCTTCTCCGAGGACGAGATGCACGCCCTTGCGGACATCGTCAGGCCGTATGTGCCGGCGGTGCAGCTCCGGGGCATTTGACTGGTTTACAATTTTTCTAAGATATCATAGGAGGACAAACGATGTACAGGGTACGGAAAAGAGACGGAGAGCTTGTCGATTTCAACATCTCCAAGATCAGCAACGCGATAACCAAGGCCTTTGAGGCCACGGGCACCGAGTATAACGAGAGCGTCATCGACTTCCTCTCGATCAAGGTCACGGCGGACTTCCAGGGCAAGATCGAGGACGGCGCCGTCTCCGTGGAAGATATACAGGACAGCGTTGAGGCCGTGCTGAGCCGCGGCGGCTATGAGCACGTCGCCAAGGCCTACATCCTCTACCGCCGCCAGCGCGAGAAGCTGCGCAACATGCGCTCCACCTACCTCGACTACAAGAACGTCGTGGACTCCTACCTCGACGCCAGCGACTGGCGCGTCAAGGAAAACAGCACGGTGAACTACTCCGTCGGCGGCCTGATCCTCTCGAACTCCGGCGCCATCACCGCGAACTACTGGCTCAGCGAGATCTACGACGACGAGATCGCGAACGCCCACAAGAACGCCGACCTCCACCTGCACGACCTCTCCATGCTCACCGGCTACTGCGCGGGCTGGAGCCTCAAGCAGCTCATCCAGGAGGGCCTCGGCGGCATTCCCGGCAAGATAACCTCCTCCCCGGCCAGCCACCTCTCCACCCTCTGCAACCAGATGGTCAACTTCCTCGGCATCATGCAGAACGAGTGGGCCGGCGCTCAGGCCTTCTCCAGCTTCGACACCTACCTCGCACCCTTCGTCAAGGTGGACAACCTCAACTACAAAGAGGTCAAGCAGTGCATCCAGAGCTTTGTCTACGGCGTGAACACCCCCTCCCGCTGGGGCACCCAGGCGCCCTTCTCCAACATCACGCTCGACTGGACCGTCCCGGCCGACCTCAAGGACCAGAAGGCCATTGTCGGCGGCAAGGAGATGGACTTCACCTACGGCGACTGCAAGGCCGAGATGGACATGGTCAACAAGGCCTTCATCGACATCATGATAGAGGGCGACGCCAACGGCCGCGGCTTCCAGTACCCCATCCCCACCTACTCCATCACGAAGGACTTCGACTGGAGCCCCACCGAGAACAACAAGCTGCTCTTTGAGATGACCGCGAAGTACGGCACGCCCTACTTCTCCAACTACATCAACTCCGACATGGAGCCCAGCGACGTGCGCAGCATGTGCTGCCGCCTGAGGCTCGACCTCCGCGAGCTGCGCAAGAAGTCCGGCGGCTACTTCGGCTCCGGCGAGAGCACCGGCTCCATCGGCGTCGTCACGCTGAACATGCCGCGTCTCGCCTACCTCTCCAAGGACGAGGCCGACTTCACCCGCCGCCTCGACAAGCTGATGGACATCGCCGCCCGCAGCCTGAAGGTCAAGCGCGACGTCGTCACCAAGCTGATGAACGAGGGCCTCTACCCCTACACCCGCCGCTACCTCGGCACCTTTGAGAACCACTTCTCCACCATCGGCCTCGTCGGCATGAACGAGGCGGGCCTGAACGCCAAGTGGGTCCGCGCCGACATGACTCACGAGAGCTGCCAGGAGTTCACCAAGCGCACCCTCAAGCACATGCTCAGCCGCCTCTCCGACTATCAGGAGCAGTACGGCGACCTCTACAACCTCGAGGCCACTCCCGCCGAGAGCACCAGCTACCGCCTTGCCAAGCACGACGTGGAGCGCTATCCCGACATCATCACCGCTGCCGAGCCGGGCGGCACCCCGTACTACACCAACAGCTCCCACCTGCCCGTGGGCTACACCGACGACATCTTCGCCGCCCTCGACGTGCAGGACGAACTCCAGACGCTCTACACCTCCGGCACCGTGTTCCACGCCTTCCTGGGCGAGAAGCTGCCGGATTGGCAGGCCGCCGCGAGCCTCGTGCGCAAGATCGCCGAGAACTACAAGCTGCCCTACTACACGCTCAGCCCGACCTACTCCGTCTGCAAGAACGACGGCTACCTCGCCGGCGAGCAGTTCACCTGCCCGCACTGCGGCGAGAGCGCCGAGGTGTACAGCCGCATCACCGGCTACTACCGCCCGGTGCAGAACTGGAACGCCGGCAAGACCCAGGAGTACAAGGAGCGCAAGACCTACGACCTCTCCCACAGCCACCTCGACCCCGTGAAGCACCCGGCCGGCTGCGGCTGCGGCCATGAGCCCGACCTCGACCAGCACATCGCTCCCGCCGCCGAGCAGCCCGCCCAGCACGTCGACAAGGTCGGCACGGCCCTGCTCTTCACCACCCCGACCTGCCCGAACTGCCGCCTCGCGGTGACGATGCTGGACAAGCAGCACTTCCCCTATGAGAAGCTCAACGCCGAGGAGAACGCCGAGCTCGCCATGAAGTACGGCGTGAAGCAGGCGCCGACGCTGGTCGTGACGGACGGCGACCACTTTGAGAAGTACGCCGGAGCGGGCGCGATAAAGCAGTACGCCTCCGCGCACATGGCGCAATGACCGACTTCACGCGCCGTATCTACGAAGTCGTGCGAGCAATCCCCGCCGGGCGGGTGATGAGCTACGGGCACGTCGCCGCCCTCGCGGGGAACCCGCGCGGCGCCCGCGGCGTGGGCTTCGCGCTCCACCGCAACCCGGAACCGGGCGTCATCCCCTGCCACCGCGTGGTCTTCCGCGACGGCAGCATCTGCTCCGGCTACGCCTTCGGCGGACCGGAAGTCCAGCGCCGACTGCTCGAAGCGGAGGGCGTGACCTTCCTCCCCGATGGGCGCGTGGATATGAAGATGTGCGGAATATAAAATTGACTGTGCCGCTGAAGTATATGTATAATATACTTCAGCGGTACGCTTTAAAAAGGGATGTTCAATATGAGAAACTGGTTCACCATAGACAGGATCGACCTCGACACTCATATTATCAGCGAATACAGGCACTGGGAAGAGACACACTGCTATCTACTCCACGGCGAGGAACGCAGTCTGCTCATAGACAGCGGTCTTGGCATATGCAGAATAGGCGGCGAGGTGTCAAAACTGGTGTCCGGCCCGGTCATACCTGTTGCCACGCATATACACTGGGACCACATCGGCGGGCACGGCGAGTTTCCCGAGTTCTACGCGCACGAGGCCGAGCTGGACTGGCTGAATGGACAGTTCCCGCTGGATGCGGAGACGATACGGGCCATGGTAGTTGACCGCTGCGAGCTGCCGGAGGGCTTTGATGTCTCCGGGTACGAGCTGTTCCAGGGCAAGCCCTCCCGCGTGCTGCATGACGGCGACAAAATAGAACTCGGCGGGCGCAGCGTCGAGGTGCTGCACACTCCCGGGCACTCTCCCGGGCACATGTGCTTCTGGGAGCCCGACAGGCGCTGGCTCTATACCGGCGACCTCGTTTACGCTGACATACTGCTCGCCTACTATCCCTCGACCGACCCCGAAGCCTATCTTGACTCGCTTGAGCGCATAGCCGCGCTGCCGGCTGAGCGGATCTTTCCCGCGCACCACTCGCTGGACGTAAAGCCCGAGCTTGTGGTCAGAATGCGTGACGCCCTGCGTGAGCTGAAGGCCAAGGGCGAACTCCGCCACGGCAGCGGCGTCCACAATTACGGCGACTGGGGCATCTGGCTGTGACGGAGGTCAGGGAGGGAAGCCATGGACTACATCGTTGATGACAAGCTGAGCGCGCCGGTGTTTTTGGCGCTGGCGAACAGAGTCTGGCCCGGGGACTATGACGAGTCAAAGACTCAGGAGGCGCTGGACCGGACGCTGAATATCGCCGCCTACGACGGCGGTCTGCTGGTCGGCTGTCTGCGCATCCTGAGCGACGGGTACTATTTCGGCACTATAACCGAGCTGCTCGTACTGCCCGAGTATCAGAAGCAAGGCGTCGGCAGCCGGCTGCTCGCCCTTGCGAAGGAGCGCACCCCCACGATGCTGTATTTCGGCGCCCAGCCCGGCGTCGAGGGTTTCTATGAGAAAAACGGCTGCAAGAGGGGCTTGCAGGCGTACGTCATCGAGAAATAGGCCACCGGCACGCATCCACCCCAACCCCAAGTTGGGTCGTGAAGGGTACAGACGACTGAGGCACCAGCGCTCACGCGGATGGTGGGGCCGCCGGGGTAAAAAGCGCTTTTCTTT
>ENA-OOXJ01002235-OOXJ01002235.1-human-gut-metagenome-genome-assembly--contig:-NODE-2235-length-10249-cov-2.329704_pt1 | contig 10249 bp, 8 predicted proteins | sample MGYA00241587_ERZ501343 | MGnify/ENA primary metagenome ERZ501343 (study PRJEB25962, sample SAMEA2042918) | human gut metagenome | biome: human gut; feature: human-associated habitat; material: faeces...
CGCCGCCGTGGCCGGAGCCATAGTCATGTGGGAGCTTTCAGGCAGGAGACTGTGAGGAGGGCAAGGGATGTCGGAACTTAAATACTGGCTCTGGCTCTCATCCCTGACAGGCGTTCGCGCCAGGACAAAACGGCTGCTGCTCGAGCACTACGGCGGTGTGCGCGAGGTGTATTTTGCACCGAGAGGCGATTACGCCGCGTTGGGCGGGCTCACGGAGCAGGAGTGCACTGCGCTGGAGAACAAGAGCTTCGACCGGGCGTACGAGATAATGCGCAGCTGTGAGGAGCTGGGCGTTGACATCAAGACCATACAGGACGCGGACTATCCCAGGCGTCTCGCGGCAATATACGACCCGCCCGCCGTGCTCTACGTCCGCGGGCGGCTGCCCGTTGTGGACGACAAGGCGGCCATAGCCGTCGTGGGCACACGCCGTGCCTCACCCTATGGGCTGAAGATGGCCGCAAGGCTCGGCTATGAGATAACCCGCTGCGGCGGCCTGGTGATCTCGGGCCTCACCGCGGGCGTGGACGTCACGGCGGCGCAGGGTGCGCTGATGGCGGGCGGCAGCTGCATAGGCGTGCTGGGTTCGCCCATAGACGACACCGGCTGGGGAGGCGCCACGGCGCGGGATGTTGCGGCTGTCGGCGCCGTTATAAGCGAATATCCGCCGGGAGCCGGCCGGCACCCGGCATATTTCAGAGCCCGCAACCGCATAACCGCGGGATTGAGCGTCGCCGCCGTGGTCGTGGAGGCGCCGAGGAAGAGCGGGGCGCTGCTTTTTGCGGACGAGGCGGCAAGTCAGGGCCGGGAGATCTTTGCCGTGCCCGCGAACGCGGACTCGGAGAACGCCGCTGGCGGGCTTGCGCTCATCATGGAGGGCGCTGTGCCGGTCACCTGCGGCTGGGACGTGCTCTGCGGCTTTGCCGGGCGCTTTTCGGGGCTGCACGACCCCGGAGCGGCGGGCACAATGCCGGAAAGCTACGCCGGTGCGCCGGCCGCCGCGGCGCAGGCCGAGCCTCCCTCACCGGAGCCGGAGAAACCGCCCGCGGGGCAAAAAGACGTTGACAAGCCCCAAGGGGTGGAATATATTGACCTAAGGAAACAGCTTGAGGGCCTCACAGAGGCGCAGCTCGCCATCGTGACCGCGCTGGAGCGGCCTTCAACGCACATAGACGACGTAATAGAACGCACGGGCCTGCCCGCACAGGAGGTGCTCTCCGAGCTGACGATGCTCCAGATAAGCGGCCTCGTCAGACAGGAGCCGGGCAAACGGTTTACGCTGAATATCAGTCAGAAGTGAGGACATTTTAATGGCAAAAGCAAAGACGGCACTGGTCATAGTCGAATCCCCGGCCAAGGCCAGGACCATCGAGAAGTATTTGGGCAGCGACTACAAGGTCGTGGCCTCCATGGGCCACCTGCGGGACCTGCCCAAGAGCACGATGGGCGTGGATATAGAGCACGGCTTTGAGCCGCAGTATATCCCCGTCAAGGGCAAGGAGGACGTGATAGCCGACCTGAAGGAGCGCAGCCAGAAGGCGGCCATGGTCTATCTCGCGACCGACCCGGACCGCGAGGGAGAGGCCATCGCCTGGCACCTGAAGGAGCTGCTGGCCCTGCCGGACGACAAGGCCTGCCGCGTCACCTTCAACGAGATAACAAAGCGCGTGGTGACCGAGAGCATCGCCGCGCCGAGGGACATAGACATCGACCTTGTGAACGCCCAGCAGGCGCGCCGCATCCTCGACAGGATAGTGGGCTACGAGCTCTCGCCGCTGCTGTGGAAGAAGATACGCCGCGGGCTCTCCGCAGGCCGCGTGCAGTCCGTCGCGACGCGCATGGTCGTGGACAGGGAGCAGGAGATACGCGCCTTCGTGCCCGAGGAGTACTGGCTGCTGGACGCCGTGCTCCGCTCCGGCGACGGCGAGTTCACCGCCCGCTACTTCGGCAATGCCGAGGGCAAGGCCGAGCTCCACAGCGAGGCGGAGACCGACGCCGTCATCGCCGCTGTCACAGGCAAGGAGTTCAAGATCCAGAGCGTCAAGCGCGGCAAAAAGCAGCGCAGCCCCTCGCCCCCGTTCATAACCTCGACCCTCCAGCAGGAGGCCAGCCGCCGCCTGGGCATGACGCCCCGGCGCACCATGTCCATCGCCCAGCAGCTCTATGAGGGCGTGGATATCACCGGCCTCGGCACCGTGGGTCTCATAACCTACATGCGTACCGACTCCCTGCGTCTCTCGGACGACGCCGTCTCCGCCGCACGCAGCTTCATAACGGCGCACTACGGCGCGGCATACTGCCCGCCGGAGCCCCGCCGCTACAAGACCAAGGCCGGCGCCCAGGACGCGCACGAGGCCATTCGCCCCACCAACGCCGCCCTCGCGCCCGAGCAGGTCAGGAAGGACCTCACCAAGGAGCAGTACATGCTCTACCGCCTGGTCTGGGGCCGCTTCATCGCCTGCCAGATGTCGAACGCCGTGTACGACAACGTCGTGGTCGACGCCGCCTGCGAGGGCCACGTCTTTCGCGCAAACTATTCCAAGCTGGTGTTCCCCGGCTGCACCGCCGTCTACGATGACGAGCGCGAGGAGGACACCACGGCTCCGAAAAAGCCCCTGCCCGAGCTCAACGAGGGCGACAGCGCCGAGGCCGTGAAGCTCAACAAGGAGCAGAAGTTCACCCAGCCGCCCTCCCGCTATACGGAGGCGACGCTCATCCGCGCGATGGAGGAAAAGGGCATAGGCCGCCCGTCCACCTATGCGCCCACGATAACCACCATCCTCAGCCATGAGTACGTGGTCAAGGAGGGCAAATACCTGCGCCCGACCAGCCTGGGCGAGGTCGTCACAGGCCTGATGGAGGAGCGCTTCCCCGACATCGTGGACCTCAAGTTCACGGCGCGCATGGAGGACGGGCTCGACGACATCGAAAAGGGCGAGAAGGGCTGGAGGGAGTACCTCTCCGATTTCTACGGCGGCTTTGAGTCGGAGCTCAAGAGTGCCGAAAAGGCCATGGAGGGCCAGCGCATAAAGGTCCCGGACGAGGTCTCGGACGAGGTCTGCCCCGTCTGCGGCAAGAAGCTGGTGTACAAATCCGGCCGCTTCGGGCGCTTTTTGGCCTGCCCGGGTTTCCCGGACTGCAGCTTCACCATGCCCATAGTCGTGGAGATGCCGGGCAAGTGCCCCGCCTGCGGCGGCAGGCTGCTCAAGCGCACCTCCAAGAACGGCTACACCTATTACGCCTGCGAGCGCGGCAAGGACTGCCCCTGGCGCGGCAAGGGCGCCGACGGGCGGGAGATAATCGGCTTCATGACCTGGGACGTGCCCACCAAGGAGACCTGCCCCGAGTGCGGCCAGACGCTGTTCCGCCGCTCCGGCCAGGGACGCTCCAAGGCCTTCTGCATAAACGAGAAATGCCCGCTCTTCGTCCCTGAGGACAAGCGCGGCTACAAGAAAAAGCCCGCCGAAAAGCCCGCCGAGGGCAAGGAGGAAGGCTCCGAAGAGCCCGCCGAGGCGAAAAAACCCGCGGCTAAGAAGTCCGCCTCAAAGAAGCCGGCCGCCAAAAAGTCCGCAGCCTCCAAGACCACTGCCAAGAAGCCGGCGGCCAAAAAGACCGCCGCCAAGAAGACGGAGGCGGCGGAATGAGGCCCGTCACAGTGGCGGGAGCGGGGCTCGCCGGCAGCGAGTGCGCCTGGCAGCTTGCCAGACGCGGCATCCCCGTGCGCCTTGTGGAGATGAAGCCGGGCAAATACAGCCCCGCGCACGTGTCGCCGGACTTTGCCGAGCTCGTGTGCTCGAACTCCCTGCGCAGCGACGAGCTGACCAACGCCGTCGGCCTGCTCAAAGAGGAGATGCGCCGCCTCGGCTCCCTCATCATGGAGTCCGCGGACAAGAACTGCGTCGCCGCCGGCGGCGCCCTGGCCGTGGACCGCGAGGGCTTCTCGCGCTATATAACCGAGCACCTGCGCGCCTGCCCGAACATCGAGGTCGAGGAGCGCGAGCTCACCGAGATACCCGAGGGCGAGACGGTCATCGCCACCGGCCCGCTCACGAGCGACGCCATGGCCGACGCCATCGTGAAGCTCTGCCCCGAGTTCGACCTGCACTTTTACGATGCCGTGGCCCCCATCGTCACGCTTGAGAGCGTGGACATGGAGAGCGCCTATCTCGCCTCGCGCTACGGCAAGGGCACGGCGGATTATGTAAACTGCCCCATGACGAAGGAGGAGTACGAGGCCTTCGTGACCGAGCTGAGAACGGCGAAGGAGGCCCCCGTGCACGGCTTTGACGACGGCGCGGTGTTCGAAGGCTGCATGCCCGTCGAGGTCATGGCCAGAAGGGGATTCGACACGCTCCGTTATGGGCCGATGAAGCCCGTGGGGCTCACGAATCCGCACACCGGCGCCGAAGATTGGGCCGTGGTGCAGCTCCGCCGTGACAACGCCGAGGGCACGCTCTTCAACCTAGTTGGCTTCCAGACGCACCTGACCTTCGGGGAGCAGAAGCGGGTGTTCTCGATGATACCGGCGCTGCGGAACGCGGAGTTCGTGCGCTACGGCGTCATGCACCGGAACACGTATCTCGACTCGCCCCGGCTGCTGGACAGGTACTACCGCCTGAAGGCCGACCCGCGCATCAGCTTTGCTGGGCAGATGACCGGCGTCGAGGGCTATGTGGAGTCCGCAGCCTCCGGCATGCTGGTGGGCATCGAGACGTCGGCACGGCTGCTGGGTCTGCCCGCGGCGGATTTTCCCGCGGAGACGGCGATAGGCGCGCTGGCGCAGTACATATCCGGCGGCAGCGTGGGCGACTTCCAGCCCATGAACGTGAACTTCGGCATAATAACGCCGCTGGGCTATCGGGTAAAGGGCAAGCGCAACAAGAATGCGGAGCTCTCGGCCCGTTCGCTCGGCATCATAGAGGCTATGCTTAAAGATAGGGAGGTCCTGAGCTTTGAGGGTAATAATTGACGCCATGGGCGGCGACAATGCGCCGCAGGCGCCCGTAGCGGGTGCGGTCCGTGCAAAGCGCGAGCTGGGCGTGGACGTTACGCTGGTCGGCAGGCGCGAGGACATCGAGCGTCACCTCGGCGGCGAGAGCGGCATAGAGATAGTCGACGCCCGCGAGGTCATCTCGATGGAGGACGACCCGAGCACGGCGACGCGGAGGAAGAAGGATTCCTCCATGGCCGTGGCGCTGAACCTGCTCAAGGAGGGCAGGGGCGACGCCGTGGTCTCCGCCGGCAGCACCGGAGCGCTGCTCACGGGAGCCACGCTCACCGTAAAGCGCATCCGCGGCATCCGCCGCGCGGCGTTCGGGCCGGTCATCCCCAACGGCGGCAGGGGCGTCATGCTCATAGACTGCGGCGCGAACGCGGAGTGCACCAGCGAGTACCTGCTGCAGTTCGCCTTCATGGGCAGCTTCTACTCCAAGCACATCCTCGGCTGCCCGAACCCGAGGGTCGGCCTGCTCAATAACGGTACGGAGGAGACCAAGGGCACCGAGCTGCAAAAGCAGGCCTGGTCCCTGCTCAAGCGCGTCTCCGACGATGGCCGCATAAACTTCATCGGCAATATCGAGGGCTCAGCCGCCTTCAGCGGGGACGTGGACGTCATCGTGACGGACGGCTTCACGGGCAACATCATGCTCAAGAGCTGCGAGGGCATGATAAAGTTCCTGATGGGCCAGCTCAAGGGCGTGTTCCTCTCCAGCACCAAGAACAAGCTCGCGGCGCTCATGCTCAAGGGCGACTTCAAGCGCCTCAAGGACATGATGGACGTCAACAAGGTCGGCGGCACGGCGCTGCTCGGCATCTCCAAGCCCGTCATCAAGGCCCACGGCTCGTCCAACGACGAGGCCATATTCAGTGCGATACGTCAGGCCGTGCAGTTCGCGCGTGCCGGCGTTATTGAGGAGATAGAAAAGAACATAGACTACATGCGTCTGCCCGCAGGCGCGGTAAAAACGGAGGAATGAGGAATATGACCAGCGAAAAAATCATCGGATACGTGGCCGAGCAGTTCGGCGTCGACAAGGACAGCCTGTCCCGCGAGACCAACTTCGTCGACGACCTGAACGCCGACTCCCTCGACGTCGTCGAGCTGAGCATGACCATTGAGGACGAATTCGGCATCGGCGAGATCTCCGAGGACGACCTCAAGAACATCAAGACCATAGGCGACCTGGTCGACTATGTCGAGCACGCCTCGGGCAACTGATGGAAGCCTTTGAGGAAAAACTCTGCCACCGCTTCGGTGACAGAAGGCTTTTGGAGACCGCGCTGACGCACAGCTCCTATGCAAACGAGAGCCGTGCCTCCGGCTGCGAGTGCAACGAACGGCTGGAGTTCCTGGGCGACTCGATCCTGGGCATGGTGGTGGCCGACGCGCTGTTCCGGCGCTTCCCCGACATGCCAGAGGGCCGGATGACCCGGCTGAGGGCACGCCTGGTGTGTGAGGAGAGCCTGCACGCCGTCGCCTCGGAGCTGGGCCTGGGCGTGTACATCCGCCTGGGACGGGGAGAGGAGCACACCGGCGGCCGCCAGCGCACCTCCATCCTTGCGGATGCGGTGGAGGCCGTCATTGCGGCGCTCTATCTCGACGGCGGCATGGACACCGCGCGCGGCTTCATAGAGCGGCACATACTCTCCGCCCTGGACTCCGGCAGCCCCTCGCTGCTGCTCGGCGACTACAAGACGGAGCTGCAGGAGCTCATACAGCGCAAGAGCGGCCAGAGCCTGAGCTACGCCCTGCTGGGCGAGTCCGGGCCCGACCACGACAAGGTGTTCACCTCCGAGGTCTGCCTGAACGGCAAGCCCATAGGCTCCGGCTCCGGCCGGACCAAGAAGGAAGCCGAGCAGGCCGCCGCCCATGCAGCGCTGGAGGCGCTAAAGGCGTGAGCGCGAGGGAGAGCATAATACCCGTGTTCGTGCCGCATCTCGGCTGCCCGAACGACTGCGTTTTCTGCAACCAGAGGCGCATCTCGGGCAGCCTTGTCCCCGCGCGCCCGGAGGACGTCTCGGAGGCCATAGAGCGCGCCGCCGGCGTCACCCCGGAGGGGACGCGGCGGCAGCTTGCGTTTTACGGCGGCTCGTTCACGGCCATACCGGACGCCGAGCAGGAGGCGCTGCTCGGCGCGGCACAGCCGTATCTCAGAAGCGGCGTAATAAGCGCCATCCGCCTCTCCACACGCCCGGACGCCATCGACGGCGCCGTCCTCGCGCGGCTGCGCCGCTTCGGCGTGGAGACGGTGGAGCTGGGGGCGCAGTCGATGTCCGAGCGCGTCCTTGCCCTCTCCGGCAGGGGCCACACGGCGGAGGACGTCGTGACGGCCTCACGCGCGGTCAAAGCCGCGGGCTTCCGGCTCATATTGCAGATGATGACCGGACTGCCCGGCTCGGACGACGAGTCCGACGTCGAGACCGCCCGGCGCATAGCGGCGCTCTCACCGGACGGTGTCCGGGTCTACCCCACGGTCATAGTGCGGGACACGGCGCTCTGCGACCTCTGGCGGGCGGGAAAATACGCCGAGCACACGGTCGAGGACGCCGTGCGCGTCTGCGCTCGCATATTGCCCATATTCGAGGAGGCGGGCATACCCGTCATTCGCCTGGGCCTGAACCCGACGGAGGACCTCTCCGACGGCGACGCCGTGGGCGGGGCCTATCACCCGGCGCTGGGCGAGCTCGTGCGCGCCCGCATAGCGCGCGAAAAGGCCGAGGCGCTGCTCGAAGGCACTCCCGAGGGCGCTGACGCGGTTCTCGAGGTGCCCGCAAGGCTGATGAGCCAGTACGTCGGCCAGCACGGCTGCAACAGGGACTATCTCGTGCGCAAATTCGGCCTGCACAGCCTAAAATTCATCCCCTCGGCACAGAGCAAAGGAGTCAAACGCGATGCCTGAACACAGCTTCATAATAAAGGGCGACATCTGCCACAGCCTCGCCCCGGGAGAGCTGGAATGCGCCGGCGGAGCCTATCTCGTCTGTGAGGACGGGCGCTCCGCCGGTATTTTCCGCGAGATACCGGAGCGCTGGGCCGGTCTGCCGGTGGAGGACTGCACGGGACGGCTGGTGCTGCCCGGACTGGTGGACCTGCACGTCCACGCCTCCCAGTTTGCCTACCGCGGCACGGGCATGGACGTGGAACTGCTCGACTGGCTGAACGCCTACGCCTTCCCGGAGGAGAGCCGCTTCGCAAACCACGAGTACGCGCGCGAGGCCTACCGCCGCTTTGTGGAGGACGTGCGCCGCGGCCCGAACACCCGCGCCTGCGTCTTTGCCACTGCCCACGCCGAGGCCACGCTGCTGCTCATGGACCAGCTGGAGGACAGCGGCCTCGTCACCATGGTCGGCAAGGTCAGTATGGACAGCAATGCGCCGGACGGCCTGCGTGAGTCGGATGCGGAGAGCGCGCTCGCCTCCGTCCGCTCCTGGCTCGACGCCGCCGAGGGCCGCTATGAGCGCACGACGCCCATGCTGACGCCGCGGTTCATACCCTCGTGCTCAGCGGAGCTCCTTGAGGGCCTCGGCGGGATAAGGCGTGAGCGCGGCCTTGCCGTGCAGTCGCACCTCTCCGAAAACCGCTCCGAGGTTGAGCTCGTCCACACGCTCTTCCCGGACAGCGCCTTTTACGGAGCGGCCTACGACCGCTTCGGCCTCTTCGGCGGCGAGGGCGGGCCGACGGTCATGGCCCACTGCGTGCTCTCGGAGCAGCCGGAGCTGGAGCTCATACGCGAGAGGGGCGTGTACATCGCGCACTGCCCGGCCTCGAACATGAACGTCTCCAGCGGCATCGCCCCCGTGCGCCGCTTCCTGGACATGGGGCTGCACACCGGCCTCGGCAGCGACGTGGCGGGCGGCACGGTCACGAGCATCTTCCGCGCCATGGCCGACGCCATACAGGTATCCAAGCTCCGCTGGCGGCTGGTGGACGGCAGCCTGAGCGCCCTCACCGCGCCGGAGGCCTTCCACCTCGGCACCGCCGGGGGCGGGGAGCTCTTCAACACCGGCAGCTTCCGGCCCGGCAGGGAGTTCGACGCCATCGTCATGGACGACCGCCGCTACAGCCCGCCGGGGGAGAGCGACATCCCCACGAGGCTGGAGCGCACGATATATCTCTCCGACGACCGCGACATCGAGCACAAGTTTGTCCGCGGACGGAGGCTCTTCTGAAGGGAGGCGCACTCCGTGCCTGAAAAAACCGAAGCGGTGTCCGCACCGCGTGCAGCTTCGGCCCCGCGCCTGATGACGCGGGGCCGGACAGTGCTGTTTGGACTTTGCTGCGCCGGGTTCGTGCTCTACGGCCTCTACTGCAACGGCTTCGGCACCAACGCCGAGGCGGCCATGGCCTATTTCGGCATAGACGAGGTGCAAAACGGCGCGATACTGACGGTGCAGTCCGTCGGCTGCCTCGCCGCCGCCGTCTTTCTCGGCCTCTTTGGAGAGAGACTGAACAAGGTCTACGCCCTGGCGGCGGGACTGCTGCTCCTCGGCGCGGCAAGCGTGCTCACGGGGCTGATACCCGACGTGGCACCCCGTGCCGGGGCTTATGCGTATATGCTCGCCTTCTCGCTCGCGGGCGGGGTGGGCTATATAAGCGTGGACCTCTTGACCAACAGCCTCATCGCGGACGTGTTCCGCGCGGGCAAAAACCGCGTGCTGCCCTATGCCCACGCCTTTTACGGCGGCGGTGCCATGCTCGCGCCCGTGTTCGTGACGGCGCTGGTTACGCCGGAACGGCCTGAGAGTTTTGCAAGGCCGTATCTCATAGTCGGCCTTGCCGCGCTGCTCGCCGGAGCGGCGCTTGCGGCTGCGGGACGCCGCACGCTTGCCGAGACGCCCTACGCCGACATGACCGTGATACGCCGCCGCGCAAGGCAAAATCCGGCGGAGGCATTCAGCGAGGGCAGGGCCTGGGTGCTGCTGCTCTCGGCGTTCATGAACCTCTGCTTCCAGAACGGCATGACCACCTGGCTGCCCCGCTACTGCTCCGAGGTGCGGGGCTACGACTTCACTGCTGCGGGGCTGATGGTGACGGTATTCTTCCTGGGAGCGCTGATAATGCGTCTGCTCTCGCCGTTGGTATACGCTGCGATAGGACCGAGGCGCTTTTATCGCAGCGCGCTGCTGAGCTCGGCGGCGCTGTTCCTGGTGTTCCTGCTGGTGCCGATGCCGGACTGGGCTGCGGCCGCACTCACGGGCGTCATGGGGCTCCTGCAGGGCGCAACGGTGCCGACGCTGGTCATAATCTGCT
>ENA-OOXJ01002238-OOXJ01002238.1-human-gut-metagenome-genome-assembly--contig:-NODE-2238-length-10237-cov-3.384993_pt1 | contig 10237 bp, 7 predicted proteins | sample MGYA00241587_ERZ501343 | MGnify/ENA primary metagenome ERZ501343 (study PRJEB25962, sample SAMEA2042918) | human gut metagenome | biome: human gut; feature: human-associated habitat; material: faeces...
TTTATTGCTTATTATCCGCACCCAAAAAGTTGCATTTATAAGTTGAACTCAAGTTATATTGATGCTTATGGTCGGCCTAACCCCTGAAACGAAGGCTCAGAACGTTGGCATTAAGAGCAATATTCTGGCAGATGCATTTTTAAATCCGAATTTAGGAGTCGAGATAGGCTTGAAACCCAAATGGACCATCGACGTCTCAGGTCAGTTTAACGCTTGGGATATGTCTCACAATCGCAGATGGAAGCACTGGGCTATACAGCCTGAAATTAGATATTGGCTTTGTGACCGTTTCTCGGGGCACTTCTTCGGTGCACATATTCACGGCGGTCAATATAATATGGGTGGATTCGATGGAAAGATTAATTTCCTCGGAACGGATGCACGTAAGTTAGCAGACAGCCGTTATCAAGGGTGGTTTGTTGGAGCCGGTGTAGCCTATGGATATGCTTGGATATTGGGACAACATTGGAATCTTGAAGCAGAATGTGGATTGGGTTATTCTTATACTCGTTATGATCGATTCCTGTGTGCCGGATGTGGAAAGAAGGTAGAATCAAATAAACCACATCATTATGTAGGTCTGACAAAAATAGCAATCAATTTAGTTTATCTATTCTAATTCTCACATTATATGAAAAAGATAGCTTGTATCATAATGGCTTCTATATGCATAAATATATCGGCTGAGGCACAAATGAGTAAACAGAACATAGTAAGTGGAGTGTCTGTTGATAATTTGACGATGGATAGGTCTGGTAAGTTTATCGTTGTAGATATGACTCTTGATCTTAAGGAACTTGATGTGGATGGTAATAGAGCTGTATTGCTTACACCTCGTTTAACAAACGATGCTCATTCGGTAGATTTGTACTCTGTTGGCATTTATGGCAGAAGACGCTACTATTACTATGTTCGTAATGGAGAGAGTATGTTAACAGGCAAAGATGAACAAAGTTTTAAAGCTGCCAAAAAGCCTGATGAGATAATATATCACTGTGTTATACCTTACATTGATTGGATGAATGGAGCAAAACTGTCTCTATATCGCAGTGATTACGGATGTTGTAATACTATACTTGATGAGGAAGAGGGCACTCTTGGGGTACATACGGAAACATTCTTTCCTGAACTTGTATATATTCGTCCGCAGGCTGAGCGTGTAAAGAGTCGTTCGATTGAGGGATCTGCATTCATCGACTTCCCTGTAGATAAGACCGTGATTTATCCTAAATATCGTCGTAATACTGAAGAACTAGGTAAAATTGCAGCTACCATAGATTCGGTACGAAATGATAGCGATATTACCATTACTTCTGTTTGGTTGAAGGGATTTGCATCACCTGAAAGTCCCTATTCGCACAATAGAGAGTTGGCAAAAGGTCGTACAGAAGCTTTGAAGAAGCATATTCAGCAACTTTACCAATTTGAAGATGGCATTATATCTACCGATTTTGAGCCGGAGGATTGGGCCGGATTGCGAACTTATGTCGAACAGTCTAATCTTGACCATCGTGAGGAAATCCTTGCTTTAATTGATAACGACATGGAGTTGGATGCTAAAGAGGCTAAGATTAAACGGACTTATCCCAATGAATATAGGTTCTTGTTACAAAACTGCTATCCTGCCTTGCGTCATACCGACTATCGTATAGCCTACACAATACGTACCTATTCCGATGTGGCAGATATTAAGAGGATCATGTTGGAGCAACCTCAAAAGTTAAGCTTGAATGAGTTTTATCTTGTGGCACAAGAATATGAGCCCGGGACAGATGAGTTCTCAGAAGTATTTGAAACGGCTGTGTGTATGTATCCTCACGACCCCATTGCAAATTTGAATGCTGCGAATGCTGCAATTCGCAGAGGAGATTTGACAACTGCCGAACGATATCTTGCAAAAGCAGGAAATTCATCTGAAGCTATTTATGCGTATGGAGCATTGGCTATTCGTAAAGAGGATTATGAAACTGCACGCAAATATCTGAATCAGGCGAAAGAACTCGGTTTAAAACAGGCCGAGTTAACGCTTCAAGAACTTGAACAAGGCCGACGATAAATATTAAATAAAAACAAATAAGTATATAAGTTAAACACTAGTAATTTAATTAAGAAACTATTATGAAAAGAAGGAACTTTTTCTTTGGATTGTTAGCGTGTGCTCTAATGGGTGCTTGCTCGGAGGATGTTTTGGAAAAGACTCCAAATGTATTTTCCTCAGATGATGCTTATATTAATGTTCGTCTTGCTGATGTTGGCTCGATTGGTACAAGAGCAACGGAAGGTGACTACGAATATGGTACAACAAATGAACATAGTGTTAACAATGCACACTTCTACTTTTATGATGCAGGCGGTCTGTTTGTATCCGAAGGAAGTGCTTGGAATGGAGGTACAGCGAATACTAATGAACCCATCGAAAATATTGAATTTAAGGGTAATACAATTGTTGTGTTGAACGGTTTGGATAAGAAGAATTACCCCAAATATATGGTGACATTACTGAATAAACCAACCAGCTTTACAGCTCCGGAAACGCTTGATGAGATGGAAAAGGTATTGGTGGATGGAATTACTACAACGGTAAATGAAGTTAATTACTTTACGATGAGTACTTCAAGTTATGTGCGCCATACAGGGAATGCCATAGATACTAATGCGAAATACTTTGTAACTGAAGTAAAGGAGGAAAACTTCTCTTTGGAGCCAATCGACCTTCAAAGTTCTAACTACGTTACAGTTTATGTTGAACGTTTAGCAGCCAAAGTGACGCTGGATTTGAGTGCAGATTTGAAGGAAACAAAGACAACGATTGAGGGTCAGACTGGAGATTTTTATAAGATTACATCCACTGTTGCAGGAGATGATAATGCCGGTAGTGATGTTGCAACTGAGGATTTATACATTCAGTTGCTTGGCTATAAGCTCAATGGTACAGCACTAAAATCCAATGTGGTTAAGAATATCAATATTAATTGGACTGCGGACAATTTGGGCTTTAATTGGGACAAATACACTGATTTCCGTAGTTTCTGGGGCAAATCGTACAATTATGGTAATGCTGATTTTGTTTATACTGCAACACCAGGTGAGGGTAAGACCTGCCCGTTGAACTATGTTACACTGAATGACGGATTGGTGGATTTGGGTAAAAGTTCTTATTGTGCAGAAAATACGAATACAGCGGTTATATTAAATCAAGAAGGTAACTTCCCTGCTGCTGTAACCAGTATCTTATTGAAAGCCAAAGTATGTGATGCAAGCGGCAATGCTCTTAACCTTGTACGTTTCAATGGCATTCTCTTTAAGCAAGAGCAGTTCCTGAGTTATATCATCAATGTAATGAATGCAAATAATAAGTGGAATGTTTGGTCTAAGACTTCTGGCACAGATAGTGATACATATACTCAGTTGGATGAAGCTGGTGTTGAGCTTGTTAGCAATGGTAATGGAGGTGTTAAAGTACAATTAAAATCAGGTTTGACATTGTATTCCAAGAATGAATCAACAGTATCAGAACCTACTTATACAACGATAACAGACCCGTCAGCCATCAATACTCAATTAGCTTCGATATCCGGTAGTGCTGTTGGCTATACAGGAGGAGAGATGTATTACAATATTCCGATAGAGCATTTGAATCCGATTGAAGATGATGCAACTGCTATCGAGGAGGCTAATTATGGAATAGTACGCAATCACCATTATGTAGTAACTGTTAGTACATTGGATAAATTGGGCAAGGGTATTTTCAATCCGGATGAAGTAGTTATTCCTGAAAAGGATGATAATAACACTTATTATATTGCGGCTCAAATTAATATCCTTTCTTGGAAGGTTGTTGAACAGGATGTTGAACTTTAAGTGATAAAAGATTTCATCAAAATCAGCAGTAGGTAAATATTCATTTACCTACTGCTGATGATATAGCAAAGAGTCGGTTGTGCTAGATAATTATGGACTTATCCCTATTGTCCCAAGTAGCTCTTATGCATCTAAAACGGTATTTATAATGAATAACAGAACGATATGATGTCATATATGGATATACGAATTTATGTAAGAAAATTCAACTTACTTATACTTAGTGCTTGTATGTTGATACTATGTGCTTGTGACAAAGTAATCTACGATTACGAAGGGGATTGTTCTGTAAATTATAGAGTTAAATTCCGTTACGACTACAATATGAAGTTTGCTGACGCCTTTGCCCACGAGGTGAATAGCGTCACCCTTTATGTTCTTGATAGCAATAATCGCATAGTATGGCAACAGACAGAGCAGGGCGAAGCACTCGCTTCTGAGGATTATGCAATGACGGTTGACATAGAGCCCGGAGAGTATAGCCTGTTGGCGTGGTGTGGCACAACGGATTTAGGTTCATTCTCAATTCCACAAACTACCAATGGAGAGGAATTGACGTGTACACTCAACCGTGAATATGATGCCAACGGAAACGCATTCGTAGATGAAGACCTCGACCGCCTATTTTATGGTTGGTTGCCTTTGCAGCAATTCCCCGAGACTGAGGGTACCTACACCTTTGATGTACCATTGATAAAGAATACTAACAACGTACGAGTAGTATTACAACATCTTTCGGGCGAACCTGTTGATAAGGACAAGTTTACATTTACCATATACGACGAGAACGGCATGATGGATTGGGACAATTCGCTGTTGCCCGACGAGCCTATAACATATTATGCGTGGCACACAGATTCGGGAGAGGCTGGAATCGAGAGTTCTATTCTAAACCAAGGCATCTCAACCCGTTCGGTATTTAGTGCTGCTATTGCAGAACTGACAGTGGCTCGATTGGTTAAAGGACAGAATTCCCGTCTTGCAGTCAGCAATAACGAGACTGGAGAGGTTGTCTTTTCTATCCCGCTAATAGATTATGCATTGCTTGTAAAGGGTTTTTACAACCGTGATATGGACGACCAAGAGTATCTCGACCGCGAAGATACCTATGATATGGTCTTCTTCCTTGACGAGGGAGATAGATGGGTAGATACTCACATATATATCAACTCTTGGAAAGTGGTATTGCAGGACACTGACCTATAATGCGAAAGGAGGTAGTATGAATAATATAAGAGGACATATTATCAAGCACATCTTTTTAGTCGCAATCGTATGTGTTTTTTTGTCGTGTAGTTCTGACCTAAATAATCCGGTCGTAACATCTGATGACGTAGAGTTGCAAATCGGATTTAGGTTGGCCACTAGAACCACAGGGGATGACTTGTATGAGGAGGGAGAAATGTACGAAAATTACATTGATGTAGCAGGTGGAGGTTATCGTATTTTATTCTTTGACACTGATAATAAGTTCATTGCTCGTTTTTATCCAAACGGTGTGATTTCCAATGAGGGAAAAAACTACCGAGAGTATGATGTAACGGGCACGGTGCCAAGTTCTCGTGTCAGCCACAACGACTTTAAGGTGGTGGTGATTGCCAATTGGCCGACATATTTAGAAGAATCGGAAATGACAGTAGGAAAGACTACAATTAATGATTTATGTAATAATGTGAAGTCTCAATTTGAGCAATTTACTTCATTTTCATTAGGCGCAAATCGATTGATTCCATTTTACGGAGTGCGTGAATTTACAGATGTTACCTTTGAGCCTGATGTAGCCACAATTCTTACCGACCCAATTACGTTGCTGAGAGCCGTTTCAAAGGTCGAGGTTATATTGAAGAGCAAAACGGAAGATGATTTATCATTAAAAAGTGTACAAATATGCCGCTACAATCAAAAGGGATATTGTGCACCGAGTGCAGACCAACGCAGTGACTACGACCACGATGGAGTGTGGGAGGATGACTATGCCGAATCATTGCATCTTGTCAATGGAAAAAATGATGTGGATTCCGATGGTAATGCGGAGGACAAGAGTTTGTCATTCTTGAAGGTAAAGTCATGGGAGTCAGATGGGTATAAGCATGAGAAATGGATTGCTTATTTGACCGAATACCAGAATGTTGATGCAGAAGATGGATATTGTTACGTGGAAGCTAAATTTACTAATCAATTAGAAGACGATGCCTCTCACAAGATTTATTTTGCAAAATACGAAAATGGACAAACTGATAATGAAGCTACCACCCGACTGAATATCGAACGCAACAATCTCTATAGATTTAATGTAACTGCAACGCCTTTGCAGTTGCATGTATCGGTTGATGAATGGGTTTATGGTGGCACAGTACATATTGAAATGTAATTATGAGAAAATCAATGAAATATATATTTATAGGACTTATCATATTATCTTTTTGCTCGTGTGCTGAGGATAATCTGCTTGATGTTGATAATTCAACAGTAAAGTCTAATGCTATCTCATTCAATGTAACTACAGGGATTACATCCAATGTGAATACTCGTGCTCGTTTGTCTGATAATAGCGATTCATTGAACTTGCTACAGCCACTTGTATTAACATCGGCAGAGCTGGGTGACCCTCTTTATTTGCATACCTATGTTGCAGAAGAAGGTGAGTCAAGCGCAAATGAAATAACCACCAGAGCCGCTCAGGTGAATAATCTGAATGATTTTGTTACTTTGAACAAAGCGGGTTTCAACCTTGAAGCCTATGATGACGACGACAACGAATTTATAACCCGATATGCTACGGCTAAACCTCAATCCAACGATGCATCTGAGGCTGTATGGAATACCTCTCCTCTATATTATTGGCCTGTGGACAACCGTTTATTGAGCTTTTATGCATTTGCCCCTAAGTCGGCTCAAAGTTTGTTGGAAAATATCAAACTTGACAATACCAACAAAACAATCAGTTTTGACTATGAGGTACCTAATGGCACTGTGTCAGAGGGCGACGATAACGATGCCGAGGTCCAACCTGACATAATGCTTGCCATAACTGAATGTAATAAGACTACAAGTGCTGACGGGAAGGTGCCGATGAATTTCCGACATGCTCTGTCTGCAATTAAATTTGCAATACGTGATGTGGTTGGAGGAACTATTGAACAAATCTCCATTATTGGTGTTTCGGGAAAGGCACATTGCGTATATACCAAGACTGAAACAGTGGATAATTTTGTATGGTCTGAACACGGCCAAGCAGAAAACGAATATACCCAAACATTCAACTATAATACGACTGATAAAACTTCGGAAGATGATGTGGTCCTCAATGAACAGATGCCCTCAAAAACCTTCATGATGATTCCACAGGAGATTCCTGCTGCTGCAAAAATAGAGGTCGTATTTAAGCGTGATTATGATTCTCGAACATTTACTATGAGTGGCAACATTCGTGACAACCAAGTCACCAAGTGGGAGCCCAGCAAGGAGTATATATATACAATATCGACAAGTACTTCCAATTGGATATACTATTTTGAAGTTCTTGGTAGCGAGCAGCAAATAAATGACGATGAACCTACCAAGGGGGCTTTCGAGGATTCAGACAAGATTGTACTCAATCAGACTGTGACAGAAGGTGCGTATTATAAAGTTAAAAGTTATAGGGTGCGTGCCAATAATCTCAATCAGATAGAACCGGTTGCTTGGAAAGTTAACAAGATCAGCGATGGTGTTACCACCAAACCAGATAATGACAATTTTAACTTTGATATTGCAACACCCGTTGTGCCTCATGATATTTGGATTCCAATCAAGACAATGAGTGGCACCGGATCAGCTGAATTTACGAAGTATGATTTAGAATTTTATCCCCAAATTACAGGAACAGATTATTCTGGTGATTGGGATTTGAAGAACAGAGCAGAAATTGGAACTGCAAGTTCTCCATTTGATTTGTCAGAAATTAATGGTAAGATGAGTACGGCTAATTGTTATGTGGTTAATGCTCCCGGATATTTCAAGTTTCCATTGGTATATGGTAATGCTATCAAAAATGGTGAAACCAATAAATCAAGTTATACATATACAGCCCCAGACAACTATGATAATAAGGATTACCCGTCTCTTGAAGTATTTATAGATCATAAAGGCCAGGGAATAACAAGCCCAAAAATCACTGGTGGTAAGGATGCCATTCTGGTTTGGGAGGATGCCTATAATTTGATTTCTGATGTGAAATTGAATGCCAGCGATGGGTCTTATGGTAGCATATCCTTTAAGGTAAATAAGGAGAATTTGCAACAAGGTAATGCTGTTATAGCGGTACGAGATGCAAATCAAGATATAATTTGGAGTTGGCATATTTGGATTACAGAGCATTGGGCAAAAGAGGGGACCCTAGAACTTACCAACGATGTTGTTGCTTTACCAACTTATGATATAGGAATGGTTGATGGCAATAAATTCAACGTTGCTCCACGAAATTTAGGTTGGTGTGACCCTAAGAATATTTGGTATTTGAAACGTACCGGTAATATCGAATTTGTGCAGGAGAAAAGTGGCAAGATTGCAAATCTGCCTATTGAACAGCGTGAAAAAATGATTGAGTATTGGATTGGAAACAATACCTATTATCAATTTGGCCGAAAAGACCCTATGGTCGGATTTATGAATAGTAGTCACGTTGTTAAATACAATTTTGGTACTTATCCCTATGGGTTGCAGAATCAGCCTGTAGATATTAAGTCAGGTATTAAGCAACCTAATATCTTATTTGTAGGAGCAGAACCTAAAGCAAATAACAATGATTGGATATCTACTCACTATCAAAACCTATGGAATAATGCCGGTGGCTTTAGTACAACCTCGCCACTGAGCAATAATCAAATTAAGTACCATTATTCAGGGGTAAAAACAGTATATGACCCGTGTCCGGTGGGATATATGGTTCCTCCGGTTGGATTCTTTAAATATATAACCAAGGCTAATGGTGATGACGCGGCTGAAACCTTAGATTTTAATGGAGAAGAAGAGCGTGATGAACGAAATCAAATTATATATAAGATTAATACTTCCACCTCGGGCCAGTTTTTAGTTTTGTATGGAACGGGACATAGATGGTATGCAAGTGGAGGCGACGTACCTGCCGGTGGTAATTTTAATCCTGCTATTGCGTATTTGTGGAGTAGCCATATTGTCTTCAACAGTGGTAGTGCTTATGGTTTAGCATTAGGAGGGAATGACAATACCTCTAATTTCCATTTTGTAGGTCGTCGTGCTATGGCTCGTCCGATTCGTCCTGTAAAAGAATTTAACAAGTCAGAATAGTCTGTATGAAACAGAAAAACATCTATCGTTCCCTGATAGATTTCTATATATAAGACGTTAGTTCGAGACCTGCCGTTCGTGAGAATAGCAGGTCTCATTTTTATATTAGCATAACCCTTTGCTTGAAATCTGACGCCCGATGCTTCCAAAGTAAGCATTCGATAAACTACAAGTTTTGAACCTTTATATACAACAATAGCGACTGTCACTATGAACCTAATAGTTGCAGTCGCTATTGTTTTGTTAAACCTATATGTTGCATCCAGTATTAGTTGCCAGATTCCTCATGTTGTTTTGTCAATATACTTTCCGGATGTTTCAACTTCCATTTATGTGGAAGCAGATTCAAAAGTTCCTCATGAGTTGCATTCTTGTAATAAGGCATCTGGGCGATTACATCATTCAGGTACTCCCTTGGGTTTACATCGTGTGCCTTACAGGTAGCCAATAGGGAACAGATAACAGACATATTAACTGCTGCTTCGTGGTTGCCACAGAAGAGATAATTTTTTCTTCCCAGAGTAATCGGACGTATGACATTTTCAGCCAGATTGTTATCCCAAAGCAGGCGTCCGTCCTCCAGGCATGTCATCATGTTGTCCCATCGGGTATAGGCATATGTGATAGCCTTTCCGGCCAGAGAGCTAGGGCTGTACTTGATACCTTCCGTTTCCATCCACACTTTCATAGCTTCCATTACACGTACATTTTCTTTGTAGATGGCAGCAGTTTCTGTTGTAATTTCCACCTGACGGTCGAGCATCAGCAACGAATAATAGATATTGGCTATGCCACAGATAATCTGTGAACGTACTGCCTGTTCCGCATACTTGCTTTGTTCATAAGCAACTTTCTGTCCACGTTTTGTATTGAGAATCTTGCCAAACAAATCGATTTCCCAACTTGCAACAGCTGGAAGTTGATAAGCTTTTACATAACTTCCTCCTCCCATACTAGTTGTTGTTCCTTGAGGAGCCAAGTTTATAGAAGGCAGATACGAGAGTTTTGCAGCAGTCAGCATCACTTTTGCTTCCTGTACACGAAGAGCAGCAGCCTGCATATCTACATT
>ENA-OOXJ01002245-OOXJ01002245.1-human-gut-metagenome-genome-assembly--contig:-NODE-2245-length-10217-cov-2.904645_pt1 | contig 10217 bp, 8 predicted proteins | sample MGYA00241587_ERZ501343 | MGnify/ENA primary metagenome ERZ501343 (study PRJEB25962, sample SAMEA2042918) | human gut metagenome | biome: human gut; feature: human-associated habitat; material: faeces...
CCCTGCGCGGGCGCTGCCATTTTAGGGGTAAACAGCCCATGAAATGAAAGGAAGTGCCTATGACACGAAAATCTCCGTATCCGACAAGAGCGGATTATCCGGCATTGATTGAAAATGCCAAGCCTGCGCTGCGCGAGCTGCTGGAAGGGGAGGAAGAGGCTGAATGAGTGGACGCACGGATTGGAAGGAGATTTTTGGAAAGCCGGACCAGGGCTTTGTGAACCGCGTGCATGCCACGCTCGAGGGCCTGACGGAAGCCGGCACATCCCGGTGTACTCCGCAACACTTCCGGCGGCGCAGGCTGCTAACGCTGACCGCCGTGCTGGTCCTCCTGGCGGGGGCGGCGCTGGCCGCTGCGGAATACGGCGTGCTGGACTTCCTGCTGGGCATCCATGAGCAGCCGCAGCGACGGGAGGTGCTGGAGCCGCTGGTGACGCCGGTGAATGCGGAGGCGGAGGCCGGGACGGTCAGCCTGGAGATCAGCGGCGTATGGACCGATGGCGAAATGCTCGCCATGGACTGGCGCATACAAAACAGGGAGCCGCAGACGCCTGTCTATGTGCAGATTGACCAATGGACGCTCAACGGCATTTGTGTGGGGAGCGACGGTAGCGACAGTTTTGATTGCCAATGGCTTCCAGGTCTCTATGCGCCAGACGGCGTGATGCAGGATGGAGAGGTCATCGCCCTGCCCGGGGAAGTGAAGGGGGGGAACGATTTGCAAATGGAGCTGGCCGTGGGCGTCTATACCCCCATCGATCCCGTGTATGCCATGGATTCCTTTGATCCGGAGGAAGCCCGGCGCAAAACGGAACAAGGCTACTTCGTCATTGCGGGCGGCGAGGGCTTGACAGCGCAAGAGGGGGATGCGTGGTATCAATGCTTCGGACGCATCGACGCAGCACTTGACCCCGCGCTGGCCGCGCGTTTCAAGCGGCAGGAACTGCGCATTTCGCTTTCGCTGGACATGACTTGCGCGAATGCGTGCCGAGAGCCGCTGACGGTTCGGGAGCGTTATACATGCGACCGCCTCATGGCCCGCTATGAAAGCGCCGTGCTGACCCCACTGGGGCTGTATGTGCAGCTGGTGGCCGAGCCGGCGGAGGGCACCCGCGAGGCGGCGGAGGCCCTGCCGCACAGGGAGCTGCTCTGCGGCTTCGTCTCCGGCGCGGACGAGCTGCGCGGCTGGGACAGGGGCGAGCTCTTCGGCTTTTACCACGACACCCGCCCCGTCCTCGGACGGCTGGAGGACATCATACCGCTCCCCCGCTCCGGAGATGCGGAAAGGGCGGCACACACCGGCGCCTGCGGCATCTATCACGCGTGCAGCCACAACTATCTGCACGAGCGGAGCGTCGAGGTGCTCTCCTCGCTTCTGAAAACCTCGCGTTTCGTCCTGCGTGCCTGCTGCTTTTGCGAGACCGGGCGGTACTTTTCGAGCCTTGCCGAGCTTGCAGATCAGCTCTCCGGCACGGACCGGGCGGTACTGGCGCTCTCCATGGACCCCGGGACGGCCGCCGGGGACTTTGAGGGCTGCTCCCGCCTGCTGCTGGACTGGGCCCGTGAGCTGATTGGAAGCGGCGAACAATAATAGACCGAGCCGGCGGCACAGGCCTCCGGCTCGGCTTTTATATCGATTTGGCGCTCTGGGGCAATCTGGCGATGAGGGCGGGACCATGCTCACGCAGCCAACTCCGGCGGGAATCGTAGTCGGGCAGTACCAGGGCGACTTCGGCCCAGAAGCGTCCGGAGTGGTCCATGTGACGGCGGTGGCAGAGCTCGTGGACGACTACGTAGTCGAGCACCTCCGGCGGGCAGAGCAGCAGCAGGCAGTTGAAGCTGAGGTCCCCCTTGGCCGAACAGCTGCCCCAGCGCGTGCGCTGAAAGCGATAGCTTATGCGCCCATAGCTCACGCCCAACCTCCCGGCAAAGTGCTCGACGCGGGCGGGCACGGCCTCCCGAGCCAGGCGTCGGAGCTCCTGCTGCTCTGCGGCGGAGAGCCTGGGCTTGCCTTCCGCCTCGGCCAGACGGCGTCTCGCCTGGGCGAGATGTTTCTCTATCCAGTCCGAGCGCTCGCGCAGAAAGCGCGTGATCTCGCGCTCCGGCATCCGCAGCGGAGCGCGCACTATGACTCGCATGTCCCGGCTTATCTCGACGGACACCGTCCTGCGCCGGCTGCGTATTATCTCGGGCTCGTAGTCCATCGCGTCTCTCCCCTTCTGCGGCCAATGATATGCCAGCGCCCCCGCCCTGTCAAGCCCGTGCCGGGTCCCACGCCCGGGTCTCAGGCGGCGGCCTTTACATTTTTCAACATCCGGATACAGGAGGTAAAAGTGTATGGAAAGAATAGAGCTGAAGGTGGACCCCTCGGTCGCGGCGGCGGAAGCGGTGGACGACATGTGCGCACACGTCCCGGAGCTTCGGGCGCAGTGGGAGGCGGCGCTCGAGACCGCGTGTGACGGGCGTCAGGAGGTGTTGGAGCTGCCCTGCTATGTTCTGAGCGGGAAACCCTCCAAGAACTTTCAGGTCATCGGCATGCTCTACAAGGTGGTCTGCGCCTTCCTCAAGGAGCACGACTACCCGTGCCGGGTGGTGCTCGGCTGTCTGAGCAACAACGACGCCACTATGTACCGGCAGATATACAACTTCTACATCCCCAGCACGAAGGCCGAGCGCATGAATAACGGAGCCTGGGACTGAAGCGTCCTCAGGCTCCGCCGGAGTATTCAAAACCCGCGCACTCGTCGGTGTGCTCGATCACGGTCTCCCCGTCCCGCAGAAGGCGGAAACGGAGCCGGGAGCAGAGGCTCTCGTGCACGGTGCGGCCCATGCCGCCGCACACGGGCGCTCGCAGAGGGCGCCCGCCGGATCCGAGCAGTCTCACGGTCAGCAGCCAGCGTCCCTGACTGACCACCGCTCCGCCGCAGGACCAGTGCTCCACCCTCGCCCCCCGGTAAGTGGCGAGGCGGTACTCGTGCCCCTCGTGAACCAGGGCGCAGATGCAGCCTGTGAAGCCGCCGAGCAGCAGGGGTATCGTGGCGACGGAGAGCATGAAGCCGCTGCGCCTCGGTCCGCCCCAGGCGCACTGCGCCCAGAGATATGCGCTCGGGAAGGAGCGTCCCCGGTCCGTCTCGATGTAGCCCGTGCCGCCGGTGAAGTCCAGCGTCCGGCCGTTTATGCTCAGCGCACCCTCGAGCGAGTGCGACATGCTGATGACGCCGTGGCTGCACTCCATGCCCGGTACGAAGCGGAATGGCCCCATTATGTCCGAGCCGAGGCGTGAAAACGTGCCGAAGCCCACCGCTCCACGCAGTTTGAGGCCCGGGGCGTCGGCGCTCACCCTCAGGCCCTTCTCCGTGAAGATGTTCGCCCCCGCGCGGATGCGCAGCCGCTCTGCCGAGACGCCGAACTCCGCCGCCGGGTACTCCAGCCACCAGGAGCCCTCCCGCGTGATGACCTGCAGCGAGGCGCTTCGCCGGGCTGCCGCGTCCTGGTGCAGCGCGGGGATGAGGGCCAGCGCCTCCCCGCCGCGGGTCTGCAGCTTGAAGTACCAGCCCTCGAAGTACGCGCCCCGGCCGGGGGCGTGGAAGAACCGCTCCATGCCTCAGAGGAACTCCCGGATGTCTATGGCGAGCTGCTCCTCGAGGTTGATGAGCCGCTTCGTGATGTCCTTGGAGACCTCGTCCGCGGCGGTGTACTCGTTGAGGTAGCGGTTGAGGGACTTCACGCCCATGTTGCAGCCGTCGGTCATGAGGTCGGCCACGGTCTTGTCCGAGTCGTCCAGGCCCATCTTGACGCCGACCTTCATCCAGGACATGCCCTTGGCGACCGGGTTCGGCTCCTTGCCCTCGTCGTGGTACTCTCCCAGCAGGCCGTTTATCTCGCCCTTGAGCTTCTCGTGCTCGGCCTTGCAGGTGATGAGGCGCTGCCTGAGCTTTTCGCTGTGCACGCGGTCGAGCACGTCGTCTATGGAGGCGACGCCCATCTTGACCCCCGCGTCGCACTCGCGCAGCAGCTTTATGGTGTCCTGTTCGATCATAAAAAGTTCAGCTCCTTTGATAAGATGAACTTAGTCTGAGCCCCCGGGCGGGATTTATGCGGAAAAACCTTACACAAGGCGCAAAAAGGCCCTGCACCCTCGGTTCCAGGGCCTTTGCGTTTAGTTTCAAAGCTGCAGGGCGTCCCAGTCGGGCTCAGGGAGCTTGGCGGTCCACTGCTCGATATCGCCGAGCCAGCGGTAGTCGTGGCTGTTCGTGGCCTCCTGGATCTGGGCGTAGTACCAGACGCCGGTGTCGGAGTTGTCAGGCCAGGTGTTCATCTGGCTGACGGGGAGGAGGTGGTCGGCGTCAGGCGCACGGCCGAGGGTGCGGTTGATGATGGTGCAGGCTTCGGCACGGGTGATGGTCGCATCGGGGCGGAAGACGTTGCCGCCGTAGCCCTCAATGAGGCCGATCTTCGCCGCAACGGCGACGTAGTTTGCGTACCAGGCGCTGTCGCGGACGTCGACGAAGCTGTTGACCGCGTAGACGTCGGCCCAATCGAAGAAGCTGACGGCGATCTTGGCGAACTCAGCGCGGGTGATGGAGGCGTTGGGACGGAAGGTGCCGTCCTCGTAGCCGCCGAGTATGCCGATGTTGCTGAGTGTGGAGATGGCGTTGTTGTACCAGCTGCCGTCGGCGACGTCGGTGTAGGCGTTGGTCTCGCACCAGAAGCGCTCGCGGGCCTCATCGGTGAGCAGGCGGAAGAAGATAGTCGCCACCTCCGCGCGCGTGATGCCCGCGTTGGGCTTCACCGTGCCGTCGGAGTAGCCGATGATGTAGGAGACGTGGTCCGTCGTGTTCAGCCAGTTCGGCGTGTAGTCGGGCTCCGAGGGCGTGACGGGCGGGATGATGGGCAGCGGGGAGTCCACGCTCTCCTCCCAGACCAGCGCGAAGGGGGAGAAGCTGGAGACCTCAAAGACCGCATAGCGCACGCCGCCGACCTGCTCGATATCGGCCTGCTGCACATGCCTAGGCTCGGCGCTGAGCTCCGCGCCGGCGTCCGTCTCGGTGCGGTCAAGCCCGTAGTAGTGCACGACATAGAGGCGGCTGCTGCTGCCGGCCTGCTCGGGGATGGGCCAGTAGATCTTCAGGCTGTCGCCGGCGCCCATCGTGACTTTGGCGTTGCCGTTATCGGTGTCCACTAGATCGAGGTAGAACGTTTCGCAGCCGGCGCCGTCCAGGCCATATTCGCTCATGACGGTATCCATGGCGTCCCCGGCCATGGCCTCGACGTACTCACCGCTGTTGGACACCTCGTCCACGAGCAGCTTCACGCGATCGGGGTCGGTTATGGGCACTTCGGTGTCATTGACGTAATACTCGGCATCGCCGACTGCCGTCACGGAGCCTCCGTTCACGGCACCGGCATCGCCGCCGATTTCCGTCGTGTTCCCGTCCTTGTTGACGGTGCTGAGCACGGTGAGGGTGCCCGTGCCGGAGAGAGCCTTGGCCTCTATCGACTCGCCGCTCACGGTCAGCACGGCCTTGACCAAGCCCTGATCCAGGCTGCCGGGATACAGGGACATAGTATAGGAGGCGTTGACGGCGGTCTCGCTCATGTCGATGTCGTCGTCAAATACGTAGCTGCTGCCGTCCCAGTATTGCAGCCTCACAGCGGGTGCGTCGCCGGTCGAGTTCAGGCTGTAGACGTACCGCAGGGGGTCGCCGGTCTCGGCGTCGCTCTCGTAGATGCCCATGTATTCCAGTTCCCAGCGCCGGGTGACGTCGCCGTCATCGTAGGTGAAGGCGAGGTATTCGCTCAGGTCCTGGGGCTCTATGCTGCCGACCTGCTCTGCCAGCCACTCGATCGCGTCCTCGCTCAGGGAGATGTGGTAGCCGGGCTCGGGCAGGCCCTCCACGGAATCATGCAGCTGCCCGTCCCCGCCGACTACCGAGCCGTAGCCCCGGCCGCCGGTGTAAGCCACAATGTCCGCCGGGGCGATGGTCACGGAGTAGTCCTTTTCCGGTTCGACCTCAATGGTGCAGGTGTCGGTGGCGGAGAGGGTGGCAAAATAGACGTCAGCTGTATTTGTAAGCGTCTTTCCGCTGTCCACCTCGGCTACAGTGTAAGTCGCATAAAACTTCACCGTTTCATTTTTGGACATGTTGATCCATTGAAAGTCGTCGGGATACCGGACAATATCATCTTCGCCGCATTCAGGCTCTTTAAATAACGTCTGCTTGGTGTCCCCCATCATGTCCACGAGGGAGAATTCTCCAGTCGATTCATCCAAATAAAGTTTCCCGGTATTGCTGACAGCAATTTCGTACACAATCGTGTCTCCGACATTGACCTCATCCACTACGCCATTTACCGGTTTGCCGTTTATTGAATAGACAGTCTTATCAATTTCTATTTTACCGAGGCCATTAGGCAGGGAGAAAAACTCAATCGTCTGGTTGGAGTGCGGCGAGCCATCGAGTTTGGCTGCAGCCTTTATCTCATCGCCGGATAGCGTGCTAGGAAACATGTAACTAGCGTCCAATGTCGAATACCATCCCGTTTTGGTTTCGGATTCAACATTCAAACGGTTATTGAAGTAGCCAACCTGAATCACTGTTTTCGTATCAGCACTGAAGGGGTCAATATAAGTCACGTGTTGAGCTGCACTTCTTGCTTCATATGTGGAGTTACTGGAAACGCCGGTAAAGTTTGGCGGATAAGCCTCGTCAAGCATTACAACAGTGAAATAAATTCCGCCATCCTGTGGGCGTGGATTAGACACTCCGGTGCAGACGTAATATCTAGCGTAATATACCGTGTTCAGATAGATTGTGAGCGTGGAGCCGCCTTTTACGTTCTCATACACGGTAAAATATCTGCCGTTTATCCTTTCATCATACGGTTCGACCCATCCGTCGTCCCCGTAGATGAATGAACCGCATACGCCAAGAGTTGCATAGGAACTGCTTTGAGGTAAATTCACCTTCACGGCAGTGGCGTCATACGTCTTCCTATTAAAAGTATACTTAAGGTTGCCGTTTTGCGTTCCGTCGAAGGTGAGGCCGCCTTCTCCTTCATAGACAGCTAAGTATTTTAAAAAAATCTCGTCTTTGTTGTCATTCGTGAATACGATTTTTTCGCCGTCGAGGTAGACCTCGATGTACACCTCGCCCGTGCCCCCGGACTCAGCCGCCTCATACTTGCCGTACAGAGTGACGTCGCCGCTTATCTCGTCGCCGCCGTAGACCGGCTGCGTGCACGCTTCGTCGTAGTACCAGTCGCTGAATGAGCAGCCGTTTCTGCTCATGGCGACGCTGGGCTGGTCGACCTCGGAGAACTCCGTGCCGTTGTCGACGTAGTCCACGAAGACCACGCCCCCGGCCGTCCCGGCCGCGTTCACGAGCACGAACTCATCGCTGCCCGGGAACTGCACCTTGTAGGTAACGGAGGCCTTGTCGCTGAGCGTCAGATAGCCGTCAACGTGCCATTTGTTGCCGCCATAGAAGCTGTTTGTCCCTATGTTGAAGCCTTCGCTGCAAGAATAGCGGTACCACACGATGTCATAGCTGTGCCCGCTTTCCGCCGCGGCCGAGCTGCCCTCGTAGTAATACGTGCTGCCCTCAAATTCCACGGCGGGGTAGGTGAGCCTGTCCGTGACACTGCCGGCCGTGCCGCCGCTGAAGGACTGGCTCTCGTCCGGGGTCGGGGCTGTGATATAGCCGGAATTCTCCGGGGTCACGGCTATCGTTTGCACCTCGTCGGTGGAACCGAGCGCGGCGCTGACGCTGCCTCTGCCCATGAACTCATAATGTCCGGTGTTGTGTGTCGGGCTCGTGCCGTATCCGGGCTTCAGGATGTAGTAGTAAGCCTCGTGAGCACCTTCGGACGAGGACGCCAGGGCCGATACCGACATTGCGGCCAGCAGAATTGCGAGGATCAGCGTGAACTTTAAGATCCTCCATCGCGGTTTCTTCATCTTGTGTACCTCCTGATAGAATAATATAAACAACCAACAAGTCACGATTTTGCTTTCACCACCCCGGCGCAGACCGGACAGCCGCATTTTTTGGGGCCGGTGCGGGAATAGATGGCGGCGCGCCAGACGTGCCCGTGATCACATCGCCACCAGACCCGGCGTGAGCTGCCTGAGGTCACCTCGGTAGGGCGCAGCGGCCCGTTCAGCTCGGCATCCCATTCCTTTGCCAGCTTCGGGAAGAGCGAAGCAAGGTCGTTGAAGCCCGCCAGCACCTTCCGCCCCGTACAGTAGGGACAGCGGGTCTTCATCCGCGCCCTTGACGCTATAACGGCCCTCCACTCGTGACCAAGGGCGCAGCGCCACCAGACGCGGCGGTTGCTCGATGGGGTGACTCGATCCGGCGTGAGCGGCAGGTTCAGCTCCCAGGCCCATTCGGACGCTATGCCGGGATGCTGAGAAGCGAGATCATTTGCACCGGGTATGGTGATCTTGCCGGCGCACACGGGACAGCCGGTACCGCAGACGGACCGCGAATATACCGCAGCTCGCCATACATGCCCGTGCTCGCAGCGCCACCAGACCATCCTATGGCTTCCAGGCGTGACCATCTCCGGCCGGAGCGGCAGATTCAGCTCCTCGGCCCACTGGCCCAGCAGCCCTTCCCTAAGCATTAAGGCGTACCCCCCTCAATGACTGAACTAACTGTCATAATGAATGCTCAAAGATAGTGATCAGCAAATTGATGTCAGAATATATAAACTAGCTGCGTTCTTAAAAGTAATGATGCATTAACAATAGCGGAAAAAGCCCCGAATTTCCATAGTTTGGGCAATTGTGACGAACCAGTGACAAAACAAAAGCAGCCGCCCCCCACGGGGCGGCTGCGGTGAATGCGGCAAAAAAACGGGACCGGAGACCGGTCCCGTTTTTACTTTATTCCATATGTGCTCAGATGGCGGCGAGGGCCTCGCGGATCTTGGCCTTGACCTCGGGCGAGACCTTGCTGTCGGGCACCATGTTGAACACGGCCTCGATGGTCTTGCCCTTCACGAGCTTGACCATGGGGCTCTTCAGTATTTTCGGGTCGATGGCGTTCATGGCGTCGCAGGCGGCCTTGTTCTCAAGAAGTTCTCTGACGGTAACCTTGCTGATATCCATAGTCTGTCTCCCTTCATAATTGCCCGGGCCCGGGGCCGCGGGTTGGCTTGACATCACTTTAACATAAAAGTGTCGCTTTTTCAAGAGTTTTGAATTCAGGGAAGTATATGTTATAATATAGGGCGAAAGTGAGGGGGTCGCAAGCCATGCTGAGACTCATAACAGGCCGGGCCGGCGCGGGCAAGACCGCGCAGATCATGGACGAAATACGCCGCGCCGCTTCGGAGCACGAGGGCGGGCGCTGCCTGCTGGTGCCGGAGCAGTACAGCCACGAGGCCGAGCGCGAGCTTGCGCGCGTCGCGGGGCCAAGCCTGCCGCTGTACGCCGAGGTGCTGTCCTTCACCGGCCTTGCGCGCAAGGTGGAGGTCGAGCTCGGCACGGGCGGGCGGAGGCCGGTGGACGCGGGCGGACGGCTGCTCTGCATGGCGCTGGCGCTCGACTCCGTATACTCGCGGCTGCGCATCTACGCGGGCGCGCGGCGCTCGCCGGAGCTGCAGGGCCAGCTCTTGGCCGCAGTGGACGAGCTCTCGGCCGCGGGCTTCACGGCGGAACAGACCATGGAGGCCGCGGAGCGCGCGCCCGGCGCGCTGGGCCAGAAGCTGGCGGATCTCGCCCTCGTCATGGGCGCCTTCCACGCCGCCATAGGCCCCGAGCACTCGGACGCCTCGGATCGGCTCTCGGAGCTGCTGCGCCGCCTGCCGGAGAGCTCCTTCGGCCGCTCTGGCCACATCTACATAGACGGCTTCACGGACTTCACCGGCGTGGAGATGAAGCTCCTCTGCGAGCTCATGAGCCGCGGCGCGGACATGACGGTCTGCCTCACTCTCGACGCCCTCGACGAGGGCAGCGAGGTATTCGAGCTCTCCCGCCGCACGGCGCGGCGGCTGCTGCGCGAGGCGCGGGAGCGAGGCGTGCCCAGCCGCGTTGAGACGCTGGAGGCGCGCTCCGTGCGGAGCGCCGACATCCTCGCCGAGCACATGCTCAGCTACACGGAGCAGCATTTTGATTCAGACAACAGCGTATTTTTATACACCGCCGAGTCCGTGACCGCCGAGTGCGAGCTCGCGGCCTCGCGCGCCATCGAGCTGGCGCAGTCGGG
>ENA-OOXJ01002248-OOXJ01002248.1-human-gut-metagenome-genome-assembly--contig:-NODE-2248-length-10200-cov-10.394086_pt1 | contig 10200 bp, 9 predicted proteins | sample MGYA00241587_ERZ501343 | MGnify/ENA primary metagenome ERZ501343 (study PRJEB25962, sample SAMEA2042918) | human gut metagenome | biome: human gut; feature: human-associated habitat; material: faeces...
TCGAGCAGATATGCGACGACCTGATCCAGAGGACTATCGAGCCTTGCCGCAAGGCTGTATCGGATGCCGGCCTGAAGGTATCCGACATAGATGAGATACTGCTCGTCGGAGGTTCTACACGTATCCCTGCCATCCAGCAGATCGTGGAGAAGTTCTTCGGAAAGGCTCCCAACAAGGGTGTCAACCCCGATGAGGTAGTAGCAGTAGGTGCAGCCATTCAGGGTGGTGTGCTTGCCGGAGATGTGAAGGATGTCCTCCTGCTGGACGTAACTCCTCTGTCCCTCGGTATCGAGACCCTCGGAGGCGTGATGACCAAACTGATAGAGGCCAATACCACCATTCCTACACGTAAGTCGGAAGTGTTCTCGACTGCCAGCGACAACCAGCCTTCAGTTGAGATCCACGTCCTGCAGGGTGAGCGTTCAATGGCCCGTGACAACAAGACCATCGGCCGTTTCCATCTCGACGGCATTACCCCAGCTCCCCGTGGAGTGCCTCAGATTGAGGTGACATTCGATATCGATGCCAACGGTATACTGAACGTGTCCGCCAAGGACAAGGCTACCGGCAAGGAGCAGAAGATACGTATCGAGGCTTCATCCGGTCTGAGCGAGGATGAGATCAAGAGGATGCGTGACGAGGCCAAGGCCAATGAGGCTGCCGACAAGGCCGAGCGTGAGAAAATCGACAAGATCAACGCCGCGGATGCCATGATATTCCAGAGCGAGAAGAACCTCAAGGAGTATGGCGACAAGATTCCCGCTGACAAGAAGGGTGCTATCGAGAATGCCCTCGGACAGTTGAAGGAGGCTCACAAATCGCAGAATATATCCGATATCGACCGTGCAACCGAGGCTCTGAACAACGCATGGCACGCCGCTTCCGAGGATATGGCCCGTGCCGCCCAGTCCGGTCCTTCAGCCGGTGCATCCGGAGCAGGCAGCCAGACCGGCAGCAGCTCTTCCAACAGCGGCTCCAACTCTGGCTCCGGTGATGACAATGTCAAGGATGTAGACTTTGAGGAAGTGAAATAATTCCGACAGAAGAATTATAATTCAAGAGGCTGTGCATTTGGCACAGCCTCTTTTTTTTCTTTTATTCGTCGGCAATCATGATTGCTGTCCAGTAGAGCCATTCGGTGGCGGACTGCAGTATTTCAGGATTGATGGAGGAAGGGTTGTCTTTCGGGTGGTGGTAGTATCCGCCGCCGGCAGCCCTGATGTCCAGAACCGGATATCCTGCTTTCATGAATACCACACCGTCGGTGCGCGGACGGGTGACGTAGTGGGATTCGCGCTGGAACAGGATGCGGTGTACATATTTGTCATTGGCCTGTTCCGTGTATTTGGGAAGATCGGGGAAGTTGTAGGGATAGCTGGCTGAAAGCATCTCGCCAGCACCCACCTGCTCGAGGTTTATTACGGCCTTGACTTTCTCCTTGGGGAAGATGGGGTGCGTGGTATAGTAGGTGCTGCCTGTCAGTCCGGCCTCTTCTCCGTCGAGGCTGAGGAATACGATGGTACGTTTTGGCTTGATCTGGCTCTTTGCAATAGCTTCGGCAGCTCCCAACAGGGCCGCCGAGGATGCATTGTTGTCATTTGCTCCTGCTATGTGATAGGGAATCATGCCGAGATGGTCCAGATGTGCGGATATGATCACGTATTCATTCTTGAGGACGGGGTCGCTGCCTTCAACTATGCCGACTATGTTCTTGCCGGTGGCATCGGGGTTGTACGTGGCGTTCATGCGGATGTGGGCTTTCTTGCCGGTGTAGAAGGATTGCGGCTTCTTGGTATCGTAAATCTTTTTTACGGTTTCGGCGTAGGTGCGTCCGGTACCGCGGAAGATGTCGTTGACTACTGTGTCGGTGACATGTGCGTATACAAAGCCTTCATTGTAGGGGGCATTGGGGCCGGGAACCCAGATGTAGAGCAGGCCGACGGCGCCGTGGGCCACTGCGTTGTTGAGCTTTGTCTGGTGCAGGGTGTGGTTGTACCACATGGCGAGGGTGTCGTTGTCACGGCTGGTGTTGGGGGTCTCGCCTTCTACGAGGACGATTTTGCCGCGGACGTCGATGCCTGCATAGTCATCGTATCCGAGCTCGGGGGCAGTCACTCCGAATCCGGCGTATACGATATCTGCCGTGACGTCTCCGTTTCCGGTCATGCCTCCGGCGAACCAGCCGTCAGCCCAAGGGTAGGATTTGGATATCCATACGGTGTCCTTGCGTTTCTGGCCGTAGACGGGGAAGAGTATTTCCATGGTACTGCCGGGGAATACCTCTACGCAGGGATGGGAATATTCCTGAATGTAGGAGCCGTTGTCTCCGGCCGGTTTGAGACCCCATTCCCTGAAGTAGTTTTCCACTATGGAGACGGCTTTGGCCATGCCCGGGGAACCGGCAAGGCGTCCTTCGAGTGTAGAGTCCGAAAGCTGCTCTACGTAACCGAAAAGCTTGTCCGATGTGATGTTGCGGTGCATGGCATCGAGGTATTTCTGCTCGTCTGTCATTTGCATCTGACGTCTCTGCGCGTTGGCGGACGTGGCTGACACCGTGGCGAGGAGGAGTGCCATGGCTGAGATTAAGATAGTTCTGGTTTTCATGGTATCTGATTTTTGTTGAGTTGGTTGCGTATCTGGGTAGAGGAGATGTCCAGCAGTGGCGCTCCTTCAAGGAAACGCACGCATCTTGCATCGGTACGGGCCGCACATTCCTTGCATAGGGCAGCACCGTCATATCCCTTGCGGGGATAGACCCATACCGGGAATTCCTGTAGTATCTGAGTGCCTTTGTACCATCTCTCGATGCCTGCGATGTTGTCGGCTCCGATAAGCAGGATGAATTCCGACTGCCGGTCAATTTCCTGGAGGGCCTTCAGTGTGTTGATGGTGTAGAGAGGTTCCTGGAGTCTGTATTCTATGTCGCTTACTGTGATTTTCGGGGATATGCCTTCGAAGGCCGTGCGTACCTGTCTGAGCCTTAGCTGGGGATCTGCCAAGGTGGAGGTGTCCTTGAAGGGGTTGTGCGGGGAAGGAATTATGATGACGGCATCGGTTTCCTCCATATCCGCAACGTACCGCGCAATGGAGACATGCCCGTAATGGACAGGATTGAACGAGCCGAAGTACAGGGCTTTTTTCATTGTACCGCAAAGGATTTTACAATATTCTCCGCCTCCGCGAGGGTCCGGTCGAGGCGGTCATTTTCCAGGACACGGTCGAACTGCGGTTCGTATTCCAGCTCTTCCTCTGCCTTTGCGACTCTCCGTTCGATTGCTTCAGGCGAATCCGTGCCTCGTCCTATCAGCCTGCGCCGGAGTTCCTCCACGGAGGGCGGCTTTACGAATACCGACAGGGCATTGTCTCCGAAAATGCGCTTGAGGTTGACTCCGCCCCTGACATCGATATCGAAGAGTATGATGTGCCCTTTTGCCCATATCCTTTCCACTTCCGATCTGAGTGTGCCGTAGAACGAGCCCGGGTATACTTCTTCATATTCCACAAAGGCGTCCCTGGCGATGAGTTCCCGGAACTGCTCCGCCGAGAAAAAATAATATTCCACTCCGTCCTTTTCGTTTCCGCGGGGAGAGCGTGAGGTGGCGGAGATGGAGAATTCCAGAAATGGGAAAGTCTTCAGCAAGTGTCCGACTACTGTGCTCTTGCCTGCTCCGGAGGGGGCTGAGAAAATGATTACTTTTTTGTTCATATTACAAAAATATCTAAATTTGCGTGACGATAGCAAGAATATTTAACTTTAAATATAGTTATATTATGGTATCTTACAAAGATCTCGGCCTTGTGAACTCCAGGGAGCTCTTCAAAAAGGCCATCAGCGGCGGATATGCCATTCCCGCCTTCAACTTCAACAACATGGAACAGATGCAGGCTATCATCCAGGCCTGTGTGGAGACAAAATCACCTGTAATCCTGCAGGTATCCAGCGGAGCGAGAAAATATGCCAACCAGACGATTCTCCGTTATATGGCCCAGGGCGGCGTGGAGTATGCCAAGGAACTGGGCTGCAATATACCCATCGTGCTGCACCTTGACCACGGTGACAGTTTCGAGCTCTGCAAGAGCTGCATCGAGTACGGTTTCTCGTCAGTGATGATCGACGGCTCTTCCAAGCCCTACGAGGAAAATGTAGAGCTTACCCGCAAGGTAGTGGAGTACGCTCACAAATACGATGTTACCGTAGAGGGAGAGCTCGGAGTGCTCGCAGGTGTGGAAGATGATGTCAAGGCGGAGAGCCACACATACACACGTCCTGAGGAAGTGGAGGATTTCGTAAGCAAGACCGGTGTGGACTCACTTGCAATCTCTATCGGAACTTCACACGGAGCCTACAAGTTCAAACCCGGACAGAAGCCCGAGATACGTCTGGACATCCTGCACGAGATAGAAAAACGCATTCCCGGATTCCCTATCGTACTGCACGGATCTTCGTCTGTTCCCCAGGATATCGTAGCTGAGATCAACCACTACGGCGGACATCTGAAAGACTCTATAGGCATACCCGAGGACCAGCTCCGCGAGGCCGCCAAGTCTGCAGTCTGCAAGATAAACATCGACAGCGACGGACGTCTGGCTATGACAGCTGCCATCCGCAAGGTCCTGGTAGAGCATCCTGAGGAGTTCGATCCCAGGAAGTACCTCGGCCCTGCCCGTGACAAACTGAAACAGCTGTACATCCACAAGATCAACAACGTGCTCGGCAGCAACGACAAGATCTGAGTCTGATGTAAAAAAACAGGGTAGGAGTGTCACATTTTTGCGGCACTCCTATTTTTATTGCATGTCTTGAAAAAGATATTAAATTTGTAATTCAAACAATAAACCTTTAAGTGTATGAAAACAAAACATTTCCCTATGGTTCTCGCCGTCATTGCGGCGTTGGTGGCCGTATCTTCGTGCGGCGGACAGAAGAAAGCAGCCGTTGACGGCAAGACTGAGATCATCATGCCTTTCAATACTCCTGCCGATATGTCTGACATGGAGTATTTCCGTGCGACGGCATCCGGTACAAGCCCTGATCAGGAAATGGCCAGGACTATCGCAGACCTGAATGCCCGTACTCAGTTGGGAACACAGATTTCTACTGTAGTTAAAGCAGTTACTGAAAGGTATATGAATCAGGTGAATGTCGCCGATAAAGCTGAATTTGCGCAGAAGGTGGAACAGAATGTCAGGATTGTCGTAAATCAGGAACTTAGCGGGGCCGTAGTGAAGGGAACAAAGCTCTATCAGGCGAAGGACGGGTCTTATGAATGCTGGATCAATATAGAGATGCCGCGCTCAAAGGTGACGGGTGCTCTCGAAGATGCGATAACCAAAGATGAAAAACTGGCATTGGATTTCGACCAGCATTTGTTCATGAAGACATTCGATGAGGAAATGGCCCGGCAGATGCAGGGTAATCAATCGCGTTGATGGTATGCAGAAGGTCATCAGGAGTCTTGCTACGGCATTCGCTGTCCTGTCATTCGCTGTTGTAGCGGAGGCCCAGGCCGACAGCCTGTTCCGTGAGTACCGAAGACAGAGGACAAAGGAGTTCCTCAACTGGCGGGCAGAGGCTAATGCGGAGTTTTCCAGATATCTCGCAGCTGCATGGGAGGAGTTTCTGATTCAGAAGGGCCGGGAGGATATTATCGGGCCTGTGCCTGAAGAACCTGTGTTCTACGACCGGTCCGAGGCCGTTCCGTCCGGAGGTCTTCACGGACTGCCCTGTTCAGGTTTCATGTCTGCTCCTGCCGTGCCTGTCCCGGTGCCTGCCATATCGGCAAGTTACAGCGGAGGGGAGAGTGTCGGGGTGGATTTCTTCGGCATTACGGCGGCAGTACCGTTTCACCAGGATATGATACTGCCCAGGCTACGTGCGACAGAACAGGATGTTTCCGATGGCTGGAAGAAGCTTTCATCCTCGGACTACCAGCCTGTGATCGAGGCCCTGGACTCTTTCAGGCAGGAGCATTCGATCAGTGACTGGGCGCTTTACACGATCATCCGGAAATTGACGGAGGCCGTATATATCGACGAATATGTCAATGAGCGGATCCTGACCCAGATGTTTCTGCTCAGCCAGATGGACTACAGGGCAAGGGTGGGAATGTCCGGAGAAGAACTTATACTCCTGCTGCCATTCGATGTTCCTGTCTATCAGGTTCCGTATGTCACTACGGAAGGGGAGGACTTCTATATTTACGGCTATTCCAGAGTAAATGGCCGTAATCCTCTGTACACGTTCACAAATGATTTCCCGTCGGCTGAAAGGAATCTGAGCCTGGTGATCGACAGGCAGATGACTGTAGACAGCAGCTTTTACCGTATGAAGACCATGCCGGGATGGGCGGAATATTTAGGAGAGGACCTCAATGTCCCGCAGAATATCCCGTGTGTCAAGTTTACTCTTGACTATCCTCAGTCTGACCTGCTTACGTATCACCGCTCGGCCGTTGACACGGAGTTGACGCGGGCCGTCTTTTCAGCGGTCAGATACAGGATACTGAGGGACGGTCTTGATCCTGTCCAGTCGGTGTCCTTTATCCTGGAACTGATTCAGAGGGGGTTCGGGTATAAGACCGATTACGAAATGTTCGGAAGGGCCAAGCCCATGTTCGTGGAGGAATCCTTTTTCTACGGCTCCAATAACTGCAAGGACAGGGTTCTGCTGTTCTCTTGGCTCGTGGGGGATCTGCTCGGCATGGATGTGGTGATCTTCTGCTACAAAGGCCATGCGGCATGTGGGGTGGCACTCCCGGAGACGGTGGAGGGTGACAGCTATATGTACGAAGGCAGAAGGTACGTCATGTGCGACCCTACGTATATCGGGGCCCCTGTGGGGGCGACAATGACCAAGTATCGTGGGGTGCAGCCCCAGATAATAGGTCTGCAGACGGAAACGGCTGAGGACTGACAAATTGTCGACATTCTTCTCTGGCAATGTTTTTGCTTGTACCCTTTCGACTTGAATAAAACGGTTATGAAACAGAAAGAAAAGGAAAATATAAAGGAAAAGAATGAAAAGAAAGAGGCCGCTTCCGTAGAGAATACCGGAGACTCTCCCCGTGAGACGGATCCCGCAGGGGAGGAGAAAGCTGAGGTAAAAGAGGAAGAGGAGGCGCTCAAGAATCTGGAAGCCCGTGTGGCAGAGGTCAATGACAAGTATATCCGTTTGGCTGCAGAGTTTGACAATTACCGTCGCAGGACAGCAAAGGAAAGACTGGAACTGATCTCGACTGCGGGTGAGGATATAATAAAAGGTATGCTGCCTGTGCTCGATGACTGTGAAAGGGCTCTGCAGGTGCTCAGGGAGTCCGGCTCGGATAAGGCGGCAGTCGAGGGTACAGAACTTATCTATAACAAGCTGATGACTTTTCTCAAAGGGCGCGGGCTCTCGGTTATCGAGGCTCTGGGCAAGGAACTGGATACGGATTTTCATGAGGCGGTAGCCCAGCTTCCGGTTCAGGAAAGCGACAGGAAAAACAAGATTGTGGATGTGATTCAGCAGGGTTATAAGCTGAATGATAAAGTAATACGTTTTGCAAAAGTAGTAGTGGGGGTGTAAGCGATGGCAGAGAAGAGAGATTATTATGAGGTCCTTGGAGTGTCCAGGGACGCGTCTGCAGAAGACATCAAGAAGGCCTACCGCAAGATGGCCCTTAAATATCATCCGGACAGAAATCCGGGTGATGCTGCTGCAGAGGAAAAATTCAAGGAGGCTGCCGAGGCGTATGATGTCCTCAGCAATCCGGACAAGAAGGCCCGGTACGATCAGTTCGGCCATGCCGGAATGAGCGGTGCTGCAGGAGGAGCAGGCGGTTACGAAGGATTCGGCGGTTTTTCCATGGAGGATATTTTCAGCCGTTTCGGAGATATATTCGGTGGAAGTTTCGGTGGAGGATTCGGCGGCTTCGGCTCTTCTTCAGGCCGGGGAGGTGCAAGAGTCCAGAAAGGCTCGAATATCAGGATACGTGTCAAATTGTCACTCTCTGAGATTGTCAACGGTGTCACCAAGACAGTAAAGATAAAGAAGGCAGTCAAATGCCCCCAGTGTGGCGGCAGAGGAGCTGAGTCGGAGGCGGATATCCACGTATGCGAGACTTGTCACGGAACCGGAATGGTGACCAGAATAGTCCAGTCCTTTATGGGAAGGATGCAGACTTCCTCGCCGTGTCCTGCCTGTGGGGGAGAGGGTAAGGTGATAGCCAAGCCTTGTTCCAGATGCCATGGAGCCGGTGTCATAGAGGATACTGAGGAAGTGTCGTTCAAAATACCTGCCGGTGTGGTGTCGGGAATGCAGCTTACCGTTCACGGTAAGGGTAATGCAGCCAGGGGCAACGGAATCAACGGGGATTTGCTGGTGCTGATTGAGGAAGAGGAGGACGGTGAGCTTCAGAGGGACGGCAATGACCTTATCTATACTCTTTTCGTGTCCATGCCGGATCTGGTACTCGGTACTTCGGCTGAAATACCTTCTGCCGACGGCAAGGTGAGGATCAGGATCGAGCCTGGAACCCAGTCCGGAACATTCCTCAGGGTGAGGGGCAAAGGAGTCCCTGACATAAACGGTTACGGAAGAGGCGATCTGCTGGTATACATTCAGGTATGGACGCCCAAGAAGGTGGACAGGGAGGAAAAGGAGATGTTCGAGAAGATGAAGGCATCGGGCAATTTCGATCCCAAACCGACTAAAAAGGACAGGAATTTCTTCGACAGGATGAAAAAAATGTTCAGTTAGTCAAAAAAAATTTGGAATGTATTCTGTTTTGTATATCTTTGCAGTCCCAAAAAATAAGCAACCTCTTGCAAGGATGTCGATGATGACAGCAACGTTGCCAAAACGAGAAAGAAAATGGATTTAATTAAGATTGCAGAACAGGCATTTGCACAGGAAGAGAAACAGTATCCCGAGTTCAAGGCAGGTGATACGATTACTGTGACTTATAAAATTAAGGAAGAGAACAAGGAGAGGCTCCAGAAGTTCCGTGGAGTGGTAATACAGAGGAAGGGTGCAGGTGTAACCCAGACTTTCACCGTCCGCAAGATCTCCAACGGAGTAGGAGTAGAGAGGATTTTCCCTCTGAACTCGCCTTTCATCTCTGATATCGAGCTCAACAAGAGCGGTAAGGTACGCCGCGCAAGGATTTTCTACCTTAGAGGTCTGACAGGAAAGAAGGCCCGCATCAAGGAGAAAAAGTTTGCAGGTGTGATTGCCGAGGAGACATCAAAGACAGAGTAGTCCTCTTGAAAATATTGGCCTCGTAGCTCAACTGAATAGAGCATCTGACTACGGATCAGAAGGTTGTGGGTTTGAATCCCGCCGAGGTCACAGCCATTAAGGCAGTAAGGGACGGCAGCGATGTGCGTCCCTTTACATTATGTGAGAGCCAGCGGTAAGTAAACTCACCGCTGGCTCTCATATAATGTAAAGCATGTGGCAAAGCCACATTGCAGGAACAGAGTTCCTGCGGACGCCTTCATAGGGCCTGCCTCAGTGCGGGAAAAGCAAGCGGTAGCGCGCTAATCCCGGGTCAGTAGAAATTCCTCGGGGATAAATTTCTACTGTTACCTGAATTGCACTTTGGTCGACAAAACGAGCCTATGAATTTGTGGAGCAATGACAGAACTGCTTACAGCCCATATCTTTCAACACTGTACCGCATCACGTGCAACATCAGAGATTACCTGAAGGTGCCGATGAAATGCCACTTTTGTTGGCACCTTCTGAAGTGTCGGAGGATCTGAGTGAAGGTCTGCAGCGTCTTTGCCGTGAGGGTTCCACGACACTGTCCCGCTGGATGATCAATGGTGTAGGCGAGGATGTCACTCCGGCCCCCATATTCGAAGAACTACGAAGATAGGGCTCACCGATAAAAGTCTCTGGCGGGGAGGAGTGGAGTGACTTGGCCTATATGCTCTGTAGGGGTATATTGTCGGAAACGTCATTGGGGAGAGTGTACCGGTTTCGGGCAAAAGTGCGTTCTTCCTGACCTGAAAAAACCTGGCGAAAAATCGGCTGTGCTTTATAATAGTCTTATAATCATAAATATACAATAATAGGGTGCTGCACTGCATACGGTTGTGAGCCATGGCAGCATATCGGGCGGAATGTTCAACTGGCATCAGACGCATCCGGACTGTCTTCTTCAAACCATGATTCGGCTGTTGCAGATTGTACGAAGTGTCTGTTTCATCACCTGC
>ENA-OOXJ01002249-OOXJ01002249.1-human-gut-metagenome-genome-assembly--contig:-NODE-2249-length-10196-cov-5.807317_pt1 | contig 10196 bp, 11 predicted proteins | sample MGYA00241587_ERZ501343 | MGnify/ENA primary metagenome ERZ501343 (study PRJEB25962, sample SAMEA2042918) | human gut metagenome | biome: human gut; feature: human-associated habitat; material: faeces...
AGCCGTTTTTAAATATACAAAGATATTAAAAAACAAACCTTCCGGTAAACTGCCCGAGTTTATCAATAATTATAATGCCCCAAATGTTAATAAGCGAAATTAGAGCGAGGGCAAAAGAAAAGGACACAGATATGACTGTGTCCGTAATAATTATTGCAGCGGAAGAGTTCTGACGGCAAGACGAAAAATCAGCTGCACATGCCGCTGTTTTAAAGCTGTTCATATTAGCGCAAGTCGAAGTGAACATTTTTATTGCCGCCTTTCAAATAAATGATGTCACTATAATAAACTATCGCGTGCAATTTGTCAACTGTAAATCTATATAAATTTACAAGGCGAAAAAGCGTTTTTTTTCGAAAAGTTGCACAAACCTGCGCAAAAATAACAGAAAACGCCGTGACGGGAAAACTTTTTTTGCCCACCGCGGCGTTTTGCCGAAAATTATTTTTCGCAAGCGGCGATATCAGCCATCGCTTTGCGCATTTTTTCCATTGTTTCGGGATCGAATTTGGGAGTCCTGTCATAACGGTAGATGCCGTTACATTCCTGTTCAACATCGTAAAGCTGTGTGTAGCATACGCCGCACACTCTCGGATTTGAGCGAAGAATCTCTATCATAGAACAGTATCTTTCAACGTATTCCTCAAGAGTTTCGGGTGCATCACCGTAGCCCCATCCTTTATTGTCGTCGCTCCAGCGTATGCCGCCGTATTCGGAGAGGAAATACGGCTGACCGTCATAGCTTTGACGGTCGCGTCTGTTTTCAAACGGTCCCTCTTCGGTTTCAAAACTGTCGTAGCGACGGTGATAGGAGGCTATGTCCTGGCAGTAATCGTGAATGTCGTATATATCGGTGATGACGTGATAATTTCCGCTTGTATCTATGCATGGACGCGTGGGATCAAAGCGTTTTGTTGCAAGATAAATGTCGGAAAGAATTTCGTCGTTCTGTCTGCGACCTCTTATATCCCATGTTTCGTTCAGCGGACACCAACCGATGAGAGCAGGATGGTTATAATCTCTGTTCATTGCTTCCATCCATTCGGGAAGGAAGTAGCGGAGTCCGTCATCACGGGTATGGTCGAAGCCCCAGCTTGCATATTCGCCCCAGACAAGATAGCCGTTTTTATCGGCTTCGTAAAGGAATCGTCTTTCGAAAACGCGCTGATGCAGTCTTGCGCCGTTGAATCCGAGCGCCTGCGACAACTTTATATCTTTTATAAATGCGTCGTCTGTCGGCGCGGTATATACGCTTTCGGGATAATAACCCTGATCAAGCACAAGACGCATAAAAACGGGCTTTCCGTTTATCAGCAGTCGTGTTTTGTCAAGCTCTATTTTTCTCATTCCGAAATACGAATGTACTTTATCTTCGCTGCCTTTACCTGAAACCGTTATATCAAGATCGTAGAGCGTGGGTGTTTCGACGCTCCATAGCGAGAGTTTTTCTATCGGCAGAGCGAGGCGGACGTAATTTCCTGTCGTCACTGCCTTTGCTTTTCCGACTTTTTTGCCTCCGAGCGAAGCTTCGAGACAAATTTTCTTTTCTCCGCTTCCAGCGAGCTTTGCGCGTACAAAAAGAACGCTGTTGTCCACATCCGGATCAAGCTTTATATCTTCGAGATGTGCGGAGGGGACTCTTTCGAGCCACACGGGTTGCCAGATGCCGGTGGAGCGTGTATAGTAACAGCCGTATGATGCGTATTTATCGCTTTGCTTGCCGGACGGCTGTCTGCCATCGCGGACGTCGCTTTCGCAGTAAACGGCAAGAGTGTTTTCTCCGTCCGCTACATATTCCGTTATATCGAAAGAGAAGGGAGTATAGCTTCCCGTGTGCGTGCCGACGGACTTGCCGTTGACAAATACTTCCGTCTTGTGGCATGCGGCTTCAAAATTCAGAATCAGCCTGTCTCCTCCGAGCCTTTTCGATTCAAATTTTCTTCTGTACCAGCAGGCGGGGATAAAGTCTCTGTGACCTATGCCCGAAAGTCGGCTTTCCGGGCAGAACGGTACTTCTATTTTGTAATCAAACCATTCCTTTTCGAGAATGTTGCTATCTTTTCCCGATTTGCCGAAGTCGAAATCGAATTCCCATTCGCCGCAGAGGTTTTCCCACTGTTTTCTTTCAAGTTCCGGACGAGGATACGCTGTTCTTCTCATAAATTTAATATTTCTCCCGCAAAAAACATTTTTGTGCCGATATTATATCATAAGGAAAAGCGATTGTAAACATCGGAGACGCAAAAAATCTTTTTCGGAAATTTTCAAAAATCTATTGACAAAAAGTCGAAGGCGCGATATAATGCACACATCATAGAAAACCGACGAGTAAGAGTAGTAGCTTTGCAGGTTGTCTTTCAGAGAGTCGCGGATGGTGAAATCGCGGCAGATAAACGCAATGTGAATGGACTTATGAGGGCGGCGCGAAAGCAGATGCAAGTAGCAGCCGACGGATCGCAACCGTTACAGTGCGGGACGTATGATGGTACGTCACAGAGCCGGGCAAATTTATTTTGCCAATTTGGGTGGCAACGCAGGACACAGAGTCTTGTCCCAATTATTTTGGGATAAGGCTCTTTTTTATTCGCTGTGCGCTTTCTGTGATAAAATTTATATTTTTTCGGAGGAAAAGAAAATGAAAAAAGTTTTATCTGTGATTATGGCAACGCTTATGCTTGCCCTTGCAATGTTTTTTGCAGTATCGTGCGGATCAAAGAAAGTGCCCGTTATCGGCATAAATCAGCTTGCGCAGCACGGCTCGCTCGATAACTGCCGCGAAGGTTTTATCGAAGGTCTTAAAGAAGCGGGACTTGTTGAAGGCGAGGATTTCAAAATTGAATATCAGAACGCATCCGGCGATCCTTCTATAATCAAACAGATATCTGATGGATTTTCCGCAAAGAATGTTGCGATGATGGTCGGCATAGCGACAAACTCAGCAGTTTCTTGCTTTGCAGCGGCTGAGGATAAAGATATTCCCGTCGTTTTCATTGCGGTATCGGATCCTGTCGGCGCAAAGCTTACGGAAGGTAACGTTACCGGTATTTCGGATCTTCTTCCCGTTACGGCACAGCTTGAGCTTATCCGCAAAATGCAACCCGACGCAAAAAAGATAGGTATAATTTATACGCTCAGTGAGCCAAACTCGGTTTCGACGATAGAGCTTTATAAAAATTCTGCGGCAGATTACGGTTTTGAACTTGAGATCGTCGGCATAACGGAACAGAGTCAGGTAACACAGGCTGTCGATACGATAATCGCAAAGGGCGTTGATTGCTTTACGAATCTTACAGATAACACGGTCGTTGAGGTTCTCCCCGCAATACTTGAGAAAACGGATGAAGCCGGCATTCCCGTTTACGGCAGCGAGATAGAACAGGTTGAACTCGGTTGCGTAGGCTCGGCAGGTATTGACTATATAGAACTCGGCAAGACCGCAGGCAAAATGGCGGCAAAGATACTCAAAGGCGAAGCAAAGGCTTCGGATATGCCTTATGAAACAGTTAAGGACTTCAGCTATTATGTAAACAGCAAAGCGGCTGAGCGCTTCGGAATAACAATTCCGGCAGATATCGCATCGTCCGCTACCGAGTGCGGAAAATAATATAAAAGAGGAAACAACATGGAGATAATCGAGCTTATAGCAGGAACGCTGACGCAAAGCTTTATATATGCGTTTATATCGTTCGGAATGTATATAACGTATAAAATACTTGACTTTCCCGATATGACGGCTGAAGGCAGCTTTGCTTTCGGTGCGGCTGTTACGGCTGTTTGCCTTACAAAGGGAGTAAATCCCTATCTTACAATGCTTATATCGATAGCAGCAGGTGCGCTTGCCGGACTTTGTACGGGTATAATCCACGTCAGGCTAGGCGTTCGCGACCTTATAGCGGGTATTATAACGATGACGGCGCTGTTTTCGATAAACCTTCAGCTTGCCGGTGCAAACCTGAGCATTGGCAGAGATATAGATACGATATTCACTGCAAAGCCCACTATGGCGATATTCGGAGGAATTCCGACGCTGTGGAGAAAGCTTGTTATCTCCTTTATTCTCCTCGTTATATTCAAATTTATTATAGACGGTTATCTTAAAACCAAAAACGGACTTCTGCTTCGTGCGGCAGGCAATAACGGCACGTTTGTAACGTCGCTTGCAAAGGATACGGGCAGGATGAAGATTATAGGGCTTGTAATATCCAACGCGCTTATCGGCTTTGCGGGCTGTCTTGTATGTCAGGAGGGAAGATCTTTTTCATCGACTATCGGTACAGGTCAGGTCGTGTTCGGACTCGCTACAGTAATAATCGGTACGACGATATTCAAGCGTGTTGAATTTGTAAAGGGTACTACGGCAGTTGCAATAGGCAGCATAATTTACAAAGCCTGTATTCAGATCGCTATTTCGCTCGGTCTGCCGGCAAACCTTATGAAACTTGAAACGGCAATACTTTTCCTTATAATACTTGTCATCGGCGGAACGAAGAAAAAACGTATTTTCTCAAAGGGGGCGAAGGACAATGCTCACGCTTGAAAAAATAAAGAAAATATATAATCCCGGTCTGATTACGGAAATGTGTGTTTTTGACGGTTTTGATCTCACCGTAAAAACAGGAGAATTTGTTTCGATAGTAGGCAGTAACGGCAGCGGAAAAACATCTATGCTGAATATAATCTGCGGGAGTATTCCCGTTGAAGGCGGACGAGTGCTGATAGACGGAAAAGATATTACAAATCTTCCCGAATATAAACGCTGTGCATTTATTGGCAGAGTATATCAGAATCCCACAATGGGGACATGTCCGGATCTTACTGTGCTTGAAAATATGTCTCTTGCAGATTGCAAAGGCGGAAAATTCGGACTTTCAAGCGGAGTAAACAAGCAAAGACGAGATTTTTACAGGGAAAGTCTTGCCGGACTCGGACTTTCACTTGAAGACAAGCTTGATGTGAAAATGGGTGCGCTTTCTGGCGGACAAAGACAGGCTGTTGCCCTTATAATGGCAACCATGAAGCCGATAGATTTTCTTATTCTTGACGAACATACGGCTGCGCTTGATCCCAAAACGGCTGATATTATTATGCAGCTTACGGACAAAGTGGTAAGAGAAAAGCATCTTACCGCAATGATGGTTACGCATAATCTTCGCTTTGCGGCGGAATATGGCAACAGACTTATCATGCTTGACAAGGGACATATAGTTCTTGACCGCGCCGGTGAAGCCAAAAAGAATACGGAAATCAGCGAAATACTGAAGATATTCAACGAGATAAGCATTGAATGCGGCAACTGAGGGGGGAAGGTCAGTATAAGTTGACTTTTAGTAATTGTATAATTGGGAGGTAATTTTTTATAAAAGATATTGTTTTAACAGGAGATAGACCTACAGGAGCTCTACACATTGGACATTATGTTGGTTCGCTAAAAAAGCGTGTTGAGATTCAAAATAATTATGATAAACCATATATTATGATTGCTGATACTCAGGCACTCACAGACAATGCGCATAACCCAGCCAAAGTTCATGACAATGTAATTGAGGTTGCATTAGATTATCTTGCAGTTGGCTTGAAACCGGAGTTAAATACATTTTTTATACAGTCCCTCGTTCCGGAACTGACTGAACTGACTATGCTCTATTTAAACTTTGTTACATTGGCTCGTTTGAAACGAAATCCTACTGTAAAGAATGAAATGCATCAAAAAAATATGGGTAATGAAATACCGGTTGGTTTTTTAGCATACCCTGTTAGTCAAGCTGCGGATATTACTGCTTTTCAAGCAAATGTAATTCCGGTAGGAGAAGATCAGCTACCTATGATTGAACAAACGAATGAAATTGTCCGTCATATTAACAGACACTTCAATACTGATATACTGAGGGAATGCAAACCATTGTTATCAAAAGTGACTCGTTTACCGGGAATAGATGGACAGGAAAAAATGGGTAAGTCATTAAATAATGCTATATATCTAAAGGATTCATCAGAAATAATAAAAGAGAAGATAATGAATATGTTTACGGATCCTAATCATTTGAGGGTTGAGGATCCGGGGAATGTTGAAGTTAATACGGTATTTAAATATTTGGATGCATTTGATCCTAATTTGCAAGAGTTACAAGAATGGAAAGAACGTTATAAAAAAGGCGGATTAGGAGATATGAAAGTTAAGAGAAGATTAAATGATATAATGCAGCAAACATTAGAGCCTATCAGGGAAAGAAGACTTATGTTTGAGAAAGATAAAGCAGAAGTATTGAATATGCTGAAGAGGGGCAGTGAATCTGCCAGACCGATTGCTGCAGAAACATTAAATAAATTAAAAGAAGTATTTACCCTTATTTACCAATCTATTGATATGACAAAACAATATATGAGATGGCATTATGGTAATTGATAAAAGTGATCCTTGTTTTTTTGCGTTAATTTAGAGAATGATTTATATCAAGTGTCTTTTGAATTGACAAACTGTTGCAATTTGGAGCGCAAGCATTGTTTTAATAAATCTGATAAGGTGGGACACAACGGATTAAATAAAGAAGAAGTTTTTGTCTTGATTGATGAGTATATATAAAAATTTTAATGAGATCATTTCAAAATGACCTACTCAGATAGTTACTTTGACTCCATGAAAAGAGTCAACCTTTCCGGGCTTTTGATTTGAGTACTAAAAATGTCGGCAATTATTTGAAAATATTTATTGACAAACGCTTTGCTTTGTGATATCATATTTAGGCAGGTAGCGGAAAACGTGCCGGAATGGCGGAATTGGCAGACGCCCGGGACTTAAAATCCCGTGAGGTTCACCCCTCGTACCGGTTCGACCCCGGCTTCCGGCACCATTATATCGCGGAGTAGAGCAGCCTGGTAGCTCGTCGGGCTCATAACCCGGAGGTCGTGTGGTTCAAATCCCACCTCCGCAACCATATTGTGAAGCCAAAAAAGATATCATGGCTTCGAACCCCCGAAATCTCACGATTTCGGGGGTTTTTCTCGCGTTTCCTCGCTTTTTCGCAACCAAGGGGTTTGCGGATACAGAGTGCAGAAAAAAAGATATCATTTCAAAAAAACGGCTTCGGACAGGATTTGAACCCTGCAGTACCCATTTTTAAGGGGCAGAAAGTGCGATGATTTTACGCACCTTCTGCCCTTTTTTCGTATTTTTATTTGTTAAATGTTTGTGTCTGCCTGAAAGGAGGTTCGTCATCGGTTACATTTATAAAAAAGAAGATTGCGACTGCCGCTACTGCCTGTACTACAGGCGCAGGAAATGCCGTGCCGTCCGGTGCTGCTGCCTGGAAGATAAGGTTCGCACGCGCGCCCCCGTCCTCAATGAAAACGACAAAGAAATCTATGAATTCTATACGAAAGGAAAAAACGAACATGAAAGCAATTATCACAAGAAACGATCAGACCACCGTCCTTGAACTGCCGACCTCTCGAATGGAGCTTGCAGGCTCTTTGAGTCAGATTGGTGTCAGAACCCCGGCACACATCGTCCCCTGCTCGGACGAGGAAGAAGACTATATCAAAGTGAAGCTCTTCGGCGAGAGTGACTTTGAAAATGAACTCACGGCACTGGTTACTCCCAAAGACAGCCTCGGCAGTGTCAACACAGCGCTCGATCTATATCGGGAACTGCCTCAAACGCAGAAGGAAAAGTTGAGGGCGGAGTTGTCGCAGAATCCCCCGAACACTCTTTCTTCTCTCTGCCAAAAGGTCATGGACTTTCAGCCGAAATATGTGACCGAGGATTACTATTTTCCTCTGACGGTCTCGGTCTATGAATACAACGAGTACGGCGACCTTGACTACGATTCCGACTGCGAGCTTGACGGCAGATTTGCGAACGACTATGCCGATGAAATCAAAGCCATGTTTGATGCCTACACCGCAAGTGACGACACTGACATGGCGGAATACTTTGACGGGAGCAATTCGGCGGTCGCAAAGATCAAGTCTCTGAAATGGGATTTTGAGAGCTTTGACGGAGTCCTCTTCGGCAGAGTGCGTGCAACGCTGACCGAGCCGCTGACAGAAGATGAAGAAGCGGAACTCAAGGAATTCATCACCGGCCAGAATTCGGACGGGCTTGGCGAAGGAGCCGAACAGCAGGATATCAGGATTCCGGACGGCATTATGAATGTCCACTTCTGGAACAGCGGCGACAACTACTTTGTTCGCAATTCGGATGAGTTCAGCGAAATGCCGCATACACACGGCATGACGATGGGAGGAATGTAAATGACACAGATCAAAGCAACCCTTTTGACAGGCGGAAACCATATTGAAACCGTATCATTTCCATGTTCCGATGATGAGATCATGCGACTGACGGAACAGAATGAGGTCGGACACAAAGCTACAGTCTTCATCAATAATCTCGTTGGTCCCAAAGGACTGAAACCCATTGAAGGCACTTACGCCAACATCCATGAACTGAACTACCTCGCCAAACGGATGGACAGCTTTGACGGAACCGAGATGGGAAAACTGCTTGCGGCTGCATCCCGCTTTGATACACGGGACCTCAGGCAGCTGATCAACTACACCTTCAATCTCGGCAGAATCACGCTGATTCAGAACATCTCGGATATGCAAACGGTAGGAGTCGAACACTACATGGATATTCACGGCGGGTGCTGTTCCAACGAGGAATACCGCGATCCCAAACGAGCCGAAGAAGGTCGCGCCCTGCTGAACAGCAAGCGCGGCATCTGGACCGATTACGGACTGATGTTCATCAACGATGAAGTGCCGTGGGAAGAAGTCTACAACGGCATTACCTTCCCCGAATACCTCTGTGGCGGTCCCGAGGAATCCAGTGTGGCAATCTGTCACGGAGGAAGAACGGAATTCGTCTATCCTCCGTGTGAGCAATCCTCCATTGAATTTGCATTGGAACGGTTGGGAGCAGACAGCCTCGACGATTGCAACATTCAAATGAGCTGCAGCCGATTCGGGAAACCGCTCTCCGAAGTGATGGATCACATTCTGAACGACGAAGGCTTGGATGCGTTCAACGAGGTATGCCATGCTGCCGCAAAAATACCCGACCGGGATCTGGACAAATTCACGGCAGCCGTACTGTACGCAAACGCCGATACCTCCTGTGAAGTGTGCCGGATCGCAGAATCGCTGGAACTTTTCGAGTATGCCCCGGGTGTGCGGGACACCAACAACCTCGGCGCATGGTGGCTGGAAAACAAGATGGACTGTTCTTTGCCTTATGAAATTGACGAGTTTTTCGATTACGATGGCTATGGCGAATCAATCGTCGAAAACAATGACGGCGAATTTGTGGAAGGTCTCGGCTTTGTCTGCATGGAAGAAGGTTATACCCTGGAGGATGTCCTGCAGGACACCGATCAGGGCATGGGCGGGATGTAAGCGGAAGCGGTTGAAAAATGGGAAGATTTGTGATATAATAAGACAACGACAAATCGGAATTTACGGAGGTTGTTGTGTTTTTGGGTACGAATTTTTTGGAAAGCGATGAAATTAAACTGATTTTGGAAAAAACGACTGAAGCCGATCCGGTTAAGAATTGGGTGCCGGCATATCATTTTTTGATCTGCGACCGTCAAGGAACTGTTATGGGGCGTTGTGCGCTGAGGATTGGATATAATGACAGTCTTTACTACGTGGGGCATATCGGATATAGCGTATATGAAAAATACCGGGGGCATCATTATGCCGCAAAAGCCTGTGAATTGCTCTTTTTACTGGCAAAAAAGCACAATATGAGTTATTTGTATATCACCTGCAATCCAGACAATATTCCGTCCAGAAAAACCCTTGAATATCTGAAAGGCGAATTGCTGGAAATCGCAGAACTTCCTGAGGATAGCGATATGAGAGTTAACTATGGTGATACAGAAAAGTGTATTTTCAAGTTTGATTTATAAATTTCCTGGAGGATGTCCCGCAGGATACCGACCAGGGGATGGGCGGAATGTAAGCGGAGGCGGTTGAAAAACGGGAAGATTTATGATATAATAAGGCAACGACAAATCGGGAATTTGTGGAGGTTTTTTGTGAAAAAAAGTATTGCGATATTTTTGGCGTGCATTATTGTATTGACTGCGTTTTTTCTTACAGGCTGTCAAATGTCAGGCAACGGTGACGAGAAAGGGCAAACCACACGAACGGTTGTTGAGCTGAATGAAAATAATTATTGGAAATACTTT
>ENA-OOXJ01002252-OOXJ01002252.1-human-gut-metagenome-genome-assembly--contig:-NODE-2252-length-10183-cov-2.666963_pt1 | contig 10183 bp, 15 predicted proteins | sample MGYA00241587_ERZ501343 | MGnify/ENA primary metagenome ERZ501343 (study PRJEB25962, sample SAMEA2042918) | human gut metagenome | biome: human gut; feature: human-associated habitat; material: faeces...
CAGCAAACAGTGCTTTTAATTATTTGCACTGTCTACTGGGAGGTCATCATATCAAGTACTCTAGGTCTTTTTGTATTAAAGAAGTTATCATGATTAGCTTGATATGAACTATATATAGTGGACCTTTCACCATAGATATCATGAATGAACATGCCTTCTAGATAGGAACCATAGAGTACGCCTTTTGTATCTCCTCTATCGTTATCTTCAGATTGTGTACCTGAGAAATCAGGGTATACAAAGGATACAAGTTGATTTGTGTTGTTATCATCTGTAAACTTCTTGAAGACTGTCTGTACAGAACTTAGATAGGAAATATTAGAACAGTTAAGTACTCTTTCAAAAGATAAGTTATAAAGATTACCATCAGGACAAATATAGATATGATCATAATCTTCAAAAGAACCGATAAATAGTTTAATATCTTCAGTATCAATAAATGAGCCATTGACAATATCTGGGTATTCAACCATATAATATGAACATTTTCCTTGCTTTATGAGGATAAGACCATACTTAGAATTATCAAGTTCATAGAAATCAATAACCAGCTTATTACTTATCATATGAGATACTTCTTCTAGAGATAATCTTTCACCCATTGTTTCATTGTGGAATCTATTGACATCTATCTCAAAAGAGAGGTTCTTATTGGTAAAGAGATATCCTATTAAGTCGTGGATATCTCTTTCAAAGACGCAGGATTTTAATAATCTATATACACGATTGAATAATACAAGATAGTTTCGTCTAAAAGAGACTTCTTTTATACTAAAGGCAGTTATCTTAAGATTATTAATATTTTCAAAATATGCAATCATATGATTCTTGATAGATTCATTATCTGTTTTATCTTGATGAACCTGTGAAACTAGTAAGTTAGATAATACAAGTAATGTATCTGGATGATTCTCTCCCAGGATCTCTTTACAGACATTATAAACTGCATTCTGCAGTTCACATGCCTTGTTATAATCCCCTAAATAAGAATAAAATATTGCTAGATTGTTTAATGAAGTTAATGTATCCGGATGAGTCTCCCCCAGGATCTCTTTACGGGCATTATAAACTGCATTCTGCAGTTTGTATGCCTTGTTATAATCTCCTAAATAAGAATAAGAGTTTGCTAGATTGTGTAAGGCAGATAATGTATCTGGATGTTTCTCTCCCAGGATTTCTTTACGGGCATTATAAACTGCATTTTTCATTTCTAGTGCCTTGTTGTAATTCCCTAAATCAGAATAAGAATTTGCTAGATTGTTTAATGAGGTTAATGTATCTGAATGTTTTTCTCCCAGAATTTCTTTACGGGCATTATAAACTGCATTTTGCATTTCTAGTGCCTTGTTGTAATCCCCTAAACTAGAATAAGTGATTGCTAGATTGTGTAAGGCAGATAATGTATCCGGATGATTCTCTCCCAAAATTTTTTTACTGGCATTATAAACTGCATTCTGCAGTTCACATGCCTTGTTATAATCCCCTAAATCATAATAAGAGCTTGCTAGATAGTTTAAAACCTTTAATGTAGTAGGATGTTTCTCTCCTAGTTCACACTTAAATAAATCATATAACTCCTGATAAGTATTTTTGGCTTTTATGTAATTTCCTGTTTTATGTGCTTCTTCTACTGCTTTATCTGCTTCTTCTGCTTTCTTAATAAGATCATCAATCGTAAGCTTACTCATACTTATTCCTCCCAATCCCCTTCTAATCTAATAAACTAACCTACGCATCCTTCATCACACTACAAAAGAGAAGGATGTCTTTTTAGATTCAAATCAATCTAATGCATCTTCTGCAAACTTGATACTACTTGAAACATTATGTTTCTTATATTCATCTGGATATTTAATCATCAGATTCTTATATGCCTCTATAACCTCCTTACTCTGTGTATTCTCTGCAAAATCATCAATAATTTCACTAATCCACCCGTACTCATCTGCAGTACATTCATTCTTTAGATATTCAATTGTTGATGGAATATCCTGACTTAATATTTCTATTTCTTTTTTCCAACATTGTTCAATTCCAAATGACCACTCATCAGACATTTCTGAACGTTCTCTTATTACTTCTCTGAACTTAACTACATCCATCATTTATTCCCTTCTAACTCTAATAACGCTTCTTTTCTATCTATACCACCTGCATAACCGGTTAAGCTTCCATTACTCCCTAACACTCTATGACAGGGTACTATAATACTTATTCTATTATGTCCTACTGCTCCTCCTACTGCCTGTGCAGAGAATCTTTTAACACCTCTTCTTTGTGCTAATATATTCGCAATCTCTCCATAAGTCATTGTATGACCATAAGGAATATCACAAAGAATCTCCCATACTTCCTTTTGAAAATCTGTACCTATTAAATGAAGAGGAAAATCAATAGATGGCTGTTCTTTCTTAAAATAGAGATTAAGCCATCTCTTTACCTTTAAAATAAGTTCTGTTTCTTTTTCTTCATAAGGTTCTTTTAATCCTGATGCATAATACTTCTGATTCTCAAACCATAAGCCATATACACCTATTTCATCTACCGCAATAAGTATATCTCCTAATGGTGATTGATAGTATCCAATATAAGTCATATGAAATCCTCCATATGTCTATCATATCAAAAAAAGACTCATAAGAGTCCCTTAATTGAATTGTTTATGCTTATTTTCAATAAAGTCATGATACCATTTAAAGCTATCCTTCTTATATCTCTTATAAGTACCCTGACCTAGATTATTAGCATCTACATAAACAACACCATAACGTTTTTCCATTTCACAGCTTCCTGCAGAAACGATATCAATCACACCCCACATGATATAGCCAATAACATCTACACCATCATCAATCGCTTCATCTATCTGTTTAAAGTGCTGCCCAAGATAATCTATTCTATATGGATCATAAATGAGACCATCTTCATGGGAGGAAGTAATCAATATATTCTCCCCAGTTTTCAAATAAAACTGTCGCAAATCTTTCATAGAATTCAATCAGTTTTCTATTTGTCCATCCACCATAATGTTCTACTAGGTATAATGGAACAGCATAATGATTCATTGTGAGAAAGATCTTCATACCTGCTTTATGTACTTCTTTGAAGATATGATCATAGAACTTGATTCCTTCTTCATTAGGTGTTTCTTCATCTCCATGAGGATATAATCTAGCCCAGCTGATTGAGAAACGATAGATATCAATACCTAATTCTTTAAGTAAGGCAATATCTTCATCAATATGATGGTAACCATCACTACCCTGTCTAAATGGGTAGTGTCCTATTCCTTCACATTTCTTTGCTTCATCAATAATATCTTGTGTGAGTAATCTTGTAGATGTTGTCGCATCAGATGTTTTTTTAGATAGGGTCTATCTAAGCCTTTATCACCTTCTTTATAACCACCTTCATACCGGCTGCTAGCAGTGGCTCCACCCCATAATATATCTTTTGTTTTTTGCATAGTTGTCTTCTTCATTAAAAAAACTAAGGTTTTCACCCTAGTTTCTTTGCAAGCTTATAAGCACCATATTCCGGTGTATGGATAGGTGAAATAAGATTATCTATTGTTTCATTAAGAATAGGTAGAATATAGTGAGAAGCATGATCAAATACGCCTCCAACATAAGAAATACGAGGTGTTGAATCATGTTCTTTTAAGAGTGTTTGTATGAGTGAACGAATTTCTAAGGCTGCCTGTTTATATATTTCTATTGCATAAAGATCTCCCTGATTGGCAGCTAATCCATTGATATAAGCATAGGATGCAATAGATGTACGATCAAGACTATTCATAAATGTGATGATATCATAATCAATATCTAGATGACATTCTTCCATAATCAAATCATAAAGAACTGTTTTTTCTAGTCTGCCATCTATTTCTTTACAGAATGTATGAAACATCTTCTTCGCAATCCAATAAGCACTGCCTTCATCTCCTAATTGATAACCCCAGCCTCCACAACGTGTGAGCTTATTATTCTTAAGTGATAAGGCAATACTGCCTGTTCCTGCAATGACCACAATACCATCATGACCATCTAATGCACCTTCTATCGCAATTCTTACATCACTTTCTACGACAAAAGTTCTATCTTCAAATGCTTCTTTACATATGTATTCTATTTTATCTCTTAATTCTTTCTGTTGGCCATATCCTGCAAGTCCTGCACCAATAATTGCAGTTTTATCAGGATCTAGCTGATTGACACCATCTCTTAATATTTCAATAGATTGATCTTGTGGCTGAGTTAAAACATGTACTGTAGGAAGGATTAATTCTTTTAAACGAGATCCGTTCTCATCAAAAAGAACCATCTTTGTTTTTGTACCTCCGCCATCTATACCTATATACAACATTTCTGTTACCTCTTAATTTTCAGATGCTTCGTTTGCCTTTTCTTCTTCTAATAATTCACAATCATACATCTTAAAGAATGGATAATACATAGTTACCATTATTAACACTATTTATATTGTGTGTTATTCATCCCACACCTAAAGGAGTGGGCTTTCCGCACAGTTTTTTTTAAGCACTCTTGAAACCAAACATAGGGATATCATAATCCGTCATACCAAAGACATTCTTGTTTTGTTTATTGTTTTGATTCTTTACAACGTACTTATTCATCTCATATCTCCTATAGATAACTTTTTACAGTTTTACTGATATTTCCATTGTTTTTAAGAAGAGCTTCTTCACATTCTTTTTCATCTTTACCTGTTAAGCCAGATAGAATCGCAATCTTTACATTGTAGTGACATTTAGTTAATAGTGCGATTGATTCTTCTTCAGAACAATCTAAAGATTGTGAGACAATGTTGACAGCTCTGATCTTAAGTTTTTCATTGGTAGGCTGTACATCAACCATAAGGTTTTTATAGACCTTTCCTCTTTTAATCATTACAGATGTAGAAAGCATATTTAAGACAAGTTTTTGTGCGGTACCAGCCTTCATTCTTGTAGAGCCAGTTACGACTTCTGCACCTGTAATTACTTCTATTGGATAGTGGGAGTATTTTGATATTTCCCCATTGTGAACACAACAGATAGAAACTGTCTGGCATCCTAGTGTGCGCGCATATTGAAGTCCGCCAATGACATAAGGTGTTCTGCCTGATGCTGCAATACCACATACAACATCTTTGTCTGTTAAGTGGATATTCTTTAAGTCCTCTACAGCGAGTTCCTGAGAATCTTCTGCACCTTCTATTGCAGTTGTGAGTGCGATGTTCCCACCGGCTATTAATCCTTGTACTAGACGAGGATCAATGCCATAAGTAGGAGGACACTCTGATGCATCTAGTACACCTAATCTCCCTGATGTACCAGCACCAATATAAATCAGTCTGCCACCTTGACTCATCTGTTGATAGATACAGTCAACAGCATCTGAAATTTGCGGTAAGACGTCTTTTACAGCGAATGCAACCTTCTGATCTTCATTATTAATAGTTGTGAGAATATCTATCGTAGACATTTCATCTATATGTAATGAGTCAGGATTTGACTGTTCTGTATCTAAGTTATTTAAGTTCATTCTTGTTTCCCCCTTCCAATATCATTATAGATTTGTTGAAATATTATCTCTAAAGTAAAAGACTCATAGTGAAATATGAGTCTACTTTTTGAGTATAGAGACATTCTCTTTAGAATCTATGAGATTCTTTTTATGTTCTTCAAAGTTCTTCTTAAATACACCGTAGTACAATAAGTCAGTTATCACAAATGAAGAGATACGAGAAGAGACAGCACCAATACGCAAAGCTTTTTCTTCACTTGGTACTTTGAGTGAATAAGTACTTAGTTTAGAGATTGGATTAGCGTTAATTTGTGTAATAGATATAATTGGTATTTGTTTTTCATGTAACACTCTAGCAACATCTACTAAACCAGTCGTAGAACCTGAGTAACTGATAATAAGTGCTGCATCATTTTGATCCATGCTTTGGGTGAAGGTCATCTGTACATGTAAATCAGCATTATAGATCACCTTCTTACCTATACGCATGAGTTTTTGATAAATATCTAAACCAATGACTGATGAACCACCTACACCAAAGAGATAGATAGTAGAAGCATTGTTGAGTAAATCTATTGATGCTTCTAGTGTATCTATGTTTATTAACTGATAGGTTTTTAAGACTGTATTCATATTTAGTCTACAACCTTTTTCTACTAGTGTACTGATATTATCTTCTGGTTCAAAGATGAGATCTACTTCTTGTTGTTTTTCTTCTTTAGTTGATTGAGCTAGGTTCATCTTTAAATCACTAAAGCCTTTAAAGCCTATTTTCTTTGAGAAACGGATAATAGCAGCTGCAGAGGTATTAGTCTTTTCACCTAGTGCCTGTGCAGAATCCTGTAAGATATCATTTTCTAATATATATTCAGCTATGAGCTTTTCTGTTGCAGTATAGCTATCATTGTATTCTTTAATTCTTAAATATGCGTTCATGTGATCACCTCCGATTACCCCTATTATAGCATATAAAAATAGTTGTTTTGTATATGAAAATATCCCCTGAAGAGGGGATTGGAAATCATGAGGTTTCCGCATTTGCCATTTTATAGAAAACATAAACTAATTCTTATGAAGAATATAGGAAAGCATCATAAGTGAATTGTTCACATCATTTTAATAAGTACTTAAGAAGATTACCAAGATTCAATCTATTTTATTGTCCTTCTTATGATTTTTTGTTTATTATTCTTATCAAATTATATTTTCCCTTCAAGAATTAAATATATCACTTTACCATAGAATATAATTCTTTTTACCTTTATGTTTTTTAACTTTTTTCCTCTATTCTTACCCGATAACATTTTATCCCAATATTCATCTATTTCTTTATTAGTTAAACTATCATCAAATACCTTTGAATACTTTTGGAATTGTTCTTTGAGATCGTCATTAGTCACATTATCGGAATTATTTAGAACAGCAACAGCTATTTTATTCCCAAACATGTTTTTACGTTGTATCCATATTCCTAATTTATCATTTGATATATCAACTATACTAGGCGAATCTTTTCCTTCAAGTTTTTTCATACTTACCATATCACTGGTAATATCTGGATCATTAATTTCGTTATATTTATTCAAAAAAGAATTAATACTTTTATCTTTTTTATAAATCAACTTTTCTTTTACCTTTTTCTTAAATCCAAAGAAACTATTTACTGATGTGTCTTTAGTTGTACTTTTTGATTTATTTGTTGTACCGCAACTAACTAATACTAAGCAAAGAAGCAGTATAATTATTTTTCTCATATCAACACCCCTCATTTCACATTTACACTAAGCATTCCTATTTGTTAAATCCGTATTTTGATTTCACATTTAATCCATATCCAATTATTGCACCAACTATACCACCAACGATATGTGCTATATTTGAAATATTGTTTTGTACCGCAATACCCTCATATACCTGCTGTCCAATATACAACCAATATAAATCTAATAAGAATTTCTTCTTCACTTCTTGTTGTTTTTCTTCTTTAGTAGATTGGGAAACGGATATTAGCTGTTACAGAATCTCGTAATATATAATCACTATTAGCTTTTTGTAGCAGTATAACTATCTATTCTTAAGTATGCATTCATAGGGCTACCACTGATTAACCATATTATAACATATAGAAAGAATTGTTTTGAATATGAAAATATCCCCTGAAGAGGGGATTGAGAACTATTTTAAATAATCTTAATTACATTACTTGTCATCTATCAAATTAAAACTATTGTGCATTTTATGTTTTACTTTCTTAACCATATCTTGATCTAACTTATTCAAAAAAATTTCAAAATCAATTTGTGATTTTGCTTTTATTTCTTTTAGTTTTTTAGCATCCGCAATCTTTCTTTTTGCTTCACTTTTAGGATATCCACCACCAAATGGTTCTGAAAATAATGCTTGAATTGTTTCCTCTAAATTCTTTTCACCTGTATATGTATACTCTTCTCCAAGAGGCAAAGATACTACATTTCCGTTATTGATCTGTGCAAATAAATAGGCATCTTTCGGTGTTGGAACATACCCACATAAAACACCAGGCATACTATTACAAGCAAGCATCATTCCTTGTCCTGAAGAACATCCAGTTACCACAAAATCAACTATATGACTGTTTATGAGCATCCCAATTAACAACGCAATCTCAACATAAGTATAGTTTTCATCTTCATCTACAAAACATCCAAAATTAATAACTTCTGCATCTTTGACATATTTCTTTGTATATTTATAAAGCATCTCATTTTTTGATACTTGTGAACTTGCTTGTACAACTGCTATCTTCATTTATATCCCTCCAGTAGTGTATCTGTGTTTTTAAGACTGTATTCATATTTAATCTACTTCTTGTTTTTCTTCTTTGGTAGATTTATCTTTAGATTACTAAACACTTTAAAGCCTATTTTCTTTGAGAAACGGATATTAGCTGTTGCAGGGGTTTTTGTCTTCTCATCTGATACCCGTGCAAAATACCTGTAGTATATGGCTAACTACTAGCTTTTCTGTAGTAGTATAACTATCTGTTTTTAAGTATGCATTCATAGGATTACCACCAATTAACCCTATTATAACATATGAAAAAAGTTACTTTGTATAGAAAAAGAAAAGAGCCTTTGTGTTTGAATAGTCAAATACAAAGGCTTTTTCAAGAGGTTGTTTATTTGTATGTAAATTTAATAATAGCACCTAGTCCTGATAATAGGACAATTGACGGCATATATGATACAAATGTAGTAATCAAATTTGAAACCGTACTCGCAATCCAAGGCCCAAACATAGGAATAATTAAATATATTAATAAAAACTGAATGATATGATCCATAAGCTTATATACTAATCAATCCATTGATTGATTACCTTTCTTAAGATTTTCTATTATAAGTTGTTTAATTACATTGATAGAAATCAATCCTGCCTAAAGTGTTTCGAGTAAATCTGTTACTTAGGTTATACTTTATGACAAAAGGAGGAGACATTATTTGAATGCACAATAGGCAGGTTATTTAAAACTCTATGATTTGTTTTCCTTTTGCATCACCAACCTTCACTTATAATGTATGTCCTTTTATTTTTCCCTTTTTTTACACATTTTATATTGAATAATTGAATCCTATAAAAAAGAAGATAGATGGACTACAAATCCTCCATACTATCCTCATATATAGTTCTCACCATCTATGATCTGTTATTCTAATTTAAATTTTCTTCATCTACTCCCTCATATACTTTCATTAACTTATTATTGATACTCTCTTCATCTGACATCATTAAATGTTTAAACCTTTCTATAGACTCATCAAACATATTTGGATCATAAGTGATATCTTTAGCCAAAAATAAATTACCAGCATTGTAATAAGTATCAATCTTTAACAGAAGTGCATGTTTAGTAATCATAATTTCATCCAAACAATGTTGCTGTACAATTTCAATAAGTTTAGTGTACAAACGTATCTTGAACAAATATTTAGACATTTTGTTTTTTCTAGAACTGTAATCATCACTCTTTCTAACAAACTCACGAGAAAATTTCATTACATATTTACTACGTTTGATATGATATTGATATATTTTGTCATGATAGAGTTTGATGTTCTGACTAATATACTTATCAAACATACACTTATGTTGCTTTGTATAATCTTCCATTCGTTGTGATCCATAGACTAATGCATGAGTGATTCCATGTAAACGTGTCAGACATAAAGGGTGATTTAATCCCTTATACTTAATACTATTCAATTCTTCAATTTCTTTTTTTGATTCAATTTTATCTAATGATTCATATTTCATTGTTATCACCGTCCTCATTCATAATGTATGTTCATTTATTTTTCCCTATTTTTGGACAGATAATCATAAATAAATAGATTAATTTGTTGAGTCTAAAACAGGGAAAAAAATACTCCCTTACATTATGAGTAAAGGAGTTGATTAAAATGTCAAATAAAGTATGGGATGAAGAAAGAATTAGAGAAGAATTTAAAAGACTAGATAGCATGACTGGATTACATGGTGCTGATTTACCTATCACATTTGGGAAAGCCAAACATACATTAGGATGTTTCTATATTGATACTATTAATAAAAAACCTAAGAAGTTTTTGAATACCCACAAACCACAGGTTAGTGAAAATTAAATTTCATAAGCACCG
>ENA-OOXJ01002258-OOXJ01002258.1-human-gut-metagenome-genome-assembly--contig:-NODE-2258-length-10148-cov-2.957000_pt1 | contig 10148 bp, 2 predicted proteins | sample MGYA00241587_ERZ501343 | MGnify/ENA primary metagenome ERZ501343 (study PRJEB25962, sample SAMEA2042918) | human gut metagenome | biome: human gut; feature: human-associated habitat; material: faeces...
CCCAGCGGCGCGCTGGTCATGGAGGGTGTCGAATACCACAGCGGCGCATCGGCGAACTTCTTTGCGATCCTGAAGGATGGAACCGCCATGATCGGCAGCTCCAGCGATTACGCAGCCTATAAAGACCAAATCCAAGAGGCCGTCGGCGGCAGCGTTTATCTGGTCAAGGATGGAAAGTCCGTCGTGACCAGTGCAGCAGACTATTATAACAGCCGTCATTCCCGCACCTGTGTGGGTATCACCGCTGAGGGCAAGGTTGTCTTGATGGTGCTGGACGGTCGTCAGGAACCCTTCTCCGCCGGCGGCAGTGCTGAAGAACTGGCACAGATTATGCTGGACGCAGGCTGTGTGACCGCAATCAATCTGGACGGTGGCGGTTCCACTACCTTCGTAGCGAAGCAGGAAGGCAGCAATACGCTCACGGTCGTGAACCGTCCTTCGGATGGTTATGAGCGTTCCGTTAGTTCATCTCTGATGGTGGTCTCCACAGCCCCTGTCTCTACGGAGTTTGATCATGCCCTGATCACCTCTGCTTATGATTACTTGACGAGCGGTGCCGCAGTCCGCTTGATCGCTTCCGGTGTCAGTGTGTCCGGCAGCGCGGCGGAACTCCCTGCCGATATCACATGGAAGTCCGCGGATGAAACCATCGGTACCGTTTCTGAAGATGGTGTTTTCACCGCCGTCAAGAAGGGCAGCGTGGAAATACAGCTCCTGTCCGGTGACACGGTGATCGGCAGCAAGACGCTTACCGTGGTCGAGCCGAATGGCCTGAAATTCTCCAAAACGAGTATCAACGCCATTTACGGAGACTCGGTGCGCCTTCCTTTGATTGCAACCTATAATGAGAATCCCGTCGCTGTATGCGCGGGCGATATCACATTTGAACTGAGCAACAGCGCAGCAGGTACTGTGGAAGCTGCGAACAATGGCTTTGCCTTTACCGGCAGCGAGGCGTCCGGTCTGCGCAATGTGACCATCACGGCCATGATCACGCGGGACTACTCCATCAGTGCCACGATCAAGGTCGCTATGTACAGTGCCAATCAGGCGATTTTCGACTTTGACAACGCCACAAGCGGCGACAGAACCTTCGCGTGGACAAGAGATGTCTCCAATGCGGAATATCTTCCCGGAGGAGATGGCGAGACAGACCGCTATCATGTGATCGATCCCAGCCAGCCCATGAATGTCACCTATGTCTTTGGACTGGATATGATGACGATCAAGGTACCTGAAAAGCTGGAGCCGCTTCTGTCCATGGTTGCTGGCGGCGATATTTCCGGCATCACGGCTTGGGATCTGCTGCTCCAGCTGGCGGAGCGCGTAAGCTCGAAGACCGAGGTAACAGTGAAGTTCCAGTTTGACCAGAATGTCGCTGTGGACATCTCCAACCTGACGGTGTCCAATGATTACTTCCGTCTTACATCCGCATCCTTGGACGAAAACAATCTGCTCACTGTGAAGTGCAACTTCATCAAGCAGAGCCAAGCCATCGATCCTGATACGGCCAATCCTATTTGCATCCTCAGCGGCGTGCAGCTGTCCGCCAAGGGCGGCGCACAGTGGGATGATAATCAGTGCCTGAGCATTGAGAACTCCGGTTCGGTTGGCTACGACATCTATCTGGGCGCAAACGCGCTCTACAACATGGCGAAGCAGACCTCCTTCCAGGAGCAGTATGGAATCTATCCCTATGAGGAGCCGGAGAATACCACGCACCCCTGCGGCGGCCATTTCTACTGCGAATCGTATCAGGATTTCACGGATCGTTTCATCCTGGACAACGGTTCCTGGTCTGGCTGGAAAACGGTCAACGGTACATCCTACTACTTCGTCGAAAACAATGCCTTGAAAGGCATTCACAAGGTTCCTGGCCTCAACGATGAGAGCAACGAGTATTTCTATCAGTTCAATGAGACAACCGGTGCTTGTGAAGGAAAGGTCACTGGGCTGATTGAATTCGATGGCGCATGGTATTACGCCATCAACGGCGTGGCCAAGTCCGGTTGGTGGAACCTGACGGATGCAGATGGCAACAACGGTTATTACTACTTTGACCCCGAGACTTTCCAGGGGCTGGATGGTGAAAACAGCAGTTTCTTCCCCAATGTAATCTATCAATTTGAACACGGCAAACTGGTGAAGGGTGCATGGCTGGCCACTGACCACGGTAAACGCTACTATTATGGCCCCGGCTTTGTTCAGGGCAAGTGGTACACCATTGAAGGCAATCTGTATTTCTTCAATCAGGACGGTTATCGCTATGAGGGCCTCCGGTATGTAAAACTGCGCGACAACCATGATGACCCGATTTATTGGTACGACTTTGGAGAAGATGGTATCTGCCATGGCGTATATCAGCACACGGGGCTATTCTATCTTAACGGAAATACGTATTATACCATCAACGGCATGGTTTGCAACGGCCTGTATTTGGCAGAAGACGGATACTACTATTATTTCGGAAGCGTAGACTACACGGCAGTGAAGAACACCCGTCATTGGGTTTCCTATCCCAATGATACTGGCTTTGCACCGGCATTCTACAGCTTTGATGAAGATGGCCGCATGATCATTGATACGCCCGATCCCTCGAAGGATGGCATTGTGAATGAAGACGGCGAACTGTATTACTATGTCAACGGCGTTCGCTTCTACGCTGGCCTGATTCAGATCGATGGCGATTACTACTATGTAAACAGCTCCTGCAAGGTAGTCACCAACCAGCGCTACTGGGTGTCCAAAACCAATGACCTGCTGCCTGCTGGTTTCTACAACTTCGATGTAGACGGCAAAATGACCGATGCGCCCATTCCGACGCCTGACCCCGATCCGGATCCCAATCCTGATCCCGAAGTGAAGAACGGCATCGTCAGCGAGGACGGCGAGCTGTATTACTATGTCAATGGTGTCAAGACCTACGCCGGCCTGATTCAGATCGATGGTAATTACTACTATGTGAACAGCTACTGCAAGGTCATCACCAATCAGCGCTACTGGGTGTCCAAGACCAATGATCTGCTCCCCGCTGCATTCTACAACTTTGACGCAGAAGGCAAGATGACGGATGCGCCTATTCCGACACCCGACCCCGATCCGAACCCTGATCCCAATCCCGAGGTGAAGAACGGCATCGTCAGTGAGGACGGCGAGTTGTATTACTATGTGGACGGTGTCAAGACCTATGCTGGTCTGATCCAAATCGACGGCGATTACTACTATGTGAACAGCTACTGCAAGGTCATCACCAGTCAGCGCTACTGGGTATCTAAGACCAACAACCTGCTGCCTGCCACATTCTACACCTTTGGTGCAGACGGCAAGATGGTGAGATGACAGAATAACCCATGGGGTATGGCACGTTTAACGCCATACCCCATGGAGAGAAACCTTTCAATGGGGGTATGTTTTGCTTAATCACTTAACAGTAATTTTCTGGACATTGGCATATGTAATCATTGTTCTGTGCGGAATTCAAAATAGAAAATCCCATCTATTGCTTATGCCGTTGATAGCAGGAAGTTTAAATTTTGCTTGGGAGATTAATGCGCTGCTGCTTTCGAGAGGTTTTTATGGGCATGTGCTGTGGACGGGATTGGATGTCCTCATTGTTGTTCATAATGTTCGTTTTTTAGAAAAGGGTAAACGCAAGAAGTACTTGCTCTTAATTGTTGTATTTATCTTAGTTCTATATGGAATGTTCCGTATTCCTAATGTCGATGGACAAAGAATTTCGGTCTTTGCCATAGATCTCATTATGGCAATTGAGTACGTCCTGTGCGCAAAGCAAATTGCACCCCAAGGAAGAATTTCTGTCGGGGTACTGAAACTCTTGGGAGATTTGTTTGCATGGCTATCCAATATGCAGAGTTCTGTATTTGTGGCAGTTTGTGGCTTAATAGTGCTACTTCTAAATTTGTTCTATTTGGCTATTTGCTTAGAGCAGAGTTCTCATAGCCGGAAGAAGGTGCAAAGATGATGTCATGGCTTCAAACGAATTCACTATATCTGTTACTAACAGCAGGAACTATCTTCAATGTGTTCTGGCTGTACAGGATGCGGCGACAGCTCCAAATGAAATGGTATGCCGTACTGATCCTTTCAGTATTGCATACTGCTATCGGCGTATGCAGTGTGAAAGTCTTTGCTTTTCTGGAAAGCGGTGACATAGGAAACATGAGCCTGTTTGGCGGTGTGTTTTTTATGCCGGCAGCCTACTGGCTGGGAGCCAAGCTTACCAAGCGGCCTTACTGCAAAGTGTGCGATGTGTTTACTCCGTGTATGCTTTTTACACTGATGTGTGCTCGGGTCAACTGCATCGTCGCTGGATGCTGCTCCGGCTTAGTTATACCGGGAACGCACGTTCACTTTCCCACGAGGGAACTTGAGATTCTCTATTACATTGTGATGTTGATTCTGCTCGTTCCCAGAGTGAAAAAGAGCAAGAACCCCGGCAGCACTTATCCGCTTTATATGGCATCCTATGGAGCGTTCCGCTTTCTTGATGAATTCTTCCGGACGTCCTCTACGGGGATGCTGTTCCATCTCTCTCATGTCTGGGCAGCCATCGCATTTGCGGCGGGACTCAGCATTTACATAGAAATAAACGCCAGAAATCATCAAAGAAAGAAGGTAATAAAGAAATGAAAAGCACATTAAAGCGATTCCTTTCGCTTGTGCTCTGCATGTGCATGGTTATGGCACTGTTACCCAATGTGACCATGACAGCGTTTGCGGCAACCAGTGGTACAGTGACAGGCTTAGCTGACGAGAACATTGGACTGAGTTTTACAGGCGACGCAGATGATGCTTGGTCGGCCAATGGTACGAGCATTATCGGCGCAGCTACCAGCACGGGTGGAACATGCAGCGATACATCCTATAAATCCACACTGACAATTACAAATAAGAAGTCGACAACAGCAACCCTTTCCTTTGACTACTCTATTGAGCAGAACAGCGGAAAAATTCAGGTGGATGGTACAGAGGTTTCTTCGGGTGCCAGTTTTACCAAGGAACTGGCGACAAACGAGAGCGTTAAAGTATACATCCAGTCTGGCAGCACCAGTGCTGCCACTAAGATCACCCTTACCAACGTGGTTCTGGTAAGCGATGTCAATGCAACTGCGACTTTCGTGCCTGCTGAAAACGGTTCTTATACAGTAGACGGAAAACTCATTACCGAGGAATATAGCAACACGCAAAGCTCCATGACTGCTTATCAGGTAGTGGCGACCCCGGCGGATGGTTATCAGTTCATGGGCTGGTATGATGTTTCTAACGAGAAATATATCAGCACGTCTGCAAAGGCTGCGTTGAACATTGAAAATGACTGCACTATCACAGCGCGGTTCGCAAGTAAAACGGCGGCCCTGTTTGAAACCGGCGGCCAGCGGTTTGACGATCTGGGCGATGCGGTTTCCTATGCACAGGCAAACAGCCAGTCCAAGATCACCTTGGCTACTGATGGCTCCATCAGCGGTACCTATACCATTCCGGCTGGAATTACACTTCTGATTCCGTTTGATGAGGCAGGAACGCTGTATACGGATGCTCCTGCGGCTATTCGCACAGCCCCAGCTTCGAAGCCGTTCCGAACGCTGACGATGAGCGATGGCGCTTCTATTACCGTCAATGGTGCCATCAGCTTGGGCGGCAGATATTATGCTGCTGGCGGTAGTGAGCAGGGACGTCCCGTTGGTGATTATGGATACATCAAAATGGCGGATAACAGCTCCATTACAGTCAAGAACGGTGGTAAACTCTATGCATGGGGCTTTATCTCCGGCAGCGGCTCTGTTCTGGCGGAATCCGGCGCTACGGTGTACGAATTCTATCAGATTGCAGACTTCCGCGGCGGCAGCGCATCTTCCGGCATGGGCCATGGGGTGTTCCCATTTTCGCAGTACTTCGTACAAAACATCGAAGTTCCCTTGACGTTGAATGCCGGCGCCAATGAACAGGTTTATAGCGGCGTTTATGCAATGAAAACCACATATACTACTGCTATTAATTTCATTGGCAACACTGGTATGTTCAAAGTGGAATCCGGTAGCTTTACTAAGGATTACGATGAAAAGACGGATCGTCTTGTATTCACAGTAAACGGCGAGGCGGCATTGAACACGTTGGCGCTAACGCTTGCGGGCATGGATGTCAACTCTGCAAGCTATGTGCTGCCCATCACCAATAACATCACCATCAATATCCAGTCCGGAAATGTGACGATCAATCAGGATGCCGCTCTGCTGGCGGGCGTTGAGGTCAATATTGCCGAGGGCGCTGGTCTGACAGTTGCAAACGGGAAGAATATCTATTTCTATGACAGCGATGAGTGGAACTCCGACAACTTTGTCTGGGGCCCCTGCAAGTTTAAGTCCGTGGCCTATGCGCCGGGTAAGGCATACAACCGCTCCAATAACGACTTGGTTGATGCGAAGATGGATGTGAACGGCAGCGTAACGGCTATTGGCGCCATCTACACCACCAAGGGCGGTGCGGACATCTGCTCCAGCAACGGCACCGGCAAGTACATTCAGCAGGGCACACCCGGCACGGCGAACAAGACGTATCAGTATAATGCAAATGGCAATAATGCAGTGACCATCCCCATCACCGCCGCCAAGCTGCACAACGCCGACGGCACCTACACCGAGACGAAGACCGCCAAGGCTGGCGACGCCATTAACTATGTCAACGGCGTCTGGGGTGGCGAAGAGCCTGCTGAGCTGACGGTTACCTTTGAAGCCAACGGCAGTGCGGAATACCCGGTCGAGGGTACGATGGCGGCTCAGACCGTGCTCGAAAAGACCGACGCGGAGCTGACGCCCAACGCCTTCACCCGCGAGGGCTACAACTTCCTGAACTGGAATACGGCGGCCGATGGTACTGGCGACTCCTATGCGGACAAGGCCACCGTCAACCTGACCGAGAACACCACCCTCTACGCCCAGTGGCAGGACAATCATTCTCTCACCAAGGTGATCAACAAGAAGGATGCCACCTGCACCGAGGACGGCTACACCGGTGATACAGTCTGCGCCATCTGCAGCAAGGAAATCACCAAGGGCGAGGCCATTGAGGCTAAGGGCCATACCGAGGTCATTGACCCGGCCGTCGAGCCGACCTGCACCGAGCCCGGCAAGACCGAGGGCAAGCACTGCTCCGTCTGCAACGAAGTTCTTGTGAAGCAGGAAGAGATCCCTGCGACCGGCCACAAGGAAGAAACCGTTGCGGGCAAGCCTGCGACCTGCACCGAGGCTGGTCATAAAGCCGGTACGAAGTGCTCCGTTTGTGAGAAGATCCTCTCCGGTATGGAAGGTATCCCCGCAACCGGCCACACCGAGAAGGGCGTTGTGGGCAAGCCTGCGACCTGCACCGAAACGGGCCTGACGGATGGCATCAGCTGCTCTGTCTGCGGAACGGTTATCAAAGCGCAGGAAGTGATTCCCGCCAAGGGTCACACCGAGGTCATTGACGAGGCTGTTGCGGCAACCTGCACCAAGACCGGCCTGACCGAAGGCAAGCATTGCTCTGTTTGCAACGAAGTCATTGTTAAACAGGAAGTGATTTCCGCCAACGGCCACAGCTGGGGTGAGGGCGAGGTCACGACCGCTCCCACCTGTGAGAATGCCGGTGTCAAGACCTACACCTGCACGGTTTGCAATGCAACCGAGACCAAAACAATCGACGCGACTGGGCATACCCCTGTTGATGTTGCGGAACAGCCCGCTACCTGCACCGAGGCCGGTCATACGGCTGGTACGAAGTGCTCCGTCTGCGGCGCTACGATGTCCGGTATGGAAGAGATCCCCGCAACGGGCCACACCGAGGCCATTGATCCGGCTGTTGAGCCGACTTGCACCGAACCCGGCAAGACCGAGGGCAAGCACTGCTCTGTCTGCAACGAGATTCTTGTTGCACAGACAGTGATCCACGCAACGGGCCACAAAGAAGTAATCGATGCAGCAAAGGCTCCGACCTGCACGGAGACTGGCCTGACCGAGGGCAAGCACTGCTCCGTCTGTAACGAAGTCCTCGTTGCACAAACCGAGATTCCCGCCAAGGGTCATACGCCGGAGACTATCCCCGGCAAGGCAGCTACCTGCACCGAGCCTGGCCTGACGGAAGGCAAGCGCTGCTCTGTCTGCAACGAAGTCATTGTTAAACAGGAAGTGATCCCCGCCACCGGCCACAAGCCGGAGATTCGCAATGCGGTCGAAGCGACGCTTACGACACCCGGCTACACCGGCGACACCTACTGCTCTGTCTGCAATGAACTGCTGAAACAAGGCGAGGAAATTCCTAAGACCGGCGCACATATCACTTGGGTAATTGATGGTAAGGTCGTGGCGGAGGAGGATTGCCCCAAGGGTACCATGCCTGCCTTCACCGGCAGCACAGATAAGGCTCCTGACGAGAACTACCGCTACACCTTCACCGGCTGGAGTCCGGAGGTTGTGGTTGCTGAAGAGGATGCCACTTATACGGCACAGTACTCTGCAGTTGCCCGTGTGTTCTACACCATCACCTTTGACGGCAACGGCGGCGAAGGCAGTATGGAGCCTCAGCGCTTTGAGGTCGGTGTGGATACTGCCTTGAATACCAACGCCTTTACCCGTGAGAACTACAAGTTCATCGGCTGGAACACTGCCGCAGATGGCAGCGGAGCCACCTATGCCGATGCGGGCGCGATCCTTGAACTGACCGGAGATATGACGCTGTATGCACAGTGGAAGATCTGGAACGGCTGGGTCGCGGATACCAACGGCAGACAGTACTACAAGAACGGTGAGCTGCAGAAGACTGGCTGGACCGAGATCGACGGCGAGACCTACTATCTGGACACCGAAACCGGCTATGCGGCTACCGGAATCAAGCCGCTGACGCCCAAGGGTGCAACTGAGGAAGCCCGCTGCGTCTTTGACGCTAACGGCGTGTTCCAGAAGAACGTTACCGGCGTCTATGATGTCGGAAATGATACCTATTGGCTCAACAGCGGCATCATCGAGGAGTATGCCGGCCTGAAGCGGGTGGTCAAGGAGGACGGCGAGGTCAACTATTATTACTTCGGCAAGGATGGTAAGGCTGTCAAGGATGGCAACTACAAGGTGGAGAAGAAGAGCAACGACCTGCTTCTGCCGTGCTATCAGTATCGCTTCGACGCCAACGGCATTATCGAGCACGATGCGGATACCAGTAAGAACGGTATTGCCGAGGAGACGGGCTCCGACACGGAGTTCTACTTCATCGACGGCATCAAGGTCGGCGAGGGCTTGCTCAACATCGATGGGAAGTACTACTATGCCAGAACCTCTACCGGCGAGATCATCAAGAATCGGAGCTATTGGATCTCCAAGACCAACAATAATTATCAGATCCCGTGTGCCATGTACTACTTCGATGCCGACGGCGTGATGCAGATCGACGGCTTTGTCACTGTGGGCGATGATACGTATTACTACGAGAACGGCGCGCTGGTCACGGGCTTCACGAAGATCGACGAGGACTACTACTTCTTCAATGCCCGCAGCGGCAAGCTGTATAAGGATGCCAACATGTGGGTTGCCGGTGACAACGCATACGACTTCGTGGGCGGTATGTACTACTTCGGCGCGGATGGCAAGATGGTCGTGCCCAATCTGGAGACCGGCGTCAGGAAGATCGTGGGGGAGAACGGCAATCTGTACTTCACCATTGACGGCGCTCGTATGTACAACGGTTTGTACGAGCTGGATGGCGAGTACTACTTTGCAGAGTACAGCGGCAAGCTGGCGGTTGAGAAGCCCGTCTATGTGAATACCGAGCTGCTGAGCGGCAACGGCTGGTACTACTTCGGCACAGACGGCAAGTTCGTCAAGACCGGCTTTGTGACCGGCGGCGGAAAGACCTTCTACTACGCTGACGGTGTGCGCGCCAAGGGCTTGACGAAGATCGGCGAGGACTACTACTTCTTCAACACCGGCAGCGGCATGATGTACAAGAATGCCAACATGTGGGTTGCCGGTAACAACGACTACGGCTTCGTGGGCGGTATGTACTACTTCGATGCCGACGGCAAGATGAGCAACCAGTGAACTGACCCGAGACATCAGGTCTCGGCAAAGGATGCTGAACCGCGCATGCAGTCCCTTACAGGGGACTGC
>ENA-OOXJ01002259-OOXJ01002259.1-human-gut-metagenome-genome-assembly--contig:-NODE-2259-length-10145-cov-1.866700_pt1 | contig 10145 bp, 10 predicted proteins | sample MGYA00241587_ERZ501343 | MGnify/ENA primary metagenome ERZ501343 (study PRJEB25962, sample SAMEA2042918) | human gut metagenome | biome: human gut; feature: human-associated habitat; material: faeces...
TTAAATTTGCGAAACTCTTCGACAAAATCCCGGATATATGCCGAAGAGAGTTTCATTGCCCGCTGCCCGATTTTTTGGCTGGAACCCTTCGGGTCGCCGGGACCAAACCATCCGCTCGGTGCATTTTCGCAGGTATCCCTCGGAAGGCGAACCATACCGCCTTTAAAATCAACTGCCTGAATATAGGAAGCCTTTGCATTTTCGCTGGGGTCGTGGGCGTTCATTGGCTGACACAGTTCCAGGTGGACAGCGTCCGGCGCGACAACCATCATGGCAGAGGTTTCCAGGAAATCGCCGTGGCCGCCCTTGAGCGAGGGATCCAGCTGTCCGACCAGACTCCACCAGTCGATGCTGGCGCAGATGCCGCCGTTGTGGTAGACCTCCAGAGCCATCTTGTCGATGGAGGGGTTGTTGCCGCCGTGGCCGTTTAGGATGAGGAAGCGGCGGGCACCGTGCTGCATCAGGGAGGAGGAGATGGCGTGCAGCACAGCATACAGGCCCTCATAGCCCAGGTCGATGGTGCCGGCAAAACTCATGTGGTAGGGGCAGACGCCGTAGGGGATGGTGGGGACGATCAGCACATGCTCCATATCTGCGATCTTGTCGGCCAGATATTGCGGAACCATAAAATCGGTTCCCAGTGCACACTGCGGACCGTGCTGTTCGGTGCTGCCCACAGGAATGACGACGACGGGGTCTTGATGGAGAACTTCTTTAGCCTGGGCGGTTGTGAGTTTTGCAAGATACATGGTGGACCATCCTTTCGTTCGGATTCGAGGAAAAAGGTGTAAATCCCCGAATTATCTAGTTTTTGACAAAAAACTTGTTTTATTTTAACAATAATCCTTTACATTTGGACAATTATACTGTAAACTATTAACTAGACACCTCTTCACGGAGAAACCTTTCTGTGCTTCATTTATTATATACGTTGTATCCAGGAAAGTAAAGCGGGATTGGGTGGAGAAAGCTACTTTTATATTTGAATTTATAACAAAGGACAGGAAAAGAATGGACATTATTCAAAGAATCAACACCATGTATCCCCAGATGACAAAGAAGCAGAAGAGCATAGCAGACGTCCTGCTCGAATCTCCGGAGGATATTGCCTACATCACGTTGGCGCAGCTGAGCAAAAAGACATCCTCCTCCGAGCTGACGCTGCTGCGATTTTGCCAGAAGCTGGGATACAATAACTTTCTTGAGATGAAAAATGCTTTCCGTGAATATACCCAGAACATGGTTAAGCTGTTGTCTTCCCCACAATACTTTGTACCGGATGCCACCATCACCGACGAAAACGGCAAATCAGCTCTTTTGCGGGAGATCTGCCGGGAGGAATCGGAGGCGTGCAAAAACTTCTTTACCTCATTGGATCTGCTGTCGATCATTTCGGCGGCAGAGGCCATCCGCAAGAGCAAGAGAATCTTTATCTGTGCGCACGACATCTCGCACGTTCTGGCGGAATTTTTGGCGGCACGTCTGCGGCTTTTGTACTTTGACCCGCAGATCATCGATCTGAACAGCTTAAACGATACACAGGATAAGTTGGAGATGATGACCTCGGACGATCTGGTCATCTTCATTGCATTCCCCAAATATTATTATCCTCTCGGTTCGATTGCAAAAAATGCAGTTTCGCGCGGAGCACAGCTTTTGACGATTACCGACAGCATCTCTTCCCCCACGGTACAGTACAGCAAATGTTTGTTAGTATGCCACACCTCAACAAGGGTGTTTTATAACTCCCTGACCCTGCCGATGGCGATGGCAAATCTGCTGCTTTCCTATCTGGTTATCGATCTTGGACCGGACTACCGCAGCAGGGACTTAAAGGCAGCTTCACAGCCACAAGAAGAGTAAAAGCCACAGGTCAAGTGTCCATGGATCTGTTTCCTGCCCAAACGCTATATTGAGGAACGAATAAGATAAAAGTAAGACCGATTTGCCTGTTGTAGCAAATCGGTCTTTTGTATAGCCAAACCGGCCGCAATGTGCAGTGCAGGCGACAAAGAGTTTATGCGATATCCGCATCTGCCTGCTTTTGAGAAAGCTGGGCGGCTTTACTTTTCCAGTGGGAAGATCAACTCCATCGACGGCAGTGCAATTTTGCTGCGGCGGTCGTAGAGTTCGCAGGATTCAAATCCCTCACGGACGCGGTATCCAGAAGAGGGAAGCCAGGTGAGCAAAAAGTATTTTTTGGCTTTTGCAATTGCCAGAGACAGCTCGTTGGCGACTTTAAAGTTAATCTGGATGCTTGCATAGTCGCCGGCAGGCAGCTCCAAAATGGTGAAGCAGTCGTTCTGTTGGGTGCTGTCCACCAAGTCTCCCACAAAATAGGTAAATGTTCCGTCTGGCTGTGTAGGGGAGAACACCACCATTGTGCCGCTGGGATTGGTGCGGTTTTGCAGGTTCTCCCGCTTGTCGTTAAAGCTGCCCTGAAGGGCGGTGACGTCCTTGCGGTAAGTTTTTTTAGATGTGCTTGTCTGCATACCGGCTATATAGCGTGGCTGCTCATACGAGCGCACCCGCACGCTGAATTTCGGTTTCTTTTTAAAGAAAGAAAACATAACAAAATCCTCCTGAAAAAATATGGCCCCCTGAGGTACTCAAGGGGCCATAATCAATTGTGCTTAGTGGGTAGAGCCGCTTGCAGAGGTAATGTCGTGCTCGTTTTCGATAGCGGCTTCGATGGAGAGCTTCAGGCCTTTGCTGATTTCCTCGATGGTCATCGAAGCGTAATTTGGATGGTTCTGAATGGTCGCATACGGTACATGGATGAAACCGCCGCGGATGTTCGGGAACTCGCGATCAATCTGGTACAGCAGATGATACATCAGGTCGTTGCAGACATAGGTGCCAGCAGTGTTGGAGACAGAAGCTGGTACGCCGTTGTCCATCATCTTCTTGACCATAGCCTTGATTGGCAGTTTGGTGAAGTATGCATCCGGGCCATCCTCATAGATCTTCTCGCCGTGCGGTACATTGCCTTCGTTGTCAGGAGCACCAGACGGGGAATCCTCGCAGTTGATGGCAACGCGCTCTGGGTTCATCGCGGTTCTGCCGCCAGCCTGACCGACCAGAATGACGATGTCTGGTTTCTCGCTGCGAACGAGTTCCTGAACCTGCTCGCCGCCCTTGTGGAAGACAACAGGGATTTCTTTCTTTACAATCTGTGCACCCATAATTTCGTCTGGCAGAAGACGTACTGCCTCAAACGATGGGTTCATAGTTTCTTTGCCAAATGGTTGGAAGCCAGTAATCAGAACTTTCATGGTACATTCTCCTTTACAAAAATACTTCTATCAGCTTTTTGCGATAGGAATTTAAACGGCCGGTTGGCCGTCTTTCATAATGAGGGTGGAGCCGGCGTAGATTGTCGGCTTTTTGAACACGAGATCAAAGTGCCCGGCAGCATCGTGGATACCGCCCAAGGCGAGGTTCCGTCCCATGCCGATGTGGAAGGTGGTGAAGGTGGATTCATCCTCGATGTAGCAGTTGCCCAGGCAACCGGAGCACTCATTGAGTCCGATTCCAAACTCCCCGGCAACATAGATGCCGGGATCATCAAAACCGTCCATATAGGATCGAAGACTCTTTCCAGCGGCGCTATCCTGAATTTGCATCAGACGCCCGTCCTCAAAGGTCAGGGCGATGGGACTTTCTGGGACACCGATATATCCCAGCGAACCGTCGACTACAGCCTGTCCGCGTGTTTTGGTTTCCTCGATGCCGATATAAATTTCAAAGCTGGAGGAACCGACCTTACCTGGAACATCAGCAAGTCCATTAAAGAGTCCGGGAGTGCGTCCACGCTTGCCAAAGGTGATGTCGGTGCCCAAAGCGGTGGTGACATGGATCTCGTGAGCTTCACGCAGTGCAGCGAGCATACCGTCAGCAGTAGAGGCAGCTTTTTGCGGGTCCATTGTCAGAAAGTCAAAGGTGAGCATGGACTGGGAGTTGTTGGTTGCCAGAGGCAGCGACAAGAACCGCTTGCCGTGCACAAGCACTTCCCGCACTGCACGGGTAGTGATGAGCGAGAAATTGGTAGCACCGATGATGACATCATTATACAACAAAAACTCGAGCATCGTGTCGAAAAGGTGGCCCGGCTGTGAGCTGTTTTCGGGGATGGTGAGCATGGAGACGGCACCGTGTGCCCGAATCACCGCATACCACAGCGCCATTCCCTCGGCCTGGTGGCTGTCATCGGTGATGATCAGCACCTTTTCTCCTGGTTTTACCTGGCACCAGCGGCGTGCGACGATGTCTGCACCCTCTTGGATCGACAGACTCATTGCAGGATCACATCCTTTAAAAATCTTGGAAAGGGCCTGCGGCAGAACAGTTGGCCACAGACCCTTTTCGTAGGTGAGATATTATGCGTTGACCATCACGCACATGTAGATGATCTGGAATACCAACATCAGAATGGAAGGAATAAGCTGCATCTTGATGATGGAGTACTTATTCTTAACCTCCAGGTAGATACCAGGAACGATGTTGAAGTTCGCAGCCATTGGGGTAAGCAGGGTGCCGCAGTAGCCGCAGGTCATAGCAAGGGTTACCATGTACAGCGGGTTTGCGCCCTGGTTGATGACGAATGGAACGCCGATACCGACGGTCATAACGGTGATCGCTGCGAAGGCGTTGCCCATGATCATGGTAAAGAGTACCATGCCGACTGCGTAAGCAATGATGCCGATGTAGACATTGTTTGCAGGGATAACAGCGCCAAACAGATTGGAGAACGCATCACCGACACCAGCCTGGGTGAATACTGCGCCAAGGCAGGTCAGAAGCAGAGGCATAATGTAGGTAGGACCGCTCATGTCCAAGAAGCGGCGACCCTCTTCCAAGAAGGTCATTGGCTTGTTCTCGCGGTTCCAGATCATCAGCAGGATAACGCCGACGATGGTTGCAAACAGCGAGCAGAGCAGGGTGCTCCAACCGGTGAGGAATACAGAAATCAAAATGGAGAATACACCAGCGGCAAAAGCAGGAATGAAGATCTTCATACCGATCTTCTTAAAGTTGCGCTGCTGTTCTTCCTTGGAAGCAGACTCGAGGTTGCCGCGTTTTACCATGCTCAGAGCAGCAGGAACGCTGGTGATCGCGACGATAACGCCGCTGGCGATTGGTGGGAGCCACTGGCCGAAGGCAACAACGATGCCCAGGGCAAACCAGAAGCAGCCGGTTGGAATATAATGTTTGTTGGCCTTTACCATCCAAGCTCTGACGCCGCAGTACATGCTGAAGAGGCCGGACAGGATGTACATGATCTGCACAAGCTTATCCGAGATGGTATAATCAGCACTCATAAAGTAAGATAACATCAGCTTGTGTCCCCCTTCCGCTAGTTAGCAGCCTTGGCATCTTTTTTGTAGATGTCAGGATAGTATTTCTTAACCATATGTTTATCGACGATGAGGGTCTGAGTTGCATTGACGATTGCTGCAAAGATAGCAACTGGGATCTGAACAACAACGATCTGCATAGGGTCGAAATCATAGCCGATGGATGCCAGGGTGGACTGGATAAGCAGTACCGAAGAGTTAGCGGCAAACAAGCACTGGCCGAAGAAGTTGGAGACGTTGGAATCTTTGCCGTAGAGGGCCTTGATGGTTTCCTCGTGTTCTGGGGTTACGTCATAGCCGTGGGACTCGATGATACCGATGGTCATAGGCATCAGGATTGGACGTACAAAGCTGGTAATGCCGGTAATCGGGATTTTGAAGATGATGGCCAGCTCGTCGATGACGCCCCAAACGGCGATCAGCATGCCGGAAGTCAGGCCTTTGATCTTGCGGATCAGGTCAGCAGCAGCTTCCTTCAAACCGTTGCGCTCCAGGGTACCGGTCAGGATCATCAGGATGATCGCGATCAACTGGCTGCGGCTGGAGACAAAGTTTGTACCGATAATTTCTAGCAGGTCCACAACATTGATGCTGCCTGCGATTGCGGTGACGACCGCGGAGACAAAGATGATGGCGATTGGCTCAAGTTTAATGGCGAAGCCTACGATAACTACGAGAACGCCAAGTAAACACCAATACATAAAAACACCCCTTCATTAAAAATTTAAAAGCAGCTGAAGCTTTTACTTCAGCATAAAGATTGCCGGCAATCTTTATGCTTTCTTACTGTATTATATAACAAAAATGACGTAAAAACAAGATAAATTTACCAAATTATGTATTTTTTATGAATTTGTCAAAACCGCATCCTTAAATTTTCCATTATGGGAAAAAATAAAGAGGATAAAACAAAATTTATCTACTTTAGTTGGGTAAAGTAACGAAAACTTAAGAGAAAAAAGAAACTTTCAATGTCCAAGATATGAATAATTGCGGTGCTGGAGCGTCAGCTTTTGGCTTTTTTGCAAGGAAATAATGAGATCTTGTCCGGGCATGATATTCGCTTTTTCTCTGCAAAATTCCTCAAAAAGAAGGCAGAAAAACGAGAGAAAAAGAAAGCAGATACTTTTAGAATTGGTGCGAATATGTTATAGAATGATTGAGATAAAGCAAGCGGACAGAAAAACGGCCTCCCGAAGGAGGCCGTGAAAGGGTAAAGTATTTGGAAAGATTTAAAAGGGGAGCAAAAACGACCGGACTAGTCGTGCAGCTGCATGGGGAGCCCGATCAATTCGTTCCAGCTTTCCTTGAGCGGTTCGGAGAGCGCATGTCCGATCTTGGAGATGAAGATTAACCGCGAAGAGCTGTGCGCCTGGCAGGGGGAAAAGTGGATTCTTGCGCCGACCACATCCACCTGATTCCATCCATTTTCAAACAGGCAGAAGCCTTTGATGCGGTAGGTCTCGGGGATAAAGCGGGTGAGAAAGGCAGCGATCTTGTCGCGTTCCAGCTTTTCCGGGCAGTTGAGGACGATGGAGTCCGGGAGCCGTCCGACATCTTCGGCTTCCTCGCTGCTGGTGTGGTGGGCCAGCAGGTCCCGTTCGAGCAGTTCCAGACTGAAGCCGCCATACGAGCAGCTGACGATCTCACAGTCGGGATTGATGCGTCGAATTTGTGCTTTGAGCATGCCGAGCAGCTCCGGTGCAACCAGGTCCGCCTTGTTGATGACGGCCATGTGGCAGTGGGCAAGCTGGCGTTTGACCATCTCGACGTCCTGAATCTGTTCCATAAAGTTGTCCGCATCGATGAGGCAGATGATGCCTTGCAGGGCGCAGTGGGGGTTGGATTCAAGAATCTTGCAGATGTGGGCGGGATCGGAGAGACCGGAAACTTCGACGAAGATCATCTCAGGAGCTTTTTGTGTCATCTGTTCGAGCGCATCGGCCAGCTTGTCTTCTCCGCAGGAACACTGCATCGAGCCGTTATCGAGCGCTTCAATTTCAATGGGCTCATCGTCCGAGTGGAGCAGCACAGGTTCGGTGAAGATGACGCCGAGGCTGCGGTCTGGATTTTGCCGCAGAATGGAGAGAAGAGCGGTGGTTTTACCGGAGCCTACAAAGCCGGCCAGGCAATATAAAGGAATGAGCGATTCTAACATCAGGAATGCCTCCAATCATTTACAGGATATTGGGATTACCAATGCATATTACGAAGCATGGACAGATGATCCTTCAAAAAAACAAATATAAAAAATTGCTTTTTATGAAATCAGTTTACTTTGATTCGACAGGAATGTCAAGGGCGCCAACTTGCACGCCAGATGAAAATTCGCTATAATAAGGCAAATTAAGCGCGGCCCCGATGAAAAAAACTTTTTATAGGGGAGCTTGTCCCTTAAAAGAAAGATCAGGCGGAAAGCGTCCGGAAAGGGATATGCCGAATGGACGGATATGTATGCGATCAAAAGAACAGATAAAAAGGAGGGTTGGATGTGGAAAAAGTTGAGCAGCTGGCGCACAGACTAGGGTGTACAGTAGTAAAAAAGGTGGAAAAAGGCTGGTCGAGCGACGGCAAGTTTTTGCTGTGCAGGGGCGGTCAACGATTCTTGTTGCGGTTGTCCGAAATTGGGATGGAGCAAAAAAGGCGCGGCGAGTTTGAGAGGATTGCATGGTTGTCCGAACAGGGGCTGCCAGTCCCCAGAGCAATCTGCTGCGGAAGTTGGGAGCAAGGGTTCTACCAGTTGCTGGAGTGGATTGAGGGGGAAGATCTGCGCGAGGTACTGCCGGGCCTTACCGCAGATGAGCAGTACCGTCTGGGGTTTGAGGCCAGCAGAATCCTGCGAAAACTGCACACCCTGCCGCTCAACCCCGACCAGGCAAAGAGCGCTTCATGGCAGCGGGAGAAGATTTTGCGCCGGATGCAGGAGTATGAGGACAGCGGCGTGAGGATGCAGGGTGACCGGCAGGCGGTGCGCTTTGTGCGGGAGAAGATCAAGCTGGTGGGGGCGCGCCCATCGGTGTGGTGCCACGGCGACTACCATGCAGGCAACCTCATCTACACGCCCAAAGGTGAGGTTGCCGTCATCGATTTCAACCGGATGTGCGCGGTTGATCCGTACGAGGAGTTCTACAAAGTGCAGCTGTTTGACCGCGAGGACAGCATCCCCTTTGCTGTGGGGCGGCTGGATGGATTTTTTGAGGGGAAAGTGCCAGACTCGTTTTGGCCTGTGCAGAAGCTGTATTCCCTTTATGCATCCTTGTACAGCATATTGTGGGCAATCCCTTTTGGAGAACAGGAGGTTGCCGGCATGCGCAGGCGCTATGAGGATGCCCTCAACAGCTATGCGGATCTTTCTTCCCCAATTCCGCAGTGGTATGCGGCGTACAAGTGGCGGGAAAAATAAGCGCAAGCGGTTGAAGGCAGCCTTTTTTAAGGAGAAAAGGCAAGAAAATTTTGTGTTGGGTCTCGTTTTCATTGCCCTGAGAAAACCGGGTTAAAGCAGCAGATAAGCGAGGGCGAGCATCAAGCTGCGGTCGGTTTTTTCGCCCCAGAGGATGAACAGCAGGCCGAGGAGCAACAGCTTATCCTGGTCGAGGTGCAGCGCATCCAGGATGGGGGAGAGGACACCGTCGGTTTGTGTCTGCTGTGTCTGTTGGACACTGTTTTGCTGTGGGGAGTGCGGTCTGTTTGCTGCCTCCTGCACCTCTTTTGTTTGCGCTTTTTCCGGCTCAGAGGGGGCGGATGCTTCGCGGTGTTCGGTGTGCCCGTCCTGCTCCTGGTTTTGTGCAAAGAAGGAGGGTGCGCGGGGGGAATTGTGCACCACCTCCTGCGAGCGGCGCTGCATCTGCCGCACCCGCTCCACCGCCTCCTGCTGCATTTTGCGCAGCTCCTCCGGGGTGTACCGCTTGTTCTCCCAACGCATCGTCGCTTCCTCCTTTCAGTTTGGTATTTTTATCCGATCAGGCCGGACAACAGGCCGCTCTCCTTGATTGCTGGGAGCAGTTGAATCAGCTGCATGACGCGGATGGCGTCGTCCACCCGTTTGGCGCGTTCAGGAGAGAGCAGCGGGCGCAGCGCGCGCAGCAGGTCAAGCCCGGGGCTGGGGCGGTTGAGCAGCTGCATGGCCTGCTGTACCTTTACAATTGCCGCCATATCGATGGGAGGGGCGGAGTTCCCCTGCGGTGACTGCGAATTGCCCAATGCTCCCAGCAACGACGCGAGATTGGGCCCCTGCTGGGAGACGTTGTTTTGTTGCAACTGGTTTAGCAGGGCGCCGAGGTCAGGTCCGCCATTCTGGCCATTATTTTGCTGGTTTTGGGAGGACAGTCCCTGTTGCAGCTGGTTTAGCAGGGCACCGAGGTCAGGCCCGCTATTTTGAGTTTGGTTTTGCTGATTAGGTGGCGACTGCGCGGCCTGTTGGAGGAGACCGAGCAGCGCGTTGATGTCCGGGCCCTGTGCCTGGTTTTGCTGATTTTGCGCCATAGATGGTCTCCTCCTTTGCATGACTTTATTTTAGGCGGCGCAGCAGCTGTTCGAGCAGCTGGGGATTGGTGCGAAGGTTTTGCAGGGCCTGTTGAAGTTGCTGAGTTTGTTGTGGGGAACCCAGCACGCTGTAATCGCCCGCTTCCAGGTGCGCTTGCAGCGTCTTGGGGTCGACGTTGAGGCGTTGGCCGGCAAGCTTTAAGAGCAATTCGAGTTGCGCTGGGGTGATGGATGGATTCATGGGATCACTGCCTTTCATTGGGTTCTGTCTGTATTTTATGCGCGGGTGAGGGAAAAATTGCGTAT
>ENA-OOXJ01002261-OOXJ01002261.1-human-gut-metagenome-genome-assembly--contig:-NODE-2261-length-10133-cov-2.888371_pt1 | contig 10133 bp, 10 predicted proteins | sample MGYA00241587_ERZ501343 | MGnify/ENA primary metagenome ERZ501343 (study PRJEB25962, sample SAMEA2042918) | human gut metagenome | biome: human gut; feature: human-associated habitat; material: faeces...
ATCTTGTTTTTTCAAGATTTGCGGGGATTTTTACTATTTTCATGGGGACGATTGTGTACAATTATGTATCCTGATTCTTCGGGTGATGGCCTGTTTCTTCCATGAACTGGTCATGCTTCTTCTGTACATGCAGCAGGAAATGATCCGGCTTCCCGGCAGATACTGATTCATCCAGAAATTAAAGGATTTCTCGGGAGCGTTTGGAGTATTTTTGTTCCTTCAGATTTTTGATTTCAGTGAGCAGCTTCTGAAGTTAAAGATCCTCCGGAGAGTTTATCAGCTCTTTGGAAGATCTTTTTCGTGCTTAAATCCCCAGCACATGATGGCATAGAACACCGGAAGCAGGTCCCTGCCCATAGGAGAGAATGAGTATTCCACGTGAGGCGGAATTTCGTTAAACTGCCTGCGGGTGATCAGACCATGGGCTTCCAGTTCGCGCAGTGTCTTTGTCAGCATGGTGTTCGTGATACCGGTCAGATCTTTTTTCAGAACGCCGAACCGTACGGTGTCATAGATGCAGAATTCATAGAGAACCTGGGTTTTCCATTTCCCCTGCAGCATTTTAAGGAGAGGGGTCACGGGGCAGTTTCCGCTATCCGTTAAGATTCCTGTTTTCACTTTCTGCAAATACTCTTCATAACTCATATAGTTCTGTTCAGAATTCTTTTGTGATGCATTGTCTGATGGCATACATTCCTCCGGTATACTTTCTGATACTAAGCAAGTAAAAACTGAGTACTTGCATATTATTATGGAACAAGTATAATAAATGTACTTGGTAAAGTCAACGTCTGAAGACTGGTATCACAGTGCCTGTAATGGTGGGCCGCATTGTGAGACAGAAGATAAGTGAAGGTGGTGTCAACGTAGATGAATCTTTTCGATTATGCAGCGGAAGGTCTGAAAGAAAAGGAGGCTCCCCTTGCTGCCAGGATGCGTCCTAAGACTTTGGAAGAGGTGGTTGGTCAGGAGGATATTATAGGGAAGAATAAGCTCCTTTACCGTGCAATCAAAGCGGACCGGATCAGTTCGGTTATCTTTTATGGACCGCCGGGCGTGGGGAAAACGACTCTGGCTCGTGTCATCGCTGGTACTACATCCGCTGATTTCCATCAGGTGAATGCAACGATTGCAGGAAAGAAAGATCTGGAGGAGGTTGTGGCAAGAGCCAAGGAGAATCTGGGCTGTTACGGAAGAAAAACAATTCTCTTTATTGATGAAATTCATCGGTTCAATAAGGCGCAGCAGGACTATCTGCTGCCATATGTGGAAGACGGCACGGTGATTTTGATCGGCGCAACAACAGAGAATCCCTATTTTGAAGTGAATGGAGCGCTTCTTTCAAGATCGAGAATTTTTGAACTGAAACCGCTGTCGAAGGAGAATATTCTGACTCTGATTCACAGGGCTTTCGTTTCAGAAAGGGGAGTCAAGCCATACCATGCAGATATCACGGAGGAGGCCGCAGATTTTCTGGCGGATATCGCTGATGGCGATGCCCGCGCCGCGCTGAATGCTATAGAACTTGCTGTGCTCACAACAGATCCGGGAAGTGATGGAAAGATACATGTCACACTGGAGGTGGCAGAGGAATGTATACAGAAGAAGGCAATCCGCTACGATAAGACCGGGGATAATCATTACGATACCATTGCTGCTTTTATTGAGTCCATGTGTGGCTCAGATCCGGATGCGGCCCTTTATTATCTGGCCCGTATGCTGGAAGCAGGCGAGGATGTAAAGTATATTGCACGCAGAATGCTGGTAGCTGCATCTGAAGAAGTCGGTAATGCCGACCCCATGGCAATCTGTGTGGCAGCATCGGCGGCAATCGGCGTAGAGCGCGTTGGCATGCCGGAGGGTAGAATCATTTTGGCACAGGCCGCTTCCTATATCGCTTCAGCTCCCAAATCCAATTCTGCTTATCTTGGCATTGAGAAGGCTCTGGCCATTGTCCGGAAGACAGGAAATCTACCGATTCCTTCCTACCTGCAGGACTCTAGTTATAAAGGTGCCAAAAAGCTGGGTCGGGGGATTGGTTACAAGTATGCCCATAATTATCCGAATCACTGGGTGAAGCAGCAGTATCTTCCGGATGAGATTCGTGAAGAGAAGATATATGAGCCTAATGATATCGGTCACGAGACAGACATTAAAGCTTATTTCAGAAAAATTGGAAAAGATCCGGAAAGGTATGCTTTTGTTGACCCATCGCTGTCAGGAAAGCCCTGGAAACCATAGGAGGATAAAAAATGATACCTGGGAATGGGCGAAAACGCATCCCATTGGATAGGGCGGCAGGCCTGATTGAATCACCTTGCATAGTATAATAAAATACGCTGAAGAATGGCTGTCATCCCGGGGAGTTGAAGGAGAATATGATGAAGAAAGAAAATCACAGCATACAAAGGCTGCCGAGGAATATCGAGGTACGGGGAGCTAAAGTCCACAATCTGAAAAATATTGATGTGGATATCCCGCTCCACGAAATCGTAGCGATTGCCGGTGTTTCAGGATCGGGGAAATCCTCTCTGGCTCTTGGCGCGCTCTATGCGGAAGGGTCCCGCCGGTATTTGGAATCCCTGTCTACCTATACCCGCCGGAGGATGACACAGGCGGAGCGGGCAGATGTGGATGATATCAGATATGTGCCGGCGGCTCTTGCACTGCGCCAGCGTCCGGGAGTTCCGGGCATCCGCAGTACCTTTGGGACACTTTCTGAACTTTTGAACAGTCTGCGTCTTATGTTTTCCCGGCTGGCAAGTCACTGCTGCCCCAATGGCCATTACTGCCCTCCTTCGCTTTCTGTGGCAGCCATGCAGGAAATCACCTGCCCTGTATGCGGGGTAAAATTTTATGGTCCGGGAGCGGAAGAACTGGCCTTCAACAGCAGCGGCGCCTGCCCGACCTGCGGAGGGACAGGGGTGGTTAGAAATGTGAATGAGGCAGCCCTGGTGCCTGATGATTCCAAGACCATCGATGAGGGAGCTGTAGTTGTCTGGGGAACTCTGATGTGGTCGCTCATGAAGGATATCGTGCGCACCATGGGCGTCAGGACAGACGTGCCTTTTCGCGACCTGACACCGGAAGAAAAAGAAATCGTCTACCACGGGGAGCTGAAGAAGCATCATATCCACTATGTGAATCCAAATACGCTGGAACCGGCGGAGATGGATTTCAATTATTACAGCGCCGTGAATTCCGTGAAAAATGCCCTGGCTAAAGTGAAGGATGAAAAGGGAATGAAGCGGCTTGAAAAATATCTGGAAGAGGACCGGTGCCCGGACTGTGGGGGAACCAGGCTGTCGGAAGCGGCCCGGAGTCCCCGTCTTAGAGGAATCGGGCTGGATCAGGCATCGGCCATGACCCTTTCGGAACTGATCCCCTGGGTACAGGGAGTTCCTTCCTCGCTTCCGGAAGAGATGCGTCCCATGGCGGAAAATATATGCGAATCATTTATGGATGTTTCAAAGCGGCTCATGGACCTGGGACTGGGGTATCTTTCGCTGGACCGGGCGGCTTCTACGCTTTCTACCGGCGAGAGGCAGCGCGTACAGCTGGCAAGGGCAGTGAGAAACCGTACGACCGGCGTGCTCTACGTTCTTGATGAGCCATCCATTGGACTGCATCCTTATAATCTTCAGGGGCTAACCGGAGTGATGGATGATTTGCAATCCGATGGAAACTCTGTCATCCTTGTGGATCATGATACGCAGGTGTTGAAGCATGCTGACTGGATGATAGAGATGGGGAAGGGTGCCGGTGCGGAAGGCGGAACGATTATTTCCCAGGGAACAGTGGAAGATATTTCGAAGAATCCGAAATCTGTCATAGGCCCCTACCTGTCCGATCACTATGAATCAAGAATCCGACCCGTCACAGAGAGAGAGGCCCTGTTTGACAAGGGCGCGATTCATCTGGAGACTGGGGCCATCCATACGGTGCATCCTCTGGACGTGCGGATACCGATGGGGCGTCTGACTGTGGTGACAGGGGTCTCCGGATCCGGAAAAACGACCATGGTCCTGGAAAGTCTGATTCCCGCCCTGAGGGCTGAAATCAGCGGACAGAAGCTGCCTTCCCATGTGAAGAAGGTAGAGGCAGACGGCATTACCCAGGTCAAGCTCATCGATGCCACGCCCATTGGTATCAATGTACGTTCCACGGTAGCCACTTATGCCAATGTACATGACGGGCTCAGAAAAGTATATGCCCGAACGGCAGATGCCCGGGAACATCACTATAAGGCAGGAGATTTTTCATACAACACAGGGAAACTCCGCTGCCCTACCTGTGACGGTACAGGCGAGATTTCACTGGATGTCCAGTTTCTGCCGGACGTTCAGATTCCCTGCCCCGACTGCCGGGGATCCCGGTACAGAAAGGAAGCCTATGACATTCACCGCAAGGCCAAAGATGGAAAGGAATACAGCCTGCCGGAACTTATGAATATGAGTGTGGATCAGGTGCTCAACGCCCTGGGGGGACTTAAACTCCTGCAGCAGCGCCTGCAGGTGCTGCATGACCTTGGACTTGGATACCTCACACTGGGGGAGGAAACGCCGGGACTCTCCGGCGGCGAGGCACAGCGGCTGAAACTGGCCAGTGAAATGGGAAAAGGGCAGAGTGATTCCGTATTCGTCTTCGATGAACCTACCATCGGGCTGCATCCGCAGGATGTGAGGACGCTTCTCCATGTTTTCCAGACCCTCATTGATCATGGGGCAACACTGGTTGTTATCGAACATGATCTCGATGTCATAAGGAATGCGGATTATATTGTGGATATGGGACCGGGAGGAGGAAAGGAAGGCGGCCGGATCGTTGCCTGGGGTACGCCTGAGGAAATCCGGCAGAATACAGACAGTTTGACCGGCAGGTTCATATAATGCCATCATAGGGGATGCAGTTGTTCTCCTGTATGCTCCGGGAAAATGTTTTTCTCTGACCTTTGCCTTAGAAACCCGGGATAGATGTATAAAATTCATCAAAGGTTTCCATTCAGTTCCGGGGATTGCATTTGCGCCATAAAAGTAGATAATAAAAGGATAAGAAAAACCTCCCTCTTTAGTCGGAGGCTTTTCTGCTTTTTGTGGAATAAAAACAATGAAAAGAGGATGAGAAAATGACATTACAGGAAACAGCAGAAAAATCTATGGACATACGAAAGATATATCATGCCCTGGAAAAGGAAATCCACGGGAAAGAATGGATCTTGGAAGAAGATGTACTGGCCTTTCTCACAGATGCCGCGCTCACCGGACGCCTTGTTATGGCCAAAGAAGGCCGCTGGCCCAGCAGCGAAGAATCCATGCTTCCCTCCAAAATAGGAGAATGTGTATGGTGGCTGGCTGTACTGGCGGAGGAAAATGGTCTTTCCTTCGCTGACTGTGTGGAAACATTTCTGAAAGAAAAAGAAGAATTTCTGAAGCAGGAATAGATGGGAAAGAGAAATGATACGCATGGATTCTACTCTGATGAGGGGAAGCTTTGCAAAGTCTTAGGAAAATTGTCACAGACCGTGAAACAGGACAAAACTCATGGCCCTGACAAATAGAAGAACCCTTCCGGATACAGTGCATATACCTCTCATTCGTGGTATACTTAAAAAGCGAAAAAATCTGTATTTGTAGGCTTTCATAAGGGGCTCACCATGCATAACGAACAAAAGGTAACAGACCATATCTACTGGATTGGCGGCAATGATTTCGTTTCTACCCGGTTTGAGAATCTCATTCCCATTTCCCGGGGGATTTCTTATAACAGCTATTTTATTGATGATGAAAAAACGGCGGTACTGGATACGGTAGATTCAGTGATTCGTGATGTTTTTATGGACAATGTATCCCATCTTCTCCATGGCAGGCAGCTGGACTATATCGTCATCAACCATATGGAGCCGGACCACAGCGGTTCCTTTTTGGCCCTGGCCAGGGCCTATCCCGAAGCGAAAATCATTGCCACGCCTCAGGCCCAGAAGATGATTGGCCAGTATTTTCACGTGTCCCTGAAGGACCGCTTCCTTTCCTCTGACGAAAAGCTGGAAATTTCCCTGGGTACCCACCGGCTCCGTTTCCTGAAGGCGCCCATGGTGCATTGGCCGGAGGTGACCTTTACCTATGAAGAAACGGAAAAGGTGCTCTTCTCTGCTGATGCCTTCGGCACTTTCGGCGTGCTGAACGGCTCTGTTTTTGCCGACGATGTGGATTATGAAGAGGAATATCTCCCGAGCTTCAGAAAATATTATGCCAATATTGTGGCCCGTTACGGTATGCAGGTACAGATGGCTCTGAAAAAGGTAGAGAAACTTGATATAAAGTATCTCTGCTCCCTCCACGGCCCCGTTTTCCGCAGGAAGGAAGATATAGCAGGACTCACCGCCCTTTACAGGAAATGGGCATCCTGGGAGCCGGAAGAACAGTCCGTTTCCATCTTCTTTGCTTCTCCCTATGGAAATACAGCCATGGCTGCCCAGATCCTGGCAGGGAAGCTGGCTGGCAAAGGCATCAAAAACATGAAGCTGGTGGACCTCTGCAGCTCCTCTATCACCGAAGCTTTTCCGGAGGTTCTCCGCCGGAGCCATATGGTGCTGGCAGCGGTGACAATGAACATGGGCCTGAACCCGGTGATGAATGCATTTCTGGACCTCTGCCATGAAATGGACGTGCAGAACCGCACTATTGCCATCGTGGGCAATAGCAGCTGGGCGCCGAACGTAAGCGGTAAACTGATGATGGAAAAAGTACAGACCTGGAAGAAATGCACTGTGCTGGGAGAACCGGTCCATATTTCCTCCGCTCCTGCCGACGATGATACCCTGGAAAAACTGGCAGGGCTCATAGCTGACGATATGATGAAAGAAAAGAAGGCATGATAATGAATAAATGGATGGCCTGTGCGGCAGCCTTTTGTGTCTCTGCAGCCCTGCTCCTGGCAGGCTGCGGAAGCCGCCCCACAGTACATGTAATGAAAGCAGAACCAAGCAGGGAACCTTTTACACTGGAGACAAAGGCGGCACCGGAAGCCCTTCATACGGCTCCCGTGATTCCCCAGGTCTCAGGGAATCTGATTTCCAACCCTCCCGACGTAGGCACTATTGTCAATGCAGGGGACGAGCTCTTTAAAATCGACTCCTCCCAGTATGAGTCCCAGGCGGCGTCACTTCGAAGCCAGATTGCTGCCGCCTCTCAGGCAGCAGCGCCTGCTCCCTCCTACAGCTACAGCGCTCCTGCCGTAGATGACAGTCTGGAAGCATCCCTGCTCAAACAGGGCATCATCACCAGGGCGGAATATGAACGGATTAAAGGCAGAAAAGGCGGCAACCTTCAGGCAGCACCGGCTGCAGCACCGGCACCGGCAGAGGCACCGGCCCAGCTGGTGGCCTCTCTGCAGACACTGGAGAAAACCATTGCGAACTGTACCGTCCGTGCCCCCATCAGCGGCGTCATTTCCCAGGTATACATCGGCGACACCCATCTGGCCATGGCAGGAAAACCGGCTCTCGTTATCCGCCAGGATTCTCCGGTCACTGCTTCCGTGCAGATACCGGCCAAACTGGATAACGTGATGGATAAAGCAAAAGATGATAAAACCCTTACCGTCACCATGAGCGACGGCTCAGAAGTGTGGTACGGTGAACTGAAAAAGCAGCCTAACGAAAACGGCGATAAACTGACTACCTATAAAGTGCAGGTAGATAATCCCGACGATGAGATTACCATTGGCAATGAATACAGCATCCGTATCGAAAGCGGCCAGAACGTTTCCTGCTACATGATTCCCAAGTCTGCTATTATCGGTGACAGCACCGTGGCTGTCGTCAATGATGACAACCTGGTAGATATGAAATCCGTTTCCATTGCCAGCGACACCGGCGGCTATGTCCTCGTCATGGACGGCCTGGCAGAAGGAGACCGGGTCATTACGGATCCGCCCAAGAGTCTGGACATGGGCATGCAGGTAGACGTGAAATGAAATGGGAAAGAGAAGACTTTCTTGGTGACGCTGTCACTACAGCCCAAAAACTGATAGGCGCCGTCATTGTCCGACGCTCTCCAGAAGGCGTCACCGCCGGTCGTATTGTGGAATGTGAAGCCTATGGGGAAAACTATAAGGGACACAAAGACGACGGGGCCCATGTATTCAAAGGCCTCACACCCAGGACAAGAATCATCTTCGGCGAAGGGGGCCATGCCTACGTATACCTCATCTACGGCATGTATACCTGCCTCAACTTCGTCTGCGGCCATGCCGGTGAGTCCGGCTCCGTTCTTATCCGTGCTCTGGAACCCCTGGAAGGCCTGGACCTCATGAAAAAAGAAGAAACCAGACTAAGGAAAAGCTCCTTACCTCCGGCCCCGGCCGCCTCACCCAGGCCATGGGCATCGATATGACCTTCTACGGCATGGACCTCACCGGCGACACCCTTTACGTGGAAAGCAGAGAAGACGGCCCCTGGCCCATTGAAGCGACAAAAAGGAAAAACATAGACTACGCCACTTATGGCAAAGACTTTCCCTGGCGATTCCTGCTGAAAGGAAATCCCTATATATCCAAATAGAAAAAGAGGCTGTGAAAAAATGTAAATCATTTCTTCACAGCCTCTTTTTATGGTGAGAGATATGACACTGTCAGCAGGTAGAGGAGGGGCATCCGAAAACGCTCCCTAGACTTCTTTTATTTCGTCAGATACTTCCGGTTGACCTCATTTCTCTTTTCCACCGGCAGTTTCATATAATGGGGATCCATGGCGCTGACCCAGGAGCCGTAGGCCGGATTGGGAAGGACGATGAAGCGGCCGCCGAAATCCTTGGCGCTGGCATCTATGATATGCTGCCGCTCTGCTAATGATTTTCCTTTAATTCCCAGAGGAAAATCGCCTGCATTATCGCCCAGGTAAAGAAGAACCTGGTGAGATTTCTCTATCTTTGCAAAACGGGGCATTTTATCACTGTTTTTCGTAAAGAGAAGGACATGATTCCTGTCGGCAGAAGGAAATCCCAGAGTTTTCAGATTGTCTATGGTCACATCCAGATTATCCGGCTTGTACCGGTTGGACACATAGAAAATCTCAATGCCCCTGGCAGATACCTGCTTCAAGAAATCCAGAGCGCCGGGCATGGCGGCAGATTTTCCTTCGTGTACCCGGTCATGCCACCACCACCCGTCCCAGTACCCCTTTTCACGGGATGCATAGGTGCCCATGGCGCGGGTATTATCCAGCACCGTCTCATCACAGTCGAGAATGATGGCAAAGGGCTTGTGACGGGAAGGGGTCTCCTTCATGGCCTTGTCCAGAGAAGAAAGAGCCGTATTATAGGCTTGATAGCAGAGAGCCCGGTACTCTGCGGAAGTGCGCATCCACAAAAGACCCATGGTCTCCTGCTCCGCCAGCTGACGGGAAGAAGCAGCACGGGAAAGACTGGTCTCGTAATCGGCAAAAACCTCTCCAGTACACAGGCAGGATGCAGAAAGCGAAAGAGCCGCAGCAAACATAAGAATTTGACGTTTCATGGGAACCTCCTGAAAAAATATACTACTTATCATACCACAAAAAACCTTTGCTGAAATCAAAAAGGCAGCATAAAAACACGGATACCTATCCGTGCCAGTCAGTATTGCGGGCCTCTTGGAATCAGGCGGCAGCGCTAAACCGCAGGAAAAACCTGCGTCAACCCTGCTCTTGTCGTCCGGGAATGCGGGCTCATGCTGCAAGAGATGGTATCCGTGTTTTCGATTGGTTGTGAAGCTTTTTACGAATCTGCAGAATCCGTTCCTATTTCCCCGGGCCCCGGGAAATAGTGGAGAAAAATCAGGAGCCTGTATACAGGGATTCTTGATTTCCCTGCTGCCAAAGCTGCATTCCGGCCGGAATATTCGCGACATACATGACAGATTGGGACATAGAATCCTCCATGGAGTTTCCTGATTTCCTTCTCCATACATTTATATTGCATAAGCCCCTCATTTTTACAACCTCCCTCAAAAGATTTGTTATAAAAAGCAGATACAGCTTCTATGCAGAGAATTTGCTCTGTCCCAGATGGCAAGTGGAGCGGAAGAAAAGAACGCAGCGCAGATTCCTTCCACAGAAAGGAGCTCCGCGTCAGCGGTGAGATCAGGGCTGAGAAAAA
>ENA-OOXJ01002263-OOXJ01002263.1-human-gut-metagenome-genome-assembly--contig:-NODE-2263-length-10126-cov-3.947672_pt1 | contig 10126 bp, 10 predicted proteins | sample MGYA00241587_ERZ501343 | MGnify/ENA primary metagenome ERZ501343 (study PRJEB25962, sample SAMEA2042918) | human gut metagenome | biome: human gut; feature: human-associated habitat; material: faeces...
CGGGCCGGGACAGTATACACTTAATCCGTCAGATTCTCTTACTCTGCCTCTGCCCTGGCCTTGGCCTCGGCAATGGCCTTCTCCTGGGCGGCGGCGGGGCAATCCTCGTAGCGCACGAAGGAGAACACAAAGGTACCTCTGGACTGGGTCATGGAGCGCAGGTCGATGGCGTAGGACATCATCTCAGCCATGGGCACCTCGGCCTCCAGCACGGTCTCGCCGTCGCCGGTGGGGTTCATGCCCATGACGCGGCCCCGGCGTTTGTTCAGATCGCCCATGACATCGCCCACAAAACTATCGGGCACGGTGACCTTCAGCTCGCCGATGGGCTCCATCAGCACGGGCTTGGCCTCGGGCAGAGCCTCCTTGAAGGCAAGGCCCGCTGCCAGCTGGAAGGCAATATCAGAGGAGTCCACAGGGTGATAGGAACCATCGGTCAAGGTGGCCTTCAGGAACACCACGGGATAGCCTGCCAGGACGCCGGTGAGGCAGCACTTGCGCAGGCCCTTTTCAACGGCAGGGAAATAGTTCTTGGGAACGGAGCCGCCGAACACGGCCTCCTCGAAGATCATATCCTCCTGCTCGTTCTGGGGCTCAAAGGTGATGACCACATCGCCAAACTGGCCGCTGCCGCCGGTCTGCTTCTTATAGCGGCCGCGCTTTTCCACCTTGGAGCGGATCTTCTCCCGGTAAGCCACACGAGGGGCCGAAAGCTCCGTCTCCACGCCGAAGCGGCTCTTGAGCTTGGCGCACAGCACATCGATCTGAATGTCGCCGGTGCCGGAGATAACGGTCTGGTGGGTCTCGGCGTTGTTGGACACATGGAAGGTGGGGTCCTCCTCGTTGAGTTTGTTGAGGCCGGTGCCCATCTTCTCCACCTCCTGCTTGACCTTGGGGGCAATGGCCCGCTCATAGCAGGGTGCGGGATACTCGATCCCCTCCAGGATCACCACATTCTTGGCATCGCACAGGGTGTTGCCGGTCTTGACCCGGTCCATCTTGCCGATGGCGCCGATGTCGCCGCAGCAAATTTCCTTAATTTCCTCGCCCTTCTTGCCCTTCATGCTGTACAGGCGGCCCAGCTTCTCGGTGTTGCCGGTGGCGGGGTTATACAGGGACATATCGCCGGTGACCTTGCCGCGGACGACCTTGATCATGGAGAACTTGCCGTACTGGTCGGAAATGGTCTTAAACACGATGGCAGCGGTGGGGCCATTGGGATCGAAGGCCACCTCCACCTCATTGCCGCTCTCATCCTGGGCCTTCTCAGCGGGCATATCGGTGGCCACGGGCACCAGCTCCACAATAATCTTCATCAGCATATCCACGCCCATACCGGTGACGGCAGAGCCGCAGAGCACCGGGCAGACACTGCCGTCCCGGACGCCGATCTTCAGACCCTTGGCCATGTCGGCAGCGGACAGCTCCATGCTCTCGAAGAACTTCTCCATCAGCTCCTCATCGGCGCCGGCGGCGGCCTCCATCAGCTCGGCACGCAGGGCCTCCACCTCGTCGGCCATGTCGCCGGGGATGGCGCACTCGCCCTTGGCATCGTAAGCCTTGTTGTGCAGCAGGTCCACAATGACGGTGACGGCCTTGTTGGCGTCGGCCTTGGTGGCCACGATGGGCGCGATGGCGGTGCCGAACTTAGCCTTGATGGCGTCCACGCAGGCGGCATAGTCTGCGTTGGCCTCCTCCACGCGGTTAATAAACATCATCCGGGGCTTCTTGCCCAGCATCTTCCAGGTGCGCTCCATGCCCACGCTGAGGCCGTCCTTGGCATTGCCCACGATGACGGCGCACTCCGCGGCGCGGATGGCGGACAGGGCTTCGCCGGAGAAGTCGAAGTTGCCGGGGGCATCCATAACATTGATCTTGACATTATTATACTTCACGGGAGCAAAGGCCAGAGAAATGGAAATCTGGCGCTTGATCTCCTCGGCGTCGTAGTCGCAGGTAGTATTGCCGTCTACGGTCTTGCCGAAACGGTCAGTCCCCTTGGTCATAAAGAGCATCTGCTCAGCCAGGGTGGTCTTGCCGGATCCGCCGTGGCCCAACAGGCAAATATTGCGAATTTCATTGGCAGTCATAGTTCAGTTTTCTCCCTTCGTTTTTGGAAAATGTGCGGATGCGCACATAGTCACTCAATAAGGGAATTATATAATATTTTTCAAGGGATGACAAATACAATTTTTTGCCTGTTTTTTGTGAAAAGTGCCAGTTTATGCCCTCATTTTCGGCTAAATCGATCCAAGAAGCAGAGCTATCCACGGCTTCTCACCCCGCCAGCCATATAATCAGCCCGTACAGGGTGCTGGCCACTGTGCCGAATACAATCACCGGCCCCGCCACCAGAAACATTTTCGCTGCCATGCCGGTGACAAAGCCCTCTGTCTTGAAGTCAATGGCCGGGGAGACCACAGCATTGGCGAAGCCGGTGATGGGCACCAGGGTACCGGCACCGCCGTAGCGAGCAAGGCGGTGGTAGAGGTTCAGGCCCGTAAACAGGGCGGAGAGAAACACCAGAGTAACGGAGGTGGCGGTTGCCGCATCCTCCTGGTGCAGGCCCGCGGCGGTATAGGCATCCAAAATAAGCTGGCCCAGCACACAAATGAGTCCGCCAATAAGAAAGGCCAAGGCCATATCCTTAGCCAGCGGTGACTTTTTTTGCTTTTGCCGCACATAAGCCTGGTACTTTTGGGGCGTTGTTTCCATGAGTACACATCCTTTCCGAAGCACTACTACCATTTTGGCCCAACAGGCGCAGGCTTATTCCCGCAAAAGCACATCAGCCCCACGCTTATTGCGGATGGGCTTATGGTGGACGGGTCATGAAGCGCAAAAAAATAAGCGGCGTTCCCGCCGCAAATGCCAAGGCTCCTCCCATAAAGAAGGTAGCCCTTGACTGCTTGGATCTCGCTGCAGTCAAGGGCTACCCTTCATTCTTGATATCTAACATCATTTTTATACCTCGCTTTCTTCGGATTCATGGCACCTGTCTTTTGTCTGTCACTCTTACGCCCTACCTATATGTAAACACCGCCGTGCGATGATCCTGCCGTTTATGACGGCTTCCATTAGGCGACTACAGTCTTTTTGTCGGTGCCATCTTCCCCACACTCCAGCGGTTGGGGGTACTTCTTAGGTCATTGGACTCACCCTTTCTGTACTTAAAGGATAGCAAATATTGCAGCGGAAAACAAGAGGGATTCTATACGGAATTCTCACGGGAATTCTATGCGTTTCTACAAAAATTTGGTAGTTTTCACTGGCTCTATTGACTATTATGCAAATAGATTATATAATAATATTGTTGTGAGTCAGTGGGACGAAAAGGTTTTTCGTCCCACTGACTCAGTTTTTAAAGCTGTCAGGAAAAGGGCTTTGCCGGCTGACGCAGCAACGAAAGGCTGGCCTTTACTACCCGGCTGACAAAGCGGATCGTTTCCTCCTTACTGTACTTGTCATAGCCCTCCACGACCACATGCATCAGCCCGTTTGACAGATGGGTATACATCATCGCAAGCTCTGTCTCACTGGCCTCGGGCAGCTCCTTACGCCAGTAGGCAATGCTGTCCTCCTTGGCCAGGGCGATCATGCGCATAAGTACCGCCGCGCCGGGATCGTCCAAAATCAAGACCCGGCAGGCCTCCTGATTCTGATCGACCATGTCATAAATAGCCTCGATCAGGGCCGTTACATCAAAGGAGTTGACGTAGCGCAGAGACTTTTCAAACGCACCGATCAGCTCATTTTCGATGCTCTCCTTCAGCGCAAAGCAATCGCTGTAATGGGCATAGAAGGTGGCGCGGTTGAGCTGTGCCAGTGCGCAAACCTCCTTCACTGTGATCCGGTTGACTGGCTTCTGCTGCAGCAGCTTCAAAAAAGATTGCTTGAGCATCATTTGCGTATAGCGTTTTCTGGCATCCAGCTTTGCCATTCTGAGCCCTCCCAAAAAAGTTCACAAAGTACGGCAACACTCCGCCGATCACTGTTGCTTTTCTTACAGCCACAGGGCAAGTGCTGATTGTTTCCAGCCTTTTCTTCCAGTATACTGTACTTGTGAAAGATAAGCAACACTTGTTTTTCTGTTTTTTGAAAGGGGGTTTTTTCATGTATGATAAATATCTTGTTACGGGTGCCACCGGTTTCCTGGGCAGAGCCGTTGTGGAGGAGCTGGCCCGCCGGGACGCACAGGTGCGCGCCCTGGTGCTGCCTGATGACCCCTATGCCCATCTGCTCCCGGAGAAGGTCCGCAGCATCGCCGGGGATGTGTGCGACAAGGACGCATTGGCAAGCTTTTTCGCAGATGCTGATAGCCGCACCTGCGTGATCCACTGTGCAGGCATCGTCTCCGTTGCATCCAGGCCCGGCCCCAAGCTCTACCAGGTCAATGTGGGCGGGACATGGAGGATCCTCCGGCAATGTATAGCCCACAATGTGGGAAAAATGATCTATGTCAGCTCCGTTCACGCCATACCGGAAAAGCCCAAGGGCTGCCTCATTACGGAGGATTGCAAATTCTCCCCGGGGCTTGTGGACGGCGATTACGCCAAGAGCAAGGCCACTGCCACCGATCTGGTCTTGGACGCAGCGGCCCAGGGGCTGAATGCCAGCATCATATTCCCCTCCGGCATCATCGGCCCGGGCGATGTGCAGGGAGGGAGCTTCACCTCTATGGCCAAATCCTTTCTTGCCGGAAGGCTGCCCTTTGCCGTTCGCGGCGGATATGATTTCGTGGATGTGCGGGATGTGGCTCAAGGCCTTCTGGCCTGCTGCGAAAGGGGATTGCCCGGGAAGGGCTACATCCTCTCCGGCCACTACGCCACTATTGGCAGGATGCTGCAGATGGTGGGGGCTGCCGCTAACCGGCGCTATTGCCCCATTTGCCTGCCCCTGGGCCTTGCAAGGCTGGCCGCTCCCGGCTATGAGCGCCGGAGCCTGCGGGCGGGAAAGCCGCTGTTCTTCACCCCCTATTCGGTCTCTGTCCTTGGCTCCAACGGGCAGTTCAGCCACGCCGCCGCATCGGCATGCTTTGCCTATGAGCCACGCCCCATGGAGGAGACCTTGCAGGACATGGCAGCCTGGCTTTTGAGGTGAATGCGAGGGATTATAAGCAGATAATTTCTGCGTTTTTCTTGCCAAGCAGTTCAAAAAAGGGTATACTCAGGGAAGATATTTCGGACTATAGTGTCCTTTTGAGCGAAAAGGTGGTTGAGCTATGGCTGTGATGATCCATCCCTTTGGACCCAAACCCCACGCACTGGCCCTGATTGACCCGGTCAGCTGCACCGGCTGCGGCATATGTGCCATGTGGTGCCTTATGCACTGCATCGATCAGCAGCCCGACGGCATCTACAAGGTGCGCAGCGAGGATTGCATCGGCTGTCGGTCCTGCAAGGTAAACTGCCCCAGCGGGGCTGTGACCATGCTGCCGCCAAAACGGGAGGTGTGAGCTGTGAAGAAACCAGCGCCAGTGAAAAATCTACCCTTGGGCCTGTATATTCACGTCCCCTTCTGCCGCTCCAAATGTGCCTACTGCGACTTTTACTCCCTATCAGGCAGCGAAAAATTTATGGACGACTATTGCCGCGCCCTGGAGCGGCATCTGATCGAGGTGGCGCCCCAGGCAGCCTGCCATTTGGTGGACACCATCTACTTTGGCGGCGGTACCCCCAGCTATTTGGGAGCAGACCGCCTGTGCCACCTGCTGGGGTGCATCAAAAAGCTCTATAAGGTGGATAAGCACGCGGAGATTACCTTGGAGGCCAATCCCGACTCCGCCGGGGACAAAAAGGCTCTGAAGCGCCTGCGCCGGGCAGGCTTTAACCGCATCTCCCTGGGAGTGCAGGCCACGGACGACGAGACGCTGCGGGCCATCGGCCGCATCCACACCTGGCAGCAGGCCCAGGACGCCGTGTCGGCCGCCCGGAAGGCAGGCTTCAAAAACATCAGCCTGGACCTCATTTACGGGCTGCCGGGGCAAACCATGGAACAGTGGGAGAAGACCCTGTCCGATGCGGTGGGTCTGCTGCCGGAGCACCTGTCCTGCTATGGACTGAAGCTGGAGGAGGGCACGCCTCTCTACGAGCGTCGGGCAGAGCTGACCCTCCCTGATGAGGAGCAGCAGGCAGGCATGTACCTCTACGCGGTGGAATTTTTAAAGCAGTGCGGCTATGAACAATACGAAATCTCCAACTTTGCGCGGCCCGGCTTTGTCTCTCGGCACAACATGAAATACTGGCTTTTACAGGAGTACGCCGGATTCGGGCCCGGGGCCTATTCCGATTTTGGCAACGTGCGCTACGGCTACGCCCGGGACCTGGAGGGCTATCTTCGGGGCGAGCTGGTGCTGCAGGAATCAGAGACTCTGGACGCAGACGAGCGGGAGCGGGAATACCTGATGCTGCGCCTGCGCACCGTCCGTGGCATTGAGCCGAAGGAATTTGAGTATCGCTTCCGGCAGCGGTTTGAGCCCCTGGCCGCTCTGCTGCGCCAATGCGCCGAGCAGGGCCTGGCAGTGGAGGATGAGCAGGGCTGGCACCTGACGCCCAAGGGCTTTTTGGTGAGCAACCGCATCATCGGGCTGCTCCAGGATGAGCTGGCCCGGGAGAAAAATCGCCGGCTCCAGGCCGCCGCCCGGGGCGACTACCGGATGGTGTAAGCGAAAAGTGACCCCATTGAAATGAAAAGGCCCCTGGCCCGCTCTGCAGCAGAGCGGGCCAGGGGCCGAATTTTATGTATGCGTTTTTTAGCTGTCGGTGCGGTGGCGCCACTCCAGCTCTTGGTCCAGGTCGTACTTGAGCTTCTGATTCTCCTCCACCAGCTCGTCATAGTGGCGGGACTGGACATAGTACTTCACGAAGGTGAAGGTCGCCTCGTTGAACTCCTCGTCGGTATACTCCGGCAGGAGGGAGCCGCCCTTACGGCGCAGGCCCTGAACATTAATGACCACCAGGCGGCGGTGCTGCTCGGACAGCTGGAACAGCTTCAGTTCCTGCGGCATCTCCAACCCCAGGTCAAAGGTCTCGTTCACGATCTGCAGCAGGCGATGCTGCTCGGGCTTGGCCGAGACAATAACGCCGTACTTGGCGAACAGCTTCTTCAGATAATCTACCGAGACTTCCTCCCGGGTGATGGTGCCCTTGCCAATGCCGGTGAGCATGGTGTTGGACAGATTCAGGCTGACATAGACCTCCTGGCCGGTCTTAGGATAGCTCATACAGGTACCTCCTCAAAATAAATAAAGCCGTTTTTCTGCCGCCTGATGCGGCAGCGGTATCCTCTGTCTATACCCTACCATATTCTCTTTTGGATTGCAACAGGAAATTATACCAAGTACATTTATTTTATGCAAAAAAACGGCCCGTTTTAGCAAAAACAGGCCGTTTTATAGTTCTAAATATACCAAACAACTCATACAATCCTGCTCTCTTACACCCCGGACAGATCAAAGTTCGGGGTGTACTCCTCCCGGGCCGATGTGCGCTCCTGCGTAAAGCCGCCGGTGATGCCGCAGTTTTCCATATACTGCACAGCGGCGCGGTATTCCGCCGCGGTCACATGTCGGGCCAAGGCGCCCTCCGCTCCAGGTTGGGGTGTATACTGGCTCATAAGAGACACCAGCACCTCCCCGGGGCGAAATGCTCCGGCGATCCAATCCAGACAGCGGCGGGTGTTCTCTATCTGTCCCGGCAGCACCAGGTGGCGGATGAGGACGCCGCGCTTGAGGAGGCCATCCTCCACCACGCAGGGGCCGGTTTGGCGGAGCATCTCCCGGATGGCGGCAGTGGCTATGGGAAAATAATCCGGCGCGGCGGAGAGCCTCCGGGCCAATTCAGCATCGGCATATTTCAGATCCGGCAGGTACACCTGGACCTTGCCTTCTAAAAGGCGCAGGGTCTCCACACTCTCGTAGCCGCCGCAGTTATATACCACGGGCACCGGGAGGGGCGGGTCCAGGGCAGGTAAAATAAGCGGCACAAAGTGAGTGGGCGTCACCAGGTCGATGGTAGCGGCGCCCTGGGCTATGAGATCCAGAAAAATCTCCCGCAGGCGCGCCGATGTCACGGGCCTGCCGAAGTTTTCCCGGGAAATAGCATGATTCTGGCAGTAAACGCAGCCCAGATTACAGCCGGAAAAGAACACCGTTCCGGCACCGCGGTTGCCGCAGAGCACCGGCTCCTCCCAGGGGTGCAGAGCCGCCCGGGCCACCACCGGGGCGGCGGGCATGCGGCAGAAGCCGTGTCCCTCCGTTTCTGTTCGTTCAGCCCCGCAGCGGCGGGGGCAAATACTGCAGATCATCCCTTTAAGGGCTTGAAGTCAGGCCCCAGATCCCCGGCCACCCAGTGGCGGCGGCAGAGGCCGATGTATTTATCATTGGCTCCCAGCACCACCTGCTCGCCCTCCTTGACCACATGGCCGTGCTCGTCAAACCGGGCGTTGAAGGCAGCTTTTTTGCCGCACCAGCAGATGGTTTTTACCTCCTCCAGCTTATCCGCCAGAACCAGGAGCTGGTAGCTGCCGGGGAAAAGCTCCCCCTTGAAGTCGGCCTTCAGGCCGTAGCAGATAACAGGGATGCCGCAATCGTCCACCAGATGGACCAGGTAGTAAACCTCCTCCTTGGTGAGAAACTGGGCCTCATCCACAATGATGCAGGCATATTTCTGCAGCTCCTCATCCGGCATCTGCTGCATCTCGTGGAAATAGATGCACGGGTGCTCCAGCCCGATGCGGGAGCGGACCATGTGGTCCCCGTCCCGGGTGTCCAGCTGGGGCTTGACCAAAAGTGTCTCCTGCCCGCGCTCCTCGTAATTAAACCGGGCCATGAGGGCATTTGCCGATTTGCTGGAGCCCATGGCCCCATATTTGAAGTAAAGCTGTGCCATTTTTTATTCTCCTTCCAATTCTTCCAAAACGCGGGTAGCTCTCTCAAAAGCGGAGGGAATGGCCATCTGACGGCGCTGCTCCGCGGTATACCACTCCAGCTCGCCGTCTCCGGTCACCGTTACGGCATAGCCCTGCATATCCCAGCGCACATGGGTGAACACATGCTTGGCCCGCCATGATTTCTCCCACCGCTGCACTGCTAATCCCCAGGCGGCCAGCTGGCGGGCGGCCGATACCTCCGTCAGTAGGCCGGGGATGTTGGGATACTCCCACAGGCCCGCCAGCAGACCCCTTTGAGGACGACGGCATAAGGCCACGGCGCCGTCCGTGCGGCGCAGGAGGAACACAGTCATCTCCTCCCGGCGTTTTTCCCTCTTAGGAGTGCGGACAGGCAGCATGGCCTGTTTCCCCTCCTGCCGGGCGGCGCACAAATGAGCCAGTGGGCAATCTCCGCAGCGGGGCGAGGGGCCCGGCAGGCATACGGCTGAGCCCAGGTCCATGAGGGCCTGGTTAAACGCACCGGGCCGTTCCGCCGGGAGGGCCGCCGCCGCCCAGGTGCGGAAGATTTTCCTGTTCTTCGCGTCCAGTATATCCAAATCGGAGCCGGTGAACCGGCTCAGAATGCGCAGGACGTTGCCGTCCACCGCCGGTATGGGCACACCAAAGGCAATGGACAGGATGGCCCCGGCGGTGTAGTCGCCAATGCCGGGCAGGGCCCGCAGGGCGGCATAGTCGGCGGGCAGCTGTCCGCCGTACTGCGCACAAACGAGCTTTGCAGCCTTTTGCAGGTTGCGCACCCGGCTGTAATAGCCCAGCCCCTCCCACAGCTTATGCAGCCTTTCCTCCTCGCAGGCGGCAAGCGCGGGGATATCCGGCAGCGCTTCCAGAAAGCGGTAGTAATACGGCAGCACCGCCGACACCCGGGTCTGCTGCAGCATCACCTCGCTGAGCCACACATGGTAGGGGGTGGGGTCCTCCCGGAAGGGCAGGATGCGGCGGTTTTTGTAAAACCAGTCCAGCAGGGCCGGTGCAATGTTTTCCACTTGTTTTTGTCTCCTTGTTGAAAGTTAAGGGCGGGTCACTATTTATAATGCCCTCCGCGATGCTCTGGGCATAAATAGCGGAACTATATTTTATAGTCGTGTTTGTCGCGGCCTGCGGGCCGCTCCAAACACATTTTCACCGAGTGGGGCAGCACTGGCGAACTGCATTTCTGTTCTTTGATGCATTTTGATGT
>ENA-OOXJ01002267-OOXJ01002267.1-human-gut-metagenome-genome-assembly--contig:-NODE-2267-length-10103-cov-2.983579_pt1 | contig 10103 bp, 6 predicted proteins | sample MGYA00241587_ERZ501343 | MGnify/ENA primary metagenome ERZ501343 (study PRJEB25962, sample SAMEA2042918) | human gut metagenome | biome: human gut; feature: human-associated habitat; material: faeces...
CCGTTGGTGCAGCTGCCGATGACGGCCTGGTCGATCTTGATGTCGCGGCTCTCCGCGACCGGGTGCGTGTTGCTGGGCAGGTGCGGCCAGGACACCTGGGGGACGACGTCCGCGGCGTCGATCTTCACGACCTGCTTGTACGTGCAGTCGGGGTCAGAGTGGTACTCCTTGTACGGGCGCTCGCAGCGGCCGTCCAGCCAGGCGCGCGCGACGTCATCCACCTCGAAGAGGCCCGCCTTGCCGCCGGCCTCGATCGCCATGTTCGCGATGGTGAGGCGACCCTCGACGGAGAGGTTACTGATGGTGGATCCGGCAAACTCCATGGCGCAGTACAGAGCGCCGTCCACTCCGATCTTGCCGATCACGTACAGGATGATGTCCTTCGCGGAGGCGCCTGCCGGCAGCTCGCCGTCCACCTGGATGCGAACGGACTCGGGCACCTTGAACCACGCGCGGCCGGTTGCCATGCCGACGCCGGCGTCCGTGGAGCCGACGCCCGTGCTGAACGCGCCGATGCCGCCGTACGTGCAGGTGTGCGAGTCCGCGCCGATGATGAGGTCGCCGGGGCCGACGATGCCCTTCTCGGGCAGAAGCGCGTGCTCTACGCCCATGCACCCCTGCTCGAAGTAGTGGGTGATGCCCATCTCGTGGGCGAAGTCGCGCGTGACCTTCGTCTGCTCCGCGCTCTTGATGTCCTTGTTCGGGCTGTAGTGGTCCGGAACGAGGAAGATCTTCGTCGGGTCGAAGACGCCCGCGCCGATCTCGCGCACCGTCTTGATGGCAATCGGCGCCGTGATGTCGTTCGCGAGCACTCCGTCGAGGTCGCACTCGATAAGCTGGCCGGGGACGACCTCGTCGAGGCCTGCGTGATAGGCGAGGATCTTCTCTGCCATCGTCATGGGACGTGCCATGGTTGCTCCTTCCTAGTTGAGCGTGCCGGGCGTCGCCAGAAGCGAGTCCACGAACTGCCGCGCGCCGCGGGCGGACCGGCCGCCGCGCCTGGTTGCAAAGCGCTCCGCGGCGAGGTCGAGCTTGCCCTCGTCCATGGAGATGCCCCTGTCCGCGGCGAGCTTGTGGACGATGTCGAGGTAGACGCCCTTGTCGGGCTTGTAGAACGTAAGGTGGATGCCAAAGCGGTCGGATAGCGAGACGATCTCCTGGATCGTGTCGCGCTGGTGCACGTCGTCGCCGTCGCGGTCGCTGAAGCGCTCGCGCACCAGATGACGTCGGTTGCTCGTCGCATAGATCACGACGTTGTCGGACTTCGCGGACACGGAGCCCTCAAGGATCGCCTTCAGGGCAGCGAAGTTGTCGTCGTCCGCCGAGAACGACAGGTCGTCGATGAAGATCACGAACTTCAGCGGGTTCTGCGTGAGCTGGTCCAGAATCGCGGGGATGTCGCGCAGCTGCTCCTTCCGGACCTCCAGGATGCGCAGCCCCTCCGGCGCGAGCGCGTTCGCCACGGCCTTGACCGTGGAGCTCTTGCCCGTGCCGGCATCCCCCGTGAGCAGGATGTTAGCGGCGGGAAGCCCGCGCAGCAGCGCGCGGGTGTTCTCCAGGATGGCGTTACGCTGGCGCTCGTAGTCCACGAGGTCCTCCAGCTGCTGCGGGTCTGGGTAGCGCACGGGCACGATCTGGCCCCCGTCAACGCGAAACACGTGGTAGCGGGCGTACATGCCCCAGCCCGTGCGACCGATGCTCGCCGCCCTCTCCGCGTAGGCCGCGGGAAGGTCGATCCTGGAGTTGGCAAAGCGCGGCAGCAGCGCGCGAAGGTCCTTCTCGCCCACCGGGGCGAGAAGGACGTCCGCCGTGAGGTTCGCCATCATGCCAAGCGTCTTGAGCTCGCTCACAGCGGCGTCCTCGAGCTCAGGCGCGACGCCTCCGCCAGCGCCAAGGCGCCTGAGGTAGGCGTTCTCGTCGTCGAGGACCACGGTGCGCACGTGCGTGGCGAGGTCGGCGTCGCCCGCCTCGAACAGCGCCGCCACGAGCCGTGCGTACGCGTCGGCGTACTCGTGCTCCAGACCCGGGCGCGCGGGGTCCTCCACGAGCCGGTCGCCCAGCTCGATGCAGCGCGCGAGCGCGGCCATCACGTCATCCTCGAGCACGCCCCGGAAGACCGCAAGCGAGAGCAGGCCAAGGCGGAGCCGCCTGAACGTCGCCTCCGCGTCCCACGCGGCCATGCTACTCCTCCGCCGAGAGGACGGCGCCGTTTGCGCCGGAGCCCACGAGCGCGGCATAGCGCTTGAGGTAGCCGTGGAGCTCCTTCGACTTGGGCACGAACGCCGCCATGCGACGCTCGTACTCCGCGTCGTCGATCTTCAGCTCGATGCGGTTGTTCGGGATGTCGATCAGGATGGTATCACCCTCCTCGACGATGCCGATCGGGCCGCCGCTTGCCGCCTCCGGGGAGACATGGCCCACGCAGGCGCCTCGCGTCGCGCCGGAGAAGCGGCCGTCCGTGATGAGCGCGACGGACTCGCCGAGGCCGCGTCCCATGATCGCGGAGGTGGGGTTCAGCATCTCGCGCATGCCGGGACCGCCCTTCGGGCCCTCGTAGCGGATGACCACGACGTCGCCCGCGACGATCTTGCCCTCGTCGATGGCCTGCTGCGCCGCCTCCTCGCTCTCGAACACCCGGGCCGGGCCCTCATGGACGAGCATGTTCGGCGCGACGGCCGCACGCTTGACGACCGATCCGTCCGGCGCGAGGTTGCCGCGCAGGACGGCGATACCACCGGTTGCGGAGTACGGGTCGTCCACCGGACGGATGACGTCGTGGTCGAGCACGGGGTGGTTAGCGATGTTCTCGCCCACGGTCTTGCCGGTGACCGTCATGCAGTCGAGGTTGAGCAGGCCCTTCTTGGAGAGCTCGTTCATGACGGCGTAGATGCCGCCCGCCTCGTTCAGGTCCTCCATGTACGTGCGGCCTGCGGGCGCCAGGTGGCAGATGTTCGGCGTACGGGCCGACATCTCGTTCGCGTTGTCGAGGTTGAGCTCGATGCCGCACTCGTGCGCGATGGCGGGCAGGTGGAGCATCGTGTTGGTGGAGCAGCCGAGCGCCATGTCGACGGTGAGCGCGTTCGCGAACGCCTCCCTCGTCATGATGTCGCGCGGGCGGATGTCGCGACGCAGCATCTCCATGACGGCCATGCCGGCGTGCTTCGCGAGCTCCAGGCGCGCGGAGTACACGGCGGGGATGGTGCCGTTGCCGGAGAGACCCATGCCGATGACCTCCGTCAGGCAGTTCATGGAGTTCGCGGTGTACATGCCGGAGCACGAGCCGCACGTCGGGCACACCTTGCGCGCGTAGTCCTCCAGGTCCTCCTCGCTCATCTTGCCCGCAGAGTAGCTGCCCTGCGCCTCGAACATGGACGACAGGCTCGTCTTGCAGCCGTGGACGTGGCCGGCGAGCATGGGGCCACCGGACACGAACACGGTGGGCACGTTCACGCGAGCCGCGGCCATCAGCAGGCCAGGGACGTTCTTGTCGCAGTTCGGGACCATCACGAGCGCGTCGAAGCCGTGCGCGAGCGCCATGCACTCCGTGGAGTCCGCGATGAGGTCGCGCGTGACGAGGCTGTACTTCATGCCGGTGTGGCCCATGGCGATGCCATCGCACACGGCGATCGCGGGGAACACGACGGGCATGCCGCCGGCCATGGCGACGCCCATCTTGACGGCCTCGACGATCTTGTCGATGTTCATGTGGCCGGGGACGATCTCGTTCTGGGAGCTCACGATGCCCACGATGGGACGGCGCATCTCCTCCTCGGTCCAGCCAAGCGCGTGGAACAGCGAGCGATGTGCCGCGTTACGCGCACCGAACTTTATCTCGTCGCTCGCAAAGTGCTTGCAATCCGGAGTTCCTTCCATTGGTTCCTCCTCGTTCTTCTCGCCCACCGAGGGCGCGTGTCATTTCTATTTGAACTAGTTCGCAAGCGAGAAGCCCGCGTCCTGCAGATGCTGACGGATCTCCTCTATCTGGTCGTTGTCACGGGTCTCCATGCCCACGCGCAGGATGCAGCTCGAGATGGGCAGGTCGGGGTCGGTCAGATCGTAGTCGACGGAGACGACGTTCGCGCCGAGCTCCGCGATGATGTGGCTGACCTGCTCAAGCTGGCCCGGCTTGTCCGTGAGCTTCAGCGAGAGCGTGACCTTGCGACCGCTCATGGCAAGGCCGCGGTTGATGACGCGGGACAGGATGTTCACGTCGATGTTGCCGCCGCTTATAACGCAGACGACGCGCTTGCCCTCGACGGGCAGGTGGCCGAACATGCAGGCCGCGACCGGCGTGGCGCCCGCGCCCTCCGCGACGAGCTTCTGGCGCTCCATGAGCGCAAGGATCGCGGCGGCGATCTCGTCGTCCGAGACGGTCACGATGTCGTCGACGTACTTCTCGACCATCTCGAAGTTCAGGGTGCCGGGAACCTTGACCTGGATGCCATCCGCGAACGTGACGGCGGAGTCGGAGGCGACCCACTTGTCCTGGTGGAACGCATCCGCGAACGCGGAGGCGCCTTCCGCCTGGACGCCGTAGACCTTGCACTGCGGGCGTAGGCTCTTGATGGCAAGCGCGACGCCGGAGATGAGTCCGCCACCACCGACGGGAACGACGACGGCGTCCACGCCATCGAGCTGGTCAAGGATCTCGAGGCCGATGGTGCCCTGGCCCGCGATCACGTCCTCGTCGTCGTACGGGTGGATGAACGTGGCTCCCGTCTCCTCCTGCAGGCGGACGGCCTCGTCGTGGGCGTCGTCGTACGTGCCCTTGACCAGGCGCACCTCCGCCCCAAGCCTGCGCGTGTTCTCCACCTTCATGATGGGGGCGCCGTCCGGCATGCACACGACGCTCTTGACGCCAAGGCGCGTCGCCGCAAGCGCGACGCCTTGCGCATGGTTGCCCGCGCTGCACGCGATGATGCCGCGGGACAGCTCGTCCTTGCTGAGGCGGTTGATCTTGTAGTACGCGCCACGAATCTTGAATGAGCCTGTGACCTGCAGGTTCTCCGTCTTCAGGTGCAGGTCCATCCCCTCGACCAGGTTGGGTGCCGCGATGAGGTCGGTCTTTCGCGCGACCCCGCGTAGCGCGTACGCGGCGTTGTACACCTTGTCCAGTGAGAGCATCCTGAGGTTCCTTTCTTGGGTTTGAACTTGGGCTTTCCTGCGCGTCGCAGCCTGCTAGACCGCGAGGAAGTTCGTGATGTGCTGTCCGCCGGGGACCATGGGGCGCACCATCTCGTCGCGGTCGAGCACCACGTCGATCACGTAGCCGTGACCGCAGTCGAGCGCCTCGCGCAGCGCCGCCTCGAAGTCCGCGACGGTCGAGACGCGCCTGCCGTCCAGGCCGTAGGCGCGTGCCAGGTCCGGCCACGAGGGCGGCCTGTCAAGGTTCGTCTGGGAGTAGTGGCCGTTGTAGATGAGCGTCTGCCACTGATGCACCATGCCCAGGACCTCGTTGTCGTAGATGATGGTGATGATGGGCAGCTTGTAGTGCTCCTCGGTCGCAAGCTCGATGCAGTTCATGCGGAACGAGCCGTCGCCCGTGACGTGGATGACGCGCTTCGTGGGGTTGCCCACCTGCGCGCCGATGGCGGCGCCCAGGCCAAAGCCCATGGTGCCGAAGCCGCCGGACGTGAGGAGCTGGCCCGGATAGTCGTAGTGGAAGTGCTGGATCGCCCACATCTGGTGCTGGCCGACATCTGTCGTGACGATGGTGTCCTGCGGGCACAGGCGCGCGACTACGTCGTCCACCTGCTTCGGGGTGAGGTGGCCCTCCTCCTCGTCGTACACCGTCTCGGTGGGGTACGAGAACACGAACTCCTTCCACTCGGAGTGGTCGAGCTGCCCCGCGGACTCGAGTCGCTTGAGCAGCAGCTGGAGCACTTGGCGCACATCGCCCTGGATGCCCTTCTCGCAGTGGACGTTCTTGCCGATCTCGGACGGGTCGATGTCGATCTGGACGACCTTCGCCTTCGAGGCGAACGTGTCGGGCTTGAGGGCGATGCGATCCGAGAACCTGCAGCCAAGCGCCAGCAGCAGGTCGCAGTTGTCGACGGCCATGTTCGAGGCCTGGGAGCCATGCATGCCGATCATGCCCGTGGTCAGGGGATCGCGTCCCCTGAAGCCGCCACCGCCCATGACCGTGATGGCAACGGGCGCATCGATCTGGTTCGCAAAGCGGTTGAGTTCGCCGTTGGCCCTGCTGCGCACCACACCGCCGCCGCAGATGATCATCGGGCGCTTCGACTCCAGCACCATCTGAACGACCTCGTCTACGTCCGCCGCGTCGACCGCGGGTGGCTCGAGCGAGGCGCGAAGCTCGTCGGGCAGAAGACCGGGGGCAAGGTGCGAGAGGTGCTCGGAGAGGTGGACGGGCGCGTACGAGGCGAACGTCTGGGTGACGTCCTTCGTGATGTCCAGGAACACGGGACCCGGCCTGCCGGAGCGCGCCACCAAGAACGCCGCGCGCACGACGGAGGCGAGCTCGCTCACGTCGGACACCTGGTGCGTCCACTTCGTGATCGGCTTCATGACCGCGGTGCTGTCGACCTCCTGGAACGAGTTCTTGCCCAGAAGCTGGGAGGTGACGTTGCAGCTGATGGCAACCACAGGAGAGCTGTCCGCCATTGCGGTCGCGATGCCGGTCGTCAGGTTCGTGGCGCCAGGGCCGGACGTCGCAAAGCACACGCCAACGCGCCCCGTGGAGCGCGCGTAGCCGTCCGCGGCGTGAGCGGCGCCCTGCTCGTGGCTCACAAGATAGTGGTTGATGCCGCTCGTCTGGTACAGAGCGTCGTACACGTCCAGGATCGTGCCGCCAGGATACCCAAAGACGGTGTCCACTCCCTGCTCCTTGAGGCATTCCAGCAGAATCTGAGCCCCTGTCAGCTGCAGTTCCATCGGTCCCCTTCCCTTTTCGCCCTGTCGCGTCGCTTCCTCGAGCCTTGTCTGACGTCTAAAAAAAGAGTCCCCGCCCCTGGCGAAGACCCATATGCGTTGCAACCCCCTTTGCAAAAAGAGGCTGCAACTAAATAATAGCTAGGATTTCAGCGGAGAAGTTCATGCGTCCGCGAGCGTTAGATCTTGCCTCTGTCATCGGACATCCTCCTCCAAACGTCTGAATCGTTACGAACCGTGAGTACCTATATTTGCACACCACGGCACGCTTCTCCATAGATGCCGTGCGCTCGTAACAAAGTGGTTGCATTGCAATCAAACAGGTAGCATTTTAGCAGGTAGATGCCTAAAAAGACGCGGCCCAGGACAGATGCCCAAGCCGCGTCCCCACGCTTTTCTCGCAGTCAATCCGACCGTCGGGAAATCCCTAGTTGTTCAGGAGCTTGTCCTCGTCGTTCCACGCATACAGTGCGCGAATCTTCTTGCCGGTCTCCTCCATCAGGGTCTCGGCCTGCTGGCGACGCATCGCCTTGAAGTGGACCTGGTGGCTCTCCTCGGACATGTCAAGCAGGAACTCCTTGGCGAACTCGCCGTTCTGGATGCGCTTCAGGTTGTAGCGCATGCCCTCCTTGGCGGCCTCGGTGATCACGTGCGGGCCGGCGGTGTAGTCGCCGTACTCAGCGGTGTTGGAGATGGAGGAGCGCATGCCGGCGAAGCCGCTCTCGTAGATGAGGTCGACGATCAGCTTCATCTCGTGGATGCACTCGAAGTAGGCGTTGCGAGGATCGTAGCCCGCCTCGACCAGCGTGTTGAAGCCAGCCTCCATCAGGTCGGTCACGCCGCCGCAGAGGACGTTCTGCTCGCCAAAGAGGTCAGTCTCGGTCTCGGTCTTGAAGTCGGTCTCGAGAAGCGCAGCACGGGCTCCGCCGATGGCGGCACCGTAGGCCAGGGCGAGGTCGAACGCGTCGCCGGTGGCGTCCTGGTGGGCGCAGACCAGGCACGGGGTGCCCTTGCCCTCGAGATAGGTGGAGCGGACGGTGTGACCGGGAGCCTTGGGAGCGACCATGATCACGTTGCAGTCCGGGCGGACGGTGATGCAGCCGTAGTGGATGTTGAAGCCGTGCGCGAAGGCGATGGTCTTGCCCGGTGCGAGGTTCGGCTCGATGTCCTCCTTGTACATCTTGGCCTGATACTCGTCGTTGATCAGGATCATGATGATGTCGGCCCACTTGGCGGCCTCGGCGTTGGAGACGACCTCGAGGCCCTGCTTCTCGGCCTTCGCCTTGGACTTGGAACCGGGGCGCAGGCCAACCTTCACGTCCACGCCGGAATCCTTCAGGTTCAGCGCGTGCGCGTGACCCTGAGAGCCGTAGCCAATGATTGCGACCTTCTTGCCGTCGAGCTTGCTGACGTCGCAATCCTGCTCGTGGAACATCCTGAATGCCATCTGTTCTTTCCTTTCGCTTGATGGACGGTACGGAAACTCTATGTGACAGAGGCTCCCATCGGGAGTCTGGGTCTCCCTTTGTTAACACGCTTGCGATGTGCGGCACATTTCCTTCAAGTCGCACCTAGACGTTTGCCACGTCCCTCATCACGCTCGGGCCGCGCTCCAGGCTCACGACCCCCGTGCGACACACCTCGAGAATCTCGAAGTCGCGCATCAGGTCGACAAAGTTGTCGATGCGCCTGCTTCCCCCGGCAATCCTGAAGACGATGGAGTCGCGGGTGTAGTCCACGATCTTCGCCCTGAACGCATCCGCAGCGTCAAGCACCTGCGATCTCGTCTCGTTGCGGTTCGCCATCTTGATGAGCAGCAGCTCGCAGCTGATGGAGTCCTCCGGGTCGAACTCCTTCCACGAGATGACGTCGGGCAGCTTGGCAAGCTGTGCCACCAGTTGGCGCTTCGAGCGCTCCTCGCCCTCGTACTGCACCGTAATGCGGCTCAGCCGCTCCGTCTCGGTCTCGGAGACCGTCAGGCTCAGGATGTTGAACTGCCTGCGCCTGAACATGCTGGTAACGCGATTGAGGACGCCGTACTCGTTCCTGACCATGATGGCGATGTTGTACGTGGTCATCCGTCTACCTCCCCATCCTGGCGCGAACGTCGTCCATGTTCACGATCAGCTCGTCCATGGACGCCCCGATTCTCAGCACGGGCGTGACGAACTCGTCCTTGTCTATCGGCACCTCGATAAGCTTCGGCCCTGCCGTCGTCGGGTCGCCCTGGGCGAGAAGTGCCCGATCCAGCGCCTCGGAGAGTTCGTCGATCGTCTGGACCCTCGTCGCCTCGGCCCCCATCCCACGCGCAATGGCGCAGAAGTCGGCGCCGCCATGCCTCAGAGTCGTCATGGAATAGCGCTGCTCCTTGAAGAGCGACTGCATCTGACGGACCATGCCGAGCACACCGTTATTCAATAGCACGATGCACACGGGTATGTGGTTGTCCGCCGCCGTGATCATCTCCGCCATGTCCATGGCGAAGGACCCGTCGCCAGTCACCAGGATGGAGGGCCTACCGGTCGCAAGCGCAACCCCGTTCGCCGCCCCGAGGCCAAAGCCCATGGTGCCCAGACCGCCAGAGGTGATGAACGTCCTCGACTTCGCAAAGCGCAGATACTGCGCCGCCCACATCTGGTGCTGACCAACGTCGGTCACGACCGCCATGTCCTCGGAACGCGCCGCATCTATGGCCTCCATCACGTTCTTTGGGGTCGGCCCTTCTCGGTAGTCCGCGTAGCCGCGCTCCTGTGCACGAAGCTCTCGCACGTGACGCACCCACTCCTCGTGGGTATTGGGCTCTATGAGCTCGGCCACGTCCTCCAGGAAGGCACGCACGTCGCTCTTGACCTCTACCTGGTCCTCCAGGCTCTTCGAAAACTCGGACGAGTCGACGTCCACGTGCACGACCTTGCCACTCGGAGCGAACTTCGTACGGTCGCCCGTGGACCTGTCGTTGAAGCGGGCGCCAAGCGCGATAAGGCAGTCGCACTCGTACATCGCCCTCGTGCTGGCAAAGTGTCCGTGCATGCCCTCCATGCCCAGGAAGCCTGGCGCATCGGTCGGGACGCCCGAGACGCCCATGAGCGAGCACCCTATGGGAGCTCCGATCTTCTTTGCGAGGTCGACGATCTCTTGCGACGCGCCGCTCCAGACGGCTCCGCCGCCAAAGTACACGAACGGTCTGCGAGACCTGTTTATCGCGGCGG
>ENA-OOXJ01002269-OOXJ01002269.1-human-gut-metagenome-genome-assembly--contig:-NODE-2269-length-10099-cov-3.771008_pt1 | contig 10099 bp, 7 predicted proteins | sample MGYA00241587_ERZ501343 | MGnify/ENA primary metagenome ERZ501343 (study PRJEB25962, sample SAMEA2042918) | human gut metagenome | biome: human gut; feature: human-associated habitat; material: faeces...
GGACGGAGTCCGGGTCGCTCTCCTCGGCCTCGGCGTTTATCTCGGTGTAGTTGGGGTTGAGCATTATCCAGGGCTCGCCGGTGGTGAAGCCCGCGTTCTCGCCCGCGCTCCACTGCATGGGCGTCCTCGCGTTGTCTCGGCCCTTGGCCTTTATTCCGCGCCAGGCCCACTCGAGCTCCGCCTCGCTCCTGCACAGGGCCAGCAGATTCAGCTCCTCGACGTCCCGGAGCTGCTCGCGCGTCTCGAAGGGTGCGTTGGTCATGCCGAGCTCCTCGCCCTGGTAGATGAAAGGCGTGCCCCTTTGCAGGTACATCAGCGCCGCCAGGCATTTCGCGCTGCGCTTCCAGAGCTCCTTGCTGCTCGTGTCGCCAAAGCGCGAGACTATTCGAGGCTGGTCGTGGTTGCCCAGGAACAGCGTGTTCCAGTCTATCGCGCCCTGCCAGGCGGCCACGATGCGCTTGAGCTTCGGCACGTCCAGGGGTATGGTGTTCCACTTGGAACCCTCGCCGTCCATGTCCATGAGGTCGAACTGGAAGAGCAGGTCGAGCTCCCGTCCGTCGCCGACGAGGCTGTTGGCGTTTTCGGTGTTGACGAAAGAGGTCTCGCCCACGCACATGCAGTCTCGCCCGTCGAAGCAGCGGCGGCGCATCTCGCGCAGGTATTCGTGCAGCTTGGGCTGGAAGGCGAAGTGCTCCGGCGAGAACACATAGCCGCCCGCGCCGGGCGCGCCCTTGCCGTCCGGCAGCCCCGGGGCCTTGGCTATCACGGTGATGACGTCCATGCGGAAGCCGTCCACGCCGCGGTCGAACCAGCGGTTGATCATGGAGTAGACCTCCTCGCGCACGGAGGGGTTCTCCCAGTTGAGGTCCGGCTGCTTCTCGGAGAAGAGATGCAGATACCACTGGCCCGTGCCCTCGTCGTAGCTCCAGGCCGAGGGCGTGAAGAAGGAGGCCCAGTTGTTCGGCTCCCGGCCGTCCTTCCCGTCGCGCCAGATGTAGTAGTCGCGGTAGGGATTTTCGCGCGAGGAGCGGGACTCCACGAACCAGCGGTGCTCGTCCGAGGAGTGGTTCACCACGAGGTCCATGATGAGCTTGATGTCCCGGCTGTGCATCTCACGCAGCAGCTCGTCGAAGTCCTCCATCGTGCCGAACTCGGCCATTATCTTCTCGTAGTCGCGGATGTCGTAGCCCATGTCCGCGTTAGGCGAATCGTACACCGGGCAGAGCCACACGGCGCCGACGCCGAGGCTCTTGAGATAGTCGAGCCGCGAGATGATGCCCCGCAGGTCGCCTATGCCGTCGCCGTTGGAGTCCTGAAAACTCCTGGGATAGATCTGATAGAAAACTCGCTCCTTCCACCATGCCTCGGACATGGGTTCACTTCCTTTCGACAAATTCGCACACGGCGGGCAGCGTCCCGCGCGCGGCGGCGAGGCCGCTTGCCGAGATCAGCAGCAGCGCCAGCAGCGGCACCGAGTGCGGCAGTAAAAACGCCCCTGCAAGCGGCAGTATAAACGCCAAAAGCAGCCATGTAAAGAGCGGCCGCGGGCACATGAACACCAGCGCAAACGAGTTGCGCAAGAGCCCCGCAAAGCCCAGCTCGACCCGCGCGAGCATGTTGAAGCAGTACGCCCCCGCGCAGAACACGATATAGGCGCACACGAGGCAGAAGACCGAGAGCACCATCGGCAGCAGCCCGGCAAAGCTCCGGTAAAAGAGACAGCCCCAGATGGCCGCGGCCTCGAGCAGCAGCATGACAAGCCCCGCGGGCATCGCGCGGAAGAGCTCCCGACGGAACACCCGCAGAAAGCGCCGCAGCGCGCCGCCCTCGCCCTCGAGCAGGGCCTGACCCGCCCCGGCCATCGCCGTCAGCGCCGCCGGCAGGGTGACGAGCGGCACGCAGCAGATAAGAAAGAGCAGGTTCAGCCCGATGAGTGTCAGCAGATTGTCCCAGCAGAGCCGGAAAAAGCGCGGGTACTCCATCTCACTGCCCCCTCGCCTTTTTGTAATACTCCGTCGGGCTCATGCCGGTCAGCTTTTTGAAGAGGCGTGAGAAATAGTATCTGTCCCGTATGCCGACGAGGTAGGCTATCTCCGAAAAGGCGAGGTCGGTGCTGGCGATGAGCTGCTTGGCGTTGTTTATCCTCAGCATGTTGATGTACGAGAAAATGGAGCTGCCCGTCATCGCCGAGAAAACGCGGTTGAGATAGTCGAAGTTCATCTCAAAGCGCTCCGATATCTCGCCGCTCGTGAGCTTCTTGGTGTAGTTTCGGTTGAGACACTGCACAAGCTGGTCCACGGCGGCCTCGGAGCGGTTGAGGCGGCGGTCCCGAACGGCCATCTCGGCCATGAGATGCTCGTGCGCGGTCTGGAGCAGAAAGCTGTGCAGGAAGGTCGAGGCCCGGCGCTTGTAGTGCTCTTCCCGCGCCTCGTAGCAGGCGACGGCGGAGCGCAGCAGGCTCCGGTGCTCGCCGCCGGAGAGGTGGAAGTGCTTGGGCAGGTAGGTCACGCTGTCCGTGGGGTCCGCGGCGTCGAGGTTGTAGCTTATGAGGCTCTGGCGCCGCTTTTCGGCCAGCTCCGCCATTGCCGCCGCCTCGTCCTCCACACGGCGCAGCTCCGGGTGCGTGAAGTGGGTGTAGAAGTAGTCGCAGGAGGCCTTCCGCGTCCCGACATGCTGAAGGCCGGGCTCCAACAGGAAGAAGTCGCCGGCCTTCAGATGATATTCCAGCCCGTTTTCCCGCAGATACATGCTGCCCTCGCGTATGACGTAGAGCACATACTCGTCCAGCCGCCGCGCAAAGTGTATCCACGGCTGGCTGTACCGGATGTGTCCCGTCATCCTCAGACGGGGCAGCAGGTCCGCGCTATAGGAAAAGAGCATTTTCAGTCCCCCAGTCGTACCCAGACGGCGGCCCAGTAATCGAGGGGCGGCAGGGAGGCGGTGTAGACACGTCCGTGCTCGGAGTTCGTCCAGCTGTGGGCAAGCTCCACGGGCCCGAGGCTCTCCCCGTCCGGCGAGGCCCACCAGATGCCCCTGACCGGCCTGTCAAGCCGGAGGCTCAGGCTGATGCCCTCCGCCGGGACGGGGCGTGCCTTCGGCTCATTCCAGCGCGCGTCGTTGCCGCGGAGGTTGATGAGCTGGATGCTCATGAGCTCGCGGGATTCGCGTATGATGCTCCAGACCGTGCCGCCCGCCCCGTCCGTCGAAAACTCGCAGCCCTCGCCGGAGAAGCAGACGTCCTCGTTTATGCCGCCGGATGCCGTCCGGCTTATGTCGGTCCCTCTGTCATCATACAACAGATCCGCGTATCTCACAAGAAAATCGCAGTATTTCTGCGCCACAGGGCAAAATTCGTCCCGGAGCCGGGCGTGATTGACGTAGTAGCTGTCCCTGAGCGCGCAGCGGTCCTCGCCAAGGACGAGCTGGGTGCCCCCGGAGGCCGAGATGGCCGCCCAGGCCAGGCGGAAGGCGTTCTCCGCCGCCTCGCCGCCGGTCTCGAAGGGCTTCAAATAGGCCGCGAGCACCACGCTCTTGCCGCCCGAGAGCAGCTTCGCCTCGCGGATGAGCGCATAGAGGTCGCGGTAGCTGTCGTTCGGCGGCCAGACCTCGATGTACACGGCGTCCTGCGGGGCGGAGGCGACGTCGGTCACGGGCCAGTTGTTGACGCAGTTGAAGATGACGCCGCCCTCCGGCCGCTCCGAGCGCACCGCCTCCGCCGCGCGCGCGATGAGGCCGGGGAACTCCTCCGCCAGCTCGACGGGTCTTCCCTCCGCGTCCCAGACGTGCTTGGGCAGGCCGTAGGTGTCCATGTGTATGCCCTCAAAGCCGAAGCGCGCCGCCTCGAGGTACTGCCCCACGATGTGCCCGCTCCAGGGCGAACCGGCCGCGATGTTCATGAAGTACAGCCAGCTTGCGAAAACGAGGGGCTGCCCGTCCATGGAGTACATGGCCCAGTCCGGGTGCGCCTCGCAGGTCGCGGCGGTGGCGGCGTAGACCGCCCCGTAGGCGAAGGGGCGCATACCGAGCTTTTTGCAGGCGGCGATCTTGCCCTCGATGACCGCTAGGCTCGTGGGCCGGCCCATGGGGTCGGAATAGAGCTCGGAGTCCGGCAGCAGCTTGTCGTGGCGGTACATCCAGTCGTAAAACTGCACGGCGTTGAGGTGCAGCGCGCACATCCACCGCAGGTCCTCCTCCCCCGCGTCGTTCGGCGCAAAATCGGTCAGAAAGCCGTAGCGCGTGACTTGCCGCCGCTCCGGCACCACGTCGAAGGCGCCCTCCCAGCGCAGCTCCCCGTGCCGGATGGTCACTCCGTAGTTCCCCTCGCCCAGCCCGGAGAGGACGAGCGCCGCACCCTCCCGATGCGCGCGGCAGGGCACGGGCCTCTCGAGCCGCGTGACTTGCGCATCGCCGCCTCTCAGCTCCGGCGGCAGGTCTATCCTCACGTCCTCGCCGCAGAGATACTGCGCCTTGTCGAACGTGCAAATGAGCGTATTTTTCTCCATAATTACCCCTTGACCGAGCCCTGCGTGAGCCCGCCCACGACCATTTTCTTCTGGAACACGATGAACAGTGTGATAACCGGGATGAGCGCGAGTATGCTCGCCGCGAACACCCACTCCCAGCGCGTGGCGTACTGACCGTTGAGCCTCTGCAGCAGCAGCGGCAGGGTTATCATGTCCTCGTTTGCGCCGACGAGCACCTTGGCGGTGAAATACTCCTCCCAGAAGCCCTGGAAGGCGAAGATGGTCATCGTGCCGACGGCGGGCGTCGAGAGCGGGAGCATGACCTTGAAAAATATCGTGCCGTGGCCGCCGCCGTCGAGCATCACCGACTCAGAGAGCGAATCCGGCAGCCCGCGGAAGAAGTTTCGAAGGAAGAAGGTGTGCCCGCAGACGTTGGTGGCGGTGTAGACGAGTATGAGACCGAGCCGCGTGCCGATGAGCCCGTTCTTGAGCCAGGGCAGCTCTATGCCCCGGAGCACGAGGAACTGCGGGATGATGTTCAGAAAGCTCGGCATCATCAGCGTGAAGAGATAGAGCTTGAAGATGGCCTCCCGGCCCGGGAAGTCTATGCGCGCAAAGCCGTAGGCCGAGAGCGTAGAGATGAGCACCGAGGCCGCGACGGTGAGGCAGGTGTTCACGACGCTGTTTTTCACCGCCGTCGGGAAGATGTCCATGCCGAGGATGTGCGCGTAGGCCGAGAAGCCCAGCCTGTCGGGCAGGAGCTTCGGCGGGTACGGCAGCACGTAGCTGAACTCCTCAAAGGAGTTCGTTATCATGAAGATGAACGGCACCGAGAAGATGAGCAGCGCCGCTATGAGAAAGACCCAGAGCAGTATCTGGCCTATCGTCTCCGACATTTTCTTGCCGCGTCTCATGTCAGCCCTCCTTCTCCACGTCGTCGAGCCTCAGCCTGCGGTTGAGCAGGAAGGTGATGGCCACGATGGTCACGGCCGAGATGAGGCCGATGGCCGAGGCCTCGCCGAACTCGAACTGGTTGAAGGCCCGGTCGTAGAGCAGGTATTGCAGCGCCGAGGTCTTGCCGTTCGGGTTGCCGCCGGTCAGCATCATGACCTGGATGAACACGTTGAAGGAGCCGATTATCATGTTCACCATGACGTAATACGTCGTCGGACGGAGCGCCGGGACGGTGATGTACACGAACTTCTTCCACAGCCCCGCGCCGTCGAGCTCCGCCGCCTCGTAGAGCTCACGGGGTATGCTCTGCAAGCCCGCGAGGTAGATTATCATGGCCCACCCCATGTTCTTCCAGATGCCCATCAGCCAGATAGCCGCGTTGCCCGACCACTCACGCAGCAGCCAGGGGACATAGTCGTCCATGACGTGCAGCACGTCCACGAGGAAGTAGTTGATGAGACCCCGGCTGGAGTTGTTGAACATGTACTGGAACACCAGGGACACGATGACCCAGGAGGTGATGACCGGCAGGTAAAAGCCGACGCGGAAGATGCCCTGGCCGCGGCGGAGGTTGTTGATGAGATAGGCGAAGAACATGCCGCCCAGGATGATGAAGGGCACGGTCACGATGGCGTAGAGGAAGTTGTTGCGGTAGGCATACCAGAAGCGCGAGTCGCCCGCCAGCACGTTTTTGAAGTTCTCCAGCCCGATGAACGTGATGTCGCCCTGCACGATCTTGTACTCCGAGAGGGATATCCTTATCGTGAACAGCATCGGGTAGACGACAAAGACGGCCACGAGGATGAGCCCGGGCAGGATGAACGGCAGGGCCCTCAGCCAGCCCTGCGCGCCTTTTTTCAGCCGTTTTTTCCTCATTTCCGCTGTAATGGCGGTGTCCATGCCTCAAGTGCCTCCTCTCATCGGGCGCGGAGCCCGAAGGCCCCGCGCCCTTTGCCGTTTTTTGCGTCAGGCGAGCTGCTCGTCTATGAGCGCCGCCGCGTTCTGCAGTTCCGCGGCGATGTCCGCGCCGTTTACGAAGATGTTGGTCACCATGTCGCTCCAGATCTGCTGGATGTTGGAGTTGTTGGGCGAGGGGATGCGGGCCTTGGCCGACTCCATCTGGGCCATGTAGACGGACCAGACGGGGTTGCTCTGCACCTCGTCGCTGTCCACGAGGGACTTGAGTATCGGGAGCTGTCCGGCCTGGAGCAGCGCCAGCTGCGCCTCGGTGGAGGTGAGGAACTTTGCAAACTCATAGGCCGCGTCCGGGTGCTCGCTGGTGGAGAACACCGCGACGTTCTCGCCGCCGACGACGGAGGCGCTCTTGCCGTTGTAGGTCGGGACCGTGGCTGCGACTATGCCCTTCGCCTCGCTGTCCTCATAGGAGCCAAAGTACCAGGGGCCCTCCAGGAACATGGCGTACTCGCTGTTGATGCCGTCCCAGGCGTCCACGGAGCCGTCCACGTCGCGGATGGTGAAGATGCCCGCGTCGTGCAGCTCAGCTATCTTCTCCATGGCGGCGATGCTCTCGGCGCTGTCGAGATAGCCCGTGGCCCGGGTGAAGTCGTCGTTCGTCAGCACGCCTCCGAAGAGCCAGAAATAGGGATACATATCCCAGTCTCCCACGCCGGAGACGTTTATCGTGTAGGTGCCGCGTCCGGCGGCGGCCTCGATGAGCTCCTCCATCGTCTCGGGCACGGCGTCAAGGCCGAGCTCGGCGAGGACGTTCAGGTTCATGACCGCGGCCTTGCAGTTGGTGTCGAGCGGCAGGCCGTAGTACTTGCCCTGATAGAGGTTCGTGGAGAGCGGAGCATCCATGTAGTCGGCTGAGATCTCCGCAAAGTCGGGGTAGTCCGAGAGCGCCACAAGTCCGCCCTGGGCGGCGTAGGCGGCGATGTTCGCGATGTCCACGCGGGCGACGTCCGGGCTCGCGCCGGTGCCGAAGGAGGTGACGATCATCTCATGGTACTGGCTGCTGTCCTGGCGCACGGCTTCGACCGTGATCTCGGGGTGCAGCTCGTTCCAGAGCGGGAGCACCACGTCGAGCAGCTGCGCCTCCTCGCTGTCGCTGTAGGTGTGCCAGAAGGTGATGGTGACGGGCTCCGCCGGGGTCTCGGCGGCGTCGGTCACGGGCGCGCCGGACTCAGGCGGCGCCGAGGGCTCCTGCGCGGCCTCGCCGCAGCCGGCAAAGCTGCCGAGCACCAGCACCGCCGCAAGCAGCAGGGCAAGGGTCTTGAGTGCGTTCTTTTTCATTTTTCAAACCTCCATATCGAATAACATAATAGTGAATTTACACAATTAACTCAAGCGTGTTCCGCCTCTTTGTATGCAATATTACGCCGCCGCTGCCGCCTTTGTAAATCGACGCCGGCAACTTCGTTTGCACAATAGCGACTTTTTGCCTCCGCAGCTATGTCAGCGGAAAAAGAATGCCCGCCCGATGTTCGGAAAACACCGGACGGGCCGATTTGCAAAATTCCGCTTTAATTGACCTCGGACCAGCTTATTTCGGTCACGACTCCGCTCTCGTCGAGGAAAAACTTCACGAAGCGGCCGCTCTCGAACACCTGTATATAGCCGAAGGCGTCCGTCTTATCCCCCTCCGTGCACTTGCGGAAGGTACCGTAGTCATCGGAAAGGTACCCGCCGCCGTAAAAGACGAGCTCATAGTCCTCATACGCCTCCAGAATGTCCGCATAGCTGCCCACGTCGTTCGGAAAGCGAGAGAGCACCTCGTCCGCCGTGCAGCCTATCGTTATTCCCCGCACCAGCGGGGCGAGCGCCGGGTCTCTTGTGGAGAGGTGCATGAGATAGTAACCTTCCGAGCCGTCCTCCAGCTTGCAGAAGTAACCGTAGAGCTCGGTATCCCCGCGGCGGAGGCTCCATCCGGTCTCGTCCTCGTCATAGCTGTCCGGCTCGCCCAGCAGCTCCCGGAGAAGGCCCTGCTCACCGCGCTCCGGGATGGGCAGCCGAGTCTCGCGCTCGAAAAACGGCAGACCGCACCAAAGTTCCCCGAGCTCCTCAAGCGGGCGGGCGGTGAACTCGACCGGCAGGCGGCTTCTGTGGGCGAAATCCGGCACGGACGCCTCCTCATAGCACAGCGTGGGACCGTCGGCATCGCTAAAGTCGTATCCTTCAGCGCTGGCAGTGATATATTCTATGCTCACAGTGTTGTCTCCGAACGTCAGGCGGCCCATGAGTTCGGCCCACCCGGTGACCGCGGTAAATTCACAGACGCCGCCGCTCACCAAGCCGCCGCCCGTGCAGCTCCAGGCGTCCACGGACTGCGGTATGCGCCCCGTCTGGGCGCAGTCCTCCCAGCGCTGGCCCATGAACACGGCAAAATCCAGCTCCTGTCCCTCGACTGCCGGACCGGTGAGCAGCAGGGCATAGCCGCCCGCTCCAAAGTCCTCCGCCAGGTACAGGCCCTCAGGCTCAAAGCCCAGCTCAGGCAGCTCCACATGACCGAGGCGGCCATAATCGTCCGCGACGGCCGCCGGAGTCTCCGCCGACGTCGGCTCGGGCGAAGGGGCCGGCTCCGCCGCCGAGCAGCCGCAAAGCAAAAGCAGCGCAAGCGCGGATATGAGAAGTTTTTTCACTCCATTTGCCTCCTTGTCTTAGGGTGGCTTTACGTGCGCATTTTTCGGGTTTATAATTGAAGAAAAAACGGGGGATGCACATGAAAAAGGTCATCATACTCATAGGCAACTACTGCTCCGGCAAGACCGAGATAGCCATGAACATGGCCATGCTCTCGGCTTCTCAGGGAAAGCGCACGCAGGTCATAGACCTCGACAGGATAAACGACTATTTCAGGATGTCCGACCACGTCCAGATGCTCATCGACAAGTGCATCAACGTCGTCTCGCCCTCCTTCGCCGGCAAGGGGGTCACGCAGACGGTGTTGCCGGCACAGGTGGCCTCCGCCTTCGACAGCGACTGGGACCTCGTCATCTTCGACGTCGGCGGCGACCAGGCCGGGGCGCTGTCCCTCGCGCGCTATCACCAGGACTTCGCCGCGCTGGAGCCGGGCCAGCTGGAGGTCTACGACATCGTGAACGTCTTTCGTCCCATGTCCGAGAGCCCGGAGAAGATAATAAAGCTCAAGGGCGAGCTGGAGGGCTTTGCCCGCCAGACCGTCACCGGCTTTGTGAACAACTCCAACCTCCTGAACTACGCGAGCGCGGACGATCTCCGCCAGGGCTACGACATCCTCCGCGAGACCTCGGACATGACCGGCATCCCCATCGTCCACACGACGGGCCGGAAGCAGTTCCTCGACGAGTTTCTCGCCGACGGGCGTGACCCGAAATACATAGGCACGCCCCTGCCCCTCGAGACCTACATGCACCGCAGCTGGGACGCCTTTGCGCATAGCAAAATTTAATCACATCTTTCGTCGGTATGCAACAAAGAAAGGCGGCAGACCCCGTTTTGGGATCTGCCGCCTTTTGCTTTGCGGTGTTTTACAGGATGCCCTTGGCCTGGGCTATGATGTTCTCGACGGTGATGCCGTTCTTTGCGAGCAGACGCTCGTAGGGGGCGGACTCGCCGAACTGGTCCTGAACGCCTATGCGGCGCACAATGCCCTTGCCCGCCTCGGCCACGCACTCGCAGACGGCGCTGCCGAGGGCGTTGATGATGTTGTGGTCCTCCACCGTGACGATCTTGCCGATGTCGGC
>ENA-OOXJ01002271-OOXJ01002271.1-human-gut-metagenome-genome-assembly--contig:-NODE-2271-length-10084-cov-2.530362_pt1 | contig 10084 bp, 4 predicted proteins | sample MGYA00241587_ERZ501343 | MGnify/ENA primary metagenome ERZ501343 (study PRJEB25962, sample SAMEA2042918) | human gut metagenome | biome: human gut; feature: human-associated habitat; material: faeces...
TGTGGGTTCCGTTTTTATTTTTCATGTATCGAATGAGATATGAAATTTTAGCTTCATAAACCAGAATAACAGAGAAAATGGATTATAAGGAGAAATTTATAGAACTATTACGCTAGGAAGATTCAGTAAATATTATAAAATTAGCCAACACATTCATGCAAAAAGTATTGCAAATTAGTTTTTTGTATCTTTAAGTATTTCACCGAAAATAAGGTTTGATGACCACAAAACGGGGAGATTCCCCAATTAAGATATGGCTAAGATATAAAATATTTCAGAAATTCACCCTACTTTGGGCTTTACAGAATTTGATATTGTGGAAAAATACCGCAAGAGTTTTAACGAGAGTAAGCTTTGCAGGCTTCATTCAGTGTTTCTGTTTGGACGTATGGTAAAACCTACGGGTCTGTCGGAACAGCGCTTGGGACGCAGAAACATCTTCACTCCTTCGGCGAAGATTGCCTGTATAGTCCTGAAGGCGTATACCGGATTCTCCGACAGGCAGCAGGTAGAACATCATACACTGCCAGATGTTCTGCGGAATTATAATAGCCCCGTCCTTCCCTATAACCAACTACAAGATAGTCAGTACCATTCGCCTTGAGATAGTATCCCATCTTGACATTGAATTCTTCCAGAAAATGCCGTCCTCACACTAGAGACCTTATTTTGAGAACCTTCACGTGCACATGATCGATGCCACATGCTATGAAAGCCACATGTGTTTCCCAACAGATATGAAACTCCTTTGGAAAATTCTCGAATGGTTCTACAGGTATATCTTCAAACATTGTGAGAAACTTGGCATAAGGCGTCCGTGCAATAACTATGCGGATGTAGCGGAGTCTTATCTGCTCTACTGCAAGAAAAGAAAAAGAAAGGCTTCAAGGACAAGGATGCTCAAGCGTCATATGATCAGATTTCTTGAAAAACTCATCAATTAAAGGGAAGGGATTCATAGCCGGTACTGCACTTCACTCCGATATATTCAAGATTACCGGAAGCGTTTTTCCATCAGAAGAAAGGTTCTTGTGCAGAAGAAGGAAATGTTTGAAGTACGGCAGGTCAGTGATCGCATTCTCAGCATTTACCATCATTATGTACGTCCCATAGTAAGAGGTAAAGAAACAAAGTCTGTCGAATTCTGTGCAAAGGTTAACAACATATAGATAGACGGTATATCATTCATCAAACCACTCTCGTTCAAGGCATTCAATGAGGGAACAGGGCTTAAGGACAGCATTCGTATGCAGCTGAAACTTATGAATGTAATGGTAAGGTGTGTTGAAGTCGATTTCATATATACCAATAATGCCAACAGAAAGTTTTGTACGTAATATGGAATACCCACTTCCTTTATGCGTAAAGGAAGATAGTAAAAGATGAGCCATTGAGAAAGGTGCTCAGAAGTGAATTATCAAAAGAAAGAGTCACTCAGCTAGAAGGGAGCTTCAGTACTTAAAAGTAATATTATTCCCTCTCAGGGATAAAGGAATAGAGTAGAAAAACGGAAATCCTGTGGATTTTCTTCGAATACATATGGTTAATGTAGTACTGGCCCTAGAAAAAATTAGGAACAAAACAACTGAAGCGTCATGAAATTAATAAAAAGTATAGAAATATTAATAAAAATAACAGTGTATGAAGTGATATTCGTCTATCATCTTCATATGCCATCTTAATTTTTAGGGAAATCTACTGAATCTCTTTCTTAAAATACATTTATATGTGTTTAGGGTTTTATAAATACATAATTATAGAGCATATATAAATGAATTTTAATTTTATCTTTATACAAAATTACATGGTTGCTAATATAATCTCATAACTTGATAAAATAATCCGATTGTTAATGATTTATATCGTTTATATTTGTAAATGTAATAATAATGCTATGAATAACATATTCTTTATAACAAAATGTGATAGAAAAATCGCAATATATTATTATGTGATAGTTTTTACATGTATGTTAGTCATGTAAATACAAGTATCCTGTTATTTTTAATTGTCAAATATTTTATTTTATATTTTTAAATTTTATGTATATGCATTGGCTTAAATTATCAATCAAAAAGTGGTGGATTTTGGTTTATCTACTCTTATGTGTAAATGCTTATTCTGAGGCTATAAATTTATTTATGGATCAGGCAGGTAGATCTGTAACTGGAATTGTGACAGATGAATCTGGTAATCCTATTATCGGCGCAAATATTAAACTTAAAGAAAAAAATGAAGGTGTTATAACTGATATAAATGGTCGATTTGTAATAGATAATGTTGGAGATAAATCAGTAATAACAGTTTCTTATATTGGTTATTTAACACAGGAGGTATTAATAGGTAAAAAATCTAATTTAATAATTACCCTTAAAGAAAATAATTACAATTTAAACGAAGTAATTGTTGTTGGTTATGGAGATGTTAGAAGAAAAGAGTTAACTTCTGCAATATCACATATTTCTCAAAAAGATTTTTTAAATGTAAGTAGTACAGATGTTTCTATGCTTATTCAAGGAAAGGTGCCTGGAGTATCTGTGACAAATATTAGTAGTGGAGATCCTAACTCTTTAGCTAGTATTCAAATCAGAGGTATATCATCTCGTTCAGCAGGTCTTGGCCCTTTAATTGTTATTGATGGTGTACCTGGTGGAAACTTAACAAATATTAATCAAACAGACATTGAATCTATTGATGTTTTAAAAGATGGCGCAGCCTCGTCAATTTATGGCACAAGAGGAAGCAACGGAGTTATTCTTATTACTACTAAAAAGGGCATAAGAGATAATAAAATTCATACTACATATTATGGTTATGCTGCGATCGATTATATGAATAGTGAATTGGATGTACTTGATGCAAATGAATTTAAAAAATATAGAGTTGCAAAAGAATTAGCAATAGATATGGGAGGGAATACAGATTGGTTGAATTTAATTAGTAGAAACGGTTTTACTCATAAACATGTATTTACTTTAACTGGAGGTGGTAATAAAAGTAATTATAGGGCAAGTGTAGATTTTCGCGATGCGACTGGAATTGATATTCGTTCACGTAGAAAAGAATATGGAGCCAATCTTGCACTAAATCATACAACAAATAATGGGCTTCTTACATTTTCTCTACATTTAGCTCCTAGAATTATTTATCGAAATAATTCTGAAGGAGATGTTTATAGAGTTGCATTGGAAGCTAATCCTACGACTCCATTATTTGATTCTCAGAATCCATCTTTATATACTAATTTTAATGGGCAATGGGCTTCGTATAATCCAGTAGAAAAATTGGAACTAGAAGATCGTGGTGGGGATACAAAGCTTTTAGATTGGAGTGCTATTGCGAAAGTTGATTTGTTAAAATTATTCCCGTTTATTAAAGCTGATATATTTAATACACAAATCACAATTGCTGATCAACAAAATGATAATTTTAATTATTGGTTTAGGCCAAGCACGAGTACATTAGCTATAAACTCAGGGTTTTCAGGTGAAGCAAGTGAATCATACGATAAGACTCAACAACGTAGTTTAGAATGGATAGGAAATTATTTATTGGAAAGAAACGGCCATAAATTAAAAGTATTGGCTGGATATTCATATCAATATTTTGTAAATAAGGGTTTAAATGCAAATAATAAGAACTTTCCATCTGATGCTTTGAAATACAATAATTTGGGACAAGGAGAATGGGCCAAACAAGAAGGGCAAGTTCTCATGGGGAGCTATAAAAACGATTCTAAATTAATTGGTTTTTTTAATCGTATTAGTTATGATTATAAAGAGCGTTATATAGTATCATTATCATCACGCTATGAAGGTTCTTCTAAATTTGGTAAAAGTAATAAATGGGGATGGTTCCCTGCAATATCTTTAGGTTGGCGTATAAGTGATGAATCTTTTTTAAAAAATATAAAATGGATTAATGATTTAAAAATTCGTGCAGATATGGGGGTGACAGGAAACCAAGAGTTTTCAAGTTATTTATCATTGGCTACAATGCAAGGATTTGGTGGATATTATTATAATGGAAAATGGTTTACAGTATGGGGACCGGCGAAAAATCCTAACCCTAATTTAAAATGGGAAAAAGGTATAAATTGGAATGCAGGTGTAGATTTTAGTTTTTTCAATCATCGTTTGAGTGGTTCACTGAATTATTATTTTAGAAAACAACAAGATTTGTTGGGCGATTATAATGTATCTGTCCCTCCTTATTTGTTTTCTTCAATTTATGCAAATGTTGGTTCAATGATGAATAGAGGGATAGAATTAGATATTTCTATGAGTGTGTTAAAGACGCGTAATTTTAAATATGAGATAAATTTTGTCGGTTCAACAAATATTAATAAATTTCTCAATTTCTCCAATGAAGACTTTAAGGGGCAATCATATTGGGATGTCGCATGGATGGAAGAGCCCAATATGCCTGGTTATCTGCAACGAATTGAGGAAGGCAAACGAATTGGGAATTTTTATACTTGGGCCTATGCAGGTATTGATGAAGATGGTAATTGGTTGGTATGGAATAAAGATAATACTAAAAAAATTCCGATAAAATCTGCTACGACAGAAGATAAACGTATAACAGGTAATGGACTACCTAAATTTTCAGCATCTATAACCAATAGCTTTGTCTATAAAAATTGGGATTTAACTTTGTTCTTTAGAGGAAATTTTGGCTTTGATTTGTATAATGTTCATAGTTTTTACTACGGTCTTCAAACTGCTAATGGAAATGTCTTAAAAGAGGCATATACAAAAAATAATAAAATTACGTCAGGCTTTAATGTATTAACTGATTATTTTTTGGAAAGAGGAGACTATTTGAAATTAGATGTTGCAACTTTGGGGTATCAATTTAATATACATAACAAATGGATTAACAAAATTAGAGCATATATTACAGGGAAAAATCTGTTTACGATAACGAAATTTTCAGGTATTGATCCTGCAAACTATCAGATAAATGGACTTATTCCTGGTACGAATAATGGAAGTAGAAGTTATTATCCATCCACAACTCAACTATTATTTGGTGTTCAAATTGATTTTTAATATTACGCGTTATGAAAATTAAGTATTTAATAAGTATTTTAATCATTTGCATGTCTTGTACTGATTTGTCTGAGAATGTTTATGATCAAATTGTTTCAGAAAATTATTATAATAATAAACAAGATGTAATAAGTGCTGTTTATCGGCCTTTTGAAGGTTCATTTTGGAGTATTGGAAATCGATTCACAATTAATGAAGAAACCGCAGACCAATTAGGTACTTGGAGCCGGAATGGTTGGTGGTTAGATGGACAAGTTTGGCAGCGTTTACATTATCATACTTGGACAATTGATGATACAGCTTTTTTAGAGGAGTGGAATTGGTGCTTTATTATTATAATGCAAGCCAATTATGTGATAGATGATTTACAAAAGTTAAATCCAGAACATTTTGCTATGACTCAATCAGATTTTGATTATTTTATTTCACAACTTCGTGTAATGCGTGCATGGCATTATATTCGATTACTTGACGCATTTCGAAATATTCCACTTGTTATAAGTAAAGATGTCAATTTAAATTCAAAAGAGCAAGTTAGCCCGAAAGAGATTTTTACTTTTGTTGAGAATGAACTTAAAGAGTCTATATCAATATTACCAGAAAAAAAAGGTGTTACTGGAAACGGAGAAAATCAGGGACAATGGAACAAGGCTGGAGCTGCATCTCTTTTAGTTCGTTTATATCTCAATGCAGAAAAGTGGATTGGCGAACCTAAATATTTAGAGTGCGCGGATTTTGCTCAAAAAATAATTAATGGTGAGTATGGTTATTATCAATTGGGCACGACTTGGGATGAAGTTTTTGATTGGAAAAATGAATTATCTAATGAGGTAATATTTGGTTTTCCATCAACATATGGACGATCACCTTGGCATTATGATAAAATTATGTATTGGTGGTGTCTGCCTTCGAATGCCCATTTTTATTTAGGAACTCAACAACAAGGTATTTTTAATCCGAAGTATGCACTTCAACCAAGTCATGATGTCGAAGGTAATCTGTATGACTTTGCTGATGGTAAACCTGTTTATAAATTTAAAAAATATCCAAATGATTATAGATTGAAATTATATAAAAATCTTGGGAATAGTAAACGTGAAGGAATGTTTTTATATGGATATTTGGAATATGAAGAAAATGGGGAAATGAAAAGAGTAAAATCTCCAGTTGGAGATTATGAGTTGTTTATTAGGGATCAGGTTGGAACTTTTAACAATTTAGCTCCTAATCAAATTCCAGAAAATAAATTGTCAAACATGTCTTCTGGAGATCATAATTCAGGATGGCATTTTATTAAGTATCCAATTTATAAAGACGATGATCAAGGTAAACAAGAGGCAGATTTTGTAGAGATTCGGTTAGCAGAAATTTATTATTCCTTAGCCGAGTGTAAATTTAGGCTGGGAGATTATATTTCTGCAGGAAAATTATTAAATGAAGTTAGAAAAAGGAATTATCCGTCTGAAAATTATAAAGAGTATCTTTATGAGCCAGACGGGAATGTAAAGTTGTCTGCAGAGGAATTTATAGATGAATGGGGGCGTGAATTTTTAGGAGAAGGACGGCGACGCACTGATTTAATTAGATGGGAACGCTTTTCTGAAGGTACATGGTGGGATAAATATCCAGATGTCGATAAGCATTTAGAAATATTTCCCTTGCATAGAAGCACATTGTCTACGAACCCGAATTTAAAGCAAAATCCAGGCTATGATTATGAGTAGAATATTGATAAATATAGATTTATGAACTTATTAATTTTTATTTAGTTTTTATATGAGAAACACCTTCAAGCATTAATACTGTAAACCAACTAGTATGCAATATAATAATTGTACACTAGTTGGTTTTTCTTTCTTGATATTTTATAAAAGAGAAGTATTGTGGTTTTGGAGCTTGTAACTTTCTATATGGTAACCCGAGTATTTAATGATTATCTTCGTTTTTATAAGATATATGATGAACTTATTTTTTATTATTTTCATCTAAATCAGTATACAGATAATACGTTTAATTGAAAAGGCCGTTTAAGAATGCATTGTCAAATTAGGAGATCTGCTTACTAGTTATTATATTTAATAATGTTCTTCGGCACTTATCCGTTTGATAAGATAGTGGGATGATGAAAATAAATGGGAATGTACATATCTGATCAATGTAAGGCATATTCTAGCAATTTGCGAATTTCATAACTTTATAAGAATTCTGGCAGGTGGATTACTCTTCAAATGATTCAAACTATATCTAAAAATAAAGAATTTCAGATACACTTTTATGAATGTTGCATAGTTGGTAATCGCTGTTTACTACCTAATATCAATAAAACAATGAGACATAAAAACTTATAAAGTTTAATCTAGTTTTTGATTTCATTAACTGGTAAGACGATATAGAAAGATTTAGCAAGATTAAATTCATTGACGTAAAATAGCGCAATCTTGATACTTGATAGATCTGATTTATTTGATAATTTTAGCTTGTTTGTAATTGATACTAGTGTGTTTGGTTATAATAATCCAATAAATGGTTTGTAATGTCCTATCATAGAAAAAAAATAATATTCATATTTGCATTATATAATAATGAAAATTTATTAGATTTAATTTCACAAATAAAGAAAAACGAAATGTATTTATTTAATGAAAACTTGAGCAAAGTTAGAATTATGATAATTTGGTTTCTATACATGAATGTTGCTATATAAAGTTAAATATGATGTTTATTAAATTAGTTTAGTTATGAGAAATAGTAAATTATTATTGTTTATTTTTTTTAACTTAATTGTGACTATTATTAATGCTCAGAGGTTCGAGAAGTGTCCGTCGTGGGTGCAAGATTTAGTAGTTTATGAGTTGTCACCTAAAACTTATACTTCGCCTCAAGGACCGGGTACAGGCACTTTTAATAGCTTAAAAGAAAAAATACCTTATTTACGAGATTTAGGCATTAACGCAGTGTGGATGAGTGGACATAGTTGGTCTGATAACCAACATTTTTACAATATATGGACACAATATGCTTGTATACGACCAGATAGCATAGATGCATCTTTAGGAACTAGTGAAGATTTAAAAAAATTAGTTACTGAATTTCATAATAATGGCATTAAAGTCTTTTTAGATATAATTACTCACGGAGTAATGAATTATAGTCCATTAATCAGTGAAAAACCTCATTGGTTTAAAGGAGGAAGCTGGGGTATGACAGATTATGACTGGTATGGTGGTCATGCGGATTTAGACGAATGGTGGGTAAATACTCATGTGAAATATGTATTGGAGTATGGTATTGATGGTTTTAGACTGGATGTTGAAATGCCAAGACCTGATTTGTGGCAAAGGATAAAGGATGAAGTTGCAAGAAAAGGTCATCCAATTGCTATTTGTTTAGAGAATCCACATTTATATACGAATAATGTACCTGATTTTTATCAGACTTCAAATAGAATTATGCCTATAACATGCTCAAATATTAAAGACTTTAATATCAGAGGTAGCCTATTGCATGATGTTGCCACTTATTATCAAAATTATATTTATAATAGAAATAATAATAAAATTACTAAAGTAGACGTCTATTATGCAGATAATACAAAGGATTCATGGACTGATACTGGTGATGGGAATCTTACTTTAAAAACAGATTTATTATCTCAAAAAAAACTCAAATTAAAAATTAATGGTATAAATAAATGTAAGCAAATTAAACGGATTGAAATCTCTTCATCCTTATATAATAATAAATATGTATTAACAGCCAATGATAGCCCCGGCAACTTTCAGTTAGCATTAACTGATTTATCAGAAATCAATCTTATATTAGATTATTTTCCTGCAGATAGGATTTATTTAAGTAATGAATTATCTTCTCATGATAGAGGTTGGGAAGGATTTGATCTTTACAAAAACCCTTATTTGGTTCAAAGAAGTCGTTGTATTTTGGGATATAGTTCATTATTAACTCCTTCAATACCTATTTTTATGGCCGGTGAAGAATTTAATGCACAATTTGTACCATTACCATGGCTTTCTCCTTATTTATTTAAGAAAGAAAATATTGGTAAGGGGCGTTGGCTGTATGGTTCTTGGCTACAATGGGATCAATTAAATCAATTAGAAAATCAGGATTTTTTAATGGATGTAAAAAAAATATTATCAATCCGTACTCAAGAAAGAGATGTGATACATTCTTTCTATTCTGATTTAGTTCCTAATATTCTAGCTTTAGAATATAAGGCAGATGCTGAACTTCCTGTTCCATATATTATCTGGAATGAGAAGAAAGCGGTAATTATAATTGGCAATAATACTGATAATGACGTTGAAGTTCAAATTAAAATACCATTTAAAAAAATAGGAATGGAGAGCTTGGATTCTGTTAGAATTTCTGATTTATGGAATGGAGGATGTTGGACAATCAAAACAGAGGAAACAACTTACTTCTCATGCATTGTTAAGAAAGATAAAATTTCTGGAGGAGGATTGGCAATTTATAAGTTAGAAAAATAACAGCTACGCATTGTTAATATTTTTATATGCTATTTAATCAAAATATGCTATCCTTTCTTGAATATATGACATAGAAAATATTAATTGGATGAAATCGATAAAATGTAGAACTCTCCGTTATTATTGAAAATATTCTTTTTGGGAAGGTGTTCAAGATAGATATAATAGAAAAACTCGAAAAACTTATTGAGAGTTATATTATTTCATCACTTTATAAAAGTTTATATGTTGTTCTGAATTGCTTCAACAAACCTATTGTGGCTAACTATTATTAGTACTATCTTGAAAAAACGGTTTGAAATGATTTATATGTTATTGAGTAATAGTTTTAATAATTTTATTAGATGGAGAAATGGCATGTGTTGTTTGTATTTAAGGGGTATTTTATACTTTTTTTATTTATTAATAATTCATTTGTATTATTATTCTGTAAAAAGTATTAGACCCAAATTTTCTTTGAGATATAGCACATCTGTTTTATTAATATGTACTTTTGTTGTTATAATGTGAATTTGTAAATTA
>ENA-OOXJ01002273-OOXJ01002273.1-human-gut-metagenome-genome-assembly--contig:-NODE-2273-length-10077-cov-2.626721_pt1 | contig 10077 bp, 8 predicted proteins | sample MGYA00241587_ERZ501343 | MGnify/ENA primary metagenome ERZ501343 (study PRJEB25962, sample SAMEA2042918) | human gut metagenome | biome: human gut; feature: human-associated habitat; material: faeces...
GCAGGACGGCTCGGCCACGCTCGCGGATGGCCTCGACACGCTGAGGTCCTCCACCGACGGCATCGACCAGAAGGTCATCGACAGGCTCGAGGACACCATCAAAGAGAAGCTCGGTCAGGACTACCAGCTGCACTCGTTCGTGGACCCGTCGAACACCAACGTGAGCGAGGTGCAGTTTGTCTACGTCGTGGACGGCGTGAAGGAGGCGAAGTCCACGGGCGAGAAGGGCGACGGCTCCAAGGGCAGCTCGAAGTCCGAGTCCAAGGGCGGCGACGCCACGAAGAGCGAGTCGTTCATCGACCGTCTGGGCGCGCTCTTCTCGGCAGACAAGCGTAAAAGCGAGTAAGCCGCACGCTGGCGGACGTACCTTCAACCCACAGATAGAAAGCGCAACAAAGGCCGCGCCACGAAGGATTCCGTGGCGCGGTCCGTCTTTTCCAATACAATCGCTATTCAAGACGCACGACCTTCGACTGCCCGCGGAAGCAATCCCGCTGACAGTCCGTTGAGAGACAAAGAGCTATGCATTCATCTTCCATTCAGCTATCTTGTTCATCACTGCATTTGTGTACGAACAATGGAGGGGGAATCATGAGGAAGAGGCTCTTGGGCATCTGCGCCGCGCTTCTGCTGCTCGTGGGAATCAGCGCATGCGGTGGGAACTCTGGCAACAAGGACGCCAGTACGTCGAACGACTACGCCGATGACAGCGCGATGCAGGTCATCGCGAGCGGGCTCGAAGCGAGGTGGCGCCTGACCGATCAGCAGGACGCATCCGGCAAGGAGGCGACGGCGACCGACTACAAGAAGTGGATCGACGCCGAGCTCAAGAAGGACAAGCCGCTCAGGAACCGCAAGTTCAAGAACTCCGACATGCAGAAGGACGTAATCGACTACATCAAGCTGCTCGAGGAGTCTCGCAAGGTCGTCGAGAAGTACCCGATGAGCGGAGCCGACTTCTGGACCAAGTGGAGCGAGACCTACGACAAGAGGACGGCCGTCATCAAGAAGTTCGTGGACAAGTACGACCTCAAGGTGAGCGACCAGTACGCCGACACGCTGAAGGAACTCGTCGACAATGGCAAGGCCGCGCAGGCGCAGAACGACGAGAAGGAGGCAGTGAACGCTCTTGTCTCCTCCCTTCAGTGGAACACGACCGACGACGGATACGGTAGTTACACCCTCACCGCAACCGGACAGAACACCACGAAGTACAACATCAAGAATCTCTCCATCGTTCTTTCGTTGTACGATCAGAGCGGTGTTAAGCAAGAAGAGTCCTACACCAACATCGATTCCTGGAAAGCGGGCGAGACGGTAAAGTTCGAGGCCTACACGTCCGCCGCCCCTGCACGCGTCGAGGCATCGGTCGACTACTTCGATACGTCTAGCGAGTAGCTTGGGTCGATGAGGTTTTCCAGCCATAAGGGCGGACCATCGCATCGGACGATGGCCCGCCCTTTTCGTGCGACGACCCCCAGGTGAATCACTTTCTGACAGATCGCGCTCCTGTCAGTTTGTGGTGAGGTAAGAGGGCTGATTTGCTGTGAAAGGGCCTCTTCAAGCCTCACTATCAGACAGATCGCACTTCTGTCAGTTAGTGGCATTCACTATCTGACAGGTCATACTTCTGTCAGTTTGTGAGGGCCGACAGGCACCACTATCTGACTGATTACACTCCTGTCAGATAGTGCGGGTTCTCGAGGGCTCACTTTCTGACAGAACGCACTTGCGTCAGATGGTGAGGCACCCACCTAAGGACTCGTGGGAAAACCGTAGCGCACGGCGCGGTGCGGCAAAGCGCACGCCCCGCCTGCCGACGCCGTGCTACAGTAGTGGGCAAGAACGCGCTGTTACTGACGGATAATCGTGGGCTACCACGGGGAAGCAGCGTGATACAAAACCGCCGACCGTCTGGGCAAGCGCATTCCGAAAGGGGTGCCTTGCCCTTGTGCGTTTTGGGGCTGGCTCCCTTGGACTGCGCCAAGAGAAAGGGAGACCATGCAGGACCTGCTCGAGCTTTTGCGCAACAACCCCTACCCCGGCCGCGGCATCGTCGTGGGCAAGGGCCGCGTCTACTACTGGATCATGGGGCGCAGCTCCAACAGCCGCAACCGCGTCTTCACCAAGACGGACGACGGCATCATGACCGAGGCGCACGACCCCTCGAAGCTCGAGGACCCCAGCCTCATCATCTACCACCCCGTGCGCACCATGGGCGACGCGCTGGTGGTCACCAACGGCGACCAGACGGACACCATAGTGGAGAAGAACAGCTTCCGCGACGGCTGCATGGCGCGCAAGTTCGAGCCGGACGGACCAAACTTCACCCCGCGCATCAGCTGCATCGTGAACGCGGACGGCAGCTTCGAGCTGTCCATCCTGAAGGCGGAGGACCACGGTAGCGCAGACGGCGGCCGCTGCGTGCGCGAGTTCTTCACGTACGAGGGCGCCGACGAGGGCCACGGCTACTTCATCAGCACCTACCAGGGCGACGGCAACCCGCTGCCCAGCTTTGCCGGCGAGCCCGTCCGCGCGCGCGACCTCAAGGCTCAGGGTGCCATGGCTGCGCTGCTTAAGGATGCGCTCAAGCCCAACCTGGTGCAGACGCTCGAGGGTACGCCCGCGTTTGTCCACGGCGGTCCCTTCGCCAATATCGCCCACGGCTGCAATTCCATCATGGCCACGCGCATGGCGATGCGCTTTGGCGATGTCGCCATTACCGAGGCAGGCTTTGGCGCCGACCTGGGCGCCGAGAAGTTCCTTGACATCAAGTGCCGCATGACGGGCGTCCGCCCCAGCGCCGTCGTGATTGTCGCCACCGCCCGTGCGCTTAAGTACAACGGCGGTGTTGCCAAGGCCGACCTCAACGAGGAGAACCTCGAGGCCCTCAAGGCCGGCATGCCCAACCTGCTGCGCCACGTTGACAATATCCAGAGCGTCTATGGTCTTCCCTGTGTGGTCGCCATCAACCGCTTCCCGACTGACACCGAGGCAGAGCTTGAGCTCATCGAGTCCGAGTGCCAGAAGCTCGGCGTTAACGTTAAGCTGTCCGAGGTTTGGGCCAAGGGCGGCGAGGGCGGCAAGGCTCTGGCCGAGAAGGTGCTGGAGGTGCTGGAGGATCGTCCCATCCAGTACACCTACCCGCTGGAGATGCCCCTCAAGTTTGCCTACGAGGACGGTGCCGATGTGGCCGACGCCCTCGAGGCCGTCGCCACCAAGGTTTACCGCGCCGATGGTGTCGACTTTACGCCGGCTGCCAAGCGTCAGCTCGCCGAGCTGCGCGAGAACGGCTTTGGCAACCTGCCGGTGTGCGTCGCCAAGACGCAGTACAGCTTTAGCGACAACGCCAAGGCCCTGGGCGCTCCCGAGAACTTCCGCATCACCGTGCGCGAGCTCAAGGTTTCTGCCGGCGCCCACTTTGTGGTCGCGTTGACTGGCAGCGTTCTGACCATGCCGGGCCTGCCCAAGGTACCCGCGGCAGAGAACATCGACGTCGACAACGACGGCAACATCACCGGTCTGTTCTAAGACTGCTGCCTATAGTCGCTTACCCGCCCCGTCGTGCCTACCAGGCTCGGCGGGGCTTTTTGATCCTTAGGCCCGCGCATGTCTTGTAGATACCGGCGGGCTTTGCCCATCATAGGCTTTTGCGCGGGTAGAATGCATGGATAACTTGATGCTTACAGGCGACGGAAAGGAAACGTTGCATGGACCAGGACAAGACGACCGTGATGGGCGGATATGGCTCCGCGCAGGCTGGCGGCAGCGCCGATGCGACCCGCATCGTGTCGAACCCCGGCAATGCTGCTCCCGATGCGACGCAGGCGTCTGCCGAACCCACACGGGTTATGGGCTATGGCGATACACCACGGGATCCGTTTGATTATGCACCGCAGGACCCGTATGGCAATGCGGCTCCGGACCCGTATGGCAATGCGGTGGCAGATGCCTATAACAACCTGCCGCAAAATCCCATTCCGCAGCCTCAGCAGACGACGTATATGCCGCGCACGGCGCAGGCCCAGCCTCGCTATGAGTCGCGCGATCCGTATGCGCGCCAGCCCTATCGCGAGTATCCCAAGTCGATTCCGCAGTATGGTGAGGACGAGGAAGAGGCTCCGTCGCGTTCGTCGAGCGTTATCAAGAAGATCCTCATTGTGCTGGCGATCTTTTTTGCGCTGTCGGTTGTGTTTGCCATCGTTTCGGGCATGCTCAACAAGCGAGGGAGTTCAACGGCCGATACCACTGCCGAGCAAACCGAGTCTGCCCCGTCTAGCACCGTCGATCTGGGCGATATCCCGGGGCAGTACTGGTCTAATGCCAAAAAGCTCCTCAAGTCACGCGGGGCTGATCTTTCGAATGCTGTGATTCTGACTGACGACGGCTCGACGCCCGTCGTCGATGCCAACTGGGTTGTTACTTCTGCCTACTATAACGACAACGGTAACCTCGAAATTCAACTCACGCACAAGAACGGCTCGGGCAACTCGTCCGACGGCCAAAGCGGCACCGACGATTCGAGCTCCAACACGCTGGAGGACCTGAGCAACAAGGCACAGGAGTTGGGAGACAAGGCGCAAGAGCTGGGCGATACGGCGCAAAACCTCGGCGATACTGCTCAGAATCTGGGCGATATGGCTACCAATGCCTGGGACGCGCTGCAAAACGGCATTTCGGGCGCACAGGAAAACTAGCGGCTGAGTGGGGCTACAACTGTTCGGCCGGACGCTCGGGCGAGCTAAAGCCGGAGTCAAACGTGACGACGCATGATGCATCGGGCCTGCGCTCGTGCACGATATGCGTCACGCGTTCCAACAGCTCGTCATCGGAGATGTGAAAGTCGTCGGGACGCACCAGGTCAAATGACACAAGGTCATCGTGTTCGTGCAAGTCGTGGATGGAAAGCGCGGGGTCGATCTGCGCTACGCCGCGCTTGACCCAGCCGCGTAGATCGTCACCGGTTGTTGCAATGGGGTCGCAGTGCAGCGTGATGGCGATGCCCATCTGACGTTTGATGTCGTGTTCGATGGTGTCCAGAATCTCGTGGTGCTCAAAGGCATCGCCCTCGCCGGGCATTTCCACGTGTGCACTGGCAAACTGACGGCCGGGGCCGTAGTCGTGCACCATAAGGTCGTGCGTGCCCAGGACCTGGGGGTACGACATAATCCTGTCGCGGATTTCCTGGACGAGCTTGGGGTCGGGCGCTTGTCCCAGCAGCGGGCTGATGGCGTCGCGCACCAGGCCCATGCCGCTGATGCAAATGAAGATGCCCACGCCCAGACCTGCCCAGCCGTCGAGATCAAAGCCTGTCGTCTGCGAAATAAGCGCCGCCGCCAAGACCGAACCCGAGGCGATGACATCGTTTTTGGAGTCCTGCGCCGTGGCGATGAGCGTCTCCGAGTCGATGCGATCGCCCAACGTGCGGTTGAATGCGGCCATCCAGAGCTTAACGAGCATGGATGTAGCCAGTGCCGCAAGGGAAACGAGCGTGTAAGCGGTGGGGGAGGGCTTGATGATCTTGGTAATGGACTCGAGCACCAGGTTGATGCCGACGGCACAAACGAGGACGGCGACAAACAGACCGGCGAGGTATTCGTAGCGGCCGTGGCCATAGGGGTGACCTTCGTCGGCCGGGCGGCTGGCAAGGCGGAACCCGAGCAGGCTCACGATGTTGCTCGAGGCGTCGGAGAGGTTGTTGAAGGCGTCGGCGATAAGCGAGACAGAGCCGGCGAGCAGACCCGCGATGCCCTTGGCTAGGCACAGGGTAATGTTGAGGCCAATGCAAATGAGGCTTGCGGCAAAGCCCGCGTTGGTGCGGCAAGTCGTATCGACCGGCTCGTCCTCGCTGCCGGGAACAAGCGTATGTACCAGCCGATTTACAAATAGCATGGCGTATCTCCTCGCATCCTCGTTTAAGGGGATAGTGTAGCTCGCGTGGGCGCGCCGTGCGCCGATGCTCAGAAAATGCAGCAATGGTCTGCTGGAGCTAACGAGCGGCCCTTCTTGTCCGACCAGGTGCTCCATTTTGGGCCACATGGGTATGGGCATGTGCTTGTCTGCCCGACATACTTAATGTCGACAGCCCGTGCGTAAAGGAGGACGTATCCATGGACGAGATGTTTGCCATTAAATGCCAAAACTGCGGCGGCCCCATGTATTCGCACCAGGTAAAGCGCAGCTTTGAGTGCGCCTATTGCGGCACGGTCGTTCCGTGGCAGGCCGATGCGGGGGAGCCCAAGAGCGCCCTGGGCATTCGCCATACGCCGCTGACGGTTGTCGATGGACTGCTTAAGCTCACCCATGTGTCGCAACTCGAGCGCCCGGAGGACCCGGACTGGTATTTCTTTAATTCACACTGGCGCAATCAGTCGGTTCTGGAGCATCTGCTGTGGGAGGACCGCGGCACGGCGCAGGAGTTCCAAGAAGCCACGCACGTGAGCATTCCCTGCCCCTTCTGTGGAGCGTCCTTTGAGGGCGAGTCAACGCAGCGTGTGTTTGAGTGCCCGTCCTGCGGCAACAAGATCGGCATTGCCGACCTGCTCAAGCCGGGGACGTTTAGCAAGCGCCTGACCTTGGGCGTTGGTGCGGAGTATGTACCTGGGCAGGGTATTCCCTGCGAAATCTCGCCGCAGCAGGCACGTGCCAACGCACTGCAGCTGGTGCGCCAGTACCCCGACGCCTTTGCCGGGCACGACGTGGAAGATGCGATCCAAAACGACATGATGCTCTTCTACTTTCCCATGGCGCTCGCGGATTTGCGCATGATGGCGTCCTTCCCGGGCAAGGGCATGAGCAAGGAGACCTTGGTGTACTACGAGGTGCTTGACTGGGCATATCCGCGGGCAAACTACCTGGACGTTCGCCTCATGGGCATTTTGGAACCGTGGGACTTTGCCAAGGTCGGCCCGTTCGATCCCGCCATGCAGGAAGGCGACTTCCGCGTTGTCTCCGTCGATGCGTCTACCAAGGACCAGGTGGTCATTGATAAGCTGGCGCTCGACATTGCCGGCAACGATGCCGAGGCGGTGCTGGGGCTCAATAAAAAGAGCATCCGCACCTGGGCGCGCAAGGCTCGCAAGCATAAGGACGGCCTGGTGATGGTACCGGTCTACTTTGTCGATCGCCCAGCGACGGACAGCCGCGATGGCGAGCAGGTGCGCATTGCCGTAAACGGCCAGACGGGCCGCGCGGCCGCGGTGGTGTTTAGCGACAAGCGTGAGACGCATGTGGTGGCGCCGCTCAACCCGAGCCTGCATCTATCGAACGAAAGTACCGTACATGCCACGCCCATCGAGGTCAAATACGTTAAATCGCCCTTCCTATACCAGATCGTGCGTCGTGGAGACGGCGAACAGCCGCGTCAGGTGGCAGCGGTTGCCGAGGGTTCCTACCGAGAAGAAAAGCCCAAACGCAAGGGCTTGCTCGCTGCGATCTTTGGGAAGTAGGGGAGTAGTGCCGGTCGGCGCTGCGATCCGATAGCTAGAGGAACGGGGCAGCTCGCAGGAGTGCGGACTGTCGTCTGATTGTTTGAGGGTGCCAGATGTAAATAATCGGTGGAGCGGCTGCAAAAGAGCCGTCTCGCTGGGTAAAATCAGGATGTGCCGCGGAACCCGCTCCTCAGCTAGTCACACTTCGGAAGCGCGGGCAACGCAGGTATTATCGTCTAAAGGGCCGGCTGCAACCGGTCCTTTTTATGACTCCCTTCGCTATCCGTTACTGCTTATATTCCCGCCAGATCGAGTAGAGGTTCCGGGCAATGCCGGTCACATACATCGAGAGGCGCAGGATTTCAAGAAACAAGTTCATAGGCTTCACCCCAATCGGAGATCGGAGCGTTGCCCGCAGGCGGATTCCGCGGCAGTCAAGATTTTACCTCACAGGCCGCGGTGGGAGACATCCTGCCCATTCCATGGTTTGGAACAGTGTCGATCTAACGGGCAATCAAACCCCTAGCACTCTTTGAATTGAGCAAGCATCTGCCCGAAGAAGCTGAGCCCGGATGGCTCATAAATGAGTGAGCCGCCATCTTCGGTTCGGTAGACCCCGCAGGGGAGGTAACGCCCGTCGGGGAGGACGTAAAGGTTTTCTTCCTCCCTCAGTCTTGTTGGGGGTATCGGGGTTTCGTTTTCGTCCATTTGGAACTCATCGATATTTGCGATCTTCCTCTCTATGATGCCCCCTACCTTATTTCTTGAATGGCGTCCTAAAACAGGCAGCTCTCAATCAATTCTTTACCGCGCAGGGTGTCTATTCACTCCCGTGGAATGGCGTCGATACCGTAGGCCGTGCCGGCAAGGGCGCCTGCGACAGCCGTCGTGGTATCGGTGAACGCCAGGGGAGCGATGCGCATGAGTGAGCCGTTGCCGTTGTCGCGCTCGCCGGAGCCTCATTGCTACCCTTGCGTTTCGCCATTAGTCGCTTCGTTGATGGCGCGGTACTCGGCACTCAGCTCGCGCGCCAGCTCTTCCTTACTTGGAAGATACGGCAGGTATTTGGCGGCAAACACTTGGTCGTTGTCTTCGGGCAGCGTGTACTCGACAATCGAATCGCTTTTGTCCGCGCAGAGCACGATGCCTATGGGCGGATTGTCGCCTTCGTTCATGAGCTCGCGCGTGTAGTAGTTCACATACATTTGCATCTGGCCCAAGTCCTGGTGCGTAAGATCGTCCGTCTTAAGGTCGATAAGCACGAAGCAGCGCATCAGATAGTTGTAAAACACAAGGTCAATATAGAAATGGCGCCCATCAAAGGTGATGCGCTTTTGGCGCGCCTCGAAAGCGAAGCCACGGCCAAGCTCCAGCAGGAACTTCTGAAGATGTGTGATGAGTGCCTGCTCTAGATCGCTCTCGCGAAACGCAGTATCGTCCGAGAAACCTAAAAACTCCAGTACATATGGGTCGCGGATGATATCCTCGGGGCGACGAGCCGGGGCACTCTCTTGGATTTCCTGGGTGACGGCCTCTTTGTCTTTGCTGGCAAGAAGGCGCTCGCGGAACATGGTATTGATTTGGCGTTCGAGCTGGCGCGTGCTCCAGCGAGAGTCGGCGCATTCGTTCATGTACCAGGCGCGAGCATCAGGGTCGGGAATGCGCATCAACCTGCGGTAATGAGTCCAGCTCAATTCGCTACGCAGTGCGTCGCGAATTGGAAACGCAAGAAAGAACTGACGCATATTGCGAAGGTTTGCGATGCCAAAGCCTCTTCCGAAATCCGCGGTAAGCCTTCTGGAGAGGCCTGCAATCAATGCCTCTCCATATGCTGCGCGCTCCTCTCCGCCCTGTTCATCAACAATACTCTTGCCGATTTCCCAATATGCCTCAACCATCGCAAAGTTAACGGCGGTATAGGCCTTGTCGCGAGCGGCGTTGAGAATCGAGGAAACCTGCTTGTAAAAAACTTCTGGCACGATTGCCGATTCTCCACGGTTTACCAGTTCGCCCATCACTGTCGCCCCACTTTCCTCTTATGGAATGCATCTTTATCACATTTAGTTTAAAGCCTCGCGCGGGCACGAATTGCTGTGCTGTCTGGCACCTTCGCATGGGAGCCTTGCAGTGACTAAAATGTGTCCATAGAGGCAGTTTTAGCGAACCCCATGGGAGTGACACGCATGGACAACAACACCTTGCTGTTCCAGGACAAAGGTTCGGGCAGGTTTGAAGACGTCAAGATCTACCCTAACCGCATCGAGGTGCTCAAGAAGGGTACTTTCGGCGGCAAGCATATCGAGATTGTCTACCTTAAGGACATCACGGGCGTTAACAGGATCAAGGGCCGCAATGTTTTTCTGCGCAACAGGTTGTTGACTGCCTGTGTCTTTAGCCTGAGCAGCCGCTCCCAGGCCCAGGAATTCGTGAACGCGCTGAACATGGTGATGTAGCCGACGTCGGCGTTCGGGCCAGACTTACGCCCGCGCATCTGGCGGCACGGTGGCTGGTCGTTCAACCTGCGAGGCGTCCTTTATGCGCTACCCCTTCATGTCAAAAAAAGGGGCACAGAACGGTATTCCGCGCCCCTGATTGAGCCGATGCGTCTGAAAACCGGCTTGCCTATTCGCTAGCGCCTTCGTTGTTT
>ENA-OOXJ01002275-OOXJ01002275.1-human-gut-metagenome-genome-assembly--contig:-NODE-2275-length-10066-cov-2.062931_pt1 | contig 10066 bp, 7 predicted proteins | sample MGYA00241587_ERZ501343 | MGnify/ENA primary metagenome ERZ501343 (study PRJEB25962, sample SAMEA2042918) | human gut metagenome | biome: human gut; feature: human-associated habitat; material: faeces...
CGAAGGCCTGCTGCGCCAGCCGCGCCAGGCCGCGCGCCGAGGGGGTCACCTCCACCAGACGGGCATCGGGCAGCACCTCAACGCACTTGCGGGCGCCGTTGCCGAAGATGACGAAGGGGCGCCCTTCGCTGCGGAAGCGGGCGAAGCTCTCGGGGCCGACCACCTCGGCCGAGACCTCGCTCAGCGGATGTCCCTCGCTGTCGAAGACCTGCGCATAGACCTCCATGCGCCGGGCGTCGACCATCGGGCAGAGCAGCGCACGGTCCCAGTCGTCGACCCGGATGATGCCCGCTTCGTAATCCTCGCGGGCCACCTCCGTCAGAGCATCGAGCGAACCGACGGCCAGCAGCGGAATCTGCAGTCCGTAGCAGAGCCCCTTGGCAAAGGAGACTCCGATGCGCAGCCCCGTATAGGAGCCCGGCCCCTTGCCGACGCCCACCGCATCGAGCTCGTCGGGCGCAATACCCGTTTCACGCAGCAGTTCATCGACAAAGAGGCCCACCTTGCGCGCATGGTCGCGCCCCTCGTCGCTCTCGCGGAGCGACAATAACTCGCCATCCTTGGCGATTCCGACCGAGCAGATGTCGGTACCGGTTTCAATACAGAGTATCAGTGCCATATATTCGTTGTTTCGTTTTCGTTCACACTTTTTTGTTGCGGACTCGCCGGCCCCTGCCGGCCGATGATGCCGAAGTGTTCAAAGGCCCGGCGCAGACCGTCGTCGTCGACCGACGCGGTCACGTAGTCCGCTGCGCGCAGCGCCTCCTCGCAGCCGTTGCCCATCGCCACGCCGACACCTGCCGCGCGCAGCATCGCCGCATCGTTGCCCCCGTCGCCGAAGGCCATCGTCTCGGCCGGGGTGAACCCGTCGACACGGGCAAAGAGCTCCAGTCCCGTCGCCTTGCTGGTCCCCGCGACGTTGATGTCGGCAAAGAGCGGGCACCACCGCGTAGCCATCAGCCCCGGAAGCTCGGCCATCACCCGCCGCTCGGTCGCCACATCGAAGAAGAAGCACATCTGGCGGCATTCGCACCGCTCGAAGAGCTCCCTCAGGTCGCACTCCACCGGAACGGGATGGGCCACCAGGCGGGCCCACTCCTCGGCTGCGGACGAAAGGCGGTTGACAAAGAGCCCCTCGTCGAGCTCGAAGGCCAGCGAGAAGCCCAACTGCCCGGCAAGGGCGAGCGCATGCTCGAAATCCGCGCGGGGGATGGGCACGCTGCCCACCGTACGGCCGTCGCCCGCCACGCAGTGCGAACCGTTGAGCGCCACCACGCCGTCGCAGGGAATCCCCTCGAGCACCTCGAGGTCCTTCGCCGCGCGTCCCGTGGCGATGTAGAGCTTCACGCCGCGCTCGTGCGCCTCGCACAGCGCCTCGCGGGCCGAGTCGGGCACCCGATGCGTGCGGAAGCTCACCAGCGTTCCGTCGACATCGAAAAACAGAGCCTTGAATCGTCTATCTTCCGTCATCCTTTCCTGTCCGTGTCGTCATCCGTGCGCGCGGACGACGGGTGCACCCCGCCGCCGCGCGGCGCAGCTACCGTTTGTAGGCCTTCATCGCCTTGTCCATCTCGCGGCGCGCATCGTTCTCCTTGAGGTATTCGCGCTTGTCGTAGGACTTGCGGCCGCGGGCCAGTCCGATGACAATTTTCGCAAGCCCCCGCTCGTTGAGGAAAAGCCGCAGCCCGACGATGGTCAGTCCGCGGTCCTGCGACGCACGTGCGAGCTTCTCCAGCTCGCGGTGCGTGAGCAGCAACTTGCGGTCGCGGCGCGGCGCATGGTTGTTGCAGGTGCCCCAGTCGTACTCGGCGATGTTGACGCCGCGAATCCACAGCTCCCCCTTGTCGAAATAACAGTAGGAGTCGGTCATCGAGACCTTGCCGGCCCGAATCGACTTGATTTCCGTGCCCACCAGCACGACACCCGCAACCCACTCCTCGAGAATCTCGTAGTCGAACGTCGCGCGCTTGTTACGTATGTTTATCTTCTTCTGTTCCGCCATATCGGCACAATTGTTGTCATTTTTACTTCGGGGCGGATGTCCGGCCCGGGGAGTCTGCTCCCCACCGGATATGTTCCGTACATGTCCTACCCTTATCTATTCTGTTTGCACACGTCGCGTGCTCCAATGCATGCACCGCCGGGCCTCCGCCCCTTTTTTATCACCCCGGCCTTCCGTCTACAAAATCGTCCGCTGCAACTTGTGGGAAATCGAGACCCTTGCCGCATTGAGCCGCGTCATGCGCTGCATGATTTCGGAGGTCTCGTCCTCGCTGAGGTCTCCCTTTTCCAGCTGCGCGCGCAGCTCCTTGATGAACCCATCAATAACCTTCGACTTGTAGAGCATCACCGCCTTGGGCACCCCCACGGCCAGCATCTCCGCCTCGCTCTCGACATGCACCTCCTTGCGCTTCCACAACTCCGAGGCGACGTAGTTGTCGTCCGAGGTGAGGATGTCGACCGAGGCGTTGCACACCTCCGGGTCGGGATGGTTGAGAAAGTAGTGCACCGGCACCTCGACCCCCGTGCCCAGCTCCTGCCAGTGTTCGCGGTAGGTGGCCAGAATCTGGTTGTAGAGCGGGTTGCGGAAGCTCAGGTTGTCGGCATCGAGCTCGGCGAAAATCACCTCGGCCACGTTGCAGGGGACCATGTTGCGCCCCTCCTTGAAGTCAAACGAGCAGTGGCCGTACTTGAGCAGGTACTTGACCAGCTCGCGCTCGAGCGCCTCGGTGCTGCTCCCCGCCTCGACGCGCTGGACATACTGCACCTCGGGCTGCACCTCCTGTTCGGAGCGCTGCCGCGCGCTCTGCCGCCGCAGGAAGTCGTCGGCCTCGCGGTCGCCCGTGGTCGAGATGCGCTTGCGCGCCACCTCCGAGATGAGGAGGTTCTCGTCGATGTCCATGATGCGGGCGCACTCCTTGATGTAGACCGAACGCTGAATCGGGTCGGGAATCTGGGCTACGGAGGTGACCATGTCGCCGATGAGCGCCGCCTTCCTGATGGGGTCGCCCTGGGCATCCTTCAGCAGCAGCTCGGCCTTGAACTCCAGAAAGTCGCGCTCGTGGTCGCGGATGTAGCCCTGCACCTCCTCGGCCGTATGGCTCCGGGCGAAGGAGTCAGGGTCCTCGGGCTCGGGCAGCAGCACCACCCGCACGTTCATCCCCTCGCGCAGAATCATGTCGATGCCGCGCAGCGAGGCGTGAATGCCCGCCGAGTCGCCGTCGTAGATGACCGTAATGTTCTTCGTAAAGCGCCCCAGCAGCCGAATCTGGTCGGTCGTCAGCGAGGTGCCCGACGACGAGACGACGTTCTCGACTCCGGCCTGGTGCATCGAAATCACGTCGGTGTAGCCCTCGACCATGATGGCGAAGTTCTGCTGCTGAATCGCCTTCTTGGCAAAGTAGAGGCCGTACAGCTCGCGCTTCTTGCTGTAGATTTCGCTCTCGGGCGAGTTCTGGTACTTGGCCACCTGCTTATCGGTGCGCAGCGTGCGGCCGCCGAAGGCGACGATGCGTCCCGAAATATTGTGAACCGGGAAGATGACCCGGTCGCGGAAGCGGTCGTAGAGCGAGCCGTCGCTCTCGCGCGCCAGCGAAAGGCCCGTCGAGAGGAGGAACTCCCGCTTGTAGCCCGCCGCCAGGGCATCCTTCGACATGCGGTCGCCCCGGGCGGGGCAGAAGCCCAGCCCGAACTTGCGAATCGTGGCGTCGGTCATGCCGCGCTTCTGACGGAAGTAGCTCAAGCCGACGCTGCGCCCCTCCGGCTCGTTGTGGAGGTAATTGGCGAAGTACGCGGCGGCCCAGCTGTTGAGCGCGAACATCGACTCGCGGTCGTCGTTGCGCCGCACCTCCTCCTCCGTCAGCTCCTTCTCGTGCACCTCGATGCCGTAGCGCTTGGCCACCATCTTCAGCGCCTCGGGATAGGAGATGCCCTCCTGCTCCATGAGGAAGGTGACGGCATTGCCGCCCTTGCCGCAGCCGAAGCACTTGAAGAGCCCCTTGGCCGGCGAGACGATGAACGAGGGGGTCTTCTCGTTGTGGAACGGGCAGCACGCCGTATAGTTCACACCCTTGCGTTTGAGCGTGACGTAGTCGCCGATGATGTCCACGATGTTGGCGGCGGCATAGATACGGTCTACCGTTTCCCTGTCAATCATACCGGCAAAGATACGAAACAATTCAGAAAGCTCGACCATCGGCTCCCGATTTCTTTGCGCCCGCCGTCTGCGACGCCCCGTCCGGAGGGCGCCGCGGACAAAATAATGGGGCGCGAGTCTCCGTTTTATGAATTCTTCACTAACTTTGCTCCCATGAACTTCAACCTTGTATCGGACTATGCCCCCATGGGCGACCAGCCGGAGGCCATCGACCAACTCGTGAGCGCCATCGAGCACGGCTCGAAGCACAACACCCTGCTCGGCGTCACCGGCTCGGGCAAGACCTTCACCGTGGCGAACGTCATCGCCCGGCTCGACCGTCCGACGCTGGTGCTCAGCCACAACAAGACCCTTGCGGCGCAGCTCTACGGCGAATTCAAGAACTTCTTTCCCGAAAATGCCGTCGAGTACTTCGTCTCCTACTACGACTACTATCAGCCGGAGGCCTACCTCCCCTCGACGGACACCTATATTGAAAAGGACCTCTCCATCAATGCCGACATTGAGAAGATGCGTCTGAACACCGTCGCCACGCTCCTCTCGGGGCGGCGCGACATCATCGTCGTCTCGAGCGTCTCGTGCCTCTACGGCTGCGGCAACCCGGCCGACTTCCACGCCACGGCCATCAACATCCGCGTGGGTCAGGTGGTGAGCTACAAGCACTTCCTCTACAAGCTCGTCGAGGCGCTCTACACGCGCACCGAGCGGGAGCTCGAGCCCGCCACGTTCCGCGTCAACGGCGACACGGTGGACATCATGGCCGCCTTCGGAGAGTTCGGCAACCAGTGCTTCCGGGTGATGTTCTACGACGACGAGGTGGAGGCCATCCAGAGCATCGACCCCGTCACGGGACAACGCATCCACTCGCTCGACTCGCTGACGCTCTACCCCACGAGTCTCTTCGTGACCACGAAGGAGCGCATCAACTCGGCCGTGCAGCAAATCTACCTCGACCTGGGCAAGCAGGTCGAATTCTTCGAGCAGTCGGGCCGCATGGTCGAGGCGCAGCGGCTCAAGCAGCGCGTGGAGTACGACGTGGAGATGATTAAGGAGCTGGGCTACTGCCCCGGCATCGAGAACTATTCGCGCTACTTTGACGGCCGCGCTGCCGGAACGCGCCCCTTCTGTCTGCTGGACTACTTCCCGCAGGATTACCTGATGGTGGTCGACGAAAGCCACGTCACGCTGCCGCAGGTGCACGCCATGTACGGCGGCGACCGTGCCCGCAAGGAGAATCTGGTCGAATACGGATTCCGGCTCCCGGCGGCGAAGGACAACCGGCCGCTGACCTTCTCGGAGTTCGAACAGCTGCAGGGCACCACCATCTACGTAAGCGCCACGCCGGCCGACTGGGAGCTGATGAAGAGCGAGGGTGTGGTCGTCGAGCAGTTGATTCGCCCCACGGGGCTTGTGGACCCGCCGCTCGAGGTCCGCGTGACGCTCAACCAGATAGACGACCTGCTGGAGGAGATTGACCGCCGGGTCAAGCACGACGACAAGATTCTCGTGACGACCATCACCAAGCGGATGGCCGAGGAGCTGTCGAAATACTTCGACCGCGTGGGTGTGCGCAACCGCTACATCCACTCGGATGTCGACACGCTGGAGCGCATCCAGATTCTCGAGGACCTGCGGGCCGGCATGTTCGACGTGCTGGTGGGTGTCAACCTGCTGCGCGAAGGGCTCGACCTGCCGGAGGTGGCGCTCGTGGCGATGGACATCATCCTGGGGCCGGGCGTGGCACCCGACCCTGCCTCGTGCTATGTTCCGCTGATGAGGTCGCGGCCCGATGTGATCTACGTCTGTGCCGTATGCGGCGGCGAAGGAGACCCGCAGGGCAAGGAAGACATTGCCAGGATGCTCAGAGAGGCTGGCGCGGTGGTAGCGGACAGCAACTATGAAAGCGCGCGCTTGTGCGCCATGATCTGCCGTCAATTGGGGAGGCGTGAATAATGGAAGGCATCTACAAGCAAAAGCCGAGAGTGGCCAACCTTGGCATCCTGCTGTTTTATAAGGCGCTGGAAGCGCAAAACTGCGATTGCACGCAAATCGAGTGGACCCCGCCCTATAAGCAGCCCGAGGAGATCGAGGAACTGCTGGACGAGTTTCTCTAAAGCGTCGCATACGGCCGGGAAGACAATGCCAAAGGAGGTAGTCGGAGATGGACATCAGAGAAAGAATTGCGCAGGCCAACCAACAGGCCGTGGCGTGCATCATAGACAGCGATCCCTATTGGGTAGATATCCGTCCCGCCGGTGAGTGCGTGGAAGGGCTGGAGGATCATATGATCCTCCATTCCGGCCCGCCTGTGGATTATGATGACATGGTCATGCTGCACAAGCGCGGCATGGTGAGCGCCATGCTGTTTGAGGGATGGGCCAAGGACGAGAAGGAGGCCGTGGAGATCATCCGTTCCGGGGAAATCCGCATCGACTCCGCGCTCAACCACAACACCGTCGGGGCAGGAACGGGCATCATTACCAAGTCCGTGGCAATGAACGTTATTGAGGACCGGCGCAACCACACCACGGCGGCCACCTTCCCGGCGGAAGGGCCCTTTCAGGGCGGCTTTTGCGGCTGGGGCCTCTACAGCCCCGAGATTGCCGAAAACCTGCGCTACATGCGCGAGGTTCTTTTCCCGCCTCTGCGTGAAATGTTGGCCAAGGAGGGCGGCATCGCCATTAAGCCCATCTTGGCCGAGAGCATGCAGATGGGCGATGAAAACCACACCCGGCAGACGGCGGCTGATTTGCTGTTTGACAAGCAGGTTCTGCCCAGGCTGTTCGAGATGGACCTGCCCAAGGAACAGATCATGCGCACGGTCAAATACATCGTGGAAACGCCCCGCTTTTTCCACTGCTATGGGCAGGGGGCTTCCCGGGCCGCGGCTATTGCGGCGGACGGCACGGAGTATTCCACCATGGTCACCGCACTGGCGGGCAACGGTGTGGAGTTCGGCATCAAGATCGCGTCGCTGCCCGGGCAGTGGTTCACCGCGCCCGCGCCCATGATGAAGGGCCGCTATACCTCCACCCAGTACACCGAAAAGGATCAGCTCCCATGGCTGGGAGACAGCTGCGTGGTGGAAACGGCCGGCCTGGGCGGCTTTGCGGCGGCGGCCAGCCCCATCGTATGCAGCCTGCGCGGCATGAGCCTGCAGGACTGCATTGGGCAGACGCGCGAGATGGAGCGCATCTCCATCGCAAAGAATCCCAACTATCCCATTCCCAACCTGGACTTTGATCCGCTGCCTGTGGGCATCGATATCCGGCTGGTACTCAAAACGGGCGTATGCCCCGCCATTCACGGCGGCATGTTCAACCACGAGGGCGGGTTGATTGGCGCGGGCATGGCGCGCGTACCCATGGAGTGTTTCCAGAAGGCCATGAAAGCCTTCGCAGCCAAATACAGGAATTAATCATCAAAACGCCGCAGCGCCGGATCATTTTGAAAAGGCGCTGTGGGTTTTCCATTCCTAAAAGGAGGCGTGTGTGGTGCGCAAGATTCTGGTGCTCAACCTGGGATCCACCAGCTTTAAATTCAAGCTTTACAACATGGGCGGGGAAGAGACCCTTTTGGCCTCTGGCGGCGTGGAAAGCATAGGCACAGAGGGGGCTTACCGCATCCGGGCAAACGGCAGCGAGGAGAAAGAGCGCTGCCGGTGTCAAACGCACATCGACGCGCTGGAATGGTGCATGGCCGTACTCAGTCGCATGGGCGTCCCCGTGGACATGGCCTCACTGGATGCCGTCGGCTACAAGGCGGTGCATGGAGGCAGCATATCCGGGTCCCGGGTGGTGGACGACACGCTGATGGCGGAGATGGAGCGCATGTGCGCACTGGCTCCCGCGCACAATCCGGTCTACCTTGAAATGATGCGCCGCGTGCAGGAGCGCTACCCCGGACTGACGCAAATCGCCTGCTTTGAAACCGCCTTTCACGCCACGATACCCTTGGAACGGGCCGTGTACGGCATTCCCTATGAGTGGGTGGAGCAGCTTGGCATGCGGCGCTACGGCTTTCATGGCTCCAGCCACAGCTACATCGCCTGGAAGATGGAGCGGGAAGCGCCGGAAGCCAGGCGCCTTGTGAGCGTGCATCTGGGCGGTTCCAGCTCATTGTGTGCCATTCGGGACGGCAGGAGCATAGCCACCTCCATGGGAGCCACGCCGCAAAGCGGGCTGTTTCACAACAACCGCGTAGGTGATTTGGATGTCTTTTGCCTGCCGGTCATTATCCACCAGACGGGCGGTGTAGAGGCAGCCATGAAGGCGCTTTCCGGGCAAAGCGGTTTGCTGGGACTAAGCGGCGTCAGCAACGATATGCGCAAGGTGGAGGAGGCAGCGGCGCAGGGCAATGAACGTGCGCAACTGGCCATAGGTGCCTTTGCGGATGAGATCGTAGGCTATATTGGCATGTATACCGCTTATCTGGGCGGACTGGACGCCATTTGCTTCACCGGCGGCATCGGCCTCAACGACGCTTCGCTCAGGCAGCGCATAGCCGACAGACTGAGCTTTGTGAACGCGAGGCTGGACCCCCGGTGCAACAGAAGCGGCTATGAGGGCCGTATCAGCACCCCGGATAGCGGTGTGGCGATATGGGCATTTGAAACCAACGAGGAAATTATGGTCGCGCGGGGCTGCATGCGCGTGCTGGGCGCATGAGAGGAAGGGAAGAGCCTCTTCCATGCGGCCGTAAAGCCTGCGCGGAAAGGAACGGCAATATGGACAAGATGATCGAAAAGCTGGAAACCTCCATAGAAAACGGTGCGGAGGTCATTGTAGTGGGCGGCGGCATTGCCGGTGTCGCGGCAGCGGTGGCGGCTGCGCGCAGCGGTGCGGACGTCCTGCTGCTGGAAAAGGGCTCGCTGCTGGGAGGGCTGGCCACGAACGGACTCATCAGCTGGTATGAGCCGCTTTGCGACGGGCACGGCGAACAGCTTATGACAGGCCTAGCAGAGGAACTGCTCAGGCTGTCCATCCGCTATGGAGACGACACGCTTCCCCGGATCTGGAAGGATGAGGCCCGCCCGGTGGATCGCAGCCTGATCAGCCCTGAAAAGCAGCATCCCATAGGCGGCCGATATGCGACCTTTTTTTCACCCACGATTTTTCAACTGGCGCTGGATGAATTGCTGAAAAAGGAACGCGTGCGCATCCGCCTGGATATTCTGGCCGCACGTCCCGTCATGGAAGGAAGCCGCTGCACTGGCATCTGCTGTGAAAGCAAGTCGGGGCGTCAATACTTTCCCGCAAAGATCGTGGTGGACGCCAGCGGCGATTCGGACATGTTTTTCCGTGCGGGCGCCCCGTGCGCCGAGGGACAGAACTACTTCAGCTTCTTGGCCCATGTAACGGATACTTCGGAAAAGAAAAAGGCGCTTCAGCAGCGTCGCTGGATGTCCATCGGAGCCGATCTGCATGGTAGGGGCCAGCGGGAAGGAGAGCCCTTTACCCCCTGCCTGACAAACAAGCAGATAACGGCCTTCCTGCTGGATGGCCGGGCCGCGCTGCTGGAAAAGGTAAAAACGAAGGATCGGCGGCAGTTTGAGGTCACTTCTCTGCCCTCCATGCCTCAGGCCCGCAAAACACGGCGCATCAAGGGCGCCAGCACCCTCACGGAGGCGGACTGCAAGCGGCGCTGTGATACGACCGTCGGCCTTGCGTGCGACTTTGAAAAGCCCGGCGACTGGTATGAGATTCCATGGGGATGCCTGTACAGCGAGACCGTTGATAACCTGCTCGCAGCGGGACGAATGGTCTCTGCGGACGGTTGGGCCTGGGATGTGACGCGCGTGATTCCGGTATGTGCGCTTACGGGACAGGCAGCCGGGACGGCCGCCGCGCTGATGGCTCGGGAGGCCGTTGCAGCGGCGCGGCTCTCCATGGATGAGCTGCAGGCGGCTCT
>ENA-OOXJ01002277-OOXJ01002277.1-human-gut-metagenome-genome-assembly--contig:-NODE-2277-length-10063-cov-5.108513_pt1 | contig 10063 bp, 8 predicted proteins | sample MGYA00241587_ERZ501343 | MGnify/ENA primary metagenome ERZ501343 (study PRJEB25962, sample SAMEA2042918) | human gut metagenome | biome: human gut; feature: human-associated habitat; material: faeces...
TGGCAGCAACCTCAACCAGCTTGCACGGCACTTCAACTCTGGCGGCAAAGACACAGAGCAGCTCCGGGCACAAATTCTGGAAGAGCTGTCTGCACTCACGAACTTTCGGCTGAAAGCCGAAGAAACGGTTGGTGAACTGTATGGCAACCATCAAGCATTTAAGCTCGAAGAACTCTAACTATGCCGCCGCAGAAAGCTATCTGACCTTTCAGCACAATGAGTACACCGGTCTGCCCATTCTGGACGAGCAGGGCAGACCCAAGCTGCGAGATTCATACCTGCTCGACACTCTTGAGTGCGGTGAATCCTCGTTCGCTATGGCTTGCTTGATTGCCAACCGCAAGTACGGCAAGAACGGCGGGCGGGAGGACGTGAAGACCCACCATTATATTATCAGCTTCGACCCGAAGGACGCAGTAGAGAACGGCCTGACCATGGAACGGGCGCAAGCCCTCGGCTTGCAGTTCTGCAAGGACAACTTCCCCGGTCATCCCGCCATCGTCTGCACCCACCCGGACGGTCACAACAGTGCCGGGAACATCCACGTCCACATCGTCATCGGCAGCTTGCGTGTCCGCACCGTGGAACGGCAGCCTTTCATGGACAAGCCGTGCGACTGGGAAGCGGGCAAGAAGCACCGCTGCACTTCTGCCATGCTCCGGCACCTTCGTGTCGCTGTCATGGAGATGTGCGAGCAAGCCGATCTGAACCAGATCAATTTGCTGGAAGCCCAAGGCGACCATGTTTCGGAGCGGGAGTATTGGGCGCAGCGGCGCGGACAACGCCGTCTCGACCATGCCAACGCCAAACTTGCCGCCGAAGGGCAGCAGCCCACCCAGACCGTCTACCAGACCGAGCTGGACAAGCTGCGAAAGCAGATCTACGCTGTGCTGAACAAGACCACCACCTTCGAGGAATTTTCTGCATTGCTCATGCAGGAACACGGCATTGCCGTGAAAGAGAGCCGAGGCCGGTTGAGCTACTGCCCGCCCGGTCGGACAAAGTTCATCACCGCCAAGAAACTGAGCAAGAAGCTGGAAAAGGAGCAGGTGCTGACCGCCCTCTCCCAGAACATCCAGCTTGCAACCGCCATCCAGCCCGCCAGCGAACAGAAGCCGGATAAGATCAGGAAACTGGTTGACATTCAGGCGAAAGTTGCCGCAGGTAAGGGCATCGGCTACGAGCGTTGGGCGAAAAAGTTCAACCTTAAACGCTGGTCGCAAACCCTGTGTCTCCTGCAGGAGAAAAAGCTGCTCAGCGAAGATGCCCTGCACCAGCGCATTGCCGAACTGCAAACCCAGCACGACGATGCACTGGCGGTGGTCAAAGACTTGGATGCCCGCATGGTCTCCCTCAAGGAGCTGCGCGGGCATCTTGTGGTCTATCGGCAGTACAAGCCCCTTGCACAGAAGCTCCAGACGATGCGGAATCCCGCCAAGTTCAAGGAGCAGCACCGTGCAGAGTTTGCTGTGTACGAGGCCGCTTGCGCCTATTTCAAGGCCAACGGGCTCAGGACACTGCCGGACCTCAAAAAGCTGGATGCCGAATACCAGACCCTTTCCTCGGAGAAAAACGGGTTCTACACCCGCTACAAGAAAGCGCAGATCGAACTGCGTGAACTCCGCACCGCACAACAGAACGTGGAAGCCTTCTTCCGCAAGGAAGAGCGCAGCCACGCCGTACCGCAGCAGGAGGTCAAATGAACAACACTCTGACGGATCGATGTGTGAATAAACCCAACCTCACCCACGCCCCTCACCGGGCTTCGTCCTTTCGCCTGTACCCCACCCATTGGGACGGAGGGTAGCACCTCTGTCTTTTCGGACGTAAAAAGCGCCATCTCGACCCGGCAGGCGGCGGAGCTATACGGCTTCGCCGTAAACCGGAACGGCATGATGTGCTGCCCCTTCCACGGGGATAAACACCCCAGCATGAAGGTGGACAGCCGTTTCCACTGTTTCGCCTGTCAGGCAGATGGCGATGTGATCGATTTTGTCGGCAGACTTTTTCAACTTTCTCCCTACAAGGCTGTGGAAAAGTTGAAGAACGATTTCGGCATGGCACTTGCCGACGGCAAGGTGCGGCTTGCTCCCCGCAGACCGCCCACCGTCCGGCAGCAGCTGCTGGACTATTACCGCTGTCTGCAGCGTTGGCGGGTCCGATATGCACCGCAGTCACCCACAGAAGAACTTCACCCCTGCTTTCTTGAAGCGATAAAGAACCTTGACATCGTTGAATATTATCTGGACTGTTCGGTACTCCCGGACCTGCAGACCGAAAATGAGCTACGGAAGTATTGGGAGGGATTGCATGAGCGACTGGAAAAAGAGGAACGAAGATTGGCGTGATGAGGACGAACTGGAAGAAGAGGAAGAATGCGAATGCCCTTGGGTAGACAGCAAGGGCAAAGTGCGTGAAACTGCTTACTGCCAGTACCTTTTAGAGAAGCACCCCATGATGTGCCTGAAACAGAAGCTGTTCGACCAGAACGGCGAGGTAGACGAGGACGCACTGCTCTACGAAGTCCACAGCGACCTCCGTGACTTTGTGCTCGACAACCTTGCCAAGAAGGAGAAACAGGTTCTGGACGCACTCCGTATCGAAACCTATACCCCTGAATGGAACCCCCAGCTTGACCGCATCCATCTCCAGAATGGGACTTACTTTCTGGACGAGCGGGGTTTTGTGCCGGAAAAGGAACTCTGCCTGAACCGGCTCCCCGTGGAATACCAGCCCGATGCCCCCGCACCGACCAAGTGGCTGGAATTTCTGGACGGTCTGCTCATCCCGGAGGATATTCTGACCTTGCAGGAATACCTCGGCTATCTTCTGATCCCGTCTACCAAGGCGCAGAAGATGCTGGTCATGACCGGCAAGGGCGGCGAGGGAAAATCCCGCATCGGCCTGCTGCTGAAGAAGCTGTTCGGGGAAGCCTCTCACTCCGAATCCATCCTCCGCATCGAAACGAACCGCTTTGCCAGTGCAAATCTGGAGTACAAGCTGGTCATGGTCGATGACGATCTGAACATGGTGGCTTTGCCCGAAACACGGAACATCAAGTCCATCGTCACCGCCGAGGATCGCCTGTGCATCGAGCGGAAAAACAAGCAGGCTGTCCAAGGCCTGCTGTACGTTCGTTTCATCTGCTTCGGCAATGGCAACCTTGTGGCCGCTCACGATGACAGCGACGGCTTCTGGCGCAGGCAGATCCTGATCACGGTGAAAGACCGTGACCCTGCCCGGGTGGATAACCCGTTCCTCATCGAAGAGCTGTCCGAGGAGCGTCCCGGCATCCTGCTGTGGATGCTGGAAGGTCTGCATCGTCTGCTGGCGAACCGCTATCAGTTCACCATCAGCGAGCGCTCCATCCAGAACCTCGAAGCAGCCATGGCGGACAGCGACAACCTGACCCAGTTCATGCAGGCAACGGCGTATGTCCGCTTCAAGCCCGACACCGAGGAACGCTCCACCTATCTCTACCGCGCCTACATCAAGTGGTGCGAGGATAATCTGGAATCGCCTGTTCCGCAAAAGAAGTTCAGCCAGTTCCTGCTGAAAAATGCCGGGAAGTATGGCCTGACCTTTTCCAAGCACATCGAGGGGAAGTACCGCGGCTTCCGGGGCGTATGCGTCCACCCCGCCTTTGCTGCGGCATAAAACACACGAAAAGTGAAAATCTCCCGCCCTACGCGCCCCAGATCGGCAGTTTCTACTTGTTATCGCTGTTTTCTCCGAGCGCGTGTCCGCCCCTTCCGGGCGGATGTGGGGCGACAACACGCCCTTCGGGGCGGGAAAGAAACCCGGATGCGCCCTAAAAGGGCGCGTCCATCCCAGCCATGCGCCCCATAAAATCAACACAGAAAGGTACTTTTGTGTGGTTTGGGGCGCGTGGGGCGCGTAAATTCAAGTTCTCGCACTTTTTTGGGCTGCTGCTTCGGGTCAGGAGCGGCAGACCCTTACATATTTACCAGCCCACGAGGGTGCAGTTCAACCGGAGCTGCGCTGGGTCTGGAAAAGTGCAAAGGAGACATGCCTATGACGAATGTCCGCAAAAATTCCGCTAAACTGACCCGTGAGGACTTGAAAATCGCGCCCGAATCCCCTACAATGGAATTGTCCGAAACCCCTGCCGTAGAACCTTCTGACCAGACCAGCAAAACCGTCCGACACGCCCCGCTCGTTTACCGGGTGGAGGAGATCGCCCAACTGTTGGCGATCTCCAACCGTGCTGCGTACAATCTGTGCAACACCACGAAAGATTTCAAGGTGATCCGCCTCGGTACCAGCATCCGGGTAAGCAAGCAGAGCTTTGACGATTGGTTTGCAGCGGTCTGAGGGAGGGAACATCTATGGCATCTATTCTCAGGCGCGGAGATTCCTACTCCGTTCGTTTCAAATACAAAGACCATGCTGGCCGGATCTGTGAAGGCTGGGAGAGCTTCAAAACCAAGAAGGAAGCACAAGACCGCAAGATCTCGGTAGAGAAAGAACTCTTGGACGGTACGTTCCTCATACCCGATGCAATGACGGTAGCGGAAATGCTGTACAAGTGGATTCCCATCCAGTCCAGCAAGCACAAGTGGGCACCCAAAACCTACACCCACACGGTAGCCATGATCCAGAATCTTGTCGTGCCCTATCTCGGCAAGAAGCAGATTCAGAAGGTTCAGACGTATGACCTTGAACAGTTCTATGCCACGCTGAGCCGGACACCGCGCGGACTGTATAAGCAGGGTGTCAAGCAAACGCTCACCGACAAACAGAAGCGGCAGTTTCTGACGGGTGCTTCCATCCGGGAAGTCCATGCTATGCTCAAGACTGCTTTTTCCTATGCCGTTGAGTGGGGTCTGCTCCTTAAGTCACCGATTCCGAGAGAAGCCCCGAAATCGACCTCGGAAGAACGTGCCATTTGGGACGAAAAGACCATGCTTGCTGCGTTGCAGACCATGACCGACCCTACGCTCCACCTTGCTGTTCATCTGAGCATGATCCTCTCGCTGCGTGTCGGAGAGATCCTTGGCTTGCAGCCGGGAGACATCAACTTCGATGCAGCGGATGGACGTGGGACCATCACGGTCGGTAGGAGCTTACAGCGCACCGAAAAGCTCGCGCTGGAAAAGACCGACCCGAACCAGATCTACCACATCTTCCCCGACCAGCGTGAGGGCAGCAGCTCCGCACTGGTGCTGAAGAAGCCGAAAACCAAGAAATCCAGCCGCACCCTTTATCTGACGAAACCCTTGAAGGAAGAGTTGCTGGCTTGGCTGGAAAAGCTCCGTCAGGACGAGCTTGCCATGGATGGCAGGTATCGCAACTGCGGTCAGCTCTTCCGCCTGCCCAACGGTATGCCTGTTGCCCCGGAAGCCCTTTCTAAATGGTACCGCGCATGGCGCGCGGAGCACCCGGAGTTTGAGAAGATCGTGTTCCACGGTCTGCGCCACTCCAGTGCTACTTACCAGTTGATCGAATCTGGCGGCAACATCAAGGCCGTGCAGGGCAACACCGGTCACGCCACCACCGGCATCCTGATGGACACCTACGCCCACACGCAGGACAAGCCCCGGTTGGAGCTGGCTGAGAAGCTGGAAGCAGACTTCTATTCACAGGACATCGGCTCCCCTAAATCCGGCTCTGTGCCGGTAAAAGAAAATCTGCCGGACAGCATCCAGATCACCCCGGAAGGGATGCTGAAAGTTGTCCGACAGATGAACCCCGAGCAGCGGCGTGAGTTCACCCGCCTGCTGTTCGCCTGAAAAAAGTATGGAAAAATCGCTCACGATGCACAGAATGCAGACAATGCAAGGAAAAACACGGCTTTCCCGCCGGTGTGCAAAAAGTGTGCAAAAGTGTGCAGAGCCCCAGAAAACGGAAAATCCCACGAGGAATCTTACGATTCTTCGTGGGATTTTGGTGCGCTCGAGGGAACTCGAATCCCTGGCCCTCTGATTAAAAGTCAGATGCTCTACCGGCTGAGCTACGAGCGCATATTCTGCGGCAAAACAATACCGCCGAATAATATTACCACAATTGGCTGCAAAATGCAAGAGCAGCGCTCAAAAAAGCCGAAATTTCAGGTTTATGCCCCAAAGCTTTACTCAAAAAGACTTTGCGCCCGGCGCTGCAGCAGCTCCACCAGCAGGCCGGTATAGATGCTGACCATCGAGGGTGTCTCGCCCAGATCCATCGCTTTGCGCTGGGGCAGGTCGGCTAAGCGCCCCTTGTACAGGCACTTCAGCTGGGGCAGCAGGGCGTAGTCGTTGGGGGTGCATCAAGGTGCTGTCCTTGGGCAGCGCCAGTGCACCGCTTTGTTCCAGCACCTCGCTGATGAACTGGGAGCAGAAATAATGGTGGCGGCGCTGCCAGCGGATATGCAGCCCGCACAAGATCAGCCCCAGCGTGTTGAAGCTGTACTCCTCGCTGTGGTGCATGAATTCCTCGGCGCGGTGCAGGGCGCGGAAATAGGCCTCATCGGACACCTCCAGCGCATACAGCGCACAAGGGGCGTTGTCCCGCAGACGGAAAACGCCCTTGTTCAGGTACTCTTTGCTGGGACCCGCCGGGAACATGGTGTAGCCGTTTTTACGGGTGGAGCTGTACAGACAGTTCAGCTCCGCATCAAAGGCCATGGAGGCGTGGGTATAGTTGGCTCCGGTGGCGGCATAGACCAGCTTGGACAGCAGCGTGCCGGAGCGGGTGAGCAGAATGTAGATGGTTTTCATGGCAGTTCCTTTATGTGTGGACCGCCGCAGCGGGCAGAAAAGTATTTCTTATAAAGCCAGTATAGCATAAGTAAGGTCCCTTTACAACTAAAACGTTTCTGCTGGCCAAGATATTGCAAAAACAGCAGCCCAAAGCTGTTTTTATGGCTTTGGGCTGCTGTTTATCACAAGTTCTTCAGCCGATCAGCGGCTCCCTGTTACAGGGGCCTCGCCATTCAGCCGTACAAAAATCGCTCTCTCCGGAACTCAGTGCTTTGTCGCCGACCACCCGTGGCAGTACCGGATCGACTCTCCCTCGTCCACAGTCCATGTGCCAGACTTGTATCCGCAGGAACCGCAGACCTCGTAATACGTAGCATTCCGATGATAGACTTCGTCCGTCCCGTGGGGATAATGGATGCATTTTACTTCCTCCGGTCCGGTCTCAAACGTGTCTTTTTTTGGGGTTACGCGAGACATTTTCCCACAAGCGTCGCACTCACTGCTCCTGGCAGGAACCGGCTCTGCCTCCTCCAAGGCCTCCTCGGACGTGGAAGCCGCCGTTTCTTCCAATGGATCATCGTCATAGCTTTCTGCATCCGCAAAGCCTACCAGGCAAAGGGTCAGGGCCAAAACCATGGCCAGCAGGATCGGGGCGATCTTTTTCATAGAAAAGCACTTCCTCTCTTTCGGCATGTTGGTTTCTGTTTCTCGGAGAGTCCTCTCTAGATTTATTGTACCACACTGCTTTATTTTTTCAACTATCATATTATTTTTTTGTGCTCATTTACATTTTCTCGGTCTTGCACCAAAGAGTTGTCTGCTGTGTTTTTTGCCCCACCGGGGTCGGGGGTCCCACCTTGCATCCCGGTTTGTCAAACTTTTATCAAAATGTCGGTTTTTCCCCGTCCCGCCTTATTTTTCACAGTCTGCGTCCCTGCAGGGCTTCGGGAATTTACTTAATGTGGGAAAGCTTGTTTATGAAATTTGTTTCTTTTTTGCAAACAGAACCTTCCATTTATTGCTTTTGGAAAGCTTTTGTGTATAATGATAGACAGGAGAATTTGCACTGCATCGTTCTGTGCTGTCTCCCCCTTATGCGGTGTCCGTACCATAAATGGCGCTGCATCTCCTACACAGAGTTATGTAAGGATCAAACGAAAGTAGAGGTACGCAAATATGGCAAAGTTGGATCTTACCAAGTATGGCATCACCGGCACGACTGAAGTCGTGCACAACCCCTCCTACGAGCAGCTGTTCGCAGAGGAGACCAATCCCGAGCTGGAAGGCTACGAGAAGGGTCAGGTCAGCGAGCTGGGTGCTGTGAACGTGATGACCGGCATCTACACCGGCCGTTCTCCCAAGGACAAGTTCATCGTGATGGACGAGAACTCCAAGGACACCGTGTGGTGGACCAGCGATGAGTACAAGAACGACAACCACCCCGCTTCCCAGGAGGCTTGGAAGGCTGTCAAGGAGATCGCTCAGAAGGAGCTGTCCAACAAGCGCCTGTACGTCGTGGATGCTTTCTGCGGCGCCAACAAGGATACCCGCATGGCAGTGCGTTTCATCGTGGAAGTGGCCTGGCAGGCACACTTCGTTACCAATATGTTCATCCGTCCCACCGCTGAGGAGCTGGAGAACTTCGAGCCTGATTTCGTTGTTTACAACGCTTCCAAGGCTAAGGTCGAGAACTACAAGGAGCTGGGCCTGAACTCCGAGACTGCTGTGCTGTTCAACATCACCAGCAAGGAGCAGGTCATCGTCAACACCTGGTACGGCGGCGAGATGAAGAAGGGCATGTTCTCCATGATGAACTACTTCCTGCCGCTGAAGGGCATTGCTTCCATGCACTGCTCTGCCAACACCGACAAGAACGGCGAGAACACCGCCATCTTCTTCGGTCTGTCCGGCACCGGCAAGACCACCCTGTCCACCGATCCCAAGCGTCTGCTGATCGGCGATGACGAGCACGGCTGGGACGACAACGGCGTGTTCAACTTCGAGGGCGGCTGCTACGCAAAGGTCATCAACCTGGATAAGGACTCCGAGCCCGATATCTACAACGCCATCAAGCGCAACGCTCTGCTGGAGAACGTCACTCTGGATGCCGAGGGTCACATCGACTTCGCTGACAAGTCTGTCACCGAGAACACCCGTGTGTCCTACCCCATCAACCACATCCAGAACATCGTGCGTCCCGTTTCTTCTGCTCCCGCAGCTAAGAACGTGATCTTCCTGTCTGCTGACGCCTTCGGCGTTCTGCCCCCGGTCTCCATCCTGACCCCGGAGCAGACCCAGTACTACTTCCTGTCCGGCTTTACCGCAAAGCTGGCAGGCACCGAGCGCGGCATCACCGAGCCCACCCCCACCTTCTCCGCTTGCTTCGGTCAGGCTTTCTTGGAGCTGCACCCCACCAAGTACGCTGAGGAGCTGGTCAAGAAGATGAAGGCCAGCGGCGCAAAGGCTTATCTGGTCAACACCGGCTGGAACGGCACCGGCAAGCGCATCTCCATCAAGGATACCCGCGGCATCATCGACGCCATCCTGAACGGCGACATCAACAATGTGCCCACCAAGAAGATCCCCTACTTCGACTTCGAGGTTCCCACCGTGCTGAACGGCGTGGACACCGGCATTCTGGATCCTCGCGACACCTATGCTGACGCTTCCCAGTGGGAGGAGAAGGCCAAGGATCTGGCTGGCCGCTTCATCAAGAACTTCAAGAAGTACGAGGGCAACGAGCACGGCAAGGCTCTGGTCTCTGCCGGCCCCCAGCTGTAAGCTGATCTTCGCCTGATACTGAAGCGATAAAAAAGGACGTGTTCCCGCAAGGGAGCACGTCCTTTTTGTTCTGCAGACTGGCAGGTAAACGTTCCGTCGGTTGTCTTTTCCACATTTCTGTGTTATCCTGTGGAAAAGGATGTGAGCAGAATGGATGCAAAAGAATTTGGTGCATTCCTTGCACAAGTGCGCCGGGAGCGGAACATGACGCAGGCCGAACTGGCTCAGCAGCTTCACGTTACGGATAAAGCTGTCAGCCGCTGGGAACGCGGCATCGGGCTGCCAGACATCAACACGCTGGAGCCGCTGGCCGATGTGCTGGGCCTGACCCTCGCTGACCTGATGCACTGTCATGACTCCCGTCAAAAAGATGACACTCCTCCCGTTCCTCTGGAAGATTTTTTCACCATGCTGCGCCGCCAGCACACTGTAGACTGGCGTTCTGTGCGTACTGCTCTTCTTGCATTAAGCATTGCACTTGCCCTGTGGGGAATTTTTGCCTGTCCAGGCAGATTAGCTGTGCACTGGCGGACTCTCAGCGATGGTTCGCTTCAGGCCGACGGCTGGATGTCCTCCCTGGT
>ENA-OOXJ01002288-OOXJ01002288.1-human-gut-metagenome-genome-assembly--contig:-NODE-2288-length-10021-cov-3.165463_pt1 | contig 10021 bp, 7 predicted proteins | sample MGYA00241587_ERZ501343 | MGnify/ENA primary metagenome ERZ501343 (study PRJEB25962, sample SAMEA2042918) | human gut metagenome | biome: human gut; feature: human-associated habitat; material: faeces...
TCAGAAGCAATTCCTGAAAAAGGGAAATCTTACGGGGATTGTAAAATAAAATATCGTATCGGATGCGAAAAATAGTATACAATATAAGCGAAATTGAGCCATATATCAACTGGCTATATTTCTATCATGCCTGGGGATTGAGCGGCAAACCTCGAGAGGAAAAGGAAAAAATGAAGGCTGAGGCGCTCGATATGCTCCATTCATGGGAAGGCGAATATCATACCTATGCCGTCTTCGGACTCTTCGAGGCGAACAGCGAGGGGGATGATATCTGGCTGGAAGGGCAGAAAGTCCGCTTCCCGATGCTCCGTCAGCAGCATCCGGCGGCTCAGGGAGAACCCAATCTCTGTCTGGCTGATTTTATCCGTCCTCTGGGCAGTGGAATAACAGACCGGCTGGGTATCTTCTGCACGACGGTAGATGGCGGTCTGGAGAAGAAATATCGCTCGGACGACTACCTCAATATGATGGCACAGACACTCTGCGACCGGTTGGCTGAAGCCACGGCAGAGAAGTTGCACGAAGAGGTGAGACGCAGCATCTGGGGCTATGCTCCCGACGAGCAGCTGAGCATCGAAGACCAGCATCTGGAGCGCTATCAGGGCATCCGTCCGGCTATAGGATATCCTTCGCTGCCCGATACCAGTGCCAACTTCATCATCGACCAGCTCATCGATATGAGTCAGGTGGGCATCCGGCTCACCACAAGCGGAATGATGACGCCTCATGCCAGTGTCTCAGGGCTGATGTTTGCACATCCCAAGTCGCGGTATTTCGAACTGGGACGGATAGGAGACGACCAGCTTTGCGACTATGCACAGCGCAGAGGAGTGCCCGTGCAGGCAATGAAAACGTATCTTCAATCAAGTTTGATCAAGAAATGATAGCAAGAATATTGATACCCGTAGTGGTATTCACCCTGTTGCCGTATCTGTGGATATATAAAAGGTATGGCAAGTTACGGCTGAAGAGTCTCTGGCAGCGGGTGCTCTTCTGGTTGCCGGCTTTCGTGGTTATCGCCTACAGCGCGTATATCACGATACTGCCCAACTTCCTGCCACGCAATCCGGTGCTCATCGACATCTGGTTTGTGATGATGGCAGTATGTGCAGTTCCGCAGTTTGTCTTCAGCCTGTTCAGTCTCTTCGGTTGGTGCTGTATGCGGCTCCTTCACGGACATCGCAACTGGGGCAAGCTCCTCGGACTGGTAGTGGGAGCGGTGGCGTTCATCTGCTTTATCTACGGATTTACCGAAGGATTTCCTAAGATGCAGGTCAAGCGTATCACCATCTATGTACCCAATCTGCCGAAGTCTTTCGAGGGCTATCGCATCGTTCAGTTCAGCGATATCCATCTCGGGTCATACTATGGCTGGCGTGGTCATCTGCCTCAGCGCGATATCGACAGCATCAATGCCGAAAAACCTGATCTGATTTGCTTTACGGGTGATTTACAGAATGTTACACCCGATGAACTGCCTGAGTATCAGGCGCTGCTCAGCAGTCTGAAAGCCAGAGACGGCGTGATGAGTGTGCTGGGCAATCACGATTACACCTATTATATGGATGTAGATGATGAGCAGGAGATAGCTGCGCTCGAGAAACGGATGCAGGACTTCCAGCGGAGTTGCGGATGGCGCCTGCTGATGAATGAGCATGTGGCGGTGCATAGAGGCGCTGACAGCATCTATGTAGCTGGTACAGAGAACTATGACAAACCAAAGCGAACCAACGTAAGGAAGGCGCTGTATGGCATCAGACCGGGCTCTTTCGTGCTGATGCTGCAGCATATTCCGAAGCAATGGCGCGAGACCTGGCCTTCTACTATTAATAAGGAGAAGGATGAGGATGGCGATGTGATAGGACCTGACAGGAAGGATTCGCTGGTCGTAGCACCGCAGCTTACGCTGAGCGGTCATACGCATGCGGGGCAGATCAGTATCCTGGGCTTGCGTCCGTCGATGTTTACTCCTTATGATTATGGCCTCTTCGAGGAGGAGGGTTGCCAGCTCTATACCACATCGGGTCTGGGCGGTACCGTTCCAATCCGCATAGGGGCTACGGCAGAAATCGTGGTCATCACACTGAAGAGAAAATAAGGAGTGTTAAATGTTGAATGTTAAATGTTGAGTGTTAAATTATTCATTCTTAAATAAAAAATGAAGTACTTATATCGTCTGTATCAACTTGTAATATGCTTGCCTATCCTGTTGGTAGCTAGCGTTTTAACCAGTTTAACTACTGTTTTGGGATGCATGCTTGGTAATGGTCATTTCTGGGGCTATTATCCTGGTAAATGTTGGGCCTGGCTTTGGGTCCGCATCCTCCTCCTGCCTGTAAAGGTGGAGGGACGTGAGCATCTCAAGAAGAACCAGAGTTATGTTTTCGTGGCCAATCATCAGGGTGCTTTCGATATCTTCCTGATTTACGGCTTCCTGGGCAGAAACTTCAAGTGGATGATGAAGAAGGGCTTGCGCAAAGTGCCTCTCATCGGTATCGCCTGTGAGTATGCGCACCACATCTTTGTAGACAAGAGCGGACCTTCGAAGATTCGCGCTTCTTATGACCGTGCTCGCGAGGTGCTCAAAGAGGGTATGTCGCTGGTGGTATTCCCTGAAGGTGCCCGCACGTTTACGGGTCACATGGGCGTGTTTCGCCGTGGCGCTTTCATGCTTGCCGATGAACTGCAGTTGCCGGTATGTCCGCTTACCATCAATGGCAGTTTTGATGTGAAGCCTCGCATGAAGGACATCTACTGGGCTTTCTGGCATCCTCTGAAGCTCACCATTCATGAGCCTATCGAGCCGATAGGCAAGGGAGCTGACAATATCAAGAACCAGATGAACAAGAGCTATGAGGCGATCATGAACGGGCTTGACAAGAAATATCAGGGTTTTGTAGAGAATCCGGACCAATAATTTCGGGTTTTTGCTTGTTATTTCAAAAATAAGTTGTAATTTTGCATCTGTATTACATTATATAGAATCAGAATCATTAAAATTATAAGAAGTTATGAGTGATAGCATAGTAATCATTCCTACATATAATGAGAAGGAAAACATCGAGAAAATCATCCGTGCTGTCTTCGGTCTCGAAAAGCAGTTTGATATCCTCGTTATCGATGACGGAAGTCCTGACGGTACTGCTGCCATTGTTAAGGGCTTGATGGCTAATGAGTTTGCCGGTCGTCTGCATATCCTGGAGCGTTCGGGTAAACTCGGTTTGGGTACAGCCTATATCATGGGCTTCAAATGGTCATTGAAGCAGGGCTATGACTTCATCTTCGAGATGGATGCCGACTTCAGTCATGATCCTAATGATTTGCCTCGTCTCTATGCGGCAACTCACGATGAGGGGTATGATGTGGCTGTAGGCTCAAGATATATTTCGGGTGTGAACGTGGTCAACTGGCCTATCGGACGCGTATTGATGAGCTATTTCGCTTCTAAATACGTACGTATCGTAACCGGATTTAAGGTGAATGATACCACAGCTGGATTCGTCTGCTACCGACGTAAGGTATTGGAAACCATAGATTTGGATGCTATCCGCTTCAAGGGTTATGCTTTCCAGATAGAGATGAAATATACGGCTCATCGAATAGGTTTCAAGATCAAGGAGGTGCCTGTCATCTTTGTTAACCGTCGTGAAGGTGTGAGCAAGATGAGTGGTGGCATCTTTGGTGAGGCTTTCTTTGGCGTGATGCGACTGCGCCTGGATGGCTGGTTCAAGAAATATCCGAAGAAGGATTAATACTCAGTAATCACTACTCAGTAATCAGTAATCACTAATCAGTACTTGGATGGAAATCCAAAAGATAGAAAAAACATACGGGCGTTCGCCACAGGCGGATGCCCTCTTTGATTTGATGGGGAAGAAGTCGGTTCATTCCATTTTTCTCCAGGGTTTGCTGTGCTCTTCGGCTCCGATGTTCTTTGCTTCTCTGCAGGGGAAGATGAGGCGTTCGGTACTCTTCGTACTGGATGATGCCGATGAAGCAGGCTATTTTTATCACGATCTCACTCAGATGATGGGGCAGGAGAAGGTCTTCTTCTTTCCTTCCAGCTATCGGCGTGCCGTGAAATACGGGCAGCGTGATGCAGCGAACGAAATCCTACGTACAGAGGTGCTGGCGCGCCTCTCTTCGGGAGGATATTTCCTGATAGTCACTTATCCCGATGCACTGGCAGAACTCGTTGTGGCTAAGCAGAATCTGGATGAACGGATTCTGAAACTGACTGTAGGCCAGCAGATTGCTCAGACCGATGTGGTTCATACCCTGCGCGATTTCGAACTCAAAGAAACCGATTATGTTTATGAACCGGGCCAGTTTGCCGTGCGTGGAAGCATCCTCGATGTCTATTCCTACAGCTGCGAATATCCGTTCCGTATCGACTTCTTCGGCGATGAGATTGACACCATCCGTACCTTTGATGTTGAGACCCAGCTCTCGCAGGCGAAGCGCACAGAGATAGAAATCGTGCCCGAACTCGCCCATATCGAGAGCAACAAGCAGTGTTTCCTCAATTTCCTCTCCGAAAGTACGCCAGTCGTGGCGAAAGACCTTTCTTTCGTTTGCGACCGCATCGGTCAGATTTATACCGAAGGCTTCTCATCGCAAAGCCTTGCCGAGCAGCTGGAGGGAGCCACTGAGGTGGAGGCAGAGCGCATCAGACATGAGATGAAGACCGAGCTCAACCTCGTTTCTCCGCTCGATTTCAAGAAGGCAGTAGCGGCTCATCTCCGTATCGAGTTCGGCAAGGTCGCTCCGTCAGGGAGTCCGGCTGTGATACCTTTCAATATCGCTCCACAGCCTCTTTTCCATAAGAATTTCAATTTGCTTTGTCAAACTCTGGAGGATTTCCTGCTTCAGGGTTACACCTTATATATATTGGCAGATAGCCAGAAGCAGCAACAGCGCCTGAAGGATATCTTTGAAAGCGAAGAGCTGAAGCGCTACGCCATCCGTTTTACACCGGTAGACAAGACGCTTCATGAAGGCTTTACTGACCATGACAAGAAGTGCTGTTTCTTTACCGATCATCAGATTTTTGACCGTTTTCATAAATATAACCTGCGCTCAGATAAAGCGAGAGCCGGCAAGATGGCACTCACCATGAAGGAACTGCAGGAGATGGAAGTGGGAGATTTTATCGTGCATGTAGACTTCGGTATCGGCAAGTTCGGCGGTCTGGTTAGGGTTCCTGCGGGCAACAGCTATCAGGAAATGATCCGCATCGTCTATACGAACAATGACAAGGTGGATGTTTCTATCCACTCGCTTTATAAAATCAGCAAATATCGCCGCAGCGATACCGGTACTCCGCCTCGCCTGTCTACACTGGGTACAGGTGCCTGGGATAAACTCAAGGACAAAGCTAAGAAGCGAATCAAGGACATTGCGCGCGACCTGATCAAACTCTATGCCCAGCGCCGACGGGAGAAGGGATTCGCCTTCAGTGCCGACAATTATCTGCAGCATACGCTGGAGGCTTCCTTCCTGTATGAAGATACGCCAGACCAGAATAAGGCTACTCAGGAGGTGAAGAAGGATATGGAGAGCGGCAGACCGATGGACCGTCTGGTTTGTGGCGATGTGGGCTTCGGCAAGACTGAGGTTGCCATCCGTGCAGCCTTCAAGGCAGCGTGCGACAGCAAGCAGGTCGCGGTGCTGGTGCCTACTACCGTTCTGGCTTTCCAGCACTATCAGACTTTCAAAAAGCGTCTGGAAGGCATGCCTGTAAGGGTAGACTATCTCAGTAGAGCCCGTACAACGAAGGAAACCAGAGAGGTGCTTGACGCCCTAAAAGAGGGTAAGATTGATATCCTCATAGGTACGCATAAGCTGATATCAAAGACCGTGAAATGGCATGACCTGGGACTGCTCGTCATCGATGAAGAGCAGAAGTTCGGTGTGTCTACCAAAGAGAAACTCCGTCAGCTCAAGGTAAATGTCGATACACTCACGATGAGTGCCACTCCGATTCCGCGAACCCTCCAGTTCTCTCTGATGGGCGCCCGGGATATGAGTATCATGCGCACTCCGCCACCTAACCGTTATCCGATTCATACCGAACTGGTAACGTTTAGTAGTGAAGTTATCTGCGATGCCATCAATTTCGAGATGAGCCGAAACGGACAGGTTTATTTCGTATGCGACAGAATATCCAAGCTTCCGGAGCTCAAGATGCTCATCGAGAAGCATATCCCAGACTGTAGGGTAGCAATCGGTCACGGACAGATGAAGCCTGAGGATCTGGAGAAAATCATCATGGGCTTTATCAATTACGATTATGATGTGCTGCTTTCTACCACTATTGTAGAGAACGGTATCGACATTTCCAATGCCAATACGATTATCGTGAGCGATGCTCATCACTTCGGATTGAGTGACCTGCATCAGATGCGTGGACGCGTAGGAAGAAGCAACAAGAAGGCTTTCTGCTATCTGATGGCGCCACCTAAGAGTGCACTTACTCCCGAGGCGCGTCGCCGTCTGGAGGCTCTGGAGACGTTCAGCGAACTGGGTAGCGGCTTCAATCTCGCCATGCAGGACCTGGATATCCGCGGTGCGGGTAATCTGCTGGGCTCTGAGCAGAGCGGTTTTATGGAAGATCTGGGTTATGAAACCTACCAGAAGATTCTCTCTCAGGCTGTCACAGAGTTGAAGAACGAGGAGTTCTGTGATCTTTATCAGGAGAAGATGGATGAAGGTGCCCAGCTTACGGGTGATGATTTCGTTGACGATTGTGGCATTGAGAGCGATCTGGAGATGTATTTTCCTCAGACTTATGTACCGGGTGACAGTGAGCGCATGCTCCTTTATCGTGAACTGGACCGTTTGGAGAGCGATGAGGAAGTAGAGGCTTACCGCAAGCGTATGATAGACCGTTTTGGTCCTGTGCCTCATGAAGCAGACGAACTGATGCATGTGGTAGGTCTGCGTAGGGTAGGCAAGAAGCTAGGTTGCGAGAAGATTATTCTCAAGCAGGGCTATATGCAGATGCAGTTTGTGAGCAATGTAAACAGTCCGTTCTACAGAAGTCAGATGTTTAACCGCATACTCGCTTACGTTACCAGTCATATTCAAGATTGTGTTCTGAAGGAAAAATTCAACAAGCGAATGCTTCGCATCAATGATGTGAAGACAGTAGGACAGGCTGTAAATCTGTTGAATCAGATATCGCAGATAGATTTAGGTAATGAGAAAAAATAATCTGTGTCTGCAGTCTATGGGTAAAATCCTGTATCAATTGTGGAAGTAGACAATAAAACAGACTGTTGATTTATACTGAAAGGTTAGAAATCTGACAACGTTACATGATGATATGTCAACTTTACATGATAATATGTTTCAGTTTAGTGTATAAAAAAAACATTGGAATCTCAATATCCCTATTGAACTCCAATGTTTTATTTTTTTGTATAAGTAAAAGATGATGATAAGCGTTTCACAACGCATTTTGAATTTTTCTGTTGCAAAGATACTACTTTTCATTATAATATAGGGGGTAATATTTGGTATTTTATGGGGTAATATTTGATTAAATTTATAGAAATAACACTGAAAATACACTTATATAACAAATAATACCTGTAGAATGAACTATTTTATTGGATAAAAATAAAAAAATAGTGGAAAAACACATAAAAAAGTTCTTTATTTCATTTTTTATTTGTACCTTTGTTCTGGCATACAACAATTTTAAACATATATATAAATATGAGACAGAAAAAGTACATCTTAAGCGAGCAGGAACTTCCTACTCAGTGGTACAACATTCAGGCAGATATGCCTAACAAGCCATTGCCACCGTTGAACCCTCAGACACACCAGCCAATGAATGCTGATGATTTGTCACACGTATTTAATAAGGAGTGCTCAAAGCAGGAACTTGATACAGAGCACGCTTGGATTGATATTCCGGAAGATGTGCTGGAGAAGTACACCTTCTACCGTTCAACCCCTCTTGTACGTGCTTACGCCCTTGAGGAGGCACTCGGTACTCCGGCGCATATCTATTTCAAGAATGAGAGTATCAATCCGTTAGGCTCTCATAAAATCAATTCAGCCATTCCTCAGTGCTACTACTGTAAGCAGGAGGGGGATACCAATGTCACTACAGAGACTGGTGCAGGACAGTGGGGTGCAGCCCTCTCTTATGCAGCAAAACTCTACGGCCTGGAGGCAGCAGTTTATCAGGTAAAGATTACCATGCAGCAGAAACCATACCGTTCCAGCATCATGCGTACGTTTGGAGCCACTGTAGAGGGTTCTCCTTCCATGAGTACACGCGCAGGTAAGAACATTATCACACGTGATCCTCATCATCCTGGTTCGCTCGGTACTGCCATCAGTGAGGCTGTTGAGCTGGCTACAACCACTCCGGGCTGTAAGTATACGCTGGGTTCTGTGCTCAATCATGTGGCACTTCACCAGACCATCATCGGTCTAGAGGCAGAGAAGCAGATGGCGATGGCAGGTGAGTATCCTGATCAGGTGATTGCTTGTTTCGGTGGTGGTAGTAACTTTGGTGGTATTGCCTTCCCATTCCTCCGTCACAACTTCACAGGCGAGCGCCATACTGAGTTTATTGCAGCAGAGCCGGAGAGCTGTCCTAAGCTGACTCGCGGTAAGTTCGAGTATGATTTCGGTGATGAGGCAGGTTACACTCCATTGCTGCCAATGTTTACTCTGGGTCATGATTTCAAGCCTGCCAACATTCATGCAGGTGGTCTCCGTTATCATGGTGCTGGTATGATTATCTCCCAACTTCTGAAGGATGGTTATCTGCATGGTGTAGATATCCCTCAGCTGGAGTCATTCAAGTCTGGTATGCTCTTCGCTCAGACCGAGGGTATCATTCCTGCTCCAGAGAGCTGTCATGCGATTGCAGCCACTATACGGGAGGCTCTGAAGGCTAAGGAAGAGGGCAAGGAGAAGGTTATCCTGTTCTGTCTCTCAGGTCATGGTCTTATCGATATGCCGTCTTACGATAGCTTTATCAATGGCGATTTGCACGATTATTCTGTGAGTGATGAAGAAATCCAGCAGTTCCTCAAGGATGTGCCAAAGGTTGACTAATTTTCAGTTAACAGTTAATAGTTTATAGCAAACAGTTGACAATTATTCTTTGAGATATATTGAAATAACAATATCACATTATAAAAGAAGCCAGGCTGCGAAAAGCAACCTGGCTTTTTATTTAGAGATTCTATTTTCTTTTATTTAGAGATTCTATTCTCAGTTCGAGACTTCTATCTTCATTAGAAGTTCAACCACTCTTCAATAGCCTTAGCGATGACATCGAAGCTTGTGGTAGGCTCGAAGCGGGCTACAACCTGACCCTTCTTGTTAACGAGGAACTTGGTGAAGTTCCACTTGATATCAGCACTTTCCTTGTAGTTAGGATCAGCCTCGCTCAACATCTTGTCGAGAACAGGGTAGAGAGGGTGGCTCTCGTCCCAACCGGCAAAGCCCTTACATTCTTTCAGAAATTTGAAGAGAGGGGCAGCATCGTCTCCGTTTACCTTGATCTTCTTGTAGCGCTGGAACTCTGTGCCGTATGTAAGCTTGCAGAACTGATGAATGCTTTCATCTGTACCAGGGGCTTGCTGACCAAACTGGTTGCAAGGAAAATCAAGTATTTCGAAACCTTGAGAATGATAGGTCTCATAAAGTTTCTCCAGTTCCTCATACTGAGGGGTGAAACCACACTTTGTAGCGGTGTTAACGATGAGCAGCACTTCGTTGGCATACTCCTTGAGGGAAACATCCTTTCCCTTTCTGTCTTTAACAGAAAATTCGTAAACAGTTCTCATTTTTTTTATCTTTATGTATGTGTTATCTATATTTCCGATCTCAACTTATATGATCTAGAGTGCAAAGATACTACTTTTCTCTTAGAATACTTCAAGAGTTTTTTTAAAAATTCTAAAAATCGAACAAAATCATAGATGAAGGAATAAGCGTAACAGAACTTTCGCAAGTTTTGTCCCATACGCCCTGAAAGGGCAGAAGC
>ENA-OOXJ01002291-OOXJ01002291.1-human-gut-metagenome-genome-assembly--contig:-NODE-2291-length-10011-cov-2.341201_pt1 | contig 10011 bp, 11 predicted proteins | sample MGYA00241587_ERZ501343 | MGnify/ENA primary metagenome ERZ501343 (study PRJEB25962, sample SAMEA2042918) | human gut metagenome | biome: human gut; feature: human-associated habitat; material: faeces...
GATGTGACCGATTGTCGGACCTGTCCTCGGCCTGGGGTTCTTCTTCCCTTCGACCCTGTCGCACCCGATGCGGGCCTTGACCGCGTAGCGGTCCATGTTCTTCCCGTACGCTATGACCACGGTGTTCGGCGGTCTTTCGACAGTTCTGATAGCCTCGGGGACCGTCATGGCATATGGTAATGTATAGGTCTATTTAGATTTGTTTAATGATACTATACATACCGTCGAACGGGTTACCACCCTCCCATTGTGATGCGGATACTATAGTCAATAACATAACTTTTTAGGCAAATTGACTATATCCTTTTATGGCCAATACAGAACACGTGGAAATCGTCAAGCACATCACGCTGGAGGAACTCGAATCCAAAATCAAAGGCGGGATCGACGATGATTTTCCGGAGATGACTCTTGTCGAAAGACAACGTGTCATCACAAGGCTTCAGATGGTCCGTTTACGCTACAAAGGCCGTTCTATTGCCGAGGCGGCAGACATTCTGGGAGTGAATCGCCAAAGTTGCTACAATTGGCAGGATGCATGGAACAAGGACGGTATACCAGGCCTGAGGCCCCGTTTCGCCGGCGGAGCGCCGTCGAAACTGAGTCGGGAACAGAAGGCTGACGTCGCCGCGTACGTGAAAGGCAGAGAATTGTGTACAGATGCCGTCGTCGATTACGTGGAGAACGCATACAGCATCAGATACACCCCTATGCAGATGTCCAGGATTCTCAGGGCACAAGGATTGGTCTATCGCAGGGGGTACAAGATCGATCGTCGCAGACCCGAGGATCCCGCGGGCGTTTTAAGAAAAACCTCGGATTGGCATTGGGTGATGCCAGAGACGACGTGATTATCGGATTCGACGATGAATCCACCCAGCGTACCGATCTGAACCGTTGTCGGATATGGGGCGAGAACAAGAAGGTCGTCAAGACGAATTCCACCGAAGTGATCAGCGTCAACACCATGGGGTTCTATCCGTTGAATGGCGAACCTGTGGTCTTCATGCCCGAGAAAGGGAATTCGGAATCGTTCTGCATCTTCCTTCAGAAGGTACGTGAAGCCAACGGAGACAAGAGGATCGTGATGATCACGGACAATTTAGTTAATAACTGATTTTATTTTACTAACTATATAAACTATAACAGCATTATTCATTCATGGTCCGGCCGATTACCAAGACTGTGTCGAATGACGTGACGAACGATGAGATCGATGTCGCGATGAAGAAACTGAGAAGCGAGGTCGGTGAGAAAGCAGAGCTGCGGGCGATCGAGCGTCTTCTCTTCATCAAGATGAGGCTTCAAGGGGTGGAGATGTCCAAAGCCATGGCGATCATGGACATCACCAAACCCACGGCATACCAATGGCAGAACGAGTGGAACGCGACAGGCATCGATTCCATCATCCCCGATTACGCAGGCGGAGCTCCCTGCAGATTGACTGAAGAGCAATTGCAGGAAGTGAAGGATGCCATCGCCGAGCGGTGCATGACGACAGAAGAGGTCCAGATACTCATCGAAGAGAGATACGGCGTGAGATACTCCAAGAAGCAGATAGCCGTCAGAATGCGTGATCTGGGCCTTCGTTTCGCCAAACCTTACGACAAGGACTACCGTTCACCGGACGACGCCGAGGATGTTTTAAAAAAAACCTCGGCGGGACAATGGCACGTCTGACCTCGGAAGAACAGGATACGGCTGTCATAGGATTCCTGGATGAATCCACGAAGGCGGTTCATGCCAACACGGCACGCATGTGGAGTGTCGGGAAGCCGCATCGTATAACCAACTATACCGTGGATGGCGTGAAGGTCAGCGGATTCTATGCACTGAATGGCAATTCGGTTCTGACAAGGCTTGCAGACATCAAATCCACGAGCATCTGCGACATGCTGATCGCCGTTCGCGATGCGAACGGCGACCGCCCGATCGTGATGATCCTGGACAATGCTTCGAACCACCATTCCAAGATCGTTGTCGGCAAGGCGGAGGAGCTGGGGATCGAACTCGTATTCCTGCCGCCCTATTCACCGAAGTACAATCCGATAGAACAGATCTGGAAGACGGTGAAGCGCGAGATATCCAAGGCCCACCTCATTCTGGACCTCGATGAGTTGTACTGGCTGATCAGAGATGTATTCCTCGGCGAATGCCTCTCCGGGAGTTACGCTGACGCGTGGAAATCGGATTTCCTCAGCGAGAACCTGAGGAATCGCATCTCTTTATCGATGGTTAGTTAAATCATTTAGGTAAATGACTAATCATTATATAGTACAATGTACTACACATAGTCGGTGATTGAATGGCATTTTCGATAAGATTGACTGAAGATGAGGAGAGACTCGCTAGAAGATATGCTGCCTTGATGGGTGTCTCCATGGGAGAGGCCTTCAAACAGGCTCTCTTCGAGAAGATAGAGGATGAATACGATATCGCGGTCGGAGAAGCAGCATACAAGAGATACCTCGATAATCCCAATACATATTCTCATGCAGAAGTTTTGAAGATGTTTGGTGATGAGGAGTGAGATATTCCGTCGAGTATACTGAGGATGCGATAATGCAACTCAGAAAGATGGATAAATTCACAAGAACGATGATACTCAACTGGATTTCCAAACATCTAGAAGACACAGATAATCCGTTTGCTACAGGCAAGGCACTTACCGGAGACAAGACAGGATTGTGGAGATACAGGGTGGGGGACTACAGGCTTATCAGTAAGATAGACAAAGGAAAACTGGTTATCCTCTTAGTAGAAATAGGGCACAGATCCAATATTAACGATTGAGCCTGCGATGCTATGAAACGTGAATTCGGCACCCCTATTCTGATTTAATTCAGCCGAAGATAGCTGAAGCTGGCCGGTGCCATGTCTTGGGTGAGCCCACCCTTATCGATTCATCATCCGAACATCTTGTCCGGATCCAGTTCGAGGACCTCCAGCAGCCTCAGGTAGCAATCCCTCATCTCCGACGGTCCCTCGAGGTAGTCCTGATTGTCGGAAGGGTCGCGCTTCAGGAGGAGCGTCGACATATCATCGATGAGACCCTCGGCAGTCCTCATCACACCGCCGTCCTGAAGGACGGCGGTGATGAATCCGCCTATCATCGTGGCTAATGAGACCACGAACATGAATGCGTTCGCCCTCGAAGGGTTGTGGAAGTAGACTTTATTCACTTCGTATCTCGATTTGGACGTCCGGAAGCAGTGCTCGTTGCGAGATACTCGATCGTATCGCGATCCATTTCAGCATCCGTTGTGGATCCGTCATAAGGCCTCTCGTAACACAAGATCCCCTTCTGCGTCGTGACGCTCTGCAGGTTGTAGACCCTGCGAGTATTGTCTCCGTCCTTCGCATGGCCATTCCGTTCCGGAATGGCCGCCCCAGGACGGTCGCGCTCCACATCTATTACGCTGACGCTGAAGTTGGTGCCGTCCATGTTGTAGATGTACGCTTTGATGTCGTATTTCTTGCACAACGTCTCGTGTATCGTGAAGGTCAGATCCGGCAAATCGAGCTCGAATAGATTGTCCAAGGTACGGCTGAAGGTCCTTGCGTTGAGATTCTTCGCTTCGACCCCGGGACCTATCATCAGCTCCAGAGGAGCAGTGGCGAAGTCCATATCGAGCTTATACAGCGGCCGACGGCCTATGCCTTTGAACATTGCTCCGACCATCAGCATCACTCCGTTGCCTTCGCTGATTATCCTCTGGGGATCCGGATTCGTCTGCGAATCGATGAGATCGCAGATCCCGTTCTGCTTCATCATCGCCATCCCCAGGGCCGGCATGGCCTGTATCCCCACGTAGGTGCTTCCTTCCTTCATCGACGTCCCTCTGAGACGGAGCCAGGCGCACTATTTCGACCCCGCTAACGATTGGAATTTCGTCAACGATTGTAATACATTAAACTATAAATAGTCCTGGGCCGTGCCAGATATGGGCGCACCGCGGCATCGTCCGCGGATGGAGAACGAGGTGGGAATCGGGTCGGAAACGAACAATCGCGTGCGAGTCCCGCACACGGATGCACAAAGCTGTTCAGCGTCAGCTCTCGGAGAAATCAGTAAAACAATCTGAGGGTGCCGAATTCACAACAAGATGTAAATTATAAAAATCATGAAAACCGTACGATTAAATGCGGTAAATACTGGACGGTGAGTTCGATGCAATTGAAAGCAATGGTGTTAGCGTCAGCTATAGCTATCCTATGTCTCGCAGGCCCGATTTTGAGTTTTGCAAATATAGATGCTGATACGTACAACTACGTTTCAATGGACATTGAAGCATTCGATGTCAGCGGTATCTCAGATATCAGTTATGAAAACGTTATCAGCCTGGATGAAATAAATTCAGATGAACTGACAGAATCGATTAACGAACTCGATTCCGACAATACCATCTTAGCAAGTTCTCATATTCTCGCTTCATTATCAGAATGTGATACAACCGCTTTCAAGAGCACTATGGAATGTGGAGTTCCATTGGTTGTATGTGGAAATCCTTATGTCCTTCAGGATATTGGTATTTCTGTAATTATTAATCCTAATGCAAGTTATTCCGCGGTCTATTGTGATCCCAACAGCAGGGTGATTTACTGTTATGGGATCGAATCGTCGGAACCTATTGCCGAAGACACTGTCATGGCATGGGTGGAATCGGTAAGGTCTACAACCACTACGGAATTGGACACAGACTTTGGTGATGCATTATTTTATCAGGAAACCAAGATTTGCGATGGAGATAGAGGTAGAATCAATGCTACAGCGATGTACTCCAGACTTGGAACAAGCAATGGATTTACCTATTACGCGATTCAATATAATTGTGAGGCTATCGCCAAAGATAGCGCCTGGAGTGTTGCAGACATGACCGTTTCATGCGATGTTGATGCCAATAATGCATTCCAGCACCTAATCGATTATGGACCAGACAGCACTGGAACTGAAATAACGACAAGTGTCTCGATAAGCATGAGTGTAGGTACGGACACATCTATTGGGACAACTGTCGGCTGGTCCTATACTGTCCCTTCCACGATCATACACAACCAATGTGACACATCTGAAGATTACTTCAGCATCTGGCATGATATCGATGAGAACACAGCTGATAATACAGTCCGAAATTCTGTTTACGGGTAATGAGTGCTTAAAGTAAACGATGGGTCATGCTCCGTCTTCGACCGCTTCGATCTTATCTTCGATGCTGCACAAGGGTACGCCGGTCTTGGCGATCTTCGGAACTTCCAATCCCACATAATCGAGGATATCCCTGGCCTTCTTCGTGACCGGGACAATTCCCCATTCGTCATCTCTGCCGACGGCCTGTATGGTGCTCATCGTATTGAGGATGCTGTTCGAGGTCACGGCCGAATTGTAGTGTCTGAACAAGCTGGCGATCTCGCACTTCATGATCAACGCTACGAATCTAAGGAACTCACGGCCCGATACTGTAACGGGATCGGATGTCCTGAAGCGTCTGTCGTCATCCTTGTCGTAGTCGAAGTTCTGTTCGACGAACCTTCTGACATCGTAGGTGGCCATCATCCTCTCCCAGCCGATGCCTTTGCTTGCCAGCATGACGAAAAGTCCTGCCTTGTTCTCGACGAATGAGACGGCATTGTTCCTGATGGAGAACCTGAGGCGGCGGCCTTCGGCCACCGCAAAGAAGAAGTTCTTGCTCTTGCCGGCGATCCTGTGGAACTCGGCCATCGGATCGGGGGAATCTATCTTCTTCAGTCTATCGGAGATGGATTCCAGCCTCAGACGTAGGTTCTGGATCTCATCCGAGTTCTTCTTGGTGTCATAGCAGACGAACGCGGTGATGCGCCCGGCTTCGGCAGGCGCATCCTTGACACGGACGAGATCGTACGCATCCTCTCCGACCGAGTTCTTCCTTTTCGACCTGACCACGCAGAGCTCCACCTCCCAGACATCGTAGGCATGCTTCTCGAAGGTCTTGTGCTCGTTCTTCCTCTTCTTGAACTCGGTCATAAGGGATTTGATGGTGGTCATCTCGGTGTTCGCCGGCAGGACGAAGCTGATGTTCTCTGACAGCAGATAATTAATGTTCGCTCCGGAACCGTAGCCCCTGTCGATGGCCACGGTAACATCCGTGCGACCGTAGCCCTTGACCGTCTCGACGAAATCGGCCAAGGTGGCCATGTCTGACAAGGTCCCCGGATAGAGTTTGAACATCAGCGGGATGCCGTTGTCATCCGATGCTATCGCTTTCTTGACCTGGGGGATGTCCTCGTTGTCCTTGTTGGACTTCAGGAACTCGGCCAGCGGATTGTCGTCGGAATAGGTCCCCTTCGTCGTGGAGTCCCATGAGATGATCGAGGGACAGGCGGTCACACGGAGTTCGAAGAAGTGATCCATATTAGCGTTGCACAGCCCGATCTGATGGGTGAACTCGGACAACGATCCGGAGCTGAAATCTCCGTTCAGGGAATAGAACTCGCGGATCATGGTGCGTGTCATAGTGTCCTCGACATGCATGAACGCTCCACCTTCGATTGCCAATGCCATTCCGACGCCGAGGATGGTCTTGGCGACATGTGGACCGAACGACAGTTCGAGGTCGCGTCCTAGACGCGACCGGACCTGGATCATATGGAGAAGGTACACCGTCCCGTACTCACGGGTCTTCAACCCGTGAGCGAACTCGATCACGGTCATTTCCATCTTGCAGGCGGTCAGCTCCTCCTTCGAGCGCTTCGGACCGCGTGCCCTCTTGGGTGTGATGATCTCGGTATCCGGGTCATACCTGCCGAGATATACCGTTTCTGTGATCTTACGCCCGTCCACCATCCGGGAAGTGGACCTGTAGGCGTAGAATTTGCCTCCATTCTCACGGATATCCAACTTCAGGTCGTCTTCCAGTCTCTTTCTCGCCAAGCTTATTACCCAGAAAATGATATGTGGGTAATCGTATATAAGGTTTTATTTTATATATCGTCATAGAAAAAATTGTTTATATTTATAAACGAACTGAGTTCACGAACAGGTTTACATTACCCATAAACAGAATTTCGGTTATAATATGATGGGCTCAATATCCAGTATTAATCTCGACTTGGACAGTCCGAACTCTCAAAACTCGTGATTTTTGAAGAAACAATTTACTTTTCATCTCTACTATCGATGTCAGGCGTGTGTTTCATCGTATGTCGTGATCATCTCATTTGTGTTACCGTTTGGAAAAGATTGGACCTATTACAAAATGGCGTCCAATGAGGGTAGTCAGACTTCTGCATACTTTTGGAATCGGAGTTCATTGGACAGTTAGTGTTTTATACTGCTTTCCCGGCCATAGGCCCTGGGAAAGCAAATTAAACAGTCTCAATATCTGTCCAAAACAGCCGAAATGCATCTTGTCAGGTCGTTTTCATCGGTATAGATGCGATCAACCCCGAATCCACTTCTCGGATTCAGCATAACTCTCCAATGGACCAGATTCCTGCAAATCGTCTCCATTGACGGTCTTCATGTCGACCCATTTTCCGTCGATCCTCTTCCCCACAACCTCATGTTCCAGGTCGTACCTGACCATGGAAACGATCATCGCGCTATGGGGGCTAGATTCAGTTGTCTTGTCAGGATAGATGGTTTTTGCGGGGTCCTTCGGGACGTCTCTTCGGAGGCAGCTTCGGCATGAGATTTAGCGCCCTCAGGACTTTCTTTTCCCTGTCCGTCTGGCGATGATTTGTTATAGACTTACTTTGTTAGTTCTCTCAGGATGTCCAGAGGTGTTTCAATCCTGGATTGTTCAGAGGAGCCGATTCGATGTCTATGATGCAAAACGATTTCGCCTGCCCGCATTGTGGAAAGTCGTTGCCGGATGATTTCAGGGGTTGGATATGTCCTGATTGCAAGAAGAGTCTGCTGTCTTGGTATTTTAAAGGGTGCGACGATTGTAACGCCGATTGGGTAGATGATGATTCGCTGATTCAAATCAAACAATCGGCGGAATCCGGCAATCCGATATCTCAGTGCAATCTAGGTGTTCTTTTCGATATCGGTTCGATAGTTCGGAAATCCGGTCAGTTTACATTGCATTACATCAGACAATCTGTAAATCAGGGATATGCACCTGCTCAGAATTATCTCGGAATTCTGTACCGTGACGGGAGGTATGTGGAGCAGTCTTATGAGTTGGCGTACGAGTTGTTCATGAAGGCTGTAGAACAGGGATATGCCAATGCTCAAAATAATCTCGGCGAGATGTATGAACAGGGAATATGTGTCGAGCAGTCATATGAGGAAGCCTTAAAGTGGTATAGGTTGGCTGCGGAGCACGGAGATGCTTGGGCTCAATATAATCTCGGAGGGATGTACGAACACGGAAAAGGCGTTACACAATCCCATGAGGAAGCATCGAAGTGGATTGGGCTGGCTGCCGATCAGGGTCATGATCTTGCTTCTTTATCCATTTTCTCTGATTATATGGATATAACATTCGATGTATCTTCTTGTCAGGAAGATGTGAATAAATGTATATCCGCCGCGGAGCACGGAGATGCAAGAGCCCAATTCAACCTCGGCCAGATGTATGATGTTGGAGAGATTGTTTGCACGTCATATATGGAGGCTGCGAAGTGGTATCGGCTATCTGCAGACCAGGGTTATGCAAGAGCTCAATTGGAGCTTGGTATGATGTATTATTGGGGGGATGGCGTCAAACAATCTTATGAAGAAGCTGCGAAGTGGATCGAATTGGCTGCCGATCAAGGGAAAGTAAAAGCTCAACACTTCCTCGGATATATGTATTATTATGGCCAAGGTGTCGAGCAATCTTATGATGAAGCTCTGAAATGGTTCAAGCTGGCTGCCGATCAAGGATATTCCAGCGCTCAGCACAATCTCGGTTTGATGTATTATAATGGTATCGGTGTCGAATATTCATACAAGGATGCATTTCATTGGTTTAGTCTTTCAGCCGAGCAAGGCGATGGTGATTTGGAATACCACTATGTGACGTATAGGACCCTAGGAAGACATTATGAAAGTCCCTGTATTATTTCGAAATCAGCTTGTTTTTATTATTGGTTAATAGAGGACGGTGAAGGTCCAGATTCTATTCCGAAGTCGGAATATTATCTTGGAGAGCTATATGAAACGGGGAGAGGTGTCCAAACATCTCTTATTGAAGCTATAAAATGGTACAGAAGGTCTGCTGCGCATGGAAATCTTAAGGCACAGTGGTATATCGGATATCTTTACGAGAGGGGACGTGGGGTCGATAAGTCACTCGAAGAAGCCATGAAGTGGTATGAATTTTCTGCATCTCGGGGCCATTTAAGATCGCAAAAAAGTCTTGCCGCTTGCTATCTTAGACAAGCCCGTCTATCCACTACGATTGATCGGGATGAGGCCTATAGAAATGCATTTAACTGGTATAAAGTCGCAGCAGAGCAAGGCGATAATGATGCAATGGCGTACCTGGGCCAAATGTACTATTATGGTCACGGCGTCGAACAATCATATACAAATGCCGCATATTGGTTCAAGACCGTAGGAGATTACTCATCCTTCGACAAGCACCATATGTTTCTCCTTGGGCAGATGTATGAAAAAGGTCTTGGTGTTGAACAATCATATTCTAAAGCCGTTGAACTGTATGTTGACTCGGTGGATGATGATAAGGAGTTCGAAGAAGCCTTGGATAAATTATATCCGACTCTTAGGAGTGAAAAAATCGTCGTAGATGATGAGCGTATACATCATCTAGGCATGTTGTATTGGGAAGGTTCATACCATATAGAAGAGTCTTCTGAAACAGCCTTCAAATGGTTTTTATTATCTGCTGAATTGGGAAATGCTTCAGCTCAATACAATCTCGGTTGGATGTACGAGTATGGGAATGGTGTCGAGCAATCTTACGAGGAGGCTGTGAAGTGGTACAAGCGGTCTGCAGAACAAGGAAGCGCGATGGCTCAAAATAGTTCCAGCTAGGTGACATCCGAGTTGGTGGAATCAGGTATACGAAATTGATACCGTGC
>ENA-OOXJ01002295-OOXJ01002295.1-human-gut-metagenome-genome-assembly--contig:-NODE-2295-length-9999-cov-1.811645_pt1 | contig 9999 bp, 11 predicted proteins | sample MGYA00241587_ERZ501343 | MGnify/ENA primary metagenome ERZ501343 (study PRJEB25962, sample SAMEA2042918) | human gut metagenome | biome: human gut; feature: human-associated habitat; material: faeces...
AGCGTACCGCATGGCCGATTCTCTATGCCCTGGCATCCCAGCGCGGGCATCCGAATAGCAAGTCTTGGATTGGGGTGGCAGAGGGAGACCGCATGCCGGGATGACGACCGCCTCATCCGCAAGGTTGAGAAGGAGCCTTGGCGGCGTGGAGATTCATTCCCCGGCCTGATGGGATGCGCCGGGTTTTCTTCGTATCTTGGAACCATCACAACAAGGGCGGCGAGACCGCCACGGATGAAAGGAAATACGATGCGCAGCATTCTGAACATGATTCTCGGACTCGACAACACGATGAGCGGCGTGCCGGTGACGACGATGAACTCGGCGGTCACGCTCTCACTGATGAACGACGGCGCGGACGCACGCGTCAACAACTAGGTTGCCGCTCGAATTCGGGCGGCAACCCGAACAACAACCAGCCGTCGGGGAAGACGGCGCACGGCAAGGCAATGAAGCCTGGCATCCAAATGATTGTTCGCAATGCGTCACGTGACGCACACGCGGCTCATCTACATGCGCGGGTGGCGGATGAGATGGAAGATCAGCATTCCAACGAACCATAGGAGAGTCGGGACAAGCACGTCCAACACGCCCCGGACGGTGGTAAGTGAATGCCAGCCATTCTGGAAGCCGGTGAGCACTACCGTGATTACGGCGAACACAACGGTGCCAAGGGCCATTCGCAGCACTTCACGTGAATCTGGTTCGCGCATGGTTGACAAGGGTACTCCCTTCGCCTACTCAATGACGTCCCGGCGTGCCATCTCGCGTTTCCAACGGCGGATCTTCATGCGGAACGACGTGAATGGCGCCACCGTGTTGACGTGGATCCACTTCCACACCGGCCACGCGGAAGGGGTGGAGGAAGCCCACTGACGGTGTCCCGGCTCGAACAGTTCCTCTTGGGAGAACGCCGTAATCATCCAGCACAGGTAGCTGATCTGCTCGTTGAAGGTCTCGATCATCTGGTCGGGAGTGGTGTCGCGCTAGGTTTCGTAGAACATCTCATACAGCTCACCTAATCGGTTCCACGAATACTCGGGGGCGGGCATGTGCATCACGTGGCCTTCCTGCTCGGCATGCTCCCAATCCAGCAGCAGACCTATCCAGCCAAGTTGGTAGGCGAGCATCTGCCGCCTTTCTTCATGATTGCATCGACCAGGTCGGTTCCGGATTCATATGTCGCCATGATGTTCCTTCCTCTATTCTGTGTTCGATGTGGTGTCCCGCGTCGTGGATTCTACGGATTGCATGGATTGCCGAGCGGCTTCACGGAGTTCGCGAATGGCGAGGTGCTTGCGCAAAGCCACTGCCATGTCGAGGTACGGGTCGCCGCTGCGGGATTGTGGCTGTGCAGAGTGCCATGCGTTGTGCTGATGCGCGGGACGTCATACTTGCTGTTCGCGGCGGCAGTAGTGGTGCCGGTGTATTGCCTGGTGTTCTGGCTGTTGACGGGTTCCTACCACCCGTCCACCATTGCGGCCTTCCTGCTGGTCGAATGGCTGTGTGTGGGAGTCGGTGTGTATATGCTGCGATCTGTGAGAAGCCTCGACGATTACGCGAAGTGATACGGTGGGCGAACATCGGGGCCACATTGCCATGTTCGATGGACTTGCGGCGGCGGAGGATCCGTCTGCCACACTCGATAATACAGTATGAGATGCAGAGCCTTTTGCAATCCACTGGACAATGAGGTACGAGGAGACCCAATGACGCAGGGCATGGAAAACCGAACAATGGCACAGTGCGAGGGCGCCGATGACAAATGCAACATCTGCCCGGTCAGGTCGTGGGTACAGCAGCATAGGACGCTGCTCATCGTGTGTTTCGGCGTACTGGGAGTGCTACTGCTGCTTATGCTCGGCAGCCGTAAGACCGTGCTCAACATCGCGAATCAGCCCTCGCAGGCTGGCGGCAACGCGGCGAAGGTGATGGTCATCGATAATCATGGGTTCTCGATGTTCCAGTGGCTCACCATCGGCAATGGTTCGAACAACCGCCCGACGAACAGCGGCAATACATCGAACTGCGCAAATGCGAAGCGTGACTAAGACGGCGACGGTATCATTTGTGCTTAGGCATTGCGCGCGAGGAGGCTCGCGATGCGCTGTGCCAGCATTTCCGGTGTCATGAGCGCGTACAGGTCTGCCGAGAGTTCGTCGATGATCGATGGCGCAAGCGCATCTGTTAACGCCTTCTCATTCCCGTTGAAATGTCGGAATAGCGCATGGAAGAGAAGTGAATCATGGCGTATCCGTGTGACTGAATACGCGCCATCCTCCAAAGCCCATGCCACCTTCGTGTGCTCGTCGTCATCCAGTTTCTCTTTGTTCGGATACAGTTTGCGTTCCATGAGTTCGTAGAGCACGTCGAGCAGATCGATCCGGTCGGTGGCCGAGCCTTCATCGAGGGTGTGCGCAATGAGCTGTGGGTCGACCTGTTCTAACGATTGGCGCATATTGGAGTTGGGTATTTCGTTTCGGGGATTGCCTCGGAGATTCCATGCTCACATGGTAAAGCAGATGCCTGGCAACAGAGTCGTCTTGATTTCCCTGTTGCAGCTCCGCAAATCCACGTTGTATCCTGGTCCCGATAGTTTTCCGGAATATACAGGCTATGGGGGATGCATGGAAGAGCCGAAACTGATTAAAGTGGTCGGAGCCGCCATCATCAAAGATGGCAAGGTGCTGTGCGCGCAACGCGGCGCAGGCAAATCTCTCGCCGGGTATTGGGAGTTTCCCGGTGGCAAGATCGAAGCGGGCGAGACACCTCAGCAGGCGCTCCAGCGGGAGATCGAGGAGGAGCTGCTCTGCGAGATTGACATCGACAAGAAGGTGTGCACCAGCGACTACCTCTACGATTTCGGCAACGTGCAACTCACCACCTTCCTGTGCCATCTCATCGAGGGAATGCCCAGACTTACGGAACATGAGTGCATCGAATGGGTGGAGCCTTCGCAGATGCCCCGTCTGCGCTGGGCGCCAGTGGATCATGATGCCGTGACGCGAATCTCCGGCATGGCATTCTGATGTTTCCGAATAACCCCGATCATAAGCGAATCATAAGTGACGGAACATAAATATGAGCAGCCAGTTTCAAGCGGACAACACCTTCGTCAGGCAGAGCCAGTCTGCAACCGAACCGCTGGAATCTGCGGATCACGGCATCGTCGATGGTGTGCTGAGCGGTTTGATCCGACAGAATGATCTGGCACAGGAACGATTCGTGCCCAAGCTCATTTCAAATCAGCCGGGAAGCACAATGGGGGATGCGATTCGAGAGGAGCTAAGGGAAAGCGAGACGTTCGACATCTCCGTGGCATTCGTCAGTGAGAATGCGCTGAAATCGATGTACCAATCGTTCCTGGACCATGCAGAGAACAGCGAAAAAACCAATCGGATCATCACCTCCACCAAGAACTATTTCAATACGCCCAAGGCCTTCAAGGAACTCCTGAAACTCCAACGTGAGGCCAACGTGGAAGTGCTCATTTGGGAACAACAAAGCACTGAAGGAGTTTCAGCCAATCAGCCGTTCCATCCGAAAGGGTACCTTTTCACACGACGTATGGAGGAGGGTGATCGCAGCTACTACAACCTGTATGTTGGTAGTTCGAATCTCACGTCATTCGCTTTGCAGAATCAACGTGAATGGAATCTTCGTGTCTCGTCGACGGGCGAAGCGCAACTCATTGAACAGGTCAGGGAGGAGTTGGCAGACCAGGTCAGTCAGTCCGTGCCGTTGACCGATGCATGGTTGGCGCAATACGAGGAGGAATTCAGGAACTACACGCCTCCACGCACGCAGATTCTACGACAAACGCGCACGGCAAGGATCGAACCGAATGCGATGCAGCGTGACGCGCTCGCCAACATTCGGAAACTGCGTGAGGAGGGTGAACGGAAAGCTGTCGTCATTTCGGCGACAGGCACGGGCAAAACCTACCTCTCCGCCTTTGATGTACGTCAATTCCAACCGAAACGCATGCTGTACGTGGCCAATCGCGATACGATTCTCAAGTCGGCTCGCGAATCGTATCAGCGTGTGCTCGGTTGCGACGAGGGCGAACTCGGTCTGCTCACCGGTAACAGTAAGCAGCATGACGCAAAGTATGTGTTCGCGACAGTCGACACGTTGCGTCGCCATATGATGGAGTGGTACGAGCCCGATGATTTTGATTACATCCTCATCGATGAGGCTCATCATTCTGGTGCAAACAACTATCGCTCGGTCATTGACTACTTCTCCGAAGCCGATTTCATGCTGGGCATGACGGCGACGCCGGAACGAACTGATAATTTCGACATCTTCACCCTGTTCGATCACAACATCGCCTATGAGATCCGTTTGCAGAAGGCCCTCGATGAGAATATGCTGTGTCCGTTCCATTATTATGGCGTACACGAATTCCTGGGAGCAGACGGCACCCGAGTTGATGCGACTGAGGGGATTTCGAAAAAAGACAAGCAGCAGATCCAGTATTCACTCGAAGAACTGACCGAGCCTTCACGCGTGCAGTACATCATTCGTAAACTCGAACAATACGGCTCGTACGACCAACCTGTGACGGGACTGGTGTTCTGCTCCGGGGTGGAGGAGGCAGAACGACTCTCGGAACTGTTCAATCAGCAGACCAACCAGCAGGCGGAACGCAATTACAGAACTGTCGCCATCAGCGGCAAAACCGCAGGGAGAGATGTGGAAGGAGCCATTGATCGGCTTGAATCCGGTGATCTTGATTACATCTTTACCGTTGATAAATTCAATGAAGGTGTCGATATCCCTGCCATCAATCAGATCGTGATGTTGCGCAACACCGAGTCCAGCATCGTGTTCACGCAGCAGTTGGGACGAGGATTGCGCAAGTTCCCGCACAAGACCTGCGTTACCGTCATCGATTTCATTGGTAACTACGAGAACAACTATCTCATTCCGGTTGCGTTGTACGGCAATGCTGGCGATAGCGATAGCGCGCGCAAGAACATGCAACGAGAATCGATCGGCCTGTCGTCGATCAGTTTCGATGAGATATCACGCAAGCAGGTGCTCAAATCGTTGGATACGGCTTCGTGGTCCGATATGAGGATGTTGCGCGACAAGTATTCGGTGATTCGCAACGAGCTTGGTCGGATTCCGATGCTGACGGATATCTATCGCCATGATCCATCCTTGGTGATGACAATGGCGCAGAAAGCCAACAGTTATTATGACTTCGCGCGTGACACGGAAGCCATGCTATCGCGCAAAGGTCATGATGAAGGATTCGCGGATGCGCTTGTGCCGATCGATACGCAAGGAGAACAGTGGCTCAAAATGGCCACCGAAGTGCTGTTGGTTGCAATCCGTCCGCAAGAGCTTGTCATCCTTGACGAATTGATCAAGTCATGCGCTGGTGGCTCTGTCTCGCTGATCCCGACGGAACAGTTGAGGGAAACAGTTGCGCGACGATTCCCCGCGTCGTACCACACCGCTGCACAGTTCGAATCGGCGCTCAGCGTGCTCGACTGGTCGTTCTTCGACGCATCCACCAAGAAATCGTATGGGGAACGCGCGCTCATCGAACGCATCGGAGACGGGATTTGCCTTGCGCCGGAGTTCATCGCGATGCTCAAGAACAACGCCACGTTCCACCGCTTCTTCGTGGACAATGTGCGCACTGGCCTGAAACGATTCGAAGACCTTCTCGAGGAAGCGGCGAAAACCGGCCATTCGTTGCAAGACGACCGCGGATTCGTCTACGAGCATCGGTACAAGATGTTCGAAGTGGAACGTCTGCTCGGGTGGAGCAAGCAGATCAACGGCAGCAGCGTCGGTGGCTATCTGCTCCCCAAAGACGAAAAAAGCATGCCAGTGTTCATCAAATATGCGAACAGCCAGTACGCCGACCGTTTCCTCAATCCACAGGAAATGCACTGGTATAGCAAAGACAGGCGTAGCACCGCATCCCGCGAAATCAAATGGATGGAAGAAGGAAAGGGCAACGAGGAATGGAGTGAGAATCATTTCATCCCGCTGTTCGTCATGCGTAAGGCGGACGCCGAGAAGCTGAAGATGTACTATTACGTGGGTCGTGTGGGGTCATATTCGAATCTGCACGAGACGAAGCGTGACAATGACGGCGAGAGTATTGGTCTTGTGGAGATGGATCTGCGGCTGACCAAGCCTTTGAGCACGGAACTGTATCAGCATCTGACAGGGGATGCGTAGCGCGATATGCGCTCGGTCAGCGGAATGCGCACCTATCGGAGGGATATGAGACCATATCTTCTCGAACGGCAACAAGCGCACGGCGAGGAAGAGGGCGCTCGCGATTCCCGTCATGCAAGCCTGGAGCGTGCGAATGAAATCGGTCTTCCTGGAATCTGGTGAATACTGCCATGTGTGAGGGGTTTTAGATCACGCCAGATGCGTGATCTATGCAGTTGTATTGATGACTGGGCTTATCTTGCAACTATGGAAAAGCAGATTGAAGCGTGGAAAGAATTGCGGCGTCTCGACGCGCTAATGCGACGACTTGGGAATCGATATCCTATTGTTCGAGCCTTCTCTCGTCTTGAATCCAAAATCTCCTGCAGTCTCGATGGGTACGATGCTTCACTTGAAGATGTTCTTTCCTATCCAGAGCGCTACATCATCGAGCGTCGTAGAACCGTGGGTTCTGAACGTGCGATATTGAACTATTTGTATACGTTGGGATACGGTACCGTGATGGTTCGCGGTGGGCAGCCATTGGATTGGAAATTCGTTCGTGAATTGCATCGGCAGCTTTGCGACGGATTGACGGCTGCCGAACCGGTGCTGGTTGCACCTAGAAATATGGCATCGGGAACGATGGATGACCTGTTCGCGTGGTGGGATAACAATGATATCTCCGACTCGGTGATTGATGACATCATTCGGTTTCATTACCGTTTTCTAGCGCTACGCCCATTCGCACAGGGCACTGGCAGGATGAGTCGGTTGCTTCTCTTACTGCAACTCATTGCCAGAGGCGTGCTTCACGAGCCGATACTCACCATGTCGATATGGCTTGAATATCGCGGAATACCGCACATGTTTGGATGAGGCAATACTACGTGGGAACGAGCAGCCACTGCTGATGTTCTTCCATGACGGCTTTAGCGATTGTGCCGGCGCCGCGTGTAACAGCGTCGTCAGTCATTCTGACTCCTACCGTATGTAGGTTCCGGCTTCTACCGTAGTAAGTATTGCATTTTGCGAGATCCTGAATTTGGCCTCCTCTACTTGTGTAAGAGGGAAAAGAATATAGGAAGCTGAGCGCCGAATTTCGGTAAAACGGACTAAATAGTCGACGCTGCCATCGCGAATGACGATAATGCGTTATACATTCCATGCGGTGCGAGCGAATCATTGTTTGGATATTGGTAATTACTTAGAGGTAAGAACGAAGCGGATGAGATGCCACATGATGCATCGCGGCTAGAGATGCTCTGGCATGGCAAGAGTGATCGTATCTCTAAGTCACCTGAGTTCTCCAAGTTTTTATGATACCGGTTTTGATAATTTCTTGATTTATTTTGCCGCAGGTCACAATGGGCCAGATGAATTGATCTGAAGATCCAGATCATTTACAATGCAGTCAGGTCAACAGCGGATGCGGAAGGTGTGCATTATGCAGATCATGGCTGAGACGAAGTCGTTGGAAGAATTGATGCCGATGCGAGGCAATAACGCCTACATCATTCCTGAATATCAGCGATATTATTCGTGGGGGGAGGAACAGATCGAACAACTGTTCAACGATATTCAGCAGGAGGATCCTGGATATTATGTCGGCAATCTCCTCGTCACAAACCACCGGGATTCCGAATCAACTGTAGATGTCATCGATGGTCAGCAGCGACTCATCACGCTGTCATTGTTCCTCTTGGCAGTATGGGAGCATGCGACGAAATTCATGGATGAACCGCAGAAAGACTCTGGCAAATATATCAGTGAGGAACAGGAGGAACTCATTGGCCTTCGTCGCGATATCAAGCGCCAGCTGCTCCTCGAAGAGAAATCCAGAATGCCACGCCTTCAATTGTTGGAACCGGATAGCAATGGATATCAGGCGCTCCTTGGGGTGGTGTTCGGTGAGCGGCCGGTCAAGATCTGGCATCGCACTTTGCCGAAACGGTACAAATATATTTCGCAAAAGCTGTTCGCTGATGAGTTTCGCACGCCTGAAGAATTGCAGAGTTTCTACAATAAGCTCAATTCAATCATCACATTGCGAGTCAAAGTCACTGGCCTTGAGGATGCACTCACTGTATTCTCGTCGTTCAACTCGAAAGGCAAGCCGCTGACGCTCCTTGATCTCCTCAAAGTTGAGTTCATCAGGGCGGGCAACGAGTATCTCCATCAAGACAGCGACGAAGTGCTCAGGTCATGGGACCGTTTAATGAGTGAGTTCAGCGATCAGCAAGGCAATACCAACGATGCTGCTGTCACCCAGTTCCTTCTTAACAACTACGATGCGTTCGAGAACGACAGCCGCTCTTCCGTTACCAAAGGCAAAGCGCTGCGATATTACCAGAGACTCATTGATGGTAAATATAAAAAAGGGGAGGACTATCTGCGCACGATGGTCCGTCGCGCGCAGACATTCGCGCAGATCGTTATGCCGGAGAGAGCTGCATCGGAGCATCGGGAGATCACAGAACGTCTCAGCAAACTTGGCAAGCTTGAGTCAACCCAGCTCTACCCGTTGCTGTTCTTTCTGCTGGAGAACCGTAGCTGGCTGGATCTGGACGCTAAACGGTTGAGCACATTGTTGGATGCGATGGTCGCGTTCTACGTGCGCCGAAATATCACGCTGGTACCGAAATCGTCGAATATTCGTGCGATGATGCTCGATTACATTCGTGAGATCCAGTCGAAAAAGCTTAAGGGCGATGATGTAGTGCGGTGCATTGTCGGCAAATTGGGCGCGCTCCCGCAGATCAATGACGATGCCGTTCGCAGTGCACTGCTCGAGTCCGGCATGTATGACAAGAACAAGAACACCACGCGCTTTCTACTCATCGAGCTTGAACGCCGACTGCCTGGCAGTGACCTATTCAACAAGGCGACACCTGATAACCTCGATGAGTACGACAATAAGACGCCGCGCTGGACGATCGAGCACATCTTGCCTGAGGGTGCCAATCTGCCGGAGTGGTGGAAGGAGGCGATTTCGCCGGATGACCCGTCGAACGCCGGAGAAATACAGGAACAGGTTGTGCATATGCTCGGTAACCTTACGCTAACTCCGTATAACTCCAACCTAAAGCAGCTGCCGTTCGCCGCGGATCCGCCGTATCAGGAGGGAGAGGCGAATTATGTGAGGTCGAAGCGGGACTACCGGCGCGACGGTCAGTTCGTTGGTCTGCGTGAGAACTTAAAACTCAACAGTTCGCTTACTGAACCGAGACAGCCGATCGATGAGAAGCGTGATTGGACGGCGGCAGATATCAAGCGTCGTACCGCCGAACTCGCCGATGCCATTGTCGAACTGTTCGATTTCCCGGAGGTGGAGGCTCCCGGTGACAGTGCCGTAGAAAGTCATCTAAGCAAGGTGACGGATCCCAAGGCTTCCTGACTTTTCCGCAGCTGAATTCCACCAGTCGACTGTGTGAGACAAATGCAGGTGCTGTGCAAAAAGTGACATAGACTGCAATGTTTTTGGACTTGGCACGGTTCCTCATTGCCGTGCATGAAGAATGTCCACAAGGTGAATCAGTCGCGACGAATTCAGTGGTGAATAGGTGGTTGCGGGAGTATAAGCTGCTATTTGTCTATAGTGGAGGTGTCGAACATAGCGAACCTGGAGGTGGGCAATGCTGGCGTCGGATGTCGCACGGCACATCGTGGCGCACTATGGCGACGCGTGGTTCCTCACGAATCTGAAGCTGAACCTGCTCGTCTACTGGTGTCAGGTCGGGGCATTGCGCGACGCCGGTGCGCCTTTGTTCGCCGATGAGATCGCGGTCGGCGAATGCGGGCCGGTCATACCTG